>Ga0172362_10005802_pt1 | contig 10674 bp, 8 predicted proteins | sample LakKivs1_kivu2a2_FD_114534 | JGI IMG/M metagenome (GOLD analysis project Ga0172362, IMG submission 114534) | Sediment microbial communities from Lake Kivu, Rwanda - Sediment s1_kivu2a2 | ecosystem: Environmental > Aquatic > Freshwater > Lake > Sediment | place: Rwanda: Western Province, Lake...
CGTTCACGTTTATGCTGAAGCTTGAGCTGCGTTTTTTCTTGAGCGTTTAAAAAATTCATGCTGCAATTATCCAGTCAACAGAAATTTTTGGAAATCAAAATTTTCATTCACGAGAAGTATAGTTTCTATGACGCCCATAACTTATAATGCAGCAACCCAGACATTCCCATTTGCCCCCTTCAGGAACTCCTGGATAGAAGCAAAATGTGTCGCTTTGTTTTTGGAAAAAGTAGCAAGAGGATTAGTTTCTTCAAAAAACAATCCTGATTTAACAAACATCGTTTCCTACTTAAACGACAATTCTGAAATGAAAGCTATGTCAGCGCTACTCCAAGGACCTCGAAGCGCAATCTTGCCTTGTTCTAGGAAAAAAGCTCATCAATTGGCGCTAACCATCACAAAGAAGCTGCAGGAGAGCGCAAAAATCGATCCAATGGCGACGAACACATTAGAGGCAGGGATAACCTCAGCCTGCAACCAACAAACGCTTCTTTTAGAGTATAGCGGGTCGCTAAAAGCGCTGCAGACTGCTATTTATACAAAGATTCAAGACAAGCCTGATGTCACTCCTATCCAAAATATTGAGCGCCTCTCCGAGGAAGACCTCATTCAACAAATTACTGCATGGTTAAACACCCATCAAGAGCTCATTGGCAGTATAACTGAATTAGATCTAAGTGATAAAAGCATGTATCTCTGCCCTCCAGAAATTAGCTACTTAACAGGTCTACAAAAACTTACTTTGAATAATAACCTTCTTCATACATTTGATAATGGTACAAAAGAATTCTTAATTCCTTGGAATAAGCTCCCCTCTTCACTGGTCGATCTAGATCTATCAAGCAATTCTTTAGGTGAAATTCCAAGTGATGCGCTCGACAACCTACCTCATCTAACCCGTTTATCCTTCTCTCATTGTTCCCTAGACTGTCTTCCAGAAGGTCTATTTGCAAAAAGTTCTGAGCTACAAAAGCTAAATCTATCCAAAAACCATTTTACAGGGTTCTTTCCAACAACATTCTCTGGGCTCTCTGCTCTCAAAGAATTAAATCTTTCAAAGAATAAACAAACTGACTATCAAGCTGAATATTACCTAGGAAATCATGAGCTTAATAAGCTATTTGCAGCGCTTCCTCCCACGCTAGAAAAGTTAGATTTTTCTCATAATCACTTTATAAAACCGTCTGAAACTACTCTGAAGAATCTACCAAATCTACAAGAGCTGAATCTCTCCTCATGCTCTATATATGCAACGGCCGAGAATCCTCTACCATCGATTTTTTCTCATAACCTTCTATTAAAGAGTTTGGATCTCTCTAACAACCATATCCTTTGTATTTCTCAGCATACGTTTGCTGGACCCACAAATCTTCAAGAGTTAAATCTTTCCAACAATTATCTAAGTGGGGTCGATAAAGCAGGATTTATGGTGTTTTCTTATCTACAACACCCTACTTTTCAAAAGCTTCCCTCTACCCTTGTTACACTAAATTTTTCTGCAAATTATCTTGAAGGAATGCCTGCAACCACTCTGAGCAAGTTAGGGCGCCTGCAAAACCTGGATCTTTCTCGCTGCCAAATAAAAAACCTTCCTAAAGGGTTATTTCAAAATACTAAAGAGTTACAAGTGTTGCATCTCTCCTACAATCATCTTCTATCTCTTCCTACTGATGTGTTTAATGGCGCGAATAAGTTGGAGACTCTAAACATTAACAATAATGGAAGACTCGTAAACCATGAACGAGGGGACTCTTGCTTCGCACTAGGACAACAACATCTTAACCTCCTATTTGCAGCGCTTCCAAACAGCTTAAAACACTTGAATTTCTCTTTTAATGATCTTCAACAAGCTGACGCTAGCACTTTGCAACCATTATCCAATTTAAAAACTCTTATTCTTCAGCAGTGTAAAATCACTTTGATTCCTGAAGGTATTTTCTCCTCAACTCCTCAGTTACAAAGCTTGGATGTCTCTAGCAATCAGATTGCAACGATTTCTGAGAGAACATTTGAGGGACTTACAGAGGAATTTCAGCAACTAAATCTTTCTTATAACAAACAACCACTGAGTGTTTCTACCCTTGGACAAACACTATTCGAAACGAACCCCGAGCTTCTTGCGTTTTTACCCACAAGCTTAACTCATCTATATATCAACGACAAACAGGCTTAAACTTCTTTTTGTGATAAAAAACTTGTTTCATAACCTAACACAGATAGTTTCTCTTTCTGGTTTTTATCTCCACATAAGAGCAAATCAGAGAGAGGAAACATCCATCCCGTTCCTGAAAATAACACGCTATGGATGCAAGAACCTTGTTTATCTGTGATGACTTTGATACGAGAAAACTTTAGAGAATCTCTTAGCAAAGGATGCTTGGCAAGGTAGGGCTCATCAGAGGAGAAGGAAAGACACAGATGCCTCCCTTGCTGAGAAAAACGCACTTCTATGTCAGCTTCGTAGGTAAGAGCGCAGTATTTCGCGAAGTCTACTCTTCTTTTAACTAAAGCCACTTCTTGGCGAAAACCATAGACTCTAAAAAGATCTACTCCTTTTACAGCAAGAAGAGAGCCTACCATAGCAAGAAGACCTATGACAATCATCACTTCTAAAAGAGTAAACGCTCTTTTACTACATCTCGTCTTCATCGACAAAAGCTATCTCGTCTGCTTCTTGAGGTTTTTTATGCTTCTCTTGGTATTTATCAAAAGCTGCTGACTTCACCTGGATAGCGCCCTTGGCAGATGCTGTAATCTTGTAAGGAGTTCCCCAACCATCTTTGAGCATCTCTTTGGGATTGCTGACAAGCCCCGAGTTTTCAAGAACTTTTGCAGGTTGGTTCACAACCTCTGCCAAATCGGCACTACCCTGCGCTAGCTCAAGCTCAAAAATCTCTTTGATTTTCTTGATCCCTTCTCCTGTTTTGAAGGCTTTCGCTTTTTCTAAGCTCCCTTTCATATTGTAACCAATGACACTGCTGATAATGCCAATGATAAAAATCACAATCATAATCTCTAAAAGAGTCATCGCTCTTTTTTTGCGTTTTATCTTTACCATAAGCCTCTCCTCACTCTAGTGATTTAAAAAAGATCCCACATCGGTTAACGGCAGTAATATCGATAGGATCACAAACCCTACGATAACAGCTAGAAATAGTAACATAACAGGTTGGAGCATAGAAGAGAATCTTGCAAGCCCCTTGTCCAACTCTTCTTCATAGATATCTGCAATATTAGAAAGCATCTGCGCGCTGCTCCCTGTCTCTTCAGCAATCGCAAGCATCCTCACTACAAGAGGGGGTATCAGCGAGCTCTTGCCAAGCTCATATGAAAGCTTACTTCCCTGCACAACTTGCAAGCGAGCATTTGCTAACACCTCTTCAAACAGCGCATGATTCATAATTTTTTTAGAAAGTTCTAGAGCTTCTATCAAAGGAACACTACCCTTAAGCATGACAGAGAGTGCTCTACAAAATCTCACGAGGACTGCCTGGGTAACCACCCTATTTAAGATAGGCACTTTGAGAAGCCCTTGCTGCAAAAACTTTTTACCTTCCTTTTTAGAAAAGAAAAAAATAGCTCCTCCAACCAAAAGCAATAAAGCAACGCCAAGAATCATTCCCTGCTCTCTTAAGAAAAGACTTGTAGAAAGAACAATTTGTGTCATGGGATGCAAAGCCCTTCCTTCAAAAAGCTGCTGCATAGACGGAATCAAAAAGAAAAAGAGCGCGATCACAACAATTAAGCAAAAGCTCAGCAAAAACATAGGATAGATCATCGCAGAAACCAGCTGCTTTTTGAGCTTATGCTGCTTTGCAATCAGCTGCTCTAGCTGAAAAAAAATTTCTGGTAGTGACCCGGTCTCTTCTGCAGATGCCACCATGGAGATATAAATTTGATTGAAGGTTTTGGGATATTGACTCAGGGCGCTAGAGAGCGTCTTTCCATGTTTCACTTTATCACATAAATCAAGCAGCAAAGGGTGCGCTTTGTGCTTGCGATATTTTTCTTCTATAGTGAGAAGACTTTCATATAAAGGAAGTCCTGCTTTAAGGAGCTGCGCAAGATCTCTTGTAAAAGCTATCAGCAAACTCTCTGGAAGGTGTAGCGTCGCCTCTTTGCCTGAGTAATGTAAAAGACGGGTCACATAAATCTTCTGTTTTTTTAAACTCTCTCTAGCCACCTCGTAAGAATCCGCATGAATGACTCCTACGGTTTTCTTCCCATCTTTTGCTAAAGCTTGATAACGATATAGAGGCATCTTTTACCCACCTTTACTCATCTACCTGCATCTGCTTGGTCACACGAAGTACTTCTGCGCTAGATGTTATCCCTTGTATAGCGAGCAAAGCCCCTTCCTGTCGCAGACTAGACATCCCACTGTGCAAAGCTACTTTTTGCAGCTCCATCGCATCAGGACTTTTGAGGAGCTGTCTTTTGATCGCTGTAGACACATACATAAGCTCATAGATACCATGTCTCCCTTTATAGCCAGAGTGATAGCAGTGCTCGCACCCTTCCCCTTTATAAAGGACACCTTTTTCTAGCCTCTCTACGCTAAGACCTACATCGTGCAGCTCCTGAGAGGATGGCTCATAGCTCACTTTGCACCTGGGACACAATGTTCTCACAAGTCTTTGCGCCAAGACAGCGAGCACCGAAGAGGTGAGCAGATAAGGCTCCACTCCCATGTCAACAAGACGTGTTAACGCCGAAGGTGCATCGTTGGTATGTAGTGTGCTAAGCACTAAGTGCCCTGTAAGAGATGCTTGTATCGCAATCTCCGCTGTTTCTTTATCACGAATCTCTCCAATCATGATGACATCAGGATCTTGTCGTAAGATGTGTCTAAGCCCTGTTGCAAAATTCAGATGGATCTTGTGATTCACGCCAATCTGCGCCATCCCCGGCAATTTATACTCTACAGGATCTTCGATAGTCATAATATTGATCTCTGAAGAAGCGATCTCTGCAATACCACTATAGAGTGTTGTGGTCTTTCCGCTTCCTGTAGGCCCTGTCACCAAAACAATACCTTGGTTTTGTGAAAGCTGCTGCTTAAAAGCTTTCAAAATTCTCTCTGGCATGCCGATAGCCTGCAGGCCAAGAACGTTGCCTTTGTCAAGAATACGAAGTACAATTCTTTCTCCGTAGACAACCGGCACGGTGCTCACTCTGAAATCAATCTGCCTTCCTGCCAAGCTGAGCTTAATTCTTCCATCTTGAGGCAGCCTATGCTCAGCGATATCCATCCTTGACATCACTTTAATTCTTGTAAGCAGCTGGCTCTTGAGCTCTTTAGGAGGATAGTGCCTATGCTGCAAAACACCATCAATACGATAGCGCACACTCAGCCCTTGCTCTTGAGGCTCAAAATGAATATCCGATGCCTCTTGTTGGATCGCTTCAAGCAGAATCATATTCAGTATTTTGATGACAGGAGCATCTGCTTTTTGATCGAGAAGGTCATAGCTCTCTTCACTCTCTTGATGAGAGCTTTCAGACTTTGCATATAAGTCTTCAATATATTGAGAAGCCTCTTTTTCATGCTGGTGATAGCACTGCTCTATCGCCTCTTCTAACTTCTCTTGCCTGCAGAAAAGCTCTACAACAGGCATCTTTACCAAAGCTTTCAGCTCTTCTAAAGCCTCCAAGTCTTCTGGATGGGAGAGAGCAACAAGTAACACTCCTTCTTTTTCCTCAACAGGAAGCATGCTTTTGCTTTTTGCAAAGCTATAAGGAATTTTGAAACTTTTGTTTTTTACAAACGCAAAAGAAGAGAGATCTTCACAGATCTGCAAACCAAAGCGCTCTGCAAGCTGCAGATCTTTAGGGTCTGAAATACGACTCATTATTACCAAAGAGCAATCTAAAGCTGTTTTCGAAAAGAACTTTTTTCTCGTGCCTTCTCGCTTCTAAGATACGATATAAAAATTCAGGAATATCCCCAGGACGTTTTTTTAACTCTTCGTTCCTAAATTTTTCCATCTCTGCCTTAGAGTCTACCAAAATACGAGGGGTAATAAAAATGATCATCTCTGTCAGCTCATCTCTCATCCGAGAGGTGCCAAAGAATTTTGCTATTCCTGGGATCTCTCCTAAGAAAGGAATTTTCTCTGTGTTGTCTTCACCGGTTTTTTTACGAAGACCTCCCAAAATGATCGTTTCTCCGTTGATCACCCTTACCTGATTTTCGACAGAGCGTCTGTTCACTTTCGGTCTATCATTGATATCAGAATTAATCGTATCAAAGTTCACATGCGTTTCTAAGGTAATATAGCGCTGCTCATCGGGATCATCAGGATCTGGCTCATGAATGGTCGGCGTCATCACGATATTGATACCATACTGATTACGCGTATAAGAGTTTTCAAAAGCAATCGTTCCATTAGAGGTTTCAATAGGTGCAGCGCCGTTGTTTACCGAAAGCTCTTCTACAATAGACACCTTGGCTGGAACTTGGTTGACAGTTGTTACCGAAGGAGAAGCATTGATTCTCACATCTTCTTGTGACATCAAAAAGTTGTACGCCACATCAAAGGCAGGGAAATGCTTAGACTTCTGTCTGCTCATGATAAACTGTAAAACCCCTTTTAAAAGAGATCCTGGCTGAGACTCATATTGCACGCCTGTCTCATGAGTGTTACTAGCAGGCGATCCCATCTTCAGCAAATTCAGTCCAAAGTTGTTTTTGTTTTTAATCATCTTTTCAAAAAGCATCACTTCAATGTGCACCATCTTTTTAGGCACATCGAGTTTTTTGAGAAGCTCTTTGATCTTGTCAAGAGTATCACGGCGGATCACCATCATAATAGCGCCGGTTTTAGGATAAGGGATGAAATTAAACGTGTTGGTTTTTTTCTTTTGATCATCCAGTTTACCAGGCACCACCATAGGTGCTGTGACAATAGGAGGAGGTCCTTGAGGTCCATAGGTAATAGGAGGCTGAGGAAACTCCAAGTTGAGCTCTGGCCCCATAGGAGGAAACTCTCTATCCATAAGATCTTTTTCTCCACTATCACTACCAGAAAAAATCAGTGATAGATAGACCTTTTCTAGAACGTTGGCAATATCGATAGGATCACTATGTCGACAGGTATACCAATGTACTGTCATCTCACAAGGATTGCTGATCTGCCCTTCTGTTTCTTTAATAATTTCTTCTGCTTTTTTCACCATGTCTTTCATTCCAATAAGAACAAGAGAAGTTTCATGGCTTAGTGTCATAATGCTCAAATCTTCACTGCCTCTCATGACAGACAGTTTATTCTTATCAGCAAGGTCTCCAAAATAAGATCTAAGAATTTTCTCCATATCAGACGTTGTCATCTTCTTAAGAGGAATCACCTTTGTCACTTTCTCAGACTCTTTTTCCCAGACAGCGTCATACAAAGAAAGAAGTTTTTCTACTTCTTCTTTTGCAGCCACAATGGCTACTTTAAACCCTGCTTGATAAATGAACGTTCTCTTGGGATCCCTAAATCTTTCAAAAAAGAAACTCACACTCTTCACCTGCTCTGGTGGAGGAGAAAAGACATAAATGATCCTTGTATTTGCGGGAATGAGTTTTAAATCTTTAGGATTATTTGTGATATGATCGACAGTGAGAAGATCTTGTTTAAGCACAAAAAGCTGACGAGCATAAGGATTGAGTTGCTTAATACCCATCCCATTTTGCGACAAAATAATCTCTAGTAAATCTGACCACGACTCTCTAGGCACGGGAAGCATAGAGTGCAAATGCACTTTTATATTCATCATCTCTGGAGGGATCACATACAAATAATCTCCCGATCCATAGTCCATTACAAGTTGAGATAGTGTTGTCTCATCTTGATCCCAAAAAGCATAACTCTCTTGCTTAGACTCTTGAAGGTTTACCGCTCTCCAAGCATCTTCTAGCTCTTGCAGCTTGGCTCTTGTCTTATTCACCTCTTGTAAAAGAGAAACATAAGCCACCTCATCTGCTGCCTTGTCTACAAGAGCTGCTACCTGCGTATATTGACTACGAAGAATCTCTTTGTTTTTTTTTATCTCTTCGTTGAGTCTTTCTAAAGAAGTGTCAAAAGTTCCAACGGAAGGAGGCTCTAGTAAAAGCCCCTTTTTTTCTTCAATCGTAGAGGAAGCCATAATAGCGCATGTGCCTAGCATGGCAGCTTGTGTACAAATCCTCACGTATTGTGTAAGCTTACTTCTAAAATTCATGAGCGTCTAGTAGCTGGCTTTAATAATTCATCTCCCTGACGGCTTCCTTCCACAGAAGAAGCTTGCTCAGGTATCGCAGAAGGCTCATGCTTCGGCTTCCTTTTTACTACCTGTTTTTTTGTAGACACCATAGGAATTCTCACCACCTGCATGTGCTGTCTCATTGTATCGAAAAGTCTCCCTTTAAAAACAGTGTTTCCTTGACCTGTTTCTATCTCTTCAAACACAAAAAGCTCTCCCTGCAGCTGCTGTGAGAGGTATTTTTCAATATCTTCGTAGCTTTTTAACACCTTCCATTGTAATCCCGTATGCAATATCCAATCCCCTTCTCTCAGTAAAAGCTGTCTCGCTCCTACCTTACAGGAGACCATGTGAGAGCTTCTTTGCTTGATATGAGAAAAAACATCTTCTACCTTGCGAGCCATCTCAGATCTCTCTGGCACTAAAGAAATATCCCGGCAATAGATCCCACTCTCATCCCACAGTGTAATCTCCATATGAGAAGAAGTAATAGCCACAATTTCTGCTAGAGGGTATTGCTCTGTCTTTTCTTGCTCTAAGCAAGAGACCCAACACCCCTCTTTAAAAAGAAGCCTCGTATGCGGTTTCACAAAACATAGTCCAGCTTGCACCCCTTCCTCTGTAAAAAATTCGAGTCTATGACACCCTTTTAATGCTGCAAACTCCTCACCTCCATAGGCTTCATAAAGAAGATCAGGACGCCACCATTTGCTTTGCTCAAACGTTGCACAAAAATCCCTCTCCCCCCATGACAACTGATGCGCAGGTTGTGTTAAAGGTAAAACACCTTCTGCTTTTTCCTGGTAAACACCTTGATCATCCCCTTTTGCTACTACAACTGCCGCACTATATCCAAGAAAATCCCCTTCTACCCCAGCAAAGCAAATCCACAAAGGCTGAGGCTCTTGTGAAAATTTTATCAATCCTTCTTCATAACGAAGATAGACTTTTTGCTGTGGCTGGACAAATATCACCTCTCTTGCCCCCTTTACACCTATTAAGTACCTCTCTTCAAATCTGTTAGCATCTGGTCTCGAATTTTTTCCCAGGTAGACAATCATCTCCTGCAGATCTTGCGTACAAAAACTCTCCCCTCCCTCTTGTAGTTTCAGCAAGCCTCCTTGCAGAGAAATCTGACAAGATTCATGGCACTGCGCCATCTTATAAGTCGCAATCTCTTGAAAATACAAAGCATGCAAAGCAAATCCCACAAGACACACTCCAAGCGAGCTCCACACAACTTGTAAGCCTATCCGGAGCGCGCGAGTCACCCAAAAAAAACAAAAAGGTTTAGCCAGCAAGGAACTCACCCTTATCTCGTTACATTCCATCGGATTCTATGCCTTTGCTGCAATATTCGCAACCTAGGTTGCTCTCTTTAGTTTGTTTATAAATAAAAAGAAACAAACTGTATTTATTTGTTTTGAAAAAAAATCGTTTTATATTAAATTAATGTGTAGGGATATTAAACATTTCTCAGTTTTACTTTGGTTTTATGGTAATGTTCCCTAACCTTTTTAAGAGGAAACAATATCATGGCTAACAATAGCGATGAAAAAAAAGATGGTCTTAGTGTGCAACAAATAGAGAACTTTGGGAAAAAGTACCGCATTGAAATTTTCTTCTCTCTTTTACTGATCATTGCAAGCTGCTTCAGCGGCCCCTTTTATGGAACAGCATGGAGTGTATATGCGGCAGGACTCGGAGGAGCTATTGCTGTATGGATTCCTAAACAGATAGGAAGGATGACTCTTGCTATAGCCCACTTTTGCCTAAAACAACAAAAAGTCACTCGTATCGTTATAGCATCCATTGCGATAGTGTTTGCGATCTTCATTCCCCCTCTTGTATTTTTGTTCTTGGGATTTGTTGGAGGGCGTAGCTTACACAGGCATGTGACAGATTGTAAAAAGACTTGTGGACATGATGATTCTCACCACGAGTGAGCGTCACACCTTCCCAACAAGAAGGATGTCCTCGCGGTGTTTGATATAATCTTGAAGGGGTATTCCACTTTGAGCAAGATGTTTTGCTAGCTGCTCAAAAGCTTTCTTATCCACCTCAGAAGACTCTTGTCCACTCGCATATCTCTTGAACTCTCGCCAAGCTACAAGCTCCTCTTCCTGCAGCCCTAACGATTGCGAAAGGATTGCTATTCGAAACAGATTAAACGCAAATAACATCGATCCACAGCTTTGGGTCTTTTGACCCTCCCAAAACTGCTTATCAGAGAGCATTTCTTCTTTCAAAACAAGAGCTGCCTCTAGAGCCTTGTGAAGCTGTACAGGCTTTTCTTGAGCGCAGTCGATCTGAAGAGTTGTCTGTGCAAATTCCGTATAATAAGGTGGCACCCTCTCTAAAGCTCTTTTGAGTACATGATGCGCTAAAGGCTCAAGCTGTTCTGTTTTGCCTATAGATAGCAGCCTTTGCACGATCTGCGCTTCGTAG
>Ga0172362_10005806_pt1 | contig 10673 bp, 9 predicted proteins | sample LakKivs1_kivu2a2_FD_114534 | JGI IMG/M metagenome (GOLD analysis project Ga0172362, IMG submission 114534) | Sediment microbial communities from Lake Kivu, Rwanda - Sediment s1_kivu2a2 | ecosystem: Environmental > Aquatic > Freshwater > Lake > Sediment | place: Rwanda: Western Province, Lake...
GCTCCTTCCCGCAAGCATGTTGAACGCACGCTCACAAATGCCGTGCGAGATAGAGATTAAATGGCGAGACGACAGGATCGTCAACTATAAACTACCCGGTCTGGGTGCGCGATCAGGATGTGGCTGGGACCCCCTTGGGCTGGAAGCGGACTTTGGCCTGGCCGATGAGGTAGAAGCTGCCTGTGATGCAGATCAGGTCTTCGCGGCCGATGGCGCTTCGGGCTAGTTGCAGGGCCTCGCCGAGACAGCTGGCGGTCTGGCACATCTTGCCGCAAAGCTCTGTGTAGGCATCGGCCAATTCCTGCGGCGGCATGGCCTTGACCGAGTTACTCCGGGTGAAGATGACCTTGTCGGCCCCGTATTGGAGCTCGTTGAGCATGCCGGGGATGTCCTTGTCGCAGTTGCAGCCGAAGATCATCACCATCGAGTCGTAGGGGATGTTCTGCCCGATGGCGTGGATCAGCGCCCGGATGCTGGCGGCGTTGTGGGCGCCGTCGATCATCACGCGCGGGTCCTGGCAGACCATTTCCATCCGTCCCGCCAACCGGACGTTGGCCAATCCGCCGGCGGCCTTTTCCACGTCGATCTGGTAGCCGGCCGACTTGAGCTTGTCCAGCAGGGCCAGGGCCAGGCCGCAGTTGATGGCCTGATGGCGGCCGTAGAGGGGCACGCGCAGGTGCTCGAACTTGCTCGTGGGTGTGGACAGGCAAATCCGCGTGTGCGGGCCGTGCTCGCGCGAGGTCTCGAAGCGGTAGGAAAAGTCGATATCGGTGCCGGTGATGCTCAGGGGGGCCTTCATGGCCAGCGCCTGGGCCTTCAGCACGTTCATCGCCAAGGGTTCCTGCTGCACGGTGACCGCCGGGATGCCGCGTTTGAATACCCCGGCCTTCTCCAGGGCAATGCGGTCGAGCGTATCGCCCAGTTGCTGCTTGTGGTCGATGCTCAGGCTCGTGATGCCCACCACCTTGGGCGAGATCACGTTGGTGCTGTCGAGCCGGCCGCCCAGACCGGTTTCGATCACGCCGATGTCGATCCGGCGGTCCGCAAAGTACGTAAACGCAATCGCCGTCATGATTTCGAAGAACGTCGGCGGGGTCTCTTTGGACAGCTTCTCAACCGGGCCGTAGAGGCGGTTCATCAGGCCGAGCATCTCCGCCTCGGTGATCATCCGAGAATTGATGGTGATCCGCTCGTGCAGATGGACCAGGTGCGGCGAGGTGTACAGGCCCACCGTGTAGCCGTTGGCTTCGAGCATGCGGGCCAGCATCGTGGCGGTCGAACCCTTGCCCTTCGTGCCGGCGATGTGGACGGTGCTGATCTTGGTGTGGGGATTGCCCAGGAGAGACAACAAACTCTCCATCCGTTCCAGGCTGAACGTGGTCACGTTATAGCGTACGTGCTCTTCCTTCTCGTAATCGGTTCTCTGGAGCAGATAAGCCAGCGCTTCCTGATAACTCCTGAAAGCCCTCTTGGCTTTGACCGGGGCGACCTTGGAAGAGTCCTTTTTCGCCTGTTTCTTTCCCGTTGTCCTTATCGTTTTGGCCATGAACCCGCTATGTTAGCAAATCGTGTTCTCGGAGTCAACTGCTACCTGTTTATCGGGTGGGGAATTCTCCATTCCCTGAGGGGCGGCGATTCCGTAACCCCTTGTTCGCACAGGTGTTAGAGCAGACGCCCTATAAAACCGCCATCTATAACACTTTCCTGTTAGATTAGGGCCTCTTATGAGACTATTAGCACAACTCATCCAAGGCGCTCCCCGTTCGGTTGCCTCGAAATCGCGGTTCGATATTCATCGATTCCTGAATGGATAGACGCAGGAGCAGGGTGCTTTATTGCGGGCGCCCAGGAAGAAGGCTGAGCAGACCGTCCGGCCGGGGGAGAGGCCGGGGGGCAGGACTCCGACGCGTTACGGGCGGGCAAAGGTGTCCGGATCGAAAAAGCGGGGTCCTTCTTCTCCGACTACTCGAAGAAGGAATCGCTGCTACTTTACATGATCGGCGCAAAAGAAAAGGCCGAGCCTCTGCCGGCCCGGCCTGGGGTGGGAATCCGTATGGTGAGTGCTGTTACAGCTTCGGCAGTTTCATCTCCGTGTAGCCGGGTGGGATCCTGGCCTTGAACTCATTCGGATCAAGCGGAACGTTCCAGCGGAACTGATCGGTGACCGCCTTGATTCGGATCGCGCCGCCGTTGCCGAGCAGGGTCTGTTCGACCAGGATCGGGCATCCGGTTTCCACGCCGGACCAGTATTGTGTAGTCACGCTGTCGATCTTGAAATTGGCCTTGTGACCCTCCGTGGTTTCGCGGACCTCGATCCCTTCGGCTTCGATCCCTTCGATAGTCCGGCGGCCGAGCTTCGTGTGCGCGCCGGCCAGCGCCTGTCGGAGGGCGAGCCTGGGGTCCTGCATCTGCCCGGCAGGACGCGAACCCGGGGACCGTTTTCGACAGGTGTAGGTCTTCGTTGTGTGAAAGAGAAACAGGAGCGTGCCGTCGGCATAGTCGTTGCAGATGGACATGGTGATCCGGTCGGCCTGGTAGCTGTCCGCGCGGTGCCCATACTTGGGGCTGTCGTGAATCATCGTCGTCATTTCCAGGGGTCGGGGCATGCCCGGCGCGGCCTGGGTCTGCCGCCGGCGAGCGGTATAGCCGGCATTCGGGTCCGCTGCCTTCTCGTCCTTCTTCTCTTGGGCCCGGGCGACGGATTCGGAGGGGACGACGAGTTCCGACGGTCCCGAGGCCACGCCGACCAGAATCGCCGCGGCGACCGCAAGTCTCACAATAGCTCTGTTCATGATGATTCTCCTGAGGGATATCCGCAGGTCGTTCTCTGTCTGCCTCCCGTCGAAACCTGGGCGTCCAGGACCCGTGTGCCCCTTGCTTCGAGGCACGGTGCCGCCGGCCTGGACGTCCAGGTTTCATCCTGTGGGATGACTGTGGGGCAGGTCACTGGCTGTCGTCGTCCGGGCCTCCCATGCTCCCCCCCATGCCTCCTCCCGGCAGGAGTTCCAGCGGCTGGTAGTCCGCGGGGATCGTGGTCGTGAACTCGCTCGGATCGAACTCGACGTCCCACTGGAATTCATCGATGATCGTCTTGATCTGCAGCGCTCCGTCGTTGCCCACGGTGCGGCTTTCGATGAGGATCGGATAGCCCGTTTCGACGCTGACCCACAGTTGCGCCGTGCGGCTGTCGACCTGGAAGTTGCCCATGAAGCCGGCGGGATCGTGGGTCTCGATGCCTTCGACCTCCACGCCGTCAATGACCTTTCGGCCCAGCTCCTTGTACTGGCCGGCGGTAAACTGCCGGACCATGCCCGTGGCCACGTCGGAGGCCGAGAGGTCGGCCTCGCGGCCCTCCGGCAGCGGGGGCAGGTCCTTTTGGATATAGCGCTTCATGTCGTGAAACAAGGTCACCATGGTGCCCTTGTCGTAGCTGATGTACGAGACGACGGCGGATCCCTCGATGCCTTCGACCCGGCCGCCGCGGGCGGGACAGTTGTAGGTCATGGTGGTCATCTGGATCGGGTTGTCCAGGTCCGACCGGGTCTGAACGGTTCGGGTCCGGTAGACGAATCCCGAACTGGCGTTCACTCTCGGGGCCACCTGCGCCCAGACGACGCCGGAGTGGCTGCCGGTACTGACGAAGGCGAATACTCCCAGCCCGACGGCGACCAGAATCGCCGCCGCCACGGCCAGTTTTGTGATTGGATTTCTCATGATCATTCTCCTGATGACCGGCCCGCGAGGAGCCGATTCCAGTTCCGGTGATTGTTCCTGTTCACGCAGGGCGTGAGCGAGCAACTGGTCCCTCAGCGGCGGATCGAGGGTGAGATTCAGCCTTGTTCGGATCGTTTGTACCATGGATCTTCTTGATCTCATCGTTCCACCTCGCCATTCAACTGCGACCGCAGCCGGTCCAAGCCGTAGCGATACCGGGCCAGGACCGTGTTGATCGATGTCTGCTGCAAGCGGGCGATGTCCCGGAATTTCAGATTCGCCTTCAGTCGCAGCAGCACGACCTCTCGTTGCTCCTGGGGAAGCTCGGTGACCGCCTGGTGCAGCCGGGCGGTCTCCTCGGCGAGGATGGCCGCCTGATCCGGCCTGGTCGATCCACACACAGATTCGTCCGATAGGGCCGGCTGCGCGGCTTGCCGCTGCCGCTGTCGGCGGTAGTCCCGGACGCGATTGAGCACGCCGGTCGCCAGGTAGCTGCGGAGGCTCCCCTGGGAACGGAGACCCTTGGCCGAACGGGCGAAGGAGAGGAACACATCCTGCACCACGTCCTCGGCGGCCGCCCGGTGGTTCAGCAGGCCCATCGCGAGGGTCAGCATCGAATCCACGTACTTCTCATAGACCCGCGCCAGCGCCTCCGGGCTGCCCCGCCGGAGCTTCCATTTGAGCAGTTCATCTTCGAGCATTCGTTCGCTCACGCCATTGCAAGAATGACCATTCTCATATAGTAGCACGTCCGGCCGGGGGCTTTATTGTGCAGAAATGATTCTTCCCCATCACGACGGGTTTGCCGTGTGACAGTAAGAGCATAGTGGCATGGGCTGGAAGCCCATGCTACGAAAACAACAAGGCCGGGCTTAATCGGCCCGGCCTCGTGTGGGAATGTGTGTCCGGGCAGGCGCTATCACTCGGGCCGTTCCAAACTCGTGGGTGCCATGCCTACGCTCGCGTAGGCATGTCTTTCTGCTTGGCTTGGAACATGGCTACGCCAGCGTAGCCATGGCACCCCACCAGGAACTCACTTCTCCTGACCGGTGTCGGGGCTCTACCGGCGTGCTTTCCGCCCGGACTTGGGCGGCGCAGGGGAGCGCATCACGGCGCCCCGACCGGATCCCCCGAATCGCGATTGCCACTCCTGAACAGATTGGTAGCCGGCAGGAATCCTGGCCTGGAACTCGTTCGGATCGAACCGGACATTCCAGCGAAATTGATCGGTGATCCTCTTCATCCGGTACCCGTCTTTCTCGATGGTTGCACTCTCTTCCACCAGGATGGGAAGGCCTGTCTCCACGCTGGACCAGAGCTGCGAGACCGCACTGACATCGCTCGTGATAACTTCGTGACCGGACGAGACGCTGCCGGTACCCATACCCATACCGCCGGACATACCGCCGCCCATACGGCTGATCGTGCTGGAGATTTCGGGGATCTCGATCCCCTCGGCTTCCACGCCATCAATCGTCCGCCGACCGAGTTTCTTGTGCGCACCGGCCAGGGCTTTCTTGATCCTGGGCCTGGGATCGAGAAAAGCCTGTCCGTCGGGAGCCGGACCCTTCCTAGTCCCGGTCTTACGTGAGTACGTCTTAAGTGTGTGAAGCAGATATACCATCGTGCCATCGACATAGTTGTAGTACGTAGATAGGGTGAGCTTGCCCTGGTCGTAGTAGTCTATCCGGGAGCCGTACTGGGGACTCGCGCGAATCATCTCTGTAGTTTCTACCGGCGATCCTGGCTGGCCTTCGGTTTTCCGGCTGCGACAGGTGAATCCCAGGCCGGTTTCCTCCTGCTTCTTTTCCTCTTTTTTCGTTTCCTCCGCCTTCTTCTCCTGGGCCCACACGGCGCCGAATTGGCACGGGGTGATGAGCTCGAACAAGGCCCACGTGAAGGCGGCAACCATCGCCGCCGCGACTGCAAATCTGACTATAGACTTGTCCATGACCATTCTCCTGAGTGACATCTTCGCTCGACCAACGCGCTAGGGCGTTGGAGCCTCCAACAAATGGGCGTAGATATGTCATTGCGAGGAGCGCAGCGACGAAGCAATCTCAATCCCATAGGGTGGGAGATTGCTTCGCTACGCTCGCCATGACATGATGCTGACCGCGCTATCATTCTGTTAGAGGCCCTCGGAGCAGATTAGTGACTCTTCTGGTCGGCACTGGGGGGCACGACCACCCCTTGTTGCGGGTCCAGGTAGACCAACTGGTAATCGGGCGGGATCACCGCTTTGAACTCGTTCGGATCGAACTGGACATCCCACTGGAACTGGTCCTTGACCGTCTTGATCTGCAAAGTCCAGTTGTTGCCGATGACGTCCTCCTGGATAAGAACCGGGTATCCCGTCTTGACGCTGACCCACAATTGCGCCGTTACACTGTCGATCTGGAAATTGCCGCCGAAGCCTGCAGGATTCTGAACTTCAACGCCGTCGGCCTCCTCGCCGGCGATCGTCTGCCGGCCCAGTTTCTTATAGGCGCCGGACATGAACTGGTTGATCGTTGCTTTGCGCCACGCGTCGGCCTCCCGCCCGGCTTCGGCGCCGGGCGGCTGGGGAGGCAGGGAACGTTGGGCGTACCATTTCATGGGGTGAAACAGGATGACTTGCGTGCCATCGTCGTAATTGACGTACGTGGTCACGGCCGGCGGGTCGTCCGGATGATCGTCGGTTCGGACGCCGTGCTTGGCGCACCAGTAGGTGATCCTGCGGGACTCCCGCGGCTGCTCCCAGGCCACGTTCGTCTGGGTGGTCTTTGTGTGCCAGACAAAACCCGGGGCGGTGCCTGCCTGGGGGGCCGCCTGCGCCCAGACCACGGCGGACCGCCCGCCGGGCCCCGGGACGTTGAGCAATCCCAACGTTACGGCGGCAATGACGGTCGCCACGATTGCGAGCTTTGCCGTGGATCTGTTCATGACGATTCTCCTGATGAATCTCGCTCTTCTCCTCCGCCTGTTCTCTATGGAAACCTGGGCGTCCAAGGCCCAGGGCTGGACGGGGTCGTTCGTTCCCGTGCCGGGCTTGGACGTCCAGGTTTTCACCAAGTGGGTGCTGCCTTGGAACCGGTCACTGACCGTCGGATGCGTCTACCAGGGTGGGCGCTCCGTCTTCTCTCATCCGCATCTCCATCCGTCGGTAGCCGGGGGGGATCACGGTCTTGAACTGAGCCGGATCGAGCGCGACATCCCACTGGAACTGGTCCAGGATCGTCTTGATCTCGAGAGTCCCATTGTTGCCCACGACCTCGTGTTCGACCAGGACGGGATAGCCCGTTTCGACACTGACCCACAGTCGTGACGTCTGGCTATCGACCTGGAAGTTGCCCTTGAACCCGGCGAAGCCGTGCGTCTCGATGCCTTCGGTCTCCATGCCGTCGATGGTCCGTCGGCCCAGCTCCTTGTACTCGCCCATGGTGAAGGGCAGGATCATGGCCTTGGCCATGGCGCCGGCGGGCGCCTCCACTCCGACCCCGGCAGGCCGGGGAGGCAGGGTCCGCTGAATATAATATTTCGCGGCGTGGCTCAGGATTACCTGGGTGCCCTCTTCGTAGTTGGTGTACGAATCCGAGGCATCTCCCTCGATTCCTTCGGTCCGCATGCCGTGCCCGGGGGAATTGTAGGTCATTGAGGCGTGCTCGATGGGCCGATCCAGCCCCGCCTGCGTCTGGATGGTCTGCGTCCGGTAGATGAATCCTCCGCTGGAGGCCACCCGGTCCGCCACCTGGGCCCAGACCACGCTGGAGTGGTGTCCCGTGCTGATGAAGGCCCATACGCCCAGGCCCAGCGCGATCAGAATCGCCGCCGCGACCGCCAATTTTGCCATTGGATTTCTCATGATTGTTCCGCCTGTGAGGATCAGCGTTGCCGCTGATTCGGTTGTCCTTGCGGGTCCGTGCGCGCTGAGAACGATCTCCCGCATCCGGTCGTACGTTCCGTCGCTCGCACGGACCTCCAAATCCTTCCTGACGATGTCTTCGAACCTGTCTGGATTTCTCATGGTCAGATCTCACCATTCAGAAGCGTTCTGAGTTTGTCCATTCCATACCGGTACCGGCCGTGCACTGTGCCGATCGAGACGTTCTGGAGCCGGGCGATGTCCTTGAGCTTCAGCCCGTCCTTGACCTTCAAGACGACGACCTCGCGCTGCTCGGGGGGCAACTGTGCCAAAGCCCGCGTGAGCCGTTCGCACCGTTCGCTGTATACGAGAGGTTCGTCCGGCCCACTTGGTTCGACCGGCAGGGGACTTGGCTCGTCCATCCGCCGCAGGTGAATCCGCTCGCGACGGACGCGGTCCCGCACGCGGTTGACCACACTCGTGGCCAAGTAGGCCTTGAGGCTGCCTTGGAGCCTGAAATCCCCAGCCCCCTTGGCGAACGAGACGAACACGTCCTGTACGACATCCTCCGCCTCGTGGGGGTCGTTGAGCAAGCCCATGGCGATGCTGAGCAGCAGGTGCACGTACTTCTCGTAGATGCGGGCCAACGCCTCCCGGCTGCCCCGCCGGAATCGCCATTTCAGCACTTCGTCTTCGATCATGCTCAACTTATCAACCCGGGCTCAAGAGCGCTCTCACCACATTACACGTCCGCATGCATCATTTTACATGATCGGCGCAAAAGAAAAGGCCGGACTCTCCGCTGCCCGGCCTGGAAGCTGCTTGCTGTTGCGCGCGGGCAACCTCTATCGAGAGGGCGGACTGGCCGCGTTCGCGTCGCTCGGCTCGTCAATCTCGGTGACGAGCCGCATCGTGAACAGACGGGTCTCGCGCGAGAACTCCAGCGAGGTCTGGCGGGTCAGGTTGACCAGCGCCGAATCGAGCTTCTCCTCATCGCCCGGCACGGGGACGGACCCCTTCGACCCCGGCCTGCGCACGAACAGAGCCGGGAGAAAGGCCTGGTAGGAGACGTGCCCGTCGAGGCCCTCCGCCTCGGAGACGATCGGGCGATTGAAGCGGTCGCCGAGCACGTCGAGCATTCCGGCGATGCTGCCGCTGCCGCCGGCGGACATTTGCCCGCCGGGGACGTCCCCGGCGAACAGGTAGATGGTATCCTCGCCTTCGTGACCTTCCAGGTAGCGCCGGTCAAAGCGGCCGCGGACCACGATAGCCTCCCGCTCCACGGTCTGTCGCAGGAAGCGGATGCGTCGTCCCAGCTCGCCTTCCAGGATGCTCTCCAACTCGCGGAGTCCCTGCTCGACCGGGGTTTCGGTCCGGACGATCCAGTCGCCGCCCAGTTGGAGCTGGAGCAATTCCCTCGGGCCATCCATCTCATAGTGTCTGAGGCCAAGCTCCCACAGGACCGACCCCAATGTGCATTCGTGCATGGCGAGGGTCCACTGTCGCAACGCGCCGTCCCATCGGAACGACAGGTACAAGGGCGACGGTTTATTGGTCATGTTCTGGTAATACGGCAGCCTCTGAGTGTAGTACCGCCGCTCGGCAATGAAGGGCGTGCGGACCCAGCGGAGAATCTCACCCTCTGCGAGCGAATACACGGAATCGAATCGGCTTTGCCAATTGGCAGGGGGGACCGCGGGACCATCGGTGGGGACCGGGGCCAAGCCGCGCAGCAGCGTGACGTTGTTGGCGTCCACGGTATCGCCGTGCCACTCTGCGCGAACACCGCTATTCGATGGAAAGAGAAAGGCCTCCCGGTGATAGAGCGGGTCCTGCAATTGCAGGCCGCCGTTGGCCGGCGTGACGTAGACGGCCCCATCCATCAGGTCGAGAATCTCATTGGCCCTCTCCAGCCGTTCCCGGAGTTCATTGACATCGGTCGGGATGCCGGTTTCACGCGCCAGTCTCTTCTCCAGGTTCGCGTGTTCCTCCCGCAGGCCGGCCCATTCTTTCTGGTGGTCCTGCCAGTGCTGTTCGTTTCCTTCCCAGTCGTGGGTCAACCTGACCTTGGTCGCCTGTATCTGTGTGGAACCGACATGCACGACGAGCCTGTTGTCCGCCAACTCCAGCCAGTCCACATATCCCGTGGAATACAGCCTGAGCCTACCTCCTTCCCGGTCCGCGCGGAGTTCCCCAACGGCGTGCATCAAGAGGGTTTCCGAGGCGGGCAGGGGGACCATCTCGGCCAGGAAGTTCGCCGCGACGAGCCGGCTGGCGAACTGCCCCTCGGAGAGGATCGTGGCCAGCCCCTTCACGTCGCGTGCCGCCGCCATCTTCCGCATCGAGAAGATGTCCGGTTGTGGGGGCTCGGACGTACTTGTTTGACTCCGGGAATCCGGCGGGGGCCCATACGCCGTCTGCGGCCGGGGAAGCGCCGCTCCGATTATGACGCCCATGACGATGCCGACCGTGAGAACAGCTGGCATGGCCAGTTTGCTCGTCATAAAGACTCTCCACAGGCAGATGCCGCGCCGGGCGAATCCCGCCGCTCGCGAAGGAGCGGGTCTGCCGGCGATGTCCTGCCATATCCGCCGACGCGTCGCGTCGGTCGCTTCACAATTGGCCTGCTGAATTGCGTCTTGTATCGGGTCTGACGGTCTCATATCAGAGTCTCCCGTTCAGGATCGACCGCAGTCTCTTGATGCCCCGCCGATATCTCGCCTGAACCGCGACGAACGAAGCGTTCTGGATCTCCGCAATCTGGCGGAACCTCATCCCGGCCTTGACGCGAAGGACGACCGCCTCGCGCTGCTCGTCCGGGAGTTGGGCCAAGGCTTCGTAGACCCGCCGGACCTGCTCGGTAAGGATGAGCCCGTCCTCCGGCGGGTCGGAATGAAGCTCCGTACCGGGATGGTCGCGAAGCCGCCGGCGCGCCCGCAGCCGATCCCGGGCCCGGTTGGCTACGCAGGTCGCCAGGTAATGCTTCAGGTTACCCGCGAGTCGGAATCGATCCCCGGACTGGGCGAGCGAGACGAACACATCGTGCACGACATCTTCGGCCGCGTGGGCATCATTGAGAAACGCCATCGCGACGCTGAGCAGGTAGTCGAGGTAC
>Ga0172362_10005808_pt1 | contig 10672 bp, 8 predicted proteins | sample LakKivs1_kivu2a2_FD_114534 | JGI IMG/M metagenome (GOLD analysis project Ga0172362, IMG submission 114534) | Sediment microbial communities from Lake Kivu, Rwanda - Sediment s1_kivu2a2 | ecosystem: Environmental > Aquatic > Freshwater > Lake > Sediment | place: Rwanda: Western Province, Lake...
CTGCGGACCCGTCGGCCAGTTTGCCATCATCAGTGCCTTCCTGATGGGCGCCGGCCGGGTCCTCGCGGTGGACTGCGTCGAATCCCGTCTGGACCGGGCCCGTGACAACGGCGCCGAGGTCATCGACTTCGAGCAGGAGAACGCGGTCGATGCGATCCTGGAACTGACGGGCGGCATCGGCACCGACCGGGCCATCGACGCGGTCGGCGTGGATGCGACGCACGCCCACAGCACACCGGCCACGGTGCTCTCCGAGCAGGAGCAGAAGCAATTCGAGGAAGAGATCCAGGAGGTCGCCCCCGAGCGCTTCTCTGCTGAGAAAGAGGGTGAACGCTGGCATCCGGGCGATGCGCCGTCGCAGGTCCTGCAATGGACGGTGCAGTCGGTTGCCAAGGCCGGCACCATCGCGATTATCGGGGTTTATCCGCAGAGCATGCGGTTCTTCCCCATCGGCCAGGCGATGAACAAGAACCTGACCGTCCGCATGGGCAACTGCCCGCACCGGCGGTATATCCCGGAGCTGATGGAGATCGTTTCCGGCGGAGCGGTTCAACCCGAGCGCGTCATCACGCAGGAGCAGCCGATCGCATCGGCTATTGACGCTTACCGGATGTTCGATCAGCATAAGGCTGGCTGGATGAAGGTCGAACTGCGACCGTAGAACTGTTGTCGGGATGCGTCGTGCGCGGTGCGTTCTGCGTAAGACCACGCACAACGCACGACGCGTCACGCACGGCGCAAGGCGTTGCATAACTCTCGAATAACGGACAGATTCGGGGGTGGTTCGGTGCGCGCAAAAATAGAGGGGAACAGCGACCCCCCATGCCTTGAACGGTCTGCCGCCCCCCCTGGAAAGAAGGAAGGAGTATTAGGAGAAAGCTTGTTTGTGCCGTATACCTGTTTTCTTGTCACCCCTTACCAAGCAAAGTATAAGACACATTCTCAGCGAGGCCAAACGGCCGAACAGAAAATCCGCCCGGATGGGGCGCAACGTCTCCTGCCGAACACGATCAGGCTCCCATTCGTCATCCAGAATCGGGTGGCAGCGCCAAGGCTGGAAGACTCCGCCTGCCGCGGCCCTACGGACTTCGACCCGTCGCCTCTGCCACCCTGTTCCTCCCCCACAGAGACCGGTCGCACCGGCCTTTTCACCGCGAAAAACAGCACTTGCCGGCTTGTTTCCACGTATATGTATTAAAGGGATGGTACGAGATTTCCACCCGGAAAACGGTCCCCCGGACACGGTAGATGCACGGCACAAGAGGATTGACTTTTTGCGCGGATACCGGTAGCCTGACGGGTTTGGAATAGGCTCTGACTACGGATGGTGGCCGGCCCTGCACGTGCGCGTCACCCCTTTGATTCGCAGCCCTTTGGATCCGGGGCGGGAGTGCTGCCTCCAAGAGAGAGAAAACAGGGAATATGAAGGAAACAGAACAGCAAGCCAAAGACCACTTTGAAGAGATGCCCATTCTTGACGAGCTCAAGAATTCGTATCTGAACTACGCGATGAGCGTCATCGTGGCGCGGGCGCTGCCCGACGTGCGGGACGGCCTCAAGCCCTCCCAGCGGCGCATCCTCGTGGCGATGAACGACCTGAACCTCGGGCCCCGCAGCGCCCACCGCAAGTGTGCCAAGATCGTCGGCGATACCAGCGGCAACTACCACCCGCACGGCGACCAGGCCACCTACGGCACGCTCGTTCGCCTGGGCCAGGAGTGGGCCATGCGGTATCCGCTGGTCGATCCACAGGGCAACTTCGGCAGCATCGACGCCGATCCGCCCGCGGCCATGCGGTACACCGAGGCCAGGATGGCCGCGCCCGCGATGGAGATGATGGCCGACATCAACTATGACACCGTGGATTTCATCCCGAACTACGACGAAACCCGGACCGAGCCTGTCGTGTTGCCGTCGCGATTCCCCAATCTCCTGGTCAACGGCTCCACCGGCATTGCGGTCGGCATGGCGACGAATATCCCGCCGCACAACCTCCGCGAAGTCTGCGACGCGCTGCTGCTGGTCATCGACGATCCCAAGTGCGGATTCAAGGATATCATGAAGGTCCTGCCCGGTCCCGATTTCCCGACCGGCGGCATCATCTGCGGCAAGAAGGGCATTGTTGACGCCTACACGACCGGCCGCGGCCACCTGACCGTCCGCGGCAAAGCAGAGGTCGAATCGTCCAAGAAGGGCAAGGACCAGATCATCATCACCGAGATCCCCTACACGGTGATCAAGACGACGATCGTTTCGAAGATCGCCGAGTGCGTCCACGACGGCTCGCTGCCGGAGGTGGCGGATGTCCGCGACGAATCGGACCGCCACGGCCTGCGGATCGTCGTCGAGATCAAGAAGGACGCGGACGCGGAGATCGCGCTGAACAAGATCTACCAGTACACGCCTCTCCAGACGACCTTCGCTATCGCCAATATCGCGCTGGTCAACAGCCGGCCCGAGACACTGAACATCCGGGAGATGCTCGACTACTTCATCGAGCACCGCAAGGAGGTCATCCGCCGGCGCAGCCGGTTCCTCATGAAGCGGGCCCGCAACCGGGCGCACATCCTCGAGGGCCTGATCCTGGCGGTCAGCGACATCGACGAGATCATCGAGATCATCAAGAAGTCGCCCGACGTCCCGACGGCCAAGCTGAACCTGATGAAGAAACCCCTCCGCCTGGCGGAGAGCGAGACGCTGCGCAAGCTCCTGCCCAAGGAGTTCGTCCGGGAGAAGACCAAGAACGATCATTTCCTCACCGGTCCGCAGGCCGATGCCATCCTGGGCATGCAGTTGCAGCGCCTGACCGGCCTGGAAATCGAGAAGCTGGCGAAAGACTACGCCGCTCTAATCGAGGAGATCAAGGGCTACGAGGCCATCCTGGCCGACGAGAGGGTCCTGCTCGGGATCATCCGCCAGGACATCAACGAGATCAAAGACAAGTACGGCGACAAGCGGCGGACGCAGATCTCCGGCAGCGTCGAGGCCCTCGAAATCGAGGACCTGATCGCGCAGGAGGACGTGATCGTCACGGTCAGTCACGCGGGCTATATCAAGCGGATGCCCATCGACACGTACAAGCGCCAGGGCCGCGGCGGACGGGGCGTCATCGGTTCCGACATCCGCGAGGGCGACTTCATCAAGCACCTGTTCGTCGCCTCCACACATGATTATCTGCTGATCTTCACGAACCGCGGCCGGTGCTACTGGCTGCGGGTGTACGACGTGCCCGCGATGAGCCGCCAGAGCAAGGGGCGCAGCATCGCCAACCTGCTGAACCTGGGGAACCAGACGATCGCGTCGATCATTGCGGTCAGCAGCTTCGAGGATCCCGAGGGGACCACGCCGCGCGAGCTGGTCATGGCCACCAAGGACGGGCTCGTCAAGAAGACGCAACTGAGCCAGTACGGCAACCCGCGCTCGACCGGCGTCATCGCGATCAATCTCGATCCGACGGACGCCCTGATCGGCGTGGCCCAGACCACGGGCGACGATCATATCATCCTGGGCACGCGCGACGGCATGACCATCCGGTTCGACGAGAAGGAGGTCCGCTCGATGGGCCGGGCCTCCCGCGGTGTCCGCGGCATCAAGCTGCGCCCGAACGACGAGGTCGTCGGGATGGTTATCCCCGAGGAAAAGGCAGCCCTGTTCACCGTCTGCGAGATGGGGTACGGCAAGCGGACGGGGGTCGAGAACTACCGGCCCCAGACCCGCGGCGGCGTCGGTCTCAAGAACATCAAGACCAGTGCCCGCAACGGCAAGGTCGTCTCGCTCAAGAGCGTCCAGCCCGGCGACGATCTGATGCTGATCACCGCCAACGGGATGATCATTCGCACGGGTCTCGACGAGATTCGCTCGATCGGCCGCAACACGCAGGGCGTGCGTCTGATCAAGCTCAAAGAAGACGACAAGCTCGTGGCCGCCGAGAAGATCGCCGCCGAGGACCTCGAAGGCGACGAAGACGGCTCCGGGCAGTAGACCATCACGGGCTGAAGCATGGGTCCTATGAGACGAATAGGACCTATGCCCAGCCCTCGCGGCTGGGGACAACGGATCGGGCATGGCGGATCGTATCTACGTCATCGCAGGCAAGGACGAGTCGCTCGTCGGGGCCAAGGCCCAAGAGCTCGTGGATTCACTGCTCGATCCGCAGCAGAGGATGACGGCGCTCCTGAGCATCGACGGCGACGAGGCAGTCGTCTCCGAGGTGCTCGATGAGTTGCGGACTCTCCCTTTCCTGGCGGACAAGCGCGTGGTGCTCGTGCGCAAGGCCGACGGCTTCGTCTCCAAGTACCGCGAGATCCTGGAGCGATACTGCGAGAAACCGGCGCCCACCGGCGTCCTCATTCTGGCCGTTGCAGGTTGGGACGCGCGGACGCGGCTCGCCAAGAAGCTGCCCAAGGTTGGCTCAGTCGTCACCCTGGAGCCGCCGCCGAAATGGAAGCTGCCCGAGCACTTAGTGCAGCACGCCGCCGGCCAGTACAAGGTCAAGCTCAACCGGGACGCCGCCGAGATGCTCGTCGAGCTGGTCGGAGAGGAGCTGGCCCAGCTCTACAATGAACTGGAGAAGCTCACGCTGTTCGCCCGCGACGAAAAGGTGATCCGCGCCGACCACGTGGAGGCGCTGATCGGCCACCATCGCATCTATGATGCCTTCGAGGTAATCGACGCCACGATCGCCGGCAATGCAGGCCAGGCGATCAAGCGGCTCCGCAACATGTTCGAAGAGGACAAGAGCGCGGAGTACAGCGTGGTGGGAGCGTTCGCCTTCCACCTGCGTCGCATGTTCCAGGCCCGCGTGCTGCTCGACAAACGGACCAGTCCCGTCGAGATCGCCAAGCAACTGCGGATCTGGTACAATAAGGACCGGTTCTTCGCGCAACTCCAGCGAATCACGCTGTCCCAGATCGCCGCGTTCCTCGAAGAGCTGGCGGCTGTCGACTACGCCACGAAGACCGGCCAGGCCCAGGCCGCAGTGGCCATCGAGCAACTGGTCCTCAAGCTCGCTTCGGGCTCGCCGCGCTGAGCTTTCCGAAGACAGATTGCATCCGCCTGCTCAGAATGACAGGACAAATGGGACCGATGGGACGGATGGGACCTATGGCGCCTGGCCGCCGCTTTCAGAGGCGCGCCAATTCCTGTTTCAGCAAGCAAGCGTAGCCGCGCGTCATCGCCTCGAACCGTCTGCCATCTGGAGACTGCGGGCCAAGTGCCTGGGCCGCCATCGTCGCGTAGCCGAGCCGGTGGGCCAGGTAGGCTGTGCGATAAAAGGGCAGGCGCTGCGCCACTCGGATGTCGCCCGTGGCGGAGCCGTACTGACCGATCAAATAGCTCTGCATCGATGGTCCGAGACCCCATTCCACCATGCAGGCGACGAGGTCCCAGGCCGAATCGCTGCAACTCGGAGAGAAGTGGTCCGCATAGTGATCGACGCCGTCTGTTTTCAGAGGGCCGCTTGCCGTTTGCAGCCACTCGTGCAACATCATGCGCCCGTCGGTCGCGCCCGTCACGTGATCGGTGGCAGGAACGCAGAGTCCCGATTGTCTGAATCGCTCCGCCCAGCGTGGCCCCAGTCCCTCGGCGATATTGACCTCGATCATTTGCCTCAGCTCATCCGGGGCCATTGCGACGGCGGTGGCCGGCATGTGGCGGAGGCGAGCCAGGTAGCGTGTGACACGATCGAGAAAAGGCGCGTCGATGTCGGTCCGGCGCATACACCGGCCCGGGACGAATTCCATGACCAGGAATCCATGGCGGAGTCCGAGGACAGGCGGATGGAAACCCTCCTGAGCCAGGAGCACAGCGCGGGCGTGCGTCGATTCACCGTAGCGGCCGAAACCGGCGAACTTCAGCAACAGGGACGTTCCCGTGGTGGTGCTCTCGCGATGCAGATACTTTCGGCGCTCATGCCAGGGCTGCACGGCGGGATAGTGGGACTCGTCCCGGAACAGCCAGGGGCGCCACCGGCCGCCGGAGAGATCGGCCAACCGGCCCGGGGGCAGGAAAGATGTCAGCCGGCCGGACCGCACCCAGACCTCTTCAAAGTCAACCACGTACTTCCGGTGTCTGGGCCAGCGGCGACGGGCGGTCTCCGAGAAGAGCGCCGCACCGTCCGTGTCGTGGCCCGGAAAGAACACAATCCGGTCATCCGGCACACCCAGCTCACTGAGCCTGTCTGCCACGCAGCACAGCGTCGAGCCGCTCAGACCCGGCCCCTCATCGACGATCAGATAATACCGATCCGCGGCCTGCTGAAATCTCTCCGTCATGGCGGGATCGAGGTGCAGGTGGCGGTCGAACGGATGTCCTTCGCAGCGTACCGTGTACGATTCAACCGGGCAGCCCTGCTCTTCGAGTGTCGCAGACACCACCGAGGACAAGCTTGTGCCAATGCTGCGAATCCCGAGGCAGACCGTCCCCACCGGTCCGACCTCGCGATGGAATCTCCTGGCGGCTTCGAGGTACGCCTCTGGGGCCAGACCATAGTACGCGAATCCCTCCGATACGCGCACCTGCAGTGCCCTCGGAAGCGGTAGGGCGCCGATCTCCGTCACCGCGTGCCGCAATCGGGTCGCCCACAGACCGGCACGGACCGGCACGTTCTCCCAGGACCAATAGAACAGATGGCCGATCAGCAGGCTCGCTTCGCGCAGCAGCGTGCCCATTGGACTGACGAGATTTGCCTCCGACCTCAAGGCGTCGACAACCGCAGTCTCAAACTCGCCGAACTCGATAAGCAATCCGACGGCATCCTCATGTCCGGCGAATCCCCGTTCTTCGAATCGGCGCAGAGTCCTGCCGATCTCATCCAGGCATGAGGCCGTCGCCCGCTCTTGCTGCTGGGCCCGGTACACGATCATGCGGCGTCCATGGAGTCTCGTTCCCTCTCACCCGCTATGCGATCCGCAGCCAGGGCCGAAGGTGATCCACATGGTTCTGGGTGACGCCTTCGACACCCGTCAACTCCTCGAAACTTTCGATACCACCCACCTCCTCGCGATAGCGCACGATGGCTGCCGCCGTCTCTTCCGTGATGCCGGGAATCATCTCCAGTTCTTCTTTGCTGACCGTGTTGAGATCGGGATAGTAGCGGTTCATGTGTCTCTCCCACCATGCCTTGCTCGATTTTGCGGTCCGGCATCCGTCCTGCCGCCGGCCGTCGGTTTCAAATGATGTCCGGCTCCTCCTTCTGGCCTTCGTACTCCAAGGCCCCTGACTTCTCCGAGGCCAGGGTCAGCCATTCGTGGAGGTGAGCCATTTCGTCGGGTTGGATCTGTTCCATGTCCGTCAGTTCCTCCAGGCTGTAGATCCCCCCGCGCCGCTCCCGGAATGCAATGATCGCCTCGGCTTTCTCGCGGTCGATGCCGGGAATCTGTGCCAGCTCTTCGGCGGATGCTTCGTTAATGCCGTATTTCTGATGCGTGATCATACTTGGCTCCTTGGCCGCCATGGTTTTTCTGCGCTTCGACACACGGGCGGTCTGCGTACCGTTACGCCGGCGGAGAGGGTGAGGTTGATGGGCGTGTGTCTATGCTCGCTGGAGTCGAATGCTTCAATCCGGGGGCGCAAAAGACTCAGGCAGGAGGCTGTTCTGTCGGATCTCGGCCAGCCATTCCTCTGCTTGCGTGCGGGTGAAGCCGAGAAAGGCCGCGGCGGGATCGTGATTCTCGCCAGCACGCCGGGCGACGACCTTGTTGGCGTTGGCGTAGCAGTAGACGCAGCCATGCGGGCAGGTGTCGTACGTACCGATGTCGATGCTCTCCGTGCAGCCGCAGCCCGGCCGCGTGGGCTTCTCGTTCCAAGCCGGGCTCGCAGGATGGAACAACCGTTCGATGAGCGCCCCGTCGATGCAATGGGCCTTCTGGATTCGGTCTCCGACGAGGTACGCGCCGCAGCAGGAGTACATCGCGATGCCATGCGACTGGGCGATCTCCGCAAGCCGGTGGGCCAGATCGATCCTGCGCTGCTCGCTGCACTGAGCCACGCGGATGCCTGAGGTCTGCTCCAATTCGCGGAAGTTGCGATCCACCTTGCGGTAGGGCATGACGAAGCTGAAGTAGCATCGCTCGACGAGTCCCTCCAGCTCGCCGGCAAGTTGTGCAAACCGGCTCCGATAGAACTCCTCGTCGCAGATGTTCGACAGCACGATGGGATCGAAGCGCCAGTTGATGTGCGCCGGCGAGTAACGGCGGCTCAGCTCCTTGAGCGTCCGCAAGGCGCCGGCCTTGTCCACGTGGCTCTCGAAGACCGACGGCACGCCTGTGAGCGTGTAGTTGAAGTAGAACTTGTACCCGAGCCGGTCGAGCGTTTCCAAGGATTCGACGAAGGGTGTGAAATCCTTCGACCAGAAGACGAAGCACGTCACATCCTCGGGTCGGAGCGACACGAGATAGCGTTGCCCGCCGAACGGATGGACCACGCCCGCGAATCCCGCGCGCACCCGCTGCATGAACCACGGTCCATAGAAAGCCGGCACATCCGTCCGTCGAGACACCGAGATAATCCGTTTCACCTTGACCCCGCGCAAAGGGAGGGCTTCATTTGCCCCCTGTATGGTATTGCATGTGAGGCGCGACGACAAGACGGTTGCCGTACTCATTCGCTTGACGTGCCCACCCTCCGGTGGTAAACTCACGCCCAGTGTTGTGGAGACTAAAGGCCGACCCTCTACATGGAAAGGAGAAAAGATGAGGACATGGATTCCCTGCGGCATGATGTTGCACGTGTTGGCCGTTGCGCTGGTGCTGGGCAGCGCCTCGTGCCGCTCGACAGACACCATTGATGTCGCGGCTGAGCCGTACCGGCTCGACACGGCCCTGGTGTCGCGGTCGATCTGCTTCGAGAACCCGACCGGCACGCCGGGCCAGGGGGGCAAGGCCGCCAGCAAGCTCGGGGTCGGACGCAAAGGGGCCCCCGCGATCAATCTCATGGCCGGCAAGGATATCCAGCTCTGCGACATCGAAGGCCCCGGCACGATCCGCCATATCTGGGTGACGACCGCAAACAATCCCACGAATCTCCGTAGTCTCGTGATCCGGGCCTGGTGGGACAACCAGGCGCACCCAAGCATCGAGTGCCCCCTCGGCGACTTCATGGGCTTCGCCCACGGGAAGGTGACGGGCTATTTCTCCGCGGTGCATTCGCTGGGGCGCAACGCCGGGATGAACATTTGGTTGCCGATGCCGTTTACGCGCCGGGCCCGCCTGACGCTGACCAATGAAGGAAAGGAAGACGTCCCGCTGTTCTACCAGATCGATTACACGACGCAGGACGAGCATCAGCCGGGCGTCGGGCGATTGCACGTGCTGTTCCGTCGGGAGAACCCCACGACCGAGAAGCAGGATTTCGAGCTGCTGCCCAAACGGACCAACCCGGGCCGCTACCTCGGCGCCCTGATCGGCATCCGCAACATGCACCCGGCCCAGTGGTGGGGCGAAGGCGAGATCAAGATCTTCATGGACGGCGACACGGAGTACCCCACGATCGTCGGGACCGGCAGCGAGGACTACGTGGGACTGTCCTACGGGATGCAGCAGACGCCGTATTTCTACAACGGCTGCAATCTCAACGAGCGTAACTTCGTCTCCATGTACCGCTGGCACCTGCCCGACCCGATTTGCTGGAAGCAGGAGGCGCGGATCACGATTCAACAGATTGCTTGGCAGGATGGTCTGGCGGAGACGCACGACGACTGGTCCACCGCCACGTTCTGGTATGAGCCGATCCCGAGCGCCCCGCTGCCGGCCCTGCCCGACGTGCAGGCGCGGACGCTGGACATCTGGGAAGAACAGAAATGAAGTTTGAAGTGGGAAGTCTGATGTATGAAGTGAGAAGACCCGGTGCCTCGGGTAAGTCACTTCAAACTTGACACCTGAAACTTGAAACTCCGAACTGCTTCATCAACGAAAGGAAGGGACATGCGGAACAGGACAGGGGTCGTCGTGTGCGTATTGGCGCTGGGGATGATCGCGGGTTGCCAGAAGCCGGCTGAGAAGGAAGGGTCGCCGGCAGCCGCCCGCGCCGACCAGGGATACACGAAGCTGTTCAACGGCAGGGATCTGAGCGGCTGGGAGAGCGAGGGCCGCGCGAAATGGGTCGTCGAGAACGGCTTGCTCATCGGCACGCAGGGCGCAAACAACGCGCCGGGCGACCTGTTCAGCACGGCATCCTTCGACGACTTCGAGGCGGTCGTGACGTACCGGGCCGAGTGGCCGTGCAACAGCGGCGTGTGGTTCCGCTACCAGAACCCGGACAAAGCCTACCAGGCGGACATCCTCGAATACAAGAACCCGGAGGCGTACTCGGGCACGCTCTACTGTCCCGGCAAGATGTTCCTGGCGGTCAACCTGGACAAGACGCTGGAGAACCGCGACGGCTGGAACACGATCCAGATCCGTGCCGAGCGGGACCATCTCCAGATCTGGCTCAATGGGCGCCAGGTGGGCGATGTCTACGACACGACGAGCAACTCCGGCAGGCTCGGCTTCCAGGTTCATCCGGGCGCCGAGTTCGGCCCGATGAAGATCGTCGTCCGCGAGGTCCTGGTCAAAGAGCTGTAGCGAAGCGAGACGTGCGTCTGTGCGTCAGTACCGCGAGACGTTGAGCTCGCCCGGGGCGCCGGTGACCAGGTAGACCACGCTTTCGGCGATGTTCGTGGCGCGGTCGGCGA
>Ga0172362_10005810_pt1 | contig 10669 bp, 9 predicted proteins | sample LakKivs1_kivu2a2_FD_114534 | JGI IMG/M metagenome (GOLD analysis project Ga0172362, IMG submission 114534) | Sediment microbial communities from Lake Kivu, Rwanda - Sediment s1_kivu2a2 | ecosystem: Environmental > Aquatic > Freshwater > Lake > Sediment | place: Rwanda: Western Province, Lake...
CACGTCGATGCCATCAATAGCACGGCGGCCTGCGTAAACAGCAGTCGTCTCATGGCTTCCGTCATCCCTCATCAAGAATCAATCCAAACAGCAGCCAGGAGACGGCGACGAAGATGGCGTCAAAGGCCACCATGTATCCCACCGCCGACTCGAAGCTGCCGACGAAGGCGAGCGAGCTGGAGCCGGCCACCTCCTCCGGCAGTGCGCCGAACAGCACCAGCAGGGCGAACGAGGCGGGAATCATCACGGGCATCAGAATGACCAGGACGACGATGCTCAACAGGGAGCCGCGGGTCCGGGTAAGCTGCACCGCTGCCGAGAAGAGGGTCCCGACGCCGGAGAGGGCGAAGTTGCCCAGCAACAAGACCACGATCAGCCCGAGCCAACTGTTGACAAACCGCACGTGGAAGGCGATCAGGACGATCGGCACGACGATCCCCTCGAAGATACTCAATATGATGATGTTGGAGAGCAATTTGGCCAGGTAGAGGGTCCCGGCGTCAAGCGGGGCCATCAATAAGCCGTCGATACACCCGTTCTGCTGCTCGACGGCAAAGGACCGCTCCTGGGCCAGCAGGCCGGAGAACAGAAACGCGATCCAAAGGGCCGCGGCGCCCATGAGCGCGGTGCCGGGCCCGGACGGCCCCGCCTCCGATACGATGCGCAGGATGAAGACGATCAGCATGCCCAGAACCACCATCGTCGGCAGAACCTGCCGGGCCCGAAACTCCACGACGATGTCCTTGACGATGATGGCGCGCAAGCCGGCCCAGAAGTCTCTCACGTCATGCTCCTCGCGTAGGACAGGTAGTCGTCGGCGAAACGGTCGGCATCGATCTGGTCCGTGCCGGCATCGAAGATGAGAATGCCCCGGTCCAGCACGACGACGCGCCGGCAGCACACGAGCCCGACCCGGATATCGTGCGTGGCCATCAGGAGGGCGCCGCCGGCGTCGACGAATCGGCGAAAGACCGCAAGCAGCCGGTCGGTGGCGTCCGCGTCCAACCCCGTGAAGGGCTCGTCGGCGAGCAGGACGACCGGCCGATGCACGAGAGCCCGCGCAATCGCCAGTCGTTGCAGGAGCCCGCGCGACAAGACTCCGGCACGGTCGTAGGCGAACGGGATCAGGCCCGTGTCCGCCAGCAGCTCTTCCCCTCGCTCCGTCCCATCGGAGACGCCGTAGAGCCGGGCCGCAAAGACCAGATTCTCGTGAACGGTGAGCTCTGGATACACCATGCTCGCATGGGCGATCAACCCGAGTTGCCGCCGGGCCGCCTCCGGGCGGTGGCGCATGTCGAATCCATCGACCGCCACGCGGCCCGTATCCGGGCGGAGCAGGCCGGCAACGATCCGCAACAGGGTGCTTTTGCCGGCGCCATTCGCTCCGCACAGGCAGACGGCCTCGCCCGCAGGCACCGCCAGGTCGACCTTTCTCAGTATGGGCCTGGTCGCGAAGGCCTTGCGGACGGAGCTTACGCTCAGTGCCGCGCTCGTCAACCGATCTGTCGGCGTCATATCGTGCATGTCATGGCTCGGGCTCTGCGGGAGGGGAGCGGAAGCGCAGCAAAGCCACGATCAGAATGGCGGCAAACACCGCGCCCAAGACAACCCAGGTTGACACGTCGGATCTCTTTCCTTTGAGCCCGGCGATCTGGAAAGCGAGCTCGTCACCCGGCCGGAGGTCCGTTCGCCGGTAGTATTCGATGGGGATTCCGTCCGCGTTCACGAGCCGGTCGCTGGGCGCGCCGAGGCCCTCGAGGGCGCCTTGCCCGTGTTCCCAGAAGATCATCAGATGCGCCGTCGGCAAGGTAATCGTCTTGGCAATCGGCGTGACGCCACGGCCGAGATCGACCTTATACGAGAAGGTGATTTGATGGTCCCCCGGGGGCACGGCCATCGTATCATAGAACCCCTCCTCCGTCATGACGAGGGCCTCAGGCTCGAGGTAGCTCGACGCCTTCAGATCGTGAAAGCCCTTGGGCAGCACGATCTTGAGCACGACCGGCCTGTCCTGGCCGTCTCGTTCCCGTCCGGTCACGGCCTGATCCGAGGAGTTGCTCAATTGCATGAACTCGGTGAATTCCAGCGTGGCGCCGCGCAGAGCGACCATGAGATGGTGCATGCCGATCGACAGCTTCGAGGCATCGGTGGAGACATCGAAGACCTGGACGCTGGCAGAAAGCTCCGTCGCCGCGGGATCGAGCGCCACCGGCTGGCTGCGGAAGGCCATGTTCTGATGCTTCACGCGCGCGACGGCGGAGACCTCGGGCCCGGCCGGAAGACCCGCAAAGACCGCCGTGCCGTCCTCCCCGACTGTGGCGGACCGGGAGTCGATCTGCTGCGATCCCCGATAGAGATAGAGCGTGACCTCATCGCCGGCGACCGCTGTGCCGCTGGCGGTATGATTCCGAACCTCGACGAGTATCCTGGTCGGCGGCGTCGGCTCGGAAGCGCGGCCCGGCAACGACAGGCAGCTCGCCGCAAGAACCGCCGTTATCACAAGGAGTCTCACGAGCGTTCTCCTCCCTTGCTCTCGCGATCCCGGCGTCCGGCCAGTAACGGCCCGAGCGTCAACGCGACGCACACCAGCAGTAGAATCCACTTCAGATACATCATTCCTCAACAACCTCCGTTTGACCGACACTTCGATTTCGCCCTGTGACCGCAACGATCGTAAGCAGGGCCCCAAGCACCATCAAAACGTTGCCGATCCAGATCCAGTCGATCAGCGGCTTCTGATAGATAGTGAGGTTGACCAGTTTGGTCGTGCTGTCCGCCTGCGTCAAGGCCAGGTACAGGTCGCCCGCCAGCGTCCGTCGAATATCCACTTCGCTCGTTCGCTGGCCCGACTGCGCGTAGAAAGCGATGGATGGCGCCAGCGAATCGATCTGCCTGGCCCCGCGATACACGGACACGTCGGCGGTCACGGCGGTGAAGTTCGGGCCGTGGTCGGCCTTGAGATCGTTGTACACCAGCTCGAACTTGCCGACCTGAATCCGCTCGCCCGGCTTCAGCGCGGCCTGCTTTTCCACATCGAATCCGCTGGACCCGGCGATTCCGATGAAGGTCATCAGTACGCCGATATGCACCACCCTGGCGCCATGCCAGCGTAGGGTCGTCCTGCGTGGCGGCCGCGCCGTATCCGGCCGGCGCCGCGCGTATCTTGCCACGAAGTCGCCCACCAGACTCAGCCCGACAAAACCACAGGTAACAAGATAAGCAATGGCCGGGCTCCCGGCGAGCACCCAGATCGACACCGCCGCCGCGGCCGTCACGGCGGCGCCCACTGTGCGCCAGCCCCACGTGAACCCGCGACGCATCAGATGCGGACACGCGCCAAGCAGAAGAAGCAGGATCAGTCCGCCGGGCGACGTGATCTTCGTGAAGTACTCGCTCTTGAGGCTGATCGGAGGGTCGCTGAGGAATCCGCTGAAGAACGGGAATAGGGTGCCCACGAGGATCACCGCCGTCAGCAGGACCATCAGCCAGTTGTTCCAGACGAGGACCCGCACGCCCGAAGTCTGCCCCGACGCGATCCCCTCCCGTCGCAGATGGCGACGGAGAAAGAGGATGCCCGCGAGGACCCCTATTTGGATCAGGAGCACCAGGAACAGGATTCCCAGTCCGGGGTCGGGGAAGGCATGCACGCTCGAGACAAGCCCGTAGCGCGTCAGAAACGTTCCGAAGAGGCACAGGCCAAAAGTCCCGATCGCCAGGACCAGGAACCACGTGGCGATTCGGGTGCCCGCCCGGTATGTGCGGGCACAGTGCAGAAGGGCCGTCGCGGTGAGCCAGGGCATGAGCGAGGAATTCTCCACCGGGTCCCAGGCCCAATAGCCACCCCAGCCCAGCTCTTCATAGGCCCACCAGGCGCCCAGGGCGATGCCGACCGTCAGGAACGCCCAGGCTACCAACGACCAGGTGCGGGCCCGGGCAAAGAACGGCGCGGGCTCACTCGGATTCGCCTGCCTCAGCACGGCTATCGTCCAGGCATAGGGAATGGCGAAAGCCGCGTATCCCACGAACAGGGCCGGCGGATGCAGGGCCATGGCCGGGTGTTGCAGCAGCGGATTGAGTCCCACGCCATCGGCAGGCGTCGTGGGCGACACGGCAAACGGGTCCTTGTCGAAGACCAACACCAGGGAGAAGAACAACGCAACCAGGTTCGTCGCCGCCCGCGCGCAGGCACCGAATCGCCCGTCGGTCCCGCAGGACCGTGAGAAAGCCAGCACGACGAAGCCCGTTTGAAGCCAGAGCCATAGCAGGAGGGAGCCGGCCGCTCCCGCCCACAGGGCCGTGATCTTGTAGGCCAGCGGCAGTGTCCGGGACGTGTGTTCCGCCACGTAGCTGACGGCGAACTCGCCCCGCACCAACAGCACCCAGAGAGACGCCATTGCGACGGTAAGGCACAGCAGACTTGCGACCGTCGCATTGCGGCCGCTGTCGAGCAACTCCCGGCGCTTGCGCCACAGGCCCAGCAGATCGATCACGAGGGCGTAACCGCTGAGGAACAGGCCCAGGCGCAGGGCGAATGGTCCCAGTTCCCCCATGCTACTTCCCCTTCGCCTGATACTTCGATTCACAGCGGGTCATCAGGGTATCGGCCTGGAACACGCCGGTGGGCGTCAGCCGCCCTTCCACAACCACCTCGCGGTCCTCGACGAAATTGTCCGGCACGACGCCGGTGTAGCGCACGGGCAGTTGCGCCTGGGCCCCGGCCAGGGTGAACTGGAGCGATGCCTTCTCGAGATCGCGCGCCACGCTGCCGGGCTGGACGCGTCCGGCCAGACGCAAGGAATGCGCCTGCATGGCCTTCTCGGCGCCGGCAAAGTCATCGACGGAGTAGTAGTACGACCAAGACGATTGCAGGGCCTCATAGCCAAAATAACCCAAACCCCCTCCAATTACTATGATTGCAGCAAGGGCTTTGGCGATGGCTTTGTGTTGCATGGGGGACCTCACAGGATAAAGGGGGATCAAAGGCGACGGCGGCGGGCGGGGGAGGAACCGGGCGACTCGAATCGTCGATCATCCATCCTTCTCATTTCAGTATTCCGTCGGCGAGTGTTGCTGACCATGACACAACAGGAAGCACCGGCCGTGAAAAACGCCCAGATCCTCGAAGGCCCGACGTCCGGTATCCGGGTCGGGCTGCACGATGGCGACATCGAAGTTAATCAGGTGACGGTTGTTGAGACCGGTCCCCTGAGAGGAACTGATGCCGTGAGCGTCATGACAGGCGGCACAGGGCACCTCGTTTTCCAGGTGCTCCCGGTGGGCCGTGAAACTCTCATTGCCCAGAATGCTGTTTCTACTGTGGCAGCGGTAGCAGAGTTCGTAGGAAGAACTGCTCTCCGACGTGAAATCCGAGGTTTCATAGCGGCCCGCGAGCAGGTAGCGGTGAATGGACCCATGGGGCCCCCGGGCGCTGAAGGCACTGCCCGAACTATGGCAGTCGGTGCAGTAAATCAGCGTGGCCACGGTCAGCGGGGGTCTCAGACTGGGCACGTTCGGGTTGACCCCCGGCGCCGCGACCGGGTGAAAAGACGGCCCGGAGGGGTCGAATTCCAGGCGGGTGTTGGTCTGGGTGATCTGACGGGTGATACTCGTCTGGGGACGCTCGGGATTGTCCGCATGGCACTTGAAGCACACCTCGTATTCGAATTGTGCCCGCGGGGTGATCGCGCCGGTGAGCGCGATTCCGGAAACTCCCTGCATCACGCCGGGGATTGCCGGGGGCTGGGCCGGAGCGTGGCGCAACGCGTGCGGATTATGGCAGTCCGCGCACGCGACGTGCATGGGCATCGCCGTGGGGGTCTCTCCCGGCTCGTGGATGTCGCGGTAACGGGCCACGTCATGCCGGCTGAGCTTGAGCAGGTCGGCGCGGATGTCGGCCTCGTCCACCATGCCGTTGTGGCAGCTCAGGCAATTGTCTTCCTGTCGGGCGAAATGGAGCAGTCTCTCATGTCCGCCGGCGCCGTGCGGCCGATGGCAGATGAGGCAGCCGGCTTCCGCCGACGTGCTGAATCCCCGGTTCTGAAGATAGGGATCGCTGGTGCCGGCAATCGGGACCGCCGAGCCTTGGTGGGCCGAAGCGACCCAGCCTTCCAGGTCGTGGCAACTGGCGCACATCTGCGAGCGCTCGTTGGACATGACGAGGAAATCGCCGTAGCGATTGTCGTGGGCATCATGGCACGTGGTGCACTGCAATTCGCCGGACCGATCCAGCTCCAGGGGAGCCGGCAGTGCCAGGGGTGGTCTGAGCTGGGGGTCCTGAGCGGTCAACCCCGCCGAATAGACGAAACTGACCGGATGATCGTCCGAAAGATCGGTTCCCAGGTTCGCGCCGCCGGGCGGGATGTAGGTGCCGCCGGAGGCGCCCCGAACGGTTTCCGTCAGTGCGACCGTGCCGTCGTGGCAACTGAGACACAGCTTGCTGGCGCCCGTGGGTTGGCCGACCTTGGCTTGGAGAGAGGAACTCTCATAGATGCGGTAGACCGCCGTGGAGAGCCTGTGGCTCCAGAGCGGCGTCCCCGGCAGGGCCCCGTGCGGAGTGTGGCAGAAGCTGCACGTGGCGCCCCCGGCCACCGCGGACAGGTCGTGGGGCGAGCCTTGGATCGAAGCGGCAATCGGCGCCGCCGGCACCCAGAGGGCCGCCACACAGGCGAGAATCCCGATTGACCAGCGATCAGTCATTCCTCGTGTCCTCCAGCAGGCTGAACACCTGGACCCGCTTGTTGTAGCAGTCGGCCACATAGATCCGGTTGCGGCTGTCCACGAAGACTCCGGCCGGCAGCCAGAACTCCCCGGGGTCGTTTCCCTCCTGGCCGAAGGCCATCAGGATCTGCCCGCCCGGACCGAATACCTGCACGTTCTCGAACTGCCGGTCGCTCACGTAGACGTTCCCGAAGCCGTCGACCGCGACGCCGCAGGGATACGCGAAGTTGCCCGGCCGGTCCCCCTGCCGCCCGAACAGGCGCAGGAATTGGCCGTCCGGCGCAAACACCTGGACGCGATAGTTCAGGGTGTCGCTGACGTAAAGCCGCCCGGAGAGGTCAACGCACAGATGCGTCGGGAAGTTGAACTGCCCCGGCCCGACGCCTCGACTGCCCATGCTGTGAAGGAAGTTGCCCTCCCGGTCAAATACCTGAATGACGTGGCGGGCGGCATCGGCGACATAGAGGGAGCCGTCGGAGGGCCGATAGGCGATGCCGGCGGGCCGTTCGAGCCGCTCGCGTCCGAAGACGCCGATAAATCCGCCGTCTTTGCGGAAGACGCATACTTGGCGCAGGACGCTGTCGATCACGTAGAGACGAGTGTCGGCGACCGCCAGCCCGACCGGCCGCTGGAGCTTCTGGTCGCCCAAAAGGGAGGAGAACTGTCGGTAGTCGCGAGTCCTGAGGTCGAAGGTATGGATCGCGGCGCCGGCGGAGTCCGCGACGAACATGAGCCCCCGGGAATCCACAGCCACGGCGTAGGGCGAGACCAGGACGCCCAGAGGCTCTTTGCCGAACAGCAGTTCGCCGACTCCCTCGAGCCAGGATCGGGACCGCTCCATATCCGCTTCGCCGGTCACGGCGCCGAGATATGTGATGCGGGGCTGCTCAGGCGGCGCGGGCCACACGAGCGCAGCTTGCGGCGACTCGAACGGGTCAAAACGCTGCGGGCCGCAGCCGGTCATGGCCACGAGCAACAGCGCGACAAGGCCCAAGAGCCGCGTCCCTGGTTTTCCTTTGCCCACTCGTTGCGCTGCCATACGATTCCTTCCGGCGCGGATCAGAAACGCCGCTGGAGGCGTACATATAGAAACACGCCGTCGATCTCGTCGTCCCGGCGTTCGAGCAGACTCCACTCGGCGCCGACCTTCGCATGGAATTGACGATATTGGTACTCAAGCTCCGTGTCAAACTGGAAACCCTTCGTCAGGCCGAAGCGCGTATCCTCTTCGTGGCGATAATCTGCCGAGGCCGAGACACTGTACTTGTCCGTCAACCTGCTGAATAGTTCCGCCGTGCCTTCCAAGAGCGTGACCTCCCGGGCATCGGGCTCGCGGAAATCGAGCCACTGATTCGTCGCTCCGATGCTCGCGGTGGTGGCCGGACCCAGCATCCATCCGTACCGTCCCTCCAGTCGGGTGCTCGTCGAGGGGATGAGGGTCGAATCCTCGATGCTGTGCTCGGCCTGCAGGAACGGGCCGCCCCAGGTATAGTCGGCAGCAAACGTGTGGACCGTGTACTCGTCGGGGATCGCCTCCACGTCCAGGGACCGGACCCGCTCATCCTGATTCCGGTACGCGTAGAAGACGGAGATTCCGTTGTCGAATCGCTGGCGGATCGTGAAGTTCTGGCGGAGCGTGTCCTCCTGCCGGCGCGGCTCGAGGAAGAACTCATAATCGACAAAGAACTGCTGTCCTTCCGTGAAGTTGGGAGGCACCGCCCCTCCGACCACGAAGAGGTTCAGGAAGGTCCGCCCGTCATGCTGAAAGATCGTGTAGTCGTCGCCCTGCTGGAACAGACTGCCGGAGGCATTCCGAACGCGAACGGTCGAGACCTGGATATTCGCACGATCCAGCTCGACCGGCGTCACGTCGGTAGCCGTGTGGGCCTCCCCGACGACCGTCCCCATCCCGGTCGCGCCGGACTGATCGCTGCGCGTAAAGTTCGCGGTGTAGCTGCTCAACAGCATACCCAGCGGATTGGTCTTGCGATAATTCAGGCCGAGAATGGCGCCGTCCTGGGAGAGCTCCCCCTGCCGCCCGAGGTCGGTGTGGGAGACGAAGCCGTCCAGGCTCGTCACCAGACTCTCGAACAGCCGGTGTTCGAGGCCCGCTTGGCCGCGAATCTGCTCGCTGCCCAGCGTCTCGCGGTCCAATTCCGTGTACTGAAGATCGTATCTCGACAAGAGGCCGGGCGTATGCTGCAGCTTCAGACGCTCCTGCCAGCGGAGATTCTCAAACGCGAAGTCGCCCGACTGATCCAGGTAATTGACCAGAGAATCCAAGCGATGCAGGTCGTTGGGGCCGAACACATAGTCGTGGGACAGAGTGTAGGTATCCGTCAGCGTATCGACGAGCGCGCCGAGGCTCTCCTGCTGGGCGTCGGTCCGGTCGTAGGCGAAACGCAGGTGAGACGACTCGCTGAAGTCGTGGCTGAGCGAATAACGGAAACGCTCGTCCTCGCGCAGAAAGAAATCCGCCTGAGCCGGTGTGAACCCCTCCTGGGCGGTCTCGCTGCGGCTGTACTCAAACAGCATGGGCCAGGACCCGGGACGGAGCGAGAGCGTGGCCGCTTCGCTTTGCCGGTCGGCCTGCAACGGACCCAGAAACTGGCGGGCGATCAGGTCCTCGGACTTGCTGGCGCTGACCGTGCCCGAGTAGGGCTTGGCGCGCAGGATCTCGCCGGAGACTTCGTATTCGTCCAGCGTATCGCGGTTCCAATCCGAGACGCCGTCGGTGTCGAGATACTGCTGCGACAGGCCGGCGCCGACCGCGACGCTGTAGTTGAACAGGTCCGGATGGTACACATCTCCGCGGGTTTTGAGCCGGAGCCACTCTTCAAACACAGTGCTCTTGCTTTCCCGCTCGATGGCTCCGCTCTCCTGCTTGTCGGTGCGATGCTCGACCACGCCCTCAAGCTCTCCTTGGATTCTCTGCTGCCGGACGAGGGGGCGCTGTTCGCCTTGCACCGTCACGTGGCAGCCTCCGAGCAGCAGCGGACCCAGTCCGCCCGCCCATAGGGCAACGGAAATCCGCGCGAGGAGTCTCCCCCTCGTCGGACTGCTTCCTGCCTGGTTGCGCAATCGGTCGAACAAACTCTGGGTTTCCTGATTGAGCCTGGTTCGGTCCGCTCGCACATCCCTGAAAACGAAGACCAGCCCATGTCATGCGCACCGGCTTGTTGCATGACCGGGCTGCCAACCACGGTCCCTGGTTCAGCGGATCCCATCGTTCTATCGTCATCCTCGGGCCCTCTCTGAAACGGACATGTTGGGTTTCTCGCGATCGGGAAATGGTGTAGCCTGCGGTTTCATACTTCTCACCGGGCCCATTATCAGACTTCGGCAAGATCCCCAAATCAGCCGGCAGGTTGGTCTGGGAAGGTGGGTTTCAGAAGGCTCCTGTTCGCTCCGGTGTGGCCTTCATGACAACGGTTGCAGCGGGCGTGGGATTCGTCGCCGTGGCCATCGATCGCGCGAATGCTCTGCGAATCGTGGCAATCGTAGCACAACTGGGGCACGGGTTTGACCAGCAGGAACTCATTCCTCGCTTTGTGCGGCTCGTGGCACGTCAGACACTCGCCGGCCGCGACCGGGCCATGCACCCAACCCTTCAGAGCGGCGTACTCCTGATGGCACGTATGACACAACTGGGGTACATCCGCCACCAGTTGCACCCGCCGGGAGACGGTTCGCTCCCGGCGGCTGCCATGGCACCCGACGCAATTGTTGAGGGGCTTGTGCACATGCCAGCCGTTCGTTGGCGGACTATCGGTCGCCGCCACGGCATCCACGGCGGAGGGGTTAGACCCGCTCGTCTCTCCCGCCAGCGGCGAGACCCCGTCGAAGAAGAAGGTCAGCACTCTGTGGCGCTCGTCTTCCCCGCAACTGCACAACAGCAGGAATGCCGTTGTCAGAATCAGGGCGATCCACGGGAATGCGGCATGACGGTGTA
>Ga0172362_10005813_pt1 | contig 10667 bp, 11 predicted proteins | sample LakKivs1_kivu2a2_FD_114534 | JGI IMG/M metagenome (GOLD analysis project Ga0172362, IMG submission 114534) | Sediment microbial communities from Lake Kivu, Rwanda - Sediment s1_kivu2a2 | ecosystem: Environmental > Aquatic > Freshwater > Lake > Sediment | place: Rwanda: Western Province, Lake...
CATCAGGCATGCATCATGTTAAAGTGGTTCCCAATCCTTCACAGACCCAGATGACCGAGCTGATAACCAATGCCCAGGTCTGCCTTCTGAATGCATCACAGCCGTCAGGGATGAAGCTAAAGCTCATCAATGCGCTGTGTTCAGGGCGTCATGTGGTGGCATCAGCACCTGTGGTGGCAGGGACACACCTCGAAAGCCTTTGCAACATTGTCTCAAGCCCTGATGAATGGATAAGCATCACTGACAGGCTGATGAATGAGGACTTTACTGCTGAGATGCAGTCAAACCGTACGGCTGTGCTGGCCGGGGTGGCCGACAACAGCGTTAATGCCCGCAAAATCATCGAGACAATTCACAACAATTCCCTGTAGAGACGTTGCATGCAACGTCTCTACCCCCGGTTACTGATAAATTCTCTTTTTGTTAAGCTCGTGCCTGTATGAGTTTGCGTACCTGTTGTGTTCGGCAAGGGTTCGTGAGAAATGGTGGTAACCTGAAAAATCAGACCTGGCAACAAAATAAAGGTACTCATGTTTCTCGGCATGAAGGACCGCTTCAATACCGTTCTTGGAAGCACACCTGACAGGCCCCGGCGGAAGACCCTTGTATTTATAAGTATTATATGGTGAATCTACTTCCTTCTGTTCATTCAGTACGCGCCTTATTGTGAAGTCATTGATGGCAAACTTCACCGTGGGGTCAGCCTGCAGGGGAATGCCGAGACGGAGCCTGTTAAGGTATACTCCGGCAATACGGGGTTTTTCATCATCCATGACGGTCTCTTCATCTATTATTGATGCGAGCGTTGACACCTCAACAGGCGTGAGGTTGATGGCCCTGGCAGCAGCCTCCCTGTCATCATTCCAGAACGCCCGATACTCTTTCAGCATACGCCGGTAAAAACCCTTCGCATCAATTGTCCAGTACAGCTGGTATGTATCAGTAAGAAAAACAGCTATCACGGTCCGGATGTTAAGGCCATCCTCCGAATAATTATTCTCATCTTCAATGAAAGCTGATATTGAGGCTGAATCAGTTTCAATCTGCTCTCCTATCCTTCCGGCAAGCTCTGCAAGCGTACGTATATTGTTGAAAGTTACATTCACAGGAGTCTGCCTGCCCGACCTCAGCATGTTTACAATCCGGTTATTGCTCATTCCAGGTTCAATAACATATGAGCCCGGTTTTACAGATCTGTTAAGCGACTTCAGCCTCGATATCAGGACGAAGCTTTGCTCGTTCGAAAGCAGGCCGGGTCTTTTCAGGGTATCAATCAGGTCATCAAATGATGATCCTGAAGGGATGAAAATCCTAACGGGAGTATCACTGCGCACATTCTGTCTGAGGCTCACAGCCCATACCGATACAATAGCCAAAAGCGCCAGTGCAATTACCGAATATGACAGGTACAGCAATTTCTTCTTCATCTGTTTTTCTTTAATACAGAGGGCCAAGAATACGTGCCATCGACTCCTTGTATCTGTCCCTCCTGCGCCTGCTGTTCCATTCTGACATTATTACCTCACTGCAGTTTTTGAGATCTTCATTGAAAACAGTGCCCAGTTTGCCGGCAAAGACTTCGTCATATATCAGTGCGGTGACCTCAAAGTCGAGGTCAAAGCTCCTCACATCAACGTTGGGTGACCCTACAGAAGAAAAAACTCCGTCAACCAGCAAATATTTTGAATGAATAAAACCTTTCTCATAAAGGAATATTCTTACCCCGGCATCAAGCAACTCAGAGATGTATGATCTCGTGTTCCAGTTTGTGATTATGGAGTCAGATTTTTCAGGGAATATCATTCGCACATCCACCCCGCTGAGTGCTGCAGTCTTCAAGGCGGTAAGCAGGCTTTCATCAGGACTGAAATAGGGAGAAGTCAGGTATATTGAAGATTTGGCCGTGGCAATGGCAGAGAAATATACCTGCATTATCGTCGCCCAATCAGTGTCAGGACCGCTCGAAGCCACCTGTACCAGGCAGCGGTTGCCTGTCCTGACCACTTTATCCATTGAGTGGTCCGGTGGCAGCTCCTCACCGCTGACAAAATCCCAGTCAGCAGTAAAGACCCTGTCAAGACCTGCAACAGCTTCACCTTCAATCTTCAGGTGAGTATCTATCCATGGTCCAAGGTCAGGAAGTCCGTGCAGGTATTTGTCTGCAATGTTCAGCCCGCCGACAAAGCCCACCTTACCATCGACAACAAGTATCTTGCGGTGATTGCGGTAATTGACCTTACTTGAAAAACTGGGAAACCTTACAGGCATGAACGGATAGATCTGCACACCCGATGCCCTCACCTCCTTAAGATAGTTGTTATGGATATTCCAGCTGCCTACATCATCATAAATGACCCTCACCTTCACTCCCTCACCTGCTTTTTTCCTGAGAAGATCCCTGAACTGAGTGCCAAGCAGATCGGGCTCTATCCTGTAAAATTCAAGATGAATGAAGTCTGTGGCCGAATTAATTACCTCACACATGGCAGGGAATGTCTCCCTGCCATTCAAAAGTATTTCAATCCTGTTGTCCAGGGTCAGGATTGACCTGTTGTTCTTAAGCATCAGGTGAATAAGATGCTCCTTTGACCTCACTGCGTCACTCTCTTCCGAAAGCACTGCGGGAAGAACCTGCATCTGCCTGTCGACATGATCTGCCAGCCTGATGCTGTCAGCTATGCTCTTACGAGTATAGATCTTCTGCTTGCGGTAATTCCTGCCGAAGAAAATATAGGTTATCACTCCTATGACAGGAACAAAGAGTATGATAAGCAGCCACGAAAGGGTCTTAACGGGGTTACGGTTCTCAAAAACAATCATCAGGCAGATAGAGATGACAGTGATGAGGTATAGCACCGCAAACACACTCTTCAGAACTGATACGATGGTGGCTGCCAGATACATTTGTCGTGCGCGGGTTATACCTGTAAAAATAAAAAAACTCTTCCGCATGACAACGGAAGAGTTTTCTAAATAAGATATGACAATCAGAATATCAGGCCGACATGCACAAGAAGTGCGCCTGTCCTGTCATCAAGGGTAAAGTCCTGACCGGCAATGGTGATCTTGTCACCAAACTGATTCAGGTTCCCCTCGTACCTGATGTCAAAGGTCAGCCTCTTTAAAACGTCTATACCCACGCCAGCCTGGTAGCCGAATGTAGCCTTCTTATATGTTGCTCCCTCAATGATCTCCTTGGGATCAGTAATAAGGATAGCGGCTGCCGGTCCGGCATTCAGCCTGAAGAAACCAATCTTGTAACCAAGCAGTACCGGGATATTTATCTTGTTGAATTTCTGGTTATAAATAACCGGCGCCCCGCCTTGCTCAACGTCATCGTATGACACAGAGTTTGTTGCAGTGGCAAGGAGGAACTCAGGCTGCAGGTAAAAACCTGCAAAAGAAGCTCTCATGAACACACCGCCCTGGAAACCCCACTCAGCGTTCTTGGCATTCTGCAGGATAACATTGATATTGGTACCCTGAAGGGTCTGGTTGGTGAAAGTAAAGTCGGTGCTTGCACCTGCTTTGATACCAAACTTGACCTGTGAATAAAGCGGTAAGGCAAGAAGAAAAACAGACAGAATTACTAGGATCTTTTTCATTTTCGTCGTTTTTAAGTTAATAAACCCGTTTTAATCAGATTAACGCACGAAAATGCCCAAAGGTTGCACGCAAGGGCAAAAAACTGCTGTATTTTTTACTTTTTTGCCAGTTCAGCAAAGATTATTTCCTTCATTTTGTCAAATTCCGGCTTATCAAAAAGGCGTGTCAGGAATATTATTTTCCCTTTCCTGTCAACTATTACATTACGTGTCACACCTGCCTCTTTCAGCGCATAAAGGCCAAAAATATCAGCACCCGGATCAAGAGCAAGCGGATAGGTTATCTTCATGTCATTCCTGAATTTCAATACAGTTGTCTCAGGTTCGTCACGGTCTATGCCAATAAGTTGAAGGCCCTTTTCTTTCCCCGGCAGCCAGATCTCACTCTCAATGAAGGGCATCTCCTTGCGGCATACACTGCACCATGATGCCGTGAACTGAAGCATAACCACCTTTCCTCTCAGGTCTGAAAGTTTATATGTCTTCCCTCCTGCTTCATGTATCGTAAAATCAGGTGCGTTGTCTCCGACCTTAACCAGGTAATCATTCTCATAGACTTTCTTTACCTGTGCCAATGCGATTGCCGTCACCAGTATTGCCGTGGCAAATAATAATGGTCTTTTCATCTTTTTATAATCCGAGTTCCAAAAATAATTCATTTATACCTCTGTTAAAACAGGTCGAAATTCTAAAGTCAAAAGTTTAAAGTAATAGGCCACAACCAACATGTCATTCCGCATTCTTTATTCTCAGTTCATTTGTTCTTCCCTCTCATATCTTATATCTCACATCTCAGATCTGCTCCACGCTCTGTCCTCCGAAGCCTTGGCGCAGGAGGGCTCCATGCCCCATGCTCCATGCTTAACCCTCTTCCGTCTCTATATCCAGGTAGCTGCTGCTTTTGCGCAGTTCCAGGTATTCCCTCTCCGCATCCCTGAATCCGTATTCAAAACAGAATGACCAGTGCAGTCCTTCGGTGGTTTCAACAAGGTGAGTAAAAAAAGTGAAATTATAACCCTGGGCTATCAGTGCATCACGATGAATATGATGATGGCCGTCATCAAACAGATCAGCCAGTATCCTGCGGTTACGTCTCAGCTGGGCATGAACATTGCGCACATAATTGTTCTGGTCACGGTTGAGGCGGTTGTTGTAGTTGTTCCGGCACTGGTCAGAACAGAATTTTTTATCCGACCGGCCAAGGAGCTTCGCTCCGCAGTCAAGACATACTCTTTCCACAGCATAATGTTTTGCTAAAGATAGCAAAAAACGTTTAAAATGTGCCTGTTCCTCAAACTTTAAGGAACCACTTCTTCTTATAGAGGAAATAAAGGAAAGTCCATCCGACCATTATACTGGCGACAATTGAAAACAGCGGTTGCAGGTTCTGGGGAAGAAAATGAATTAACCCTCCGAACAGCGCCCTTGCAGTATAATTGAAACTGATGAAATGTGAAGCCAGGTAAGCTACTATGGAGTTCATACCAATAACTATGAAAAAGAACGCCCATTTTGAATATCCCCAGACATCTATAATCAGGTAAAAGAGTGAAAAGAGAATGAGGCTTAAACCGGCTGACATGCAGACAAATGAACTGGTCCAAAGGTTCTTGTTAACAGGGAATGTCAAACCCCATATCTTACCGATTGCCATAAAAAGACATCCTGCAACAAACAATATCAGCACTCTGATATATGGAGTGATCCTTGGATGCTTTACCATTATGAATTCTCCCGTGAACATTCCCAGAAGCGCTGTAGCAATTGCAGGGATTGTGCTGAGTATCCCCTCCGGATCATGTATTTTAAGGTAAAGTCGCCCGGGCAGCAACAGCCTGTCGACGTAACCGACAATACTGCCTGTCATCGAGTAACCATCAGCCCCGGCAGGAGCATCAGGGGCAGTGACTGTTGCAAGCAGTAGCCAGTAACCAAGCAATATTGCCAGCACTATTACTGTCCTCCAGATGACACGCGTATTCATGAATATCAGTGCGGCAAACATCCATGCAAGCCCGATGCGACCCAGGACGCTGGCATACCGTTGATTTGCGAAGTCAAAATCAAGAAAATCATTGTAAATAAAGCCCAGTAACACCAGGATTATTCCCCTCAGGATTACATGGTAATAAATTTTCCTTCTTGTTTCGTACTGCTGTCTTTTAAGAAGGGAGAACGGGAAAGATATTCCGGCAATGAAAAGAAACATGGGAAAAATGTTATCATAAAAATGAAATCCATTCCATGCCACATGTTCCATCTGTTCAGCAATCCAGTTAAAAAGCGGAATGCCGGAGTAGACACTGAGGGCAATAAAGAAACTGTCGCCTCCGAAAATGAAGAACATATCGAACCCGCGCAGGGCATCAAGAGACTTAAGACGCTTTGGCTTATCAGCAGTGGTATTTTCCATGATCTGAATTTTTGTAAACCCGGTAAACAGTTCTAATTACATATTGTAATTATAATCAATAATTCATATTGATTGTCATTATCGTTTGATTTTTGATGAGCGGATCTGACGCGAATGATCTCTAATCACCTTCGCCCCTCTTATACCCTTTTCTCATTAAGGATGCATATTTTCCGTGCACAGTACCTGAATAAGTGATAACCGCTGCCGGCCTGGGCTGCAACCGCAAATGCCATATCAGGGTCTGTTATCCGTGTAGCCCCTATGATACTTACCTTGTTTTCAAATAAAATATCAGGCAGAAGGCTGCTGGAAGGACCAGAGACCACAACCTGTGCATTCAAGGGAATTGCACTGATAAGATCGTCAATGGTATTGTTGACAAGGGTGCAGCCGGTAATAACTATTATGTCGGAAACCGGCAGTATTTTCGTAAAATCGCTCGCCGGAACATAGTATTTCTTCTGTTCTTTCCCCAGGAAATTCTCATCCAGCTCAAGGACGTACAATTTGTTCTTCGTTTCAGAGATCCTCTTAATATATGAAGGAAAACCCCCAACAAGAGTGACTGTCTTTTCCGAATTCAGGTCAATAAGGTCAACCGGGTCTTTATCTTCAACAATTCTGTAACCGGAAGCCGGCAGCAATTGCATTGAAATCGCATTCAATGCAGCAATCTTCAATGAATCCAATGCCGTTACGCGGTTATCGGCACCTAGCAGGTCAATAACCCTGCGACCCGTGATCTTTGAAGGGGTGAACTCTCCGAAATCACGATTCTCCTTTGAACACGGCGGATGAGGGCTCGTATCAGTACTTGCAACACCGCAGCTGCCGTCTGATAAGCGGATAGCTGTAAGATATAAACCTATACAGGCGTCTGCAATGGTCAGGCTTTCTATATAGCTTTTATATCTCGATTTTAATAGCTCTATGGTTCTTTCAAGGATCATATTTTCAAATGACAGATTGACAATTCAAGTGAAGTTTTCTGTTATCGGTTGTCTGTTATCTGTTTCAGTTTTTTTATACTGAAGACTAATTCCTCCGGGAAAGGGCAAAGGTATTGTTTTACAGATTTTTTTCCGTTTACAAACAACTATAATTGACTGCGAAACGAATAGAAATGATTAACAACCGGCTTATGCGGCCGGACCGGTGCACATTTGTATCGTTAACAGCAACAGTAACCTTAAAACAAAAAATCATGAATGCATTGAGAAACAGGGTACAGCTGATCGGTCATCTCGGCCAGGACCCGGAAATCAAGACGCTCGACAACGGCAAGAAAGTGGCAAACTTCAGGATAGCCACCAATGAGAACTACAAGAGTGCTGACGGTCTTAAAACGGAGGAGACAGTCTGGCACAGCATAGTGGCATGGAACGGGCTGGCAGAGATCTGCTCGCAATTCCTTAAAAAGGGAAAACAGGTATGCATTGAGGGTCGCATAACCTACCGGACCTTCACAGACAAGAACGGAACATCAAGGAATGTAACCGAGATCGTCGCCAGTGATATGGTGATGCTCAGTTCAGGGACAAAGGCAAAAGATATCACGGCCTGAGCAGATAGCAGATGGCATGGAGCATGGAGCATGGAGCATGGAGCGAGAATTGAGGGGTGAGGAATGAGGTGTCTCGTGCGGCAGCCCCGGGAAGTTTGCCGGGGCTGTTTGTGTTTTTAATGCCCGGCAGCGTCCCTCCCGGCCCTCAGGGCCTTAAGGTTGACATCAACGATCTCTTCTCCCTTGCGCCTGAAGAGCTGCCTGACAGCGTTCTCAAGGCTTTCAAACGGCAACGAGATGAAAGATGATGCTGCCCCCAATGTTACCATATTGCCTGATCTTGATGAACCAAGATCCTTTGCAATGGCATCTGCATCAATTATGACAACACCTGGTTGTTTATTCAACTCAGCAATGATATCATCAATGGCAGGATAGTCAGGTATATTTATATATGGTACCGAACTTGTCACTATCCGCCCTTCAGGGGAAAGCCACGGCAGATAACGCAGGGCCTCCATAGGCTCGACACTTATTATGAGATCTGCACTGCCATGGGGAATAAGATCAGAATGTATCTCGCTGTCTGACAGTCGCAGGTGCGACTGCACATCACCGCCCCTCTGACTCATCCCGTGTACCTCCGACTGCTTGAGGTACAGGTTCTTTTCTACTGCCGCCAGTCCTATTGTTGCTGCTATCGAGAGTATGCCCTGTCCGCCGACTCCGGCCAGAATTATATCGCATTTCATATTGTCCCGTTCTTTTGTTTGTTTTTCACTGCTGCCTCTGCCTTCTTACTCCTTGATGCTGTCTGTATACATTCTCTCCTGGCAAGGATGACTGACAGTCCCCTGTATTTCAGCTCTTCTCTTATGACAGCCATGTTCTGCTCATGGTTTTTCCTCAGCGGCGTGATGACCCTGAGATGATCACGGTTCACTCCAAGCCCCAGACAGATGCTTTCAAGCCTGTCCGTGGCCTGTGACTTCTGACCGCCTGTCATGCCTGTGGTTGAATTATCAGATATGATCACCGTCACAGGTGAATCCTTTATCACCGCATCAAGCAGTCCTGTCATTCCCGAATGGGTAAAGGTAGAGTCGCCTATCACGGCCACAGCCGGGAACATGCCGGCATCAGCGGCTCCCACAGCCATTGTGACCGAGGCGCCCATGTCAACACATGAGTTCACCATGTTATAGGGAGGAAGAGCACCGAGGGTGTAACATCCTATATCGGAAAATACCCGGCCCGGACCGTATTCCTTCATTACTTCTGCCAATGCAGCGAACATATCAGCATGACCGCATCCCTTGCAGAATGACGGAGGTCTCTGTCTTACCAGTTGCGGCACTTTCTTTCCTTCTCCGGTTTTTAATCCCAGTGCAGCCGCAACAACAGCCGGGTTAAGCTCTCCATCGCGGGGTACTGTCCCGTCAAGCCGGCCCCTCACCTTCAGGCTCCTGTCAAGAAGACCCCTGAGCTGCTCTTCAATGAAAGGATATCCCTCCTCAAGTACCAGCACCTCTTCACAGCTGTCAGCCAATGCCTCAACGACTGTTCTGCTGACCGGATAGGCTCCGATGGAGAGAACAGCGTATTCATTGTCATCTGCCAGGTTCTCCCTGAGATAATTTATTGCAATTCCACAGGTTATTATACCGGTCCTGGCTTTCTTTTTCCCTTCCAGTCTGTTAAAGTGTGAAAGTACAGGGTCTTCAGGCAGTTTTGCGAACACACCGGTCAGAGCCCTGTACTGCTTGCGAGCAATAGCCGGCAGAAGAACGAACTGCCGCGGATTTGAAGGAAGTGAATAATCATTCTGCTCCCGTGGCTCACGTCTCATGACCGAGGCTCTTGAATGGGCAAGACGGGTGGTGATACGTAAGAGTACCGGTAACCTGTATTTCTCAGAAAGGTCAAAAGCATCAAAGATCATGTCATAAGCTTCCTGCTGGTTCCTTGGTTCAAAAACCGGCACCAGTGCGAACTTGCCATAGAACCTTGAGTCCTGTTCATTCTGTGATGAATGCATTGACGGGTCATCGGCCGCAACGACTATAAGTCCGCCGTTAACGCCAGTGACAGCAGAGTTGATAAAAGCATCGGCTGCCACATTGAGGCCAACGTGCTTCATGGCAACCATCGCTCTTCTGCCGGCATACGACATGCCCAGCGCAGCCTCCATGGCTGTCTTCTCATTTGATGACCAGTCACGGAGCACATTGCCTTTTGCAGCCTGAGGAGAGGTCTGAATAAACTCCATGATCTCAGTTGAGGGCGTCCCGGGATAGGCGTACATGCCGCTCATCCCGGCATCGAGTGCTGCCTGCGCAATTGCCTCATCACCAAGCAGTAATAATCTTTGCATATAAACCTGACTTTAAATTTGTTAATATATGACGGCAGTAAAGATGATTAAAGTTTAGTTAATTTTACGAATCAAGTGTCAATATTATTTACTTTACAGCGCAAAAACATCTGCCATTGAAGAAGCTTCTTGTCATTAGCCTGGTTTTGATATGTGCAATCCTGCGAATAAGTGCACAGAATGAAGAGAAGAGATTCATACAAATAGACGGACTGACGGCTGACGAGAACGGTTTTATCGTGCCTGATGTAAGTATCTATTCAAAGCACCTGAAGCGCGGTGCTGCAAGCGACCACAGGGGTATATTCTCGATAATAAGTATCCCCGGCGATACAGTTTTCTTCAGTGCCATAGGTTACAAATCAACACTTCTTACCGTACCCCCTTCACTCACCGGTACAAATTTCATAACAGACGTCATGATGGTAACCGACACGATCATGATCGGCGAGGTGCTTGTGCTTCCGTGGAAGACTTATTCAGAGTTCAAAAGGGCCGTGCTTGAAAACAAACCAGTTGACCCGCTGACAGAGAACATGGCATTCAACCTGGCACTCGTAGAGCAACAGATATGGTCAGATATGCGTTCGACACCCGGCCAGGCATACCGGTATACGGTCCAGCAAATGGCCGATAACCTTTACACGCGTGGACAGCTGCCAGCCAACAACCTCCTGAACCCGTTCGCATGGACCAAGTTCATACGCGATGTCAAGGGAGGATTGCTGAAAAATGAAAAGTCAAGTTCCACAAAAATTAAAAAGGCAA
>Ga0172362_10005814_pt1 | contig 10667 bp, 10 predicted proteins | sample LakKivs1_kivu2a2_FD_114534 | JGI IMG/M metagenome (GOLD analysis project Ga0172362, IMG submission 114534) | Sediment microbial communities from Lake Kivu, Rwanda - Sediment s1_kivu2a2 | ecosystem: Environmental > Aquatic > Freshwater > Lake > Sediment | place: Rwanda: Western Province, Lake...
GCTCTAAAAGAATAAGAGTTTTTAATTGTTTAATTAATTCTTTCATATTTTTTTAGTTTTAGTTTTAGTTACTGTAAATATAAGTAAATAAAATTAAAAAAACAAGTATAAAAGTAATGAAGTATCTTTTTTCGAAAGTATTTTTAAAGTGAAAAAAGGGATTCTAACATAATACACACATCTATTTTTTAGCAATTTACCAGCAATTTTATAAATAGACGTTGTAAAACATATATGTTCGTTTGCTTATTTTTAATGTTTTTTTTGTAATGAAAAATATGTAAATAAAATATGCAAATATGAGCAAATGAATGTACATATTTTTATATACCTTTCCAAAAGGTTTCCAGCTTGAAGGTTATATTTCAATAATACAGTTAGATAATAAAAAAGGTTATAGGATAAACTATAAGGGTTATAGGAAAAAAGAATTATTTTTCGCATTGAAGACCACCCTAACCACCTTCAAGCCACGCACCCCCCACCGCCGTTGCACTCCAAAAAGGGTGTCTCTCTATCACACGAATAGAGGATAAAGTCACTACACACCATCTACACACCGTGTACACACCGTGTGTTAAAACAGAGTAAAAAGTAAAAAATACTTCAAGGAACGATTACAGACTATGTACACACTATGTACACACCATCAACAAAAATAAAAACAATCAAAACCAATACATTTTTCAACAATATACACACTATGTACAGACTGTGTGGACACTATGTGGACAAGGTGTGGTCAATAGAAGACGAAGACGAAGATGAAGATGGGGTGTAAAAAAAATTTTTAAGGAAGAAAGCGGGTAGTATTACCTTGAGTACACCTTGTACACACTTTGTACAGATGGTCTGCACACTATGTACAATATTTTTCAGTTAAAACGAATCTTATTAAAAAATGCTTGACAATAGAATTATAAAGAGTTATTTTTGTAGATATGGAGACATTAGACATACAGGTATCCGACAGAGACCGTTTATCGATACAGAAGTTAAAGAAATTAAAATCGCTTTCGATAAACGAAGTAATAGAGTTAAAAGAAGCTGTTTTAAAAAATTTATGGGACGGATTAAACAGCAGGAACTCGAAGAGGCGGGACAGGTTTACATTAAGCATAATGCAGTATTTATTTCCGCAGATACGTGAACACAGGGGATTAATCAACGAACGGATTACGGTAATTTTCCAGAACATTAAAAACGAAAACAATCTTAATCTTAACGATAGTGGAGATAACAATAACATATCCGAAAAGCCCGCAGAATCCGACGGGTAAACCGCTTACGACACAATCATTATTTCACGAATGTAAGAAAAAATACAGGTTGCTTGTAAGTGGTTTCGGTGGAGGAAAGACGACTACTGGTTGTATTGAAATGATTATTTCTATGTTATCCATACCGAACAATTACGGGATAATAGGACGTAAGGATTTGGGGGAATTGCGTTCGACGACATTAAAAGATTTTTTTGATTTATGTCCCAAAGAATTAATAACCGAACATAATCGACAGGAAAAGTTTATTCGTTTTGTAAACGGAAGCGAGATGTTTTATATGAATCTTGACGATTCCCGAGAGGCAAGCGATAAGATTAAATCTATGAATTTAGGTTGTGCATATATAGACCAGCTTGAGGAAATAGAAGAATCTGTTTTTCTTGCCATTATCGGACGGTTAAGACGCAACGGAACAAACCGTAATTTCTGGGGGTCTGCCAATACCAACGGACACGACTGGCTGTGGAAAAGATGGAAGGAAATGCCTTTTGAAGATTATGTCCGAAGCGTGAAAATCCCGCTGAAATCCGCCTATAAAATCGTCGATTTTATCGATAATCACGGTGAGGTGTTTCTTGATATTCTTGTCGAACGTCTTTCAAAACGCCTTAAGTATCCCCCCGAAATTATTAAAAATCTTTATCTGAAATCAAGTTATGCGTTGTTTGAACTTTCTACTCTTGACAATATTTATCTTCCACGTGATTATATAAATCAGTTGCTTACTTATCCGCCACGCTGGGTTAACCGCTATGTCTTTAATTCTTGGGAGGAGTTCGAAGGTCTTGTGTTTGATGAGTATCTTGAATCAAGAAATAAAATTGACCTGTATGAACCGTCCGAAACCGAACAGCATTATATAATTCTTGATTACGGATATAAAAATCCTACCGCCATTGTGTTTGCTTCTACGGATTATGACGGCATAACCCGTGTGTATGACGTTTATTATGAATCGGGAAAACTTGTTTCCGAAATTTCCCAGTGTATTAAAAAAAATAAGTTTTTTACACGTGCGATAAAATTAATCGACCCGTCTGCCTACCGCTCGGAAAGAGACGGCTCTTCGGTTGCAAACGAGTTCCGTGATAACGGGATTTATTTCCGTAAAGCCGATAATAATGTTCTGCAGGGAATTAATCGTGTTAACGAATATTTTAAGTCTGCACGCCTTCTTGTGTGTAAAAATTGTATCGACGTTTTTAAAGAATTGTCTAACTATCGGTGGAGGGAAATTAAAATATCGCAGGATAGAAATGAGTATGAAGAACCGATTAAAAAAGATGACCACCTGATGGATTGCCTGCGGTATCTGGTGAATGAAATCTATACGCCCGTCGCACCGACTAAACCCTTGACACAGGAAGAATTGTATCGGTATATGCGTTCACGTCAGGCGTGTAAGAATGTTATTAAAACAAAACCATATTCTAATGTCGCAACTTTTTAAATTAAATTTGCAATTTAATTATTTTTTTAACAGTAATTATTTTAAAATTGTATGAGTAAAATACTTAATATTACCGACCTTACCGAACTTCACGATAAGGCAGTCGACGATGTGTTCCAAACAATATGGGACGACATTGAAAAAACAAGACGTATGTATCGGGGAAAACATTTTACCGATACGGAGGAAAAATCTATTACCGCCGAAGGTCGTGTCCCCTACTCTATTCCGATTATCGAAACTAAAATTAATACACTGCTGTCTCAACAAATGCTTAACAGAAATGAATGGCGTGTTCTGGGAAGAAATGCCGAAGATGAAATTGAAGCCGAAGTCAGAACGCATTTGTTTAAGTATATCGAAGAGTTAAATGATTATCAGTATATCGAGTCGGAAGTGTACCGTGATATGCTGGTTAAACGGTATGCTGTGGTGGAAAGAAGTTTTACTACAGCCGATAATCCCGAAGGCGATGTTAAACTTACTAAATTACAGTATGACGAAGTTGTCTGGGATACTAACTGTAAGAGGTTTAATATTTCACGGTACGGGAACTGGATTCAGAAATTCGGCTGGGTTACCCGTGACGAACTGATTTCGAAGTATCCCGATAAAAAAGAAATTATCCAGTCTATCCCAGCAGATTATGAAAATGAACCGAAGTATAAAAACTGGTGCAGAACCGATAAGGGAAAAGAATTGATTAAAGTTGTGTGGCACTATCAAAGACAATTCGTTACAACGTATAACCACTATTTCCGACTGCCCGATAATTCTCTGGATTTTGTTAATACCGAATCGAAAAATCCCGACGCCGTTATCTTCGCTAACCCGACGTGGCATTATGTCGAAACAATCCCAGTCGACGACGAGTATATCGAAATGAAAATGTTTTCCAGCTTTATCAGTGACTGGCTCGATAGTAAAATAATTAAATCTAAAAAGTTCCCGCTTGAAGTGTTCTTCTGCTTCTTCGATGACGGAGAGTTCTGGTCGGTGCTTGATTATGTGAAGTATCCGCAGTGGTTTTTTGACAGAACTACTATGCAGATTGATTATGGCATAGGCGTTATGCTGAAAAATTCCTACGAAGTCCAATGGGACGCCCTGCACCCAGAAGACCAAGCACGGTGGAATCTGAAAGATACGTCTAATAACGACGTTGGTCTGGGAAAACAACTCGTTAAAGGCGGTGCGTTCTTGAGAAGACTCGGTGCTAACCCCATTGTGTCTAATATCCCCGCTGGCAGAATACCCGACGAACTTTTCCGTATCTGGCAGGTGATGATGGCGGTGCTTGAAGAAGCAGTCGGCGGGAGAAATGTTCAGGGACTTAAAGAATCTGCAAATGAAAGCGGATATGCTATACGCCTGCGTCAGGAACAAGCCCTTGCAATAGCCCTTGTGTATATCGATAATCTGCGACGTGCAAAGAAACAACTCGGCGAAGGTATTCTCGAAGATATCGATATGTATTATACCGAAGAAAAAACTATCAGAATACTCGGCGATAATATCAACGATGTCGCAAAAGCAAAACTTATCGAATCACAAAGATTTTCCGAAAGCCCCGTTACACAGGGATATGGCTATCTGCAGTATCAACCGAAGAAAGTTAAACTTGACCTTATCGTAGATAAAACCGACTATTCCCCGACTATGAAAGAAAAGAAGTTTAATATGCTTATGATGTATAACCAACTGAAAGCACAAACGGGTTCGGGAGTTTTACCAATGGCTATTTTAGGCAAGTATATGGATATTGACCCAGTGCTTCGTGCTAAAATTGAAGAATGGGAAATACAACAGCAACAATTATTGCAACAGCAAATGCAACAGCAGAAAGATACGCAGACTGCTATGCTTAATCTTGAAATGGCTAAACATATCGCCGAACGTGATAAAGATGAAACACGTGCGGAACTTAATCAACAAAAACTTTATAATGAATTTCTGAAAAATAAAGCACAGTATGACACAAGATTACAAGAAAAAGACTTCTCAAAACCACATAAAAAGCCCGAATCTGATAATACCAGCGAATAAAATATCGGACTTTTCAAAACAAAAAGAATTATCCGAAGCGATGAATCCCGAAAAACTCCGTGACCAGTCACCGCCGAAAAGAGATTTAATTACCGAGAAGCTGGGTAAACCCGCACCGTCAAACCGACGCCTGTTCGATTATTTTAAGATTACCTTTAATGACGCAGGTATTTTTAAAACGTTCTATGGGTATACCCCCCGCTTCACTAACATTCCAAAAAATGCCGTGCGTATATCTGCCGAAGAATTTTTTCGTGACAGCGTGTTTGGACAGAAGATGTACTCGAAACTGAAAGGACATTATCGGAATTATAAGCGTATGCTTGCGGTGAAAGAAAGACAGTTGCTTAATAAATCCGAAGGTTTTAAACAGCTGATTGAGAGTAAAATAAAATAAATGTTGACTTTTGATTTTTTAAATATTATTTTTGTAGTATAAAATAAAAAAATTATGGCAGACCAAGTTCAAATAGAACAGTCTTTCGGAAATTTACAACACCCTTTAGTGCAACCTGTAAAAACGGACACTAACCCGCAAGTGCCAGAACAACCGAATGTTCCTTCGGAATCTGAAGAAACCCCCGATGTCTATGACGAAATAAGTGCGTTACTGCAAGGAAAAACCGATACGGAAGAAAACACTGCTACCCCCCCGAGTTCCGAAACTCCCGAAATAACAGAACCAACCGAACGACCCGAAACGCCTGAAACACCCGAAACACCCGAAATACCCGAAACACCCGAAACACCACCGACAGAACCAACCGATAATCTGCAGGATAAAATTAAAATTGCCGATAAGGAGTTCGTAAAAGTGGAAATTGAAAAAGGTGTGTTCGGATATGTACCCGAAGATGTTAAAGCGGGTGTGCTTATGCAGGCGGATTATACACGTAAAACCCAAGCACTGCAGGAAGAAAAACAATCGGTCGAAGAAATGCGGAAACGTGTTTCCGACGCCTATGAAAAACTGCGGAATGAAGTCGAACTTCAAATGCTCGGGGAGTCAATCGATAAACCGATTGAATCGGATTATATAGACGTGTATGCTTCGGACGAAGAACGTGCAGGACAAAAGAAACAGTATCAAAAAGACTTAAGAACGTGGGAAGAATATCAGTCGAAGAAAACACAGTTCAGTGCAAATGTCCAGAACGCAAGTGCCGTTAATGAAAAAACAGCCGAAGCGTTTATTAAAAAATACGGGGCAAAAGAACTGGAAGAATTAGTGCCTGTTATTCAGGAGTATGTCGAACCGTTTAAATCATACGGCTCTGTGCCGTTTAAAGAAGACACGCTTGAATTGTTTTATAAAGCCAGAAACTTTGACAAAATTCTTAAAGAAGAAATAAATAAAGCCAAAGAACAATGGCTGAAGGAAATCGGCGGGAAGAAAAAATCGCAACCGAAGGAAATTGACGTGAATTATCCGAGTAAACCGAAAACTTCAGGGGATATTTATGACAATGTTTCAGAAGCGTTGAGACGTAGCAGTGGTTATTAATTAACTGGATTTACTAATTTTAAAATATTAACCAACTATGGCAACATTTCTTGGAACAAGAACAACTCTAAACGTAACTACCACAAACAAAATGAGAGATGTCGAGAAGGATATGTTGTGGGTCAGACCGTATCAGTATCCCATCACACAGTTTTTTCTCGGGAAGAAATTCCGACAGAAAGAAACGTTCGGCGACAGGAGTAAGTTCGAATGGTATGAAGACGCCGACGTTCTTCGCCAGACGACAACTTCGGTGACGGGCGGAGGCACAACCGAAACCCTGACGGTCGCTCACGATATTTTCCGTGTGGGAGACGTTATCTGGATTGACAAAACGAATGAAAATATTATTGTTACCTCCGTTAACACGGGGTCGCACCAAATCACCGTGAGAAAGGTCGGAAGCGGAAGTCTTACTTCTTCGTCTGGAACGACTAATATTACTAATCTCTCGCCGTCGTTTACCGACGATTATACCCTGCCGACTGGAATTTCAACTACCGAAACAGCGAAGTACGGCTATTGCTCTATTCTCTATGACGTGATTTCAATGACTGGACGCCAGCAAGCGTCTGCACCCTATACGGGAAAAGACTGGACGTATCAAGTGATGAAGAAGTATGAAGAAATTAAAAAATGGCAGGAGATGATGTGGCTGTTCTACGGAGACGCTCTCGATGACCAGACCAATGACGTTACCTATACAATGGGATTTAAAGGTCGTGTCACTACGAATGTTTCGTATTATACTGGCACTCTCGATGACAGTGAATTGGTGGATTTTCTCGAAACCGTTATGGATACGGGAAGTCCCGAAAGATTCCTGTACTGCTCGACTGGATATATGAAATATCTCGACAGACTCCTGAAAGAAGTCTTTATGCACCAGACGACGGACTTTATCACCGAGTACGGCGGGATTACCAAAAAAGGTCAAGACCCGAAATTCCTTACTTATGACAGCCCGTTCGGAAGAGTACACTGCCTGTGGCACCCGATGATTGCTGGCACTACTTATTCCTACGGTGCTTTGTGCGTCGACCCCGAGTTTATCTCAATGCGTTTTATGAGAAACGATGAGGTCGGCTCAAGAAAGTGGAGAATTGAAAAGGATATTCAGGTTAAAGGTTCAGGCAATAAGACCGACGGTATACTTGCCGATACTGGACTTGAAATCCGAAATGAAATCAATCACGGCTGGCACTTGAAAACTGCCTAATTTATGATAATTAACAAGGGTATACCGCCGAATGACTCGGAAGGTATACCCGATTTTAAAAATTTAAATTCTTTACAATGGCTTTACAGGATATAATTAAATTTAAGGAATCGGTCGAAGTTGATAATATGATACTCGTTTCTGCTAACGCTGGATTGCGGTATCCTATTACTATGAAAAACGGAAAAGTACACGTACTGCAGTTTAATAAAGGCACGTGTGCAGTTCCGAAAACCGACAAAGATGTCTGCGAGGCAGTGTCGGATTTTCTGAAGAACGCAAAAAAGAAAAATCTGCAGATACCGTTTACGTCCTACGAAGACTTTGAGGAGGCAATTGCTACTACCCCGATTTCGATTAAACTCCCTACGGGGCATATAGTCGAGATTACACCACGCCAAATCGGACAGATTATCGATAAGCAACTGAAAGAAGAAAGTAAAGAGAAAGGAAAATAAAATGGCACAAGTAAAATGGATTGAAAAATCGAATAATATTTTCTTTGTCGCCCCTAATTATCCCGACGTTGCACCGCATTTTAATACGCTGACAACGGCTCTTGCTTCGGCTTCTTCAGGAGATACGATTATAGTATTCGGTGCAAGAAGTTCGTACACCGCAAAATCGGGCGTAAGGGTTGTTTTTACAAACGAAATCTGTAATTCTAAAAAGTTAATTGCAACCGTTACGCAGTCTTCTACAGGTGACCCCGCATTTACTAAAATATTGTTTAATTCAACGGGGCTGACAACTTCGGGTGACCCCGCACAGCTTGTGTGGGCAAGAAGCTCTACGGGTATTTATACCCTGACTTCCGCCGTTGATGTCTTTACGCAGTATTATACGAAAGCAACGTTACTGCCCGTGTCCCCGTCGGTAAGCGTAGAAATTGAAGGCACGAATTGGATAACTGCGGAATGGACTTCCGCAAAAATTCTGACTTTCACGCAGTATAAACTTGTCGTTACTTCTGCAATTACTATGGGCGGAGCAACCGAAACCGCTGGCGGTGAAACACACGCTCACAATCTTTCAACAAATGCAACCGCTTCGGCTTCTAATACGGTGACACCGACGGCAACCGATGGATTTACAAGAGCATTACTTGAAATAGAAGTATTTGAAAGTTAATTGGAAAGGAGTTGTATATGACTTCTACCGAATTACTTGCACGTGTCAAGTTTGTTCTTGACGAAACGGGAACAGGTACGTTCTGGGAAGATTCTAAAATCTATAAGCAACTCGACAGCGGTCAGAACACCTGTATTTCACGATTACTTGCGAAAGAAAGGGAACTCCGTCTGCAGGGAGTTCCCGACTTTCGTCACGGCAGTTTGAAAGTACTCGTGAAAATTGCGGATATTACTCCCGACCCTTCGGTGAATACCGTTTCACTTTCTACGCTTACCGATTTACTTGATATTGTTTCCGTTGCGTTGTATGAAACTTCGAGTAAGGCAACTCTCGGGCTTGAGGAAATTACTCTTGAGGGGCTTTTACGCCTGACTGATAACAGGTATGTTGCTTCTAATTATAATTCTACAAGCAAAAAAGGAAAGATATACTATACCCGTTATCAGGGCAATCTCTTAACAAGTCTTTCGGCTATTCCTTCTACCGACTACGATAAAGTCCGCATAGGGTATTATGCACAGCCGAGTGAAATCGCAAGCCCTACAAATCCGACCTTACTCCCAGAAACACACGAAGCAATTATAAATTATGCAGTTTCATACTGCCTTGAGAAAGACGGCAAGACCGAACAGGCACTTGCTTACTTTCAAAAGGCGGATAGTTTAATATCAAAATTATGAACTATAAAACAGGAATAGAAATATTCAGAATACGCCTGAACGATTATCTGGCACAGTACCCGCCAAGACGGGTTATGCCAGAGTTTACCGATATGGAAATTCTTCTGCGTCTGTCGGAAACACAGGCGTTTATTTGCAATAAGTTCAAACTTGTTAAAAGAAACCATTACCTTAAACTTGTAAGCGGGCAGTATCGGTATGCCGTCGACCCGTCCGCACCTTACTCGGGATATAATACAATTCCTAATGATATACTTGTTATGGATAATGTGTGGCTTGGGACGGAAGCCGAAACCCCCGTACTGCCTACTTCTATGGCTACTATTACAGGCGGAACAGCAAGAGGAAGCGGGCTTCCCGACAGGTATGCTATTGACGGGGCGGATAACGGAACGGTTCTGGAAATTAACACTAAACCCGATAAATCTTATTCCGACGACAGTACGTATAAACTTGTGTTTAACTATTCGAGAAAAATACGTCTGTTTGACCCCAGCAATTATTCGTTAAATTCTACGTGGGACGATTTTGACCCGACTAAAACGGATTACGACGGGAATTTCAAAATACCCGAAGATTATTTTTCGATTATGGTTATGGGTGCGATTTCTAAAATTGTTCCGCAGATTACTGGTATGTATGAAAACGAACTTATTGCACTTGCGTCTAATAAATCAACAAGTTTTCCAATTACTACGCAATACTGGTTCGGAGTAGAAAATGCCGATTAAACAAACAAAAAGAGGACTGTGCTGGTTTACCGACGACTTTACGGGCGGGTATAATCAGTACATTGAACCCTGCAGGATTAAAGATAACGAATTTACTGAATTTCGTAATCTTGTTTCCTTTCGGAACGGCTATGTCCTGAACGCTATTAAACGCAACGGTTTTACAAGACACAACAGCAACGCACTGCAAAGCGGGTCTCACGACGTGCTTTCGGTTTATGAGTATATAGCACGCTCGCAGGCGGTTAATTTTCAAAGACTGGTCTGTAAAACCGATAACGGGCTTTATTATTTTGCCGTCGGAAGCGACGATTATAAATCTGCTTCGTCGGTTGCTATTATTGACGCTTCCGATGGTGCGACTAAAAAAGTTAAAATGCTGTGTTTCGGCGATTGTTTGTATGTTGTCGACAGGAATGACGGGACTAATCAGTTCCCCAATAAAGCGTATAATGGAACGTCTATTGCCGATATGGGACTGCCCCACTTCTATAACGCACAGATTGATTTAGAGGAAATCTCAAGTACCGCCAGTCTTTATCTGCCTACTGGTTGTTATTCGTATCTTATGACATATATTCTCGATAATGACCAAGAAGTATTCCCGTATCTTCCAAATA
>Ga0172362_10005815_pt1 | contig 10667 bp, 8 predicted proteins | sample LakKivs1_kivu2a2_FD_114534 | JGI IMG/M metagenome (GOLD analysis project Ga0172362, IMG submission 114534) | Sediment microbial communities from Lake Kivu, Rwanda - Sediment s1_kivu2a2 | ecosystem: Environmental > Aquatic > Freshwater > Lake > Sediment | place: Rwanda: Western Province, Lake...
ATACAAGCATCCCTATATCCTTTGACTCTTTCCTTGTTGGGCTGGCTTTGTACAATTCCCTGTATACAGGCGATCCTGCTGTGTCCCATAGAGATTAGATAACTGACAGCCTCACGAGCACCCTGGTAATTATCAGAAGTAATATACGGAAGATCAATGTCAGGATCATACCGGTCGATAACAACCAGCGGCATACCTGATTGATACGTATGCAGTATATGATTAAAGTCTGTCCCAACCGGAGCAATTATCATTCCTTCAACTTTATGGCTCTGCAAGAGCCTGATTAGTTCACCTTCGACATTCACAACTCCACCGCTGTCACAGAGCATAAGAAGAAATCCTTTGGAACGAGCCTCTTTTTCAATGCTTTGAGCAATATCGGCAAAAAATGGATTCGAAATGTCAGGTATTATCAAACCAATAGTATCTGTTTTATCGATTTTCAATCCCCTGGCAATTTTATTTGGTGAGTAGTTGTAATCTTTAGCCGCCTGTCTTACCCTTTGTGAAGTTTCTTCACTGATCCTATAACTTGCGGACTTGCCGTTCAATACTCGTGAAACCGTGGTTATTGATAAATCCAGGATTTTTGCCAGTTCACGGATATCATTTACAGATCTGTTCATGATGGAATAAATACAGGGCTCAGAAACAAAGTTTTAATGAGCATATGATAAATAAAGATAAATAAAAAGTATGAATCTGATATGTATCAATGCTGATAAACTTTTATAAAAAACCTCTGAATATTTCAGAGGTTTAGAGTACCCGGAGCCGGTTCCGATAGCTATCGGAACGAACCGGCACAGCATCGCTGCCTCCCGATGGCTATCGGGAGGTGTTTGAGACCAGCGCGTCTACCATCCCGATTGCTATCGGGGCCGCCATCCGTTAATATTTTTCTTTCAGGCGATTAATGATATCAGGATATCTGTCAAGATTTTGAATATACTTTCTGCTCTTCATTTTTTTGATATGCTGTTCAATATTCCTTGCCTGTTTATATTCAAGGTCTTCAATAGAAAGGAATAGCTCCCAATCATCAGTTTTTGAGGTGTAACTCGATTGGAATTCCTTATTCCGGTGCTGAGATAGCCTGGATTTCAGGTCATGACAGCTTCCGATATAATAGACATCTAAAGAATTGGAATAGAGTATGTAAACAGCAGCCATTATGGGAAGAACCATCAACCCCTCAGGTAGGGTTGCATTTTGTACCCGGAGCCGGGATCGAACCGGCACAGCATCGCTGCCACTGGTGTTTGAGACCAGCGCGTCTACCAATTCCGCCATCCGGGCGTCGTCATGTTCGTTTCTGTTTCTTTAAAATATTTATTTTGTCATCAAAATTTTCTTAGTCTATCTCATCCGGATGGCGGAATTGCCTCCCCTGCAGTCCGGCCCCTCGCTAAAAACACCCACCGGGTGTTTTATTAACGCTCGGCCCTGCCATCCGGGCGACATTAGTCTGAAGGTCTGGTGTTCTCATACCTCACGCCTCACGCCTCAGACCTCCGTGACAACGGCTTGCGAAGGTATAAAAATTCTTCCTAAGACAAAATACTCTTTTCCCTATGCTCCATGCCCCATGCTCCAGGCCAACACTATAGTTTACTGCCGATTGCTTCTTCAATCGCCCTTCGTATCCCCTCCGCATCATACCCGCACTCATGCCACAGTTCCTGCTGTGAACCGTGTTCAACGAAATAGTCAGGTATCCCCAGTCTCCTGATCTCGGGAGTGTATCCGTGATCGGCAGCAAACTCAAGCACAGCGGTTCCGAACCCTCCCTTTATGACACCGTCTTCAACAGTGATGATCTTCTTAAACCTTCCAAGCACGTCATGAAGCACCTCTTCATCCAACGGGTTGGCAAACCGCATGTCATAATGCAGGACGGATATTCCTTTTTCCTTCAGCTTTTCAACAGCTTCAACGACGAAGTTACCCGGATGCCCGATGCTCAGCACGGCAATGTCTTTGCCATCACTTATAAGCCTTGCCCTGCCGACAGGTATCTCACTGAACGGCTGCTGCCAGTCGCAGATCACTCCGGTACCACGGGGATAGCGTATGCTGAACGGACCAGTGATCTTGTCAAGCTGTGCCGTGTACATCATGTTCCGCAGTTCAACCTCATCCATGGGCGCGGCGGTTATCATGCCTGGGATATTGCGCATGAACGCTATATCAAAGAAACCATGGTGGGTTGCACCGTCAGACCCTACAAGTCCGCCCCGGTCAAGACATAAAACAACTTTCAGACCCTGTATGGCAACATCATGAATCACCTGGTCATAAGCTCTCTGCATGAACGAAGAATAAATGTTGCAGTAGGGCAGCAGGCCGTTGGCGGCCAGTCCTGCTGAGAATGTCACGGCATGCTGTTCGCATATACCCACATCAAAAGCCCTGTCAGGCATCTCTTTCATCATGATATTGAGTGAACAGCCCGTGGGCATTGCAGGTGTGATGCCAACTATTTTGTCATTCTGCCGGGCCAGCTCGACCAGGGTGTTGCCAAAGACATCCTGGTATAGAGGGTGTCTGGAGCATTCAGCGGGTTTTATCAGTTCACCGGTGCATTTGTCAAACTTACCCGGAGCATGAAAAACGGTCTGCTGTTCTTCAGCTTTTGGAAACCCTTTTCCCTTTATAGTAACACAATGCAGGAGCTTAGGGCCGGGTATGGTCTTGAGGTCATCAAGTACCCTGGTGAGATGCATGACGTCATGTCCGTCAATAGGTCCGAAATACCTGAACTTCAGGGCCTCAAAGAGGTTACTCTGTTCGAGGACTGTTCCCTTGATGCTGCCCTCAATCTGCGAAGCTATCACCCTGGCTTTTGTACCTACCCTTCTTGAGCGTCCAAGCAATCTCCATACGCGGTCCTTGAACCTGTTGTATGTCTGGCTTGTGGTAATATCCAGGAGGTATTCCTTCAGTGCGCCTACGCTGGCGTCAATTGAAATGTTGTTATCATTGAGAATGACAAGAAGATCAGCTTTCTGGTTTCCGGCGTTGTTGAGTCCTTCGAAGGCCAGTCCGGCCTGCAGTGCACCGTCACCTATCACAGCCACAACCTTGCGTTTCTCTCCTTTGACCTGTGCAGCTACAGCCATACCCAGGGCTGCGGAGATTGATGTTGACGAATGTCCCACGCCAAATGCATCATATTCGCTCTCTGACATCCGCGGAAATCCGCTGATACCTTTATACTTCCGGTTAGTATGGAACTGCTCCCTGCGGCCTGTAAGTATTTTATGCCCGTATGCCTGGTGGCCTACATCCCAGATGATCTTGTCATACGGGGTATTGTACACATAATGCAATGCGACAGTCAGCTCAACGACACCGAGACTGGCCCCGAAATGACCGGGATTGCTGCTCACCTCATCTATAATGGTCTGCCTCAGCTCATCACTGAGCCTGACAAGCTCAAGACGATTGAGTTTCCTGAGGTCATCAGGTGTCTTTATTTTATCAAGCAGTCTCTCTTTTTCTGACATTTCAGGGTGCCATTTCTGACCGGTCAAAGATACTCATATTTTAATTTTTGTTATCAGGCTTCAGTGTCCGGAAGTGGTGGTAAATAATTGCTTTTGTTAATTAATCATCCAGCTATTAACAACAGGTTTTGGCATTTATTGTTTAATTCGCAGATGAGGTAAAAACAAAAATGAAGGTCATGTTGCCAAGGAAATCAGTTTTACCGGTCCTGTTGATAGCCCTGATGGCGGCTTCATGTGTGACAGGAAAGAAATACAATACACTAAGTGATAAAAGCCTGATGCTTTTATCGGAACGTGATTCGCTGAAGGCGGAAAATATATGGCTGGCAATGTCGAACAGAGAGCTGACAACAAAATCAAAACAGCTCACTGAAGAGACAGGCAGGCTCACCGACGATCTAGGCAGAATACAGTCAGATCTGGCACAGTCAAGAGATGAGGTCAGCAGGCTGACAACACGATACCAGGAACTGCAGAAGGCACAGGAAGAACTCGTTGCCGGCAAGGCACAGGAGACACAGCGTCTCCTTGCCGAGCTTAGGGCAGCACAGGCCGACCTGCAGAAGAAGGAAGACCTGATGCGTGACCTTGAGATGAACCTTGATACCAAAAAGGCATCGCTGGAGGAACTTACCTATGAGCTTGACAGGCGCAATGCCAGGCTGACAGAACTGGAGAAAATGCTTGATGCACAGCAGAAGGCGGTCAGGGACCTGAAGGCTAAGGTGTCTGAGGCACTATATGGTTTTGAAAACAACGGACTGTCAGTGACCATGAAGAACGGCCAGGTATATGTTTCAATGGATGAGAAGCTTCTATTCAAAACCGGGAGCTATGAGATCGATGCCAACGGCCGGGCGGCGTTGCGCAAGCTCGGTGCTCTCCTCGAGAAGAATCCCGATATCACCGTTACAATTGAGGGCCATACCGATGATGTCCCGTACAGGGCTGCACCCGGTCAGCAAATATTGGACAACTGGGATCTTAGTGTCAAAAGAGCTACCACCGTTGTCAGGGTTCTCACACAGGATACAAATATCAATCCCAAAAGACTGGTTGCATCAGGCAGGAGTGAATATATGCCTGTTGATGCAGGTAAGACGGCTGATGCCCGTCAGAAAAACAGGCGTACTGAAATAATACTGACACCTGATCTTTCAGCCCTGTACAAAATACTCGAAAGCTACAAGTAAAGCGATCAGTTCCCGAATTCTCCAAGCCTTACATTCAGCTTTTTAAGGGCTTCCATAATATCATCTTCAGGTTTCAGGAAATCAAAATCTTTCCAGAATTCTACATCATACCCGGTTATTGTCTGCGAGAAGATCGAATAGACCGGGGCAAGCTCATCATGATCAAAGCGTTCAACATTAGTCAGGCGGTGATCGGTTACGGCCAGCTCGAAGAAGACATTGAAATGACTGTTGAAAAGTTTCCTTTTTCCTCTGGCCAGGAAGCCGAGATCACCTCGTACATGTGACAGGTAGTATCTTCCGTCAACACACCGGTAAAGCGTACGATACCTTACATATTCCGGTCTCATGGAGTAATCATGGGGCAGTCTGCTGATATATGATTGTCTGGTCTGGTCAATGTACAGGGGATTGATCTCAAATTCAGCAAGGATAACCGCGTAATTGTCAACGTTAATATATACGTCTCCTTTCATCAGGGGTTCTGTGACCCAGCTCTTTTGGGCAAATGAGATCACATATGCGGTCTGCTCGTCAATAGTCACAATATCAGTAAGATGGTAATCATACGAATTGAATGATTCCGGGTCAAGAAAGTCAAACAGCTCTTTCATGCCGTCAAGTGTCAGTGATGAGCTCAGTCCGGCTTTCAGTCTGACAGCGAGCGTGTCCTTTGCCTCAAGGTTTTCTATTTTCCTGCTTTTTATCACCTTGATCTGGTCATTGTAAAGAGTCCTGGCATAAGCACTCTTATAGATCTTTACCACAGCTTCAAGGTATATCTGCGGTTCCTTTTTTCTGTAGACGCCTTCACGGTAGAATCCTGTAAGCATTGCCGGTGTGGTGCCATAGTTTTCCGGGATTGACGATACAGCCTTCCTTATTATAAGCTGCGGGTCCTGCGCCCTTATTATTATCTCGGGTATAGGGATGAAGTCCCTCTCCATTCTTATTGTCATCTCGTTGCCGGGAAGGCTCCTGACAGGTATCTCGCGGTTCTTATAGCCCACAAAAGAGACGGAGAGAGTGTCATTGAGACACTGTTCCGTTATCTTCATTACGAACTCCCCGTTGTTGTTTGTTACCGTTCCCCTGCCCCGGTGAATGATACCTATTGTTGCATACGGAAGGGGCTCCGATGTCTCGGCGTCAGTTACTTTTCCGCTTATGAGAAGATGAACAGGGAGAGAATCGGCAGAGGGCACAAAAGCTTCCGGGATAAGGTCATGGTAAAGTATAATATGCTGTTCTATGACCGAATATCTGATATCGGGATTGGCTGTAACTGAATCAAGGATCTCTCTGACCGGCATGTCATAGGAGGGGAGTTTGAAAATCCTTTCCGGGTTTAATATCCGGGTGTCATATGTAAAGATGTAACCGGTAAGCCTGCTCACCTCGCTCAGTGCCCTGGAGGCCTTTATGGTACTGCCCGGCAGCTTAACCCTGGTTTCCAGGATACTATCCTGGGAAAGGAGCTGCAGGGTCAGTAATATCAGGCCGGCAACCAGGGTCCATTTCTTTGTCTCAGAACCTGTCGGCCACATCAGATATTAATGATTCTGCACCGGGGAAAGGCTGTATGTGTCGCCTTTCTTTACAGAATGAAGGTTAAAGGTAGTGCAAATAACCTTAATAATTGTATCCTGAGGCTGGTTGTCAAACCGGGTCGTAAGCCTGTAATCATTGACTGCCGGATCAGATGCACTAATATTAATGTTGTATGCATGCTTCAGGTCGGCAAAGACCACCCCGAGTTTTTCACCATCATATATGAGCCTGTCGGTGTTCCATGAGAGATAATTCACATTTGTATTCAATGACCTTAACGAGGCGGTTCCGGACATCTTGCCTATGTAGCCCGGCTCAAGAGTCAGGCTTTTCGATCCGTCATTGCTTGTAAGCATCACTTTTCCGGTGGCGACATATACCTCCACCTCATTATTGCCATTATCTGTTATAACGCTGAATGATGTTCCCACAACCCTGACCCTGGCATTGCCTGCATCTATAATGAACGGATGTGATGTGTCAGGCGCTATTTCAAAGAAAGCCTCACCTTTAAGCGACACTTTACGGTTATTGTGCCCGAACTTTTCAGGATAGGTAAGCCGGCTGTCATGGTTAAGGTAAACCTTGCTCCCGTCAGCCAGCAGGACTTCAACATTCTTTTTATCAGGTGCTGAAGCAACAGTGACCTTCTCAGGCAGTACCACCTCAAAAACAAGCAGCCCAATGCCCAGTACTATCACCACCATGGCGGCTATACGTATAAACGCTCTTGTCAGTGACAGCCTGCGGACGGGTATAGTTATGTTTTCGGCTTCTATTCTGGTGTTCAGCCTGTTCCACGCTTTGTCAACATCAATTTTTTCTGTATCCGCTTCTTTCAGATCATTCCATTTTTTCATTATCTCTCCGTCTTCACTCATCAGGATACGTGCCGCCTCGTCATTTGCCGTCTGTTCACCTGAAAGCCATGCCGCTGCATCAGCCCATTCCTGGTCAGTCATTTTCTCTATTTTATCGTTTCTTTTCATTGTTCTGCAAGTGCATTTCTGAATTCTTTAAGCGCTTTACCCATGTTTGCCTCAACCGTCTTCATTGACACTGAAAGCTTCTCGGCTATCTCGTTATATTTCAAACCCTCAAATCTGCTCATCCTGAATATTTCCCTGCATCTTTCAGGAAGTCTCTCAAGCACCCTGGCCACCTTTGCCTGCAATTCACTGTAATATATAGCATCGGTGACTGATTCGATTGTCTGTTCAGCCGCAGCAGCCATTTCGCCTGCGTGACGGCCGATAACTTTCTGATGTTCCAGGTAGTGGAGAGCCCTGTTATGTACTGAGCGAAACAGATAGCCGTTCAAAGAACTTTCTATGTTAAGGTTTTCACGATCCTGCCACAGTCTGAAGAATAGTTCCTGTACGATCTCTTCCGATGTGTCATGATCTCTGAGTATGGTTTTCGCGTAACGGACCAGTGACACATAGGAGGACCGGAACAGTTTCTCAAACTCCTGCTTGTCGCCCTGCCTGATCCTCCTTATTATATCGCTGTCACTGTTCATTCAGTAATGACGTCCGTTTATTCTGACTTGTCGCTGAATTTAACTTTTCTTGCCAGTCTCCTGATTGCTGCCTCAATGCTCTGATCAGGTTCGATCACGTTATAGTCTCCCCAGAACTCAGCGTCAGCAAATGCTGCCACCTCTTCTGTAAAGAAATCGGTCGGTTTGATCCTTTCCTTTGAGGCGAACTTGATGACATCCTGGTCTGTACGGTCGGTGATGGCAAGTTCAGACATTGTTGTATAGTTGGTGTTGAAGAGCTTTTTCTTCCAGTTAACCTTGAACTTGACCTCAGCACGCGAGTGGTTAAAGTACCATTTTCCGTTCTGTTCGCGGTAGTTGACAAGATATGACGTGACTTCCGGAGTAACCTGCATCCCTATGGGTTTCTTCCTTATGAACATTGAAGTGGCAAGCTCCTTGTTCTCAAGATTGAATGAAAACTCAGCCTGCGCAATTGCATAGGTTTCAATGTCAATGAAGAGACGTCCCTGGTACAGGGGAGTCGTAATTGAAGATTTCTGGTGGAAGTCAATCACATAGTTGGTTCTGTCATCAATGACAACTATGCTGGTAAGATCAAGGTCATACTGTTGCAGTGCTTCCCTGGTAAGGAATGTCTCGGGATTTTTGACAATATCGAGGTAGAGTGTCGTGGTCGGGCCACCCTGTAGCTTGAAAAGAATGGTATCCATCTTCTCCACATCGTTGCTCTTTCTTCCCTTGAAGATCCTTACGGCATCAAACCTGAGATCATTCTGGTACGGAGCCTTGAAGATTTGCAGAACTGCTTCTCCTATAGATACATAGGTACGGTTCTTCCTTATTGTCTCACGGTAGAAACCCGTCATATCATTAGGAACTCCGGGATAGTTCTTGCCAAAATTACTGATGACCTGTTCCATTATTTCTTCAGGCACCATTGGTTTTACAATGATCTCCTTGATCGGGATCATTGCAGTCTCAAGTTCAATGACATTGCGCTGGCCGTTGGTCTTCATCTCATCTATTGACATCACCCTGTTCTTATAGCCGACGTATGAGAATTCGAGCTTGCCCGTTTCACTTTCACTTACCTTGAGGGTGAATTCGCCGTCAAGGTTTGTCACTGTGGCCACATTGCTGCCCTGCACTGCCACCCCTGCAAAAACGAGAGGTACGCCTGTCTCGCTGTCAACCACCCTTCCTCTGATGGTGGTTACCTGCTGCTGGTCTTTTTTCGGCCTGGCCGAATCTGATGCAACTATCTCTCCGGCTGTGATGGCAGAGAGAAGCGCTGCTGCTATTACTGTAAAAAAGATTTTGGTTTTCATGGTCTTTTAATTTATTGGTTCTTGAATCCGGATCATTTTCATAGTAATGACCGGAATTGTACCATTTTCCCTATCAGCTAATGAAAAAAATCGTTCATTTGCCTTAACCATGATCATCCCGTATCTGAACGCAATTTACTCTGTTTTCTCTTACGAAATGAGGAGAGATGCAGGCATTATGTTGAATCCGCCGCTGCCGCCGGCCATAAGCATTGAACTCAGCAGCATCTGCAATCTTAATTGCCCGGAATGTGTTACCGGAGCAGGATTGCTTAAAAGAAAAAATGATTTCATGGATTATGCCCTGGCGGAAAAGATCTCGGCAGGGATCCGCCGTCATACCGTGTCGGCATGGCTGTACGGACAGGGAGAGCCGATGCTTCACCCGCGGTTCTTTGATACAGTGAAACTTTTCTCAGGAATGAATACGGTGATATCAACAAACGGCCATTTCCTTGATGAGGCGAGTTGCCTGCAGCTTATCCGGTCCGGTTTGCGGAAGGTCATTATCTCTTATGACGGTGCTACGACTGAGGCTTATGCTGCTTACCGCCTCGGAGGTGATCATGCAAGAGTCACAGAAGGCATAAAAAGGCTGGCAGAAATAAATAAAAAGAATGGTTCGCGACTGAAAATAGAACTTCAGTTTCTTATACACAGGTACAATGAACACGAGGCCGGAATGGCGGCTTCCTTTGCCCGGTCTTTTGGTGCCGGATTCAAGATAAAGAGCATGCAGGTGCTTGATGTGACCCGTGCAGGCGAATGGATGCCGTCTGGCAGTGGTAAGGCGCGCTATATTGAAACAGGAGGCAGATGGATGGCTGCCCCTGCACCGGCAAGGGGGTGCATGAGGATGTGGACAACACCTGTTATAACAACTGACGGGGATGTCCTGCCATGCTGTTTTGATAAATATGCCGGGCATGTGATGGGTAACATCCGTCAGCAGTCTTTAACGGAGATCTGGAGAAGCAGCAAATATGCCAACTTCAGGTCAGATGTAATGAGAAGCCGTAATGAGACAGAGATATGCTTAGGCTGCCCCCAGGGAAGAAAACTGATTTTTGCAGACTGACAAAAATCTATGCCGCCAATCAGTTCAGCAGTGATATCATTTAATGAATTTTACGGTTGTGACTTTGTTGCCAAAGAAAATACGGGCAAAATAAGCACCTGATGCCAGGTTATACAGCGGCAATTGTATCACCCCTGATATCTGATCGCATATTTGCCGATACACTTTTTCACCCCTGTCATTAAATAATTCCACCATTATGTAATCACTAACGGAGAATAAATCTGACTGAATATTCACAACATTGTCAGCCGGTTGCGGATAGACCTTTATTTCTTTGCCTGCCGGCTGTACATCGTTGATGTCACTCAACAAATTCAGTGTAAGGAAAAAGGTGCCTGTCACGCCGCCGCCGCTGCCGTCGACCTGTACCCAGTATTTCTGGCCGGCCATGAGGTTCATCGAAGTGATCCTGGGATTATAGTTTGTATCGGTATAATCATCATTTGCTGCTACCAGCTCATAGTTTCCACCAAGCACGTCCTGCCATGTCGC
>Ga0172362_10005816_pt1 | contig 10664 bp, 10 predicted proteins | sample LakKivs1_kivu2a2_FD_114534 | JGI IMG/M metagenome (GOLD analysis project Ga0172362, IMG submission 114534) | Sediment microbial communities from Lake Kivu, Rwanda - Sediment s1_kivu2a2 | ecosystem: Environmental > Aquatic > Freshwater > Lake > Sediment | place: Rwanda: Western Province, Lake...
CTTCCCCACCACCTTCGTTATCTTCGCGAGTTCCCTCATCAGGTTGTCGTCCGTGTGGAGCCTCCCCGCCGTGTCCACGATGAGTACTTCTACACCTCGCGCGATCGCCGCCTCGCACGCGTCGAACGCCACCGCCGCCGCGTCCGCCCCTCTCTGCTGCTTGATTATGCCGACGCCCACGCGCTCGGCCCACACCGCCAACTGTTCGCATGCCGCCGCCCGAAACGTATCGCTCGCCGCCAAGAGCACCTTCTTCCCCCGCTCCTGGTGGTAGTGCGCGAGTTTCGCGATGCTCGTGGTCTTGCCCGTCCCGTTGACCCCCGCCACGAGGATCACCGTCGGCCCTTCCGTCGCAAGCGCCGCGCCCGCCGCCGCCTTCTTCAACCGCCGCGCGATATCCGCCTTGAGTATCTCGTAGAGCGCCTCCGGCCGCGCCTCCTTCTTCTCCCTGGCCGCCGCCCTTAGGTCCCTCACTATCTCCTGCGTCGCCTCGACGCCTATGTCCGCGCTTATAAGTATCTCCTCGAGTTCCCCCAGAAAATCCTCGTCCACCGCCGGCGCCATCCGGAAGAGTTCCCGCACCCGCCCCGCCAGCGCCTTGCGCGTCTTGGCGAGACCTTTTCTCAGCCTCTCAAGAAATGCGCCCAGCGGCATACATCCTGCTCCTCTCGTACAACTTCTCCACCTCCAGCCGTGAAACGCGCGTTGCCCCGATCGACACGTCCGTCGACCTTCGTCCGTGGAAGTCGCTGCCTCCCGTCACCACCATCCGCAGCTCCTCCGCCAACTCCAGCGCCTGCGTCGTGTCCGACGGCGAATGCCTCGGGTAATACGCCTCGATCCCGTCGAGCCCCTCCCTCGCGAACGACCTTATCTCCACCGGAGCGAAAATGTACCCCGGATGCGCCAGCACCGCCGCGCCCCCCGACGCGTGTACCAGTTCTATCGCCGCCGCCACGCTGAACCTCGTCTTCGGCACGAACGCCTTCCCCTCCGGCCCGAGAAAATCCCGAAACGCCTCGTAGAGCGTCGTCGCGTGCCCCTTGTCGATCAAGAGTTCCGCCACGTGCAGCCTTCCGACCGACGAGCCCGCCGCGATATCCAACACCTCCTGCGCGTCGATGTCTATCTTCAGTTCCGACAGTTTCTCGAGTATCCCGTGAAGCCTCTCCCGCCGTTTCTGTTGGAGTTTCACGAGCGTCTCCTGCAGCCTCTCGTTGGCCGTGTCGATGTAATAGCCCAATATGTGTACCTCGCGCGCCCCTAATTCCGCCGAGAGTTCCACGCCGGGTATCACTTCGACCGAATCGACTCTGCTGCCCGCGTCCAGTCCCGACACGCTGTCGTGGTCGGTTACTGCGATTATCTCTAACCCCGCCTGTGCGGCCAGGCCCGCCACCTCCCCGAGCGTGTACGCGCCGTCCGACGCGGTCGTATGGATGTGCAGGTCGGCGACGTTGATGTATTTCATTTCTGCGCGATCTCGTCCTTGCGGGCCTTTTGTTCATCCTTGTGGATCTTGTCGAGGATCCCGTTCACGAATGACCCGCTCGCGGCCGTGCTGTATCGCTTCGCCAACTCCACCGCCTCGTTGATTACCACTTTGGGAGGGGTGTCCTTGTGGAAGAGTAGTTCCGCCACCGCCATCCGCAGCACCGCCCTGTCAACCGCGGCCATGCGCTTGAGTTGCCAGTTCTGCGCCGCCTGTTCTATCAGCGGATCTATTTCGTTTAGGTGTGCCAACGTCCTGTCGAATAGCACAAACGCAAAATCCAGCAGTTCACTGTCCCTGCCCGTGTTGCCCAACCATTCCCGCGCGTCCTGCCTGAACTCCTTCCCCAGGACATCCGCCTGGTAAAGCGCCAGCATCGCAAGCCGTCTGGCACGGGTTCTCTTACGCATCGGGCATCCCCACGGGCGCTACCGGCGTCGGCCGCCCGGAAGTGTTCTACTTCTGACCCATCCGGCTTAGCAGATCCGCCATCTCGATGGCCGACGCCGCCGCATCCGCTCCCTTGTTGCCGGACTTCACCCCCGCCCGGTCAATCGCCTGCTCCACGTTGTCCGTCGTCAGTACCCCGAATGCGACCGGAACGCCCGTCGACAGCATCACTTGCGCCAGGCCCTTCGCGGCCTCAGCCGCTATGTATTCGAAGTGCGGCGTCCCCCCGCGGATCACCGCCCCCAGGCACACAACCGCATGGTATTTCCCGCTTTCCGCGCATTTCTTCGCGATGAGCGGCATCTCGAACGACCCCGGCGCCCAGAATAGCGTCAGGTCCTCCTTCGACGCCCCGTGCCTCAACAGGCAATCCTCCGCCCCCGCTACCAATTGCTTCGTTATCAGGCTGTTGAACCGGCTCGCCACGAGCGCAAATCTCTTCCCCGCAGCCGTCAGTTTCCCTTCGTAAGTCTCCATTTGCGCCTCCCTTGCATACTTCCCCGCCTAAAATAAGGCCCCCAAGCATAACTCCCGCCTCGCCCGACTTCAAGCCTTTTCCCACCTCTCGTCGCCCGCCCATTCTGTCTTTGCCCGGTAAAACAGCGGCTGGCTCGTCCGGCTTGCGGGAAACGGCGACTCGGGGACTGACACCGATTTCCGTGGTGTCTCGGAAATTGGCTGTTTGTCCCCGATTCTTTCTATCCTCTGTAGCCTCGGCGAAGGAGGACGCCTCGTCGCCGTTTCCTGCCGCCACGTTTCGGCAATCCCTGCGAGCCCCCGTCCTTGTGTTTGCCCTCTTGCCCAAATAGAATCTACGGTTGCAGCGTCCCCTTCTATGGCGGATTTGTGGAATGGCGAGATTCCCCGATAACCCCGACGAAGTCAAAATGTCCCTCGGTGAGCACCTCGAAGAATTGCGCCGGCGTGTAATCCTTTCCCTCTTGGGGCTTGCCGTCGTCTTGGTAGGCTGCCTCTACTTCACCGGGCCTATCGTGAGATTCCTCGTCCAGCCGGTTTACGACGCCGTCGACAGTGTCGAACGCTCCAACGCCGCCGCTGTCCCCGGCGCCCCGCCCGAGGCCCCGCCGCCCCGGGAGCCGCTTCTCATTGTCCTCTCTCCGGCGGAGGCCTTCGTCACCAGCCTCAAGGCTGACTTCGTCGCTGCGGCCGTCATTGCCAGCCCCTGGGTCCTCTGGCAGATGTGGCTCTTTGTCGCCTCGGGCCTCTACGCCCACGAACGCCGCATCATATACCTCTTCCTGCCGCTTTCCGTTGTCCTCTTCTTGTCCGGCGCCCTCTTTGCCTACTTGGTTGTGTTGAAATACGGCCTCTACATGCTCCTCATCTTCGGCGGTTTCTATCGCGACCTCGTCAGAAACACGATACCGCTTTCCACCGCGGTTAACTTCGTCCTGCTTATGTCGGTTGTGATGGGAGGGGTCTTCCAACTGCCCCTTGTGATGCTTGCGCTTTCGAAGGTCGGCCTCATCGAGCCAAAGGCCTACGTCCGCGGCTGGCGTTACGCCGTTGTTGCCATTTTCATCATCGCCGCGGTGCTCACTCCCCCCGACGCCTTCAGTCAGATAGCAATGGCCGTGCCGATGCTCTTTCTCTATTGGCTTGGCGTCTTCCTCTCCAAAACCTTTGTCAGGAAGGCTTAGCCTCCGCCCGTTTCTCCCCCTGCCCCAGCGCGAACTTCTTCACCTGCGTAAACTCCAGACCCGCCTCATACCCGCCCGTCACCTTCTCGCTCCACCGGACCACGCCCGTAACGTCCAGGCCGAACCCCACTTTCTCGTCCGCCACCCTCACGCGGACCTTCTCCTTCGGCTGAAGCATCTCCTTCAGTTCCAGCCTCGCCCCTCCCTGCGAGATATCGATTATCTTCGCCGGGAACTGTTCTCGCGCCGACGTGTCCATCGGTTTTTCCATGCGGTTTACTGACGCGCTGTAGTTTACCGAGTGCCGCGTATGACGCCGCTTATCCGCCCACTGTTCCATGGGCCTCCCCCTGTCGCAGAGTCCTGCTTCCCTGCCCAGCGGTTTCCCGGATTCCCGTCCACAATATGCAATAAACCCGTTACAAATGCAAGCCGTATCCGCCCTTGCGCCCACAGGCCCGCCCAACCCTGCTGCATCCGCAGTTTGCCGTTTCAAGGTCGTCAAGGCGCATTTTTCGGGTCAATTCTCTCGATTTTCGCCCCCACAACGGCGTTTCTGCGCGTCAAGATATGACTGAAGTATTACCTGCGCCGCAACCGCGTCTACCCTCCGTTGCCGTTTCTTCCGCGACATCTGGCTCTCGCGTAGAGACCTCTCCGCCCGCACGGTCGACAGCCGCTCGTCCCACGCTATGACCTCGAGCCCCGTTTCCCCGGCCAAGAGTTCCCCGAACGCCGCCGCCTCCTCCGCCTTGGCCCCCAACGTCCCGTTCATGTTGCGCGGCAGACCCAACACTATCCGTCCCACCGCCCGTTCCCGGCATATCGCCGCGATGCGCTCCGCCGCCGCCTCCGCGTTGTCCTCCGCCACCGTCTCCAGAGGCAGCCCGACTATCCCCTCCGGATCGCTTATCGCAAGCCCGACCCTCTTCTCGCCGTAATCGACTCCTAACACCCGCATCCCCTCTCCTACAGGAATTTGCCCGTTTCTTCGCGGCTCTCCATCGCCGCGATGAGTTTCTTCAGGTCGTCCGCGCGCCCCGCCGGGCACACGAGCGTCGCGTCCGGTGTCTGTATCACCACCAAGTTGTCGCAGCCGAAAACCGCCAATAGCCTCTCGCCGCCCGAGATCGCGATGCAATCCTTCGATTCGAGAAGCTGTGTCAGCCCCATCGCGACGTTGCCCGACTCGTCCTTCTCCATCGAATTCAAGAGCGCCACCGGTGACCCCACGTCGTTCCAATCGAAATCCGCCTCGACCATCGCGACGTTCTTCGCCTTTTCCATCACCGCGTAGTCGATCGATACCTTCTTGAGTTTCTTGTACGCCTTTGCGAGCGCCGCCTCGAAGTCCTCCGTCCCGAACGCCGCCCCCACCGGCCTTATCGCCCTGAAGTGTTCCCCCGTGTGCGCCTGCGCCGCCGCCAGAATCGTCGACGACCGCCACGCGAACATCCCCGAATTCCAGAAGTAGTTCCTGTCTCTGTAGAACTTCTTCGCGGTCTCCGCGTCGGGCTTCTCGTGAAACCGCTTCACGAGCGACGCAACAGCGAACTTCGCCATCGCCTCCCCCCGTTCCAGGTAACCGTACGCCGTCGACGGCCGCGTCGGCTGTATCCCGAAAGTTACCAGGTAATCCCCCGCCTCGGCCACCCCCGTGGCCTTCCTCACCGCCGCGTGGAACTTCTCGGCCGGGCTTATCAGGTGATCCGCCGGCACCACGAGTATCGTCGGATCCTTCTCCTTCTGCTGCGCGATGAATGCTCCCAATATCACCGCCGCCGCGCTGTCGCGTCCCGTGGGTTCCCCGATTATGTTGCGCGCCGGCAGGTTCGGCGCCTGCGACTTGAGCGCCTCCACCAGGTTCGCGTTCGTGATCACCAGCGTCTTGTCCGGCGCCGCCAGTCCCTCCAACCTCTTCACCGTCCTCTGGAAAAGGCTCGCCCCCCCGGCGAACGCCATCGTCTGTTTCGGTGTCCGCTTGCGGCTCAGCGGCCAGAGTCTTGTCCCCGAACCGCCCGCCAAGATCACCGCGTAAAGCATCGCTCCCTCCCTTCACGTTCGAGCCCTGCTTTACCACCCGCGCCCCCGTGGGTTGGGGACTGACACCAATTTCCGTGCCGTTTCGGAAATTGGCTGTCTATGAAAAACGGGGACTGGCTCGTAATTTCCGAGATTTGTAGGAAATTCGTGCCTGTCCCCGGTTTTCCTTGTCCCCTTTTTTCTTCCTATCACCTCTCACCTTTTTCCCCATGCCCCGTCGCTCTAACCGCCCGTACTCTCATCTTCCGCCTCGATGAAAAACGGGTTCGTCCACGCAATCGTCCCGTCGTGCGCGTGCACCTCCGCCCTCACGTACGTCTCGCCGCCTACGGGCTCGTACCTCGCGGACTTCACGTGCTTCCCCTCGGCCCACTTGACGACCGTGCCCTCGCGTGAGAGGAACTTGACGAACCTCGCGCTCGTCGTGTAGAGCGTGATCCCGCTCTCGTCGACCCTTATATTCTCGATCCGCGGGCCTCCCGACGCGTAGAAATCCCCCCGCTCGATCGCCGACAGTATGCTCGCCTCGTCCTTCTCGGCGTTCACCCACGTCCAACCTAATGCGAAGTCGTGCGCCGGCTTGTGCATGTCGTCGCACCCGACCCCCCACATCGGCCTCGCCCGCCTCGTCAGGCTCCAGTCCCAGTAATCGCTCGAATTCGCCCTGTCCACGTCCGAGCACCCGCCGTTGTACACCTCGAACGCCGCGTACCCCTCGAGTTCGTCGAAAACCTCGTACGGCATGTAACTCCACCTCGGGTGCGCCACTATCGGCAGTCCTCCGGCCCTGCGTATCTCGTCTATGATGGCCTGCCCGCTGTCCTGGTCCTCCACGTGCCGTTTCGCCCCGAGGCTCACCACGTGGTACTCGAAAGCCTCCGTATCGCGCCCTATGTGGCACTCCTGCCCCGCTATCACGAGCATTTTCCCGGCGTCCTGAGCCTTCCCGTCGTGGAATTCCCTGTGGTCCGTTATCGCCAAAAAATCGTAGTTGTCGTCCCTGTACATTGCCACGACCGCCTCCGCCGTGTCCAGCCCGTCGCTCGAATTCGTGTGCGTGTGGAAATTCCCCTTGAGCCAAAGTTGCGGATTTGTATACGGGCTCACGATCCTCATGCCTGTTCCTTTCGCCGTGGTTTACCGCACCTGATGTAGGGGCACGCTTGCCCGCCTGTGGAGGGGCGGGCCGTGCCCGTTGGTTTCCTTTCGTGTTGTAGCGCCGCCCTTCGTATCCGTCTCCTGCCTCCGTATGAATGCCTCGGTCCTGCTATTTGCCCGTGCCCACGAGCGTCAGGTCCAGTTTCCTCGTCGCGAGGTCGATCGACTTTATCCTTACTGTCACCCGGTCCCCGAGCCTCAGCGACGTCCCCTTCCTGTCGCCCACTAACCGCCTGCCGCGGTCGTCGTACCTCATCCTCTTCTCGCCCAGTTCGCTCACGTGCACGAATCCGTCCACTATGAGCCCCGACAGTTCCACGAATATCCCGAACGGCTTTACCCCCGTTATTATCCCCTCGAATTCCCCTTCGGCGTGTTTCTCGAGGTATCTCAGGATCTTGAGTTTCGTCAGTTCGTTCTCCGCGTCGTCCGCCCGCCGCTCGAGCTGCGAACACGAAAGCGCGATCTGCGGCATCCGCACCTCCCACTCGCGCTTGCGTTCGTCGTCGAGTTTCCCCGTCAGAAACTCGTCCAATATCTGGTGCAGCACGAGGTCCGGGTATCTCCTAATCGGCGACGTGTAGTGCGAGTAGTGCGGGCTCGCGAGCGCGTAGTGCCCCACCAGTTCCGCCGAATACTCCGCGCGCCTCATGGACTTCAACACCGCTAAGTTGATAAGCGGCGCCTCCGGCCTGCCCTGCGCGCGCTTGAGTATGTCCTGCAATTGCTGCCTGTCCGACGTGTCGCGTATGACGAAGCCCATCCCCGTCAGGAATATCTTCAGCGCCTGCAGGTCGTCCTCCGACGGTCCCTCGTGCGCCCGCCGCGGGTGCGGCAGTTTCCTCGACGTCACGAACTCCGCCACCACCTCGTTGGCCGCTATCATGAACATCTCGATCAGTTTGTGCGACCAGTCCCTAAGAACCGGTTTCACTCCCGTCACCTCGCCCGTGCCGTCGAGTTCCACCTCGACCTCCGGCATGTCCAATTCCAGCATCCCCGCTTCGAGCCTCCTCTTCTCGAGGATCCGCGCCAGTTCCGCCGCCTCCTTCAAGAGCTCCTTCACCTCGCCCCCGAGCGTCATCCCCTGTGGCTCGCGCCCTGTCAATACTTCCGCCGCTTGCTCGTACGTCATCCGCTTGGCCGACCGGATAACGCTCTTGTGTATCTCGTATCCGAGCATTTCACCGCGCCGGTTGTACCGCATGATGACGGTCTTCGTCAGCCGGTCCTCGTTTTCCCGCAGACTCGCGATCCCGTTCGAGATCGTGTGCGGCAGCATCGGTATCACACGCGTCGGCAGGTATACGCTCGTGCCCCTCTCCGCCGCCTCCGCGTCGAGCGCCGACCCCGGCCTCGCGTATTCGCCCACGTCCGCGATATGAACCCCCAAGAGCCACCCGTCCGCCGTGCGCTTAATGCTTATCGCGTCGTCGAAATCCCGCGCGTGGACGGGGTCTATCGTTATCACCGTCCGCCTTCTCAAGTCCAGGCGCCCCTTGATGTCCTCCTCTCGCACCGTTTCGCCGATCTCTTCCGCCTCCGTCAGCACCTCCTGTGGAAATTCGTCCGGCAGCGCAAACTCCCTCACGACCCCTATCGTGTCGGTCGTAGGGTCGTCCGACGGCCCCAGCGCCTCTATCACCACGCCGCAAGCCCGACCCCCCGGCCTCGGCCATGATTCGATCTCGACTACCACCTTCTCTCCGGGCGTCGGCCTTACCTGTCCGAACCGCGGCACCCGTATCTCCCGTATCGCCCCGCCCCCGTCCACCGCGACCGTCCCCTCGCCATCGTCCACCCTGTACGTGCCGACGAAGTTCGTCCTGTACCGCTTGACGATGTGCGCTATCTTCCCGACGGGCTGCCCGAACCGCCCGCGCTCCTTCACCAACGTCGCCGCCACTATGTCGCCTTCCGTCGCCGTGCCCATGTCTCGCTCGGCGATGTACACGTCTTCTCCCTTGCCCTTGGCCCCCAGAGGCATTACGAATCCGAATCCCCCCCTCGCCACGTCGAGCCTCCCCACCACGAGCCCCGCCCGCGACGGCAGTGTGTACCGGCCGCCCTTCACCCGGACGATTTTCCCCGCGTATTCGAGCGTCTCGATGTTCGTGCCGAGTGCCGGCAGTTCGTCGCCGCCTGCCCCGACTTTCTCCCCGATCTCCTCCAGCGTCATCGGCTTGTAATTGCGCCGCCTGAGGAGTTTCTCTACTTCCGCCGTGTATGGCATTTCTCTCTTTCCCCGTGTGTGTGAAAACAATAAGCGTAACGCCGGTTGGGCTATTTGCAAGAGAAACGAACCCGCAAGGCGGCCCGTGGCGCCCCCACTTCGCCGCGGCCGTCGAACTCCCTTCGCCGCCGCGGGGGGCTCGCCCGCTCCTATTGGTTCGGTGGCATGATCTTGCTGCGGTCTACGATCTCGATGTTCGTGATATACGTGCGGTCTATTAGGTAACCCTCGCGGTCGAATCGGCTGTCCGCGCACTTGTCCGCGACGTCGAATTGCTGTGTCGTCCTCGCGAAAACCGTCGCTTCCTCCGCCATCGTCGCCGCGTTATCGAGAAACAGCACCATCTCCCCCGCCATCTTGACCCCGTTGAGGCACGGCAGAAACGCCAGCGCCCCCTTCACCGGAAAAAGGTTCGTGAACTCCGCGTCCACCCAGTACCCCGGCGTCCCGCCCGGCCTCCCGCTCGGAGACCCCGTCTGAATGTGCGCCCCCGGGTACGTCCTGTAGAAGCACTGCCCGTCGTAGTACCGGTGCTCCGCCAGGTAGATGAAGTTCTTCACGCTTACCGGCGCCGCCTTCGCGTTGAACTCTATCGGAATGTCCCCCATCGTCGTGTGTATGATCGCGCCCTTCCCCTCCATCTCGTTTATTTCCGCCTCGCTCACGTTGGTGTCCGGACCCGTAAGCAACATCTGTCCGCTCACCGTAAGCGGTATATCGCCCGCCGCCCCCGCTTCGTCCACCGTGACTTCCTCGTACGGGGTGGGTTCCTCTAACGCCTCCGCCGCTGTCTGCCCCCCTGCCTGTCCCCCCGCCTCCTCGCGCTGCTGTTGCTCCTTCTCCTTCTCGCGCAAAGCCAGGTATTGCTCGTACGTCAGCCCCTGCGCGAACGCCTCCTGCTTGTCCAACTCCATATCCTTCTTATTCTGCTCGCCGCTATAGTACTTGTCGCTTACCGCCCCAACGGTCATGAGCAGCAGCACCAGCGCCACCAGCCCCATCATGACGAGCGTCAACTGGCTCAGCATTATCCCGAAAGACCCTTTGTTGCTGTTCTTCCCTTCGCCCATCTGCCTCTCTTGTTCCTTAACCGTGCCCCGACTCTCGTCCAACTGCGCCAAATGCTACAGAATCCGCCGCCAATGTCAACGTCCCCACCGTCCCGGCGCGGACTGCTCGGCCTCAACACCAGATACGCTCGTGTCTTGCATTCGTTTGAGACAAATCCTCGAATTGCCCCGCCCAGCCGACTTCCTCGGCCGTCCTGCTGCATAAAGGCCGTTTCCATGAACGCTTCACCTCTGCGGGCCGCCCGCCTCCCCGGCGGACCCGCTCTCCGCCTCGAAACCGCTCCCGTACGCGCTTCCCTTCCACACCCCTCCTCCGAACGTCGTCACCCAAACCGTCTCCCGGTCGTCCGGGTCTATCGATACGCCGATGCAATTCGTGAACGGCGGCCCCTCGAGGTGGTTCCATACTATCCCGCCGTCGGTCGTCCGGTAAACGCCCGAGTCTTCCGTCGTGACGTAGATGCACTTCGGGTTGGCCGCCTCGATGGTTATCCTCTGCGGCCCCTTCTTTTCGAGGATATTCGCCCAAGTCTCGCCGCGGTCCGCGGACTTGTACA
>Ga0172362_10005817_pt1 | contig 10661 bp, 19 predicted proteins | sample LakKivs1_kivu2a2_FD_114534 | JGI IMG/M metagenome (GOLD analysis project Ga0172362, IMG submission 114534) | Sediment microbial communities from Lake Kivu, Rwanda - Sediment s1_kivu2a2 | ecosystem: Environmental > Aquatic > Freshwater > Lake > Sediment | place: Rwanda: Western Province, Lake...
AAAAAAGTAGTTAAAAAATTGAAAAAAAAGAAAAAAGAAAAAGAAGAAAAACCCGGATTTAGGCCCGAGTTAGAAGTAGAGAAGCCCAAAACCACAGCCCATCCACGGATGGGCGGGGCTCCGCCTTTTCGAAAAAGGGCGGGGGTTCAAAAAGGAGGGTTAAGGAGAATATTTCGTCGAAAAGCCTTCTAATAATTATATGGCACATAAAGTGCACCAAAAAATATTTAGAATAAAGGAAGCTGGCGATTGGAATTCTAGAGGATTCTATGAAAAAGATTTTTCCAAAAAACTGGAAGAAGATTTTAAAATTAGGCAATTTTTAGGAAAAAAAATAGGAAAGGTAGGAATAGAAAAAATTGAAATCGAGAGATTTCACGGTAAAATCAATGTGGTTATTTCTACCTTAAGACCGGGTTTTATTATCGGTCGAGGCGGAAAAGGCGTCGAAGATTTAAAGAATAAACTAGAAAGAGAAATTTTTGGTCAAGCAGTTAGTCTTTCCAAAGAAAAAAGTAAAAACTTTCCCGAGCTCAGATTAGAGATTAAAGAAGTCAAAAATCCCTGGGCTTCGGCTGAGCTGGCTGCTCAATGGGTAGCTCAGCAAATAGAAAGAAGGGTTCCCTATAGAAGAGTTTTAAAACAAGTCGTCAGTAAAATTTCAAGCGTGAAAGAAGTTAAGGGTTGTCGAGTTCAGGTGGCCGGTAGATTAAATGGTATTGAAATTGCCCGTAAGGAATGGTTGCAAAAAGGCAAGCTGCCTCGCCAAACAATTCGTTCCGACATTGATTATGCTCAAACAGAGGCTTTCTGCACTTATGGAGTTATTGGGGTAAAAGTTTGGATATATAAAGGCGAACGCTTCGCTTAATTGATGATTTTATGTCTATATTAATGCCCAAAAAAGTTAAACACAGGAAATGGCACAAAGGAAGATCAAAAGGTGTAGCTCAAAGAGGGACAACTCTTGCCTTTGGCTCTTTTGGGTTAAAGAGCTTAGATAAACGTTGGATTACTGCTCGTCAGATTGAAGCCGCCAGGCGTGCCATCATGAGATACTTGAAAAAAGGAGGAAAGTTATGGGTGAGAATATTTCCCGATAAACCAATAACAAAAAAGGGAACTGAGGTTGGGATGGGAGGCGGAAAAGGAAGCGTTGACCATTACGCCTATCCGATTAAGCCCGGCAGAATTATTTTTGAATTAGAAGGAATTAAAGAAGAAATAGCCAAAGAAGCTTTAAGAAAAGCTGCAGATAAGTTACCAATAAAAACAAAATTTATTAAAAAATAATCTATAATTATGAAAATAGTCGAATTAAGAAAAAAAACTAGAACCGAATTAGAAAAATTATTATTAGAAAATCAAGAGAAATTAAGAGGCTTAAGATTTGATTTGGCTTCGGGTAAATTAAAAAACGTTAGGGAGATTCGTTGTATTAAAAAAGATATAGCCAGAATATTGACCTTATTAAAAAAAGACAATACCAATATACAAATTTCACATAATTATTAGCTTATTAGTCTTAAAATTTTATGCCCAAAAAACAATTAACAGGTATAGTTGTATCCAATAAAATGCAAAAAACAGTAGTAGTTCTGGTAGAAAGAATCAAAGAGCATCCCAAATATAAAAGAAGATACAAGGTTCACAAAAAATACAAAGCCCATACGGAAAAAGGAGAATATAAAGTAGGAGATAAAGTTTTGATGGAAGAATGTCGACCCTTCTCAAAAGATAAAAGATGGAGAGTTGTCAGAAAATTATAAAAATATGATTCAAGAAAGAACAATGTTAAAAGTAGCCGACAACACAGGAGCTAAAGTCATCCAGTGCTTTAGGGTTTTGGGTGGAACTAAAAGAAGATACGCTCAAATTGGCGACGTTATTGTGGGTTCAATCAAACAGGCAGAGCCTCGAAGACAGGTTAAAAAACACGATGTGGTCAGAGCCGTGATTATTCGACAAAAAAAAGCCCTCAGAAGAGGGGATGGCTCTTATATCCGATTTGATGATAATGCCTGCGTGATTTTAGAAGGAAAAACAAAAGAACCCAAGGGAGGAAGAATTCTGGGACCAGTGGCGCGAGAAGTAAGAGAAAAAGAATTTGAGAAAGTTGCTTCTTTGGCTCCAGAAATAGTTTAATTATATGAAGATTAAAAAAGGCGATACAATTTTAGTTATTTCTGGCAAATACCGGGGAAAGACGGGTAAGATATTAAAAGCCTTTCCAGAAGAAAGACGAGTTTTAGTTGAAGGAATTAATTTAAAGAAAAAACATCAGAAAGCTAAAAGGTCAGAAGAGAAAGGTGAGATTATAGAAGTACCTGGGCCAATTAACGTTTCCAACTTGAAAATAATCTGTCCAAAGTGTAAAAAAGCTACTAGGATAGGTTATAAAGCTCAAGAAAAAGGGAAAAAGAGAATTTGTAAAAAATGTGGTCAAGAAATATGATTACTGACTTGCTAGAAAAATACAAAAAAGAAGTAGTGTCCGAAATGATGAAGAGATTTGGCTATAAGAACAAGATGGCTGTTCCTAAGATTGAAAAAGTTGTTATTAATATCGGGTTTGGTAAACAAATAGCCGGGAAGACATCAGAAGAGAGAAAGAAATTTTCAGATTCTATTTTAAAAGAAATAAGTTTAATTTCTGGGCAATGTCCGGTTGTGACACGAGCCAGAAGATCGATTTCTGGATTTAAGGTCAGGGAAGGAATGCCCATTGGTGCCAAGGTGACCCTGAGAGGAAAGAAAATGTATGATTTTTTAGAGAGATTGATTCATATTACCTTACCCCGTTCGCGAGATTTCCAGGGCATTAGACCCGGATCTGTTGACAAATCAGGCAACTTAACAATTGCCATTAAAGAACATATTGCCTTTCCCGAGATAGAGCCCGAAAAAACAAAAAATATTTTTAGTTTGGAAATTACCGTAGTTACCACTACAAATAAAAAAGAAGAAAGTTTAGAATTATTGAAACTATTGGGTTTTCCAATAAAAACTAGCTAAGATGCCCAAAAAATCACAAATAGTCAAATCTAAGAAAAAACCTAAATTTAAGACAAGAGTTATCCGGCGTTGTTTTCGTTGTGGTAGAAGAAGGGGATATATGCGTAAATTTGGTCTTTGCCGGATATGTTTTCGAGAATTAGCCAATAAAGGATTAATACCGGGAGTTAAAAAATCCTCCTGGTAAATTAAAGATATGGATCCAATTACCAACATGTTAAATAGAATTGCCACCTCTCAGGCCGTTTTAAAGCCTAAGATTTCTATTCCTTTTTCTGGTTTAAAATATGAAATGGCCCGAATTTTAGAAAAAAAGGGATTTTTAGAAAAGATTGAAAAAAAGGGAAGAAAAACAAATAAAGTTATTGAAATTACTTTAAAATATACTAATAAGAAGCCGGTGATTTCTGGCTTAAAAAGAATCTCCAAACCAGGACAAAGAATTTATACTCCCTGGAAAAAAATAAAAAGAGTCAAAACAGGCTATGGAATAGCCATCATTTCTACCTCCAAGGGACTGATGACAGACCAAGAAGCTAGAAAACAGAGATTGGGAGGAGAAATATTGTGTGAAGTGTGGTAAAAACATGAGTAGAGTAGGTAAAAAACCAATCATAATACCAGAAAACGTTGAGGTAAAAATTGAAGGCCAGAGGGTGACCATAAAAGGTCCAAAAGGCGAACTTGAAAAAACAGTTCGACCTGAAATTAAGATAGAAAAAAAAGAAAATAAAATTATTTTTTCTCCTCAAATAGAGACTAAAAAAACCAAAGCTTATTGGGGACTTTTTAGGTCTTTGATTGACAATATGACCAAAGGAGTAACTGAGGGTTTCGAAAAGAAGTTAGAAATAGAGGGTTTGGGGTTTAAAGCATCAAAAGAAGATGAAAGTCTTGTTTTACAGGTTGGATTTTCTCATCCCGTAAAAATAGAAGCTCCCCAAGGAATTAGTTTCTCAATAGAAAAAAATGTCATCACAGTTTCTGGGATAGATAAAGAAAAGGTGGGTCAGCTGGCGGCTAAAATAAGAAGGGTTAGGCCGCCCGAACCCTATAAGGGAAAGGGAATTAAATATGTTGGCGAAAAGATTAGAAGAAAGCCGGGCAAGAGAGTAGTAACCACAGGAGGGGCAGGAGCGTAAAGTTTAAATTTTTATTATCAATGTCCAAAGTTGAAAAAATAAAAAAAGAAAAAAGATATAGACGGCACAAAAGAGTCAGGGCAAAGATTGCGGGAACAAAAGAGCGCCCTCGACTTTGCGTTTTTCGTTCCAATCTGCATATTTATGCCCAATTAATCGATGACCTAAAGGGTGAAACCCTGTTTTCAGCCAGCGACTTAGAACTAAAATTAAAAAAGAAAGCTCCTGGCTCTAAAACTTCGGTGGCCAAAGAAGAAAAAAAATCTGGCAAGATCGCTACTGGGTTTGAAGTGGGAAAGTTAATTGCCCAAAGGGCTATAAAAAATAAAATTAAAAAAGTAGTTTTTGATAGGGGCGGCTATAAATATCAGGGGAGAGTCAAGGCATTGGCTGAAGGAGCGAGAGAAGGGGGACTTATGTTTTAATTTGCGAGCCTGGCGTTAACGAGACCAAGAAAATGATTAAAATTCAAAATTCAAAACAAAAGAGGGAGGAAGAAAAGAAGAAGGAGTTCGAATCCAAGCTTTTAGATTTGACCAGGATTGAAAGAATGAGGGCCGGGGGTCGTCGCCTTCGTTTTCGAGCCGTGATGGTTATTGGAGATAAAAAAGGAAGAGTGGGACTGGGAGTGGCTAAAGGCCTGGATGTGGCTCAGGCAGTAGAAAAAGCAACCAGGGTGGCTGAGAAAAATTTAATTGAAGTGCCCATTATGAAAGATTCTATTCCTCATGAAGTTAGTTCAAAGTTTGGAGCAGCTAAAATTCTTTTAAAACCTCAAAGAAAAGGAAGGGGGTTGATGGCCGGAGGAACGGTGAGGGTTATATGTAATTTAGCTGGCATAAGGAACATCTCCTCAAAGATTTTGGGCAGAACTTCAAATAAATTGAGCAATGCTAGAGCCACCATCAATGCTTTAAAGGAATTAAAAATAAAAAAATGAAAAATTTATGCAACTTCATCAACTGAAATCAATTGGCAAAAAAAAGAAAAGAAAGAGAGTGGGTCGTGGTGGCAAAAGAGGCACTTATTCTGGCAGGGGTCAAAAGGGTCAAAAATCCAGAGCCGGCGTTTCTCTTAAACCTGCTATTCGTGTATTTATCAAACGATATCCTAAATTAAGAGGATACAAATTTAAATCAAAAACCAAAAACCAGAAATCAAAAATAGTGATTTTGAATTTAGATATTTTGGAAAAGAAATTTAAAGAAGGGGAGACCGTCAGCTCCGAGACATTGCTGGAAAGAAAAATAATTCGTAAAATGAGAGTGAGATTACCCAAGGTTAAAATCTTAGGCAGGGGAGAAATAACAAAAAAATTAATTCTTGAAGGTTGTCAATTATCAAAAACAGCCAAAGAGAAAATTAAAAAGGCAGGTGGAACTATAAAATAATGCTTGAAAATATTATTCAAATTTTTAAAATCCGAGACCTGAGGAATAAAATATTGTTTGTTTTGGGAGCTTTTGCTGTTTTTAGAATAATGGCCAACATTCCCATTCCCGGAGTTGATCCCGAGAACTTAAAAATTTTCTTTGAACAGTTTCAAATTTTTGGCCTTTTAAATATTTTTACCGGAGGTGCTTTAGACCGTTTTTCCATTGTCATGTTGGGATTGGGGCCCTACATTACAGCCACGATTATCTTTCAGTTATTAACCATGATTTTTCCTCAACTAGAAGAGATGTATAGAGAAGAGGGAGAGGCGGGCCGTCAAAAATTTAATCAATATTGCAGGATGGCAACGGTTCCTTTGGCCGGACTTCAGTCTTATGCCATGCTGGCTCTTTTCCAGCGTCAAAACGTCATTGGTCAACTCTCTCTAACCGTACTTCTTACTTCTATTCTGACGGTTACCGCCGGTACTTTATTTTTAATGTGGCTGGGAGAGCTTATCTCAGAAAGAGGAATAGGAGAAGGTGTTTCTCTTTTGATTTTCGCTGGCATTGCAGCTGATGTTCCTAATAACCTTTTTCAGGTATTAGTCAATTGGGACCCATCGCAAGTTCATTCTTACTTACTTTTTTTTGCCATGGCTTTTTTAATTATCACCGGCGTAGTAATAGTCAATGAAGGAAAAAGAAACGTTCCGGTTTCTTATGCCAAAAGAGTTCGAGGAAGACAGGTTTTTGGAGGAGCTTCTACTTATTTGCCATTAAACATTAATCCAGCAGGCGTTATGCCAATAATTTTCGCCCTTTCTATTTTGCTTTTGCCCTCAATGATAGCTAATTTTTTAGGAGGAGCAGGAGGAATGGTGGGAGAAATATCTCAAAAAGTAGTCCAGTTTTTTGAAAACCAATGGGTCTATGGAATTTTATATTTTATTTTAGTTTTTTGCTTTACTTATTTTTATACTATGATTACTTTTGAGCCTCAAAATATAGCTGATAATCTAAAAAAAATGGGGGGGTTTGTCCCGGGTATTAGGCCAGGAGAATCTACCGCTCGTTTTCTCTCCTTTGTTTTAAATAGAATATTGCCCTTTGGGGCTTTGTTTTTAGGTTTAATTGCTGTTTTACCCTCAATTATTGGAAGAGTAACCGGAGTTATGGTTTTTCAATTTTTAGTAGGAGGAACTTCTTTGGTCATTGTGGTCAGCGTAATTTTGGAAACCATACGTCAAATCAATGCTCAATTGCAAATGCGAGAATATGATACTTTCTAATTTACTTCCATATTATAGAAATTAATAATTCGTCGCTCGTAGAGCTACTCCAGGAGCACGCAGTCGGCTTAAATAAAAATAGAGATAAAAGCTTCAGCCGCTGCTATTTCTCGCCGAGCCCTAGAGAACTTAAAAGAAAAAATTAGATAAATCAAAGAAGCTCGGCTGCGAAATGCTCCTCTCGTATCTCTACTCGCTTCAAGAAATATGATACTTTCTAAAAATCCAAAAGTAATTATCGTTATGGGGTCACCGGGTTCTGGCAAGGGCACTCAGGCTATACTTTTAGCAGAAAAGCTTGAACTTTTTTATTGGGAAACAAGTAAAGTGGTTGGGAGAGAAATAGAAAAAGCAGCCCAGGGATCTTTTATTGAAATAGAGGGTGAAAAATTTTATTTTGAGGAAGAAAAAAAACTAAGGGAAGAAGGAAAATTGTGGGACCCGCCTTTTGTGGTTTATATCGTCAAGAAAAAACTAAAAGAGTTGGCCCAAGAAGAAAGAGGAGTGGTTTTGGCTGGTTCTCCTCGAACGAGCTACGAAGGAGAAAAGATTATTCCTCTTTTAAAGAAATTGTATGGTCCTCAGAACATTAAGGTGGTTTTACTTGAAGTGAACGAAGATGAGGTAATTTGGAGAAATACTCGCAGAAGAGAGTGTCAACTAAGTCGCCATCCAATTTTATACTCAAAGGAAACCGTTCAATTAACCAGATGTCCTCTAGATGGTTCAAAATTAGTTAGTCGAGTTGATGATACTCCAGAAGTAATAAGAGTAAGATTAAAAGAATACAGAGAGAGAACTCTGCCTTTAATAAATTTGTTTCAAAAAGAGGGATTAAAAGTAATAAAAATTGACGGCTCTCCTCCACCAGCCGACGTGTTTAAAAATATTCTCAAGGTCTTGAAATTTCAATAATCCCCAAAGATTCGGGGGAGACCCGGTCTCCCGCTAATTAGTCAATAACCGATGTTGGTATTTTAGATGGTTATAATAAAATCAAAAAAAGAAATTGAGATAATGGCAGAGGGCGGCAAAATCCTGGCAAAAATTATGAAAGAATTGGAAAAGAGAACAAAGCCAGGAATTACCACCAAGGAACTGGACAGGCTGGCTGAGAGCCTGATTTTAAAATCAGGGGGAAAATGCTCTTTTAAAGGCTATAAAGATTCTGATGGTTATTCTGCTATCCCATTTCCGGCCTGTCTTTGTACATCAATTAACGAAGAGATTGTTCACGTGGCGCCATCTGATAGAATTCTAAAAAAGGGAGATATTATTTCCTTAGATATTGGAATGAAATATAAGGGTTTTCATACCGATATGGCTATAACTTTACTTGCAACGCAGCCCGGCAACGTTGAGAAAATTGACCCGGGGGTTTTAAGATTAATTCGGGTGACCAAAAAAGCCCTAAAAAGAGGTATTAAAAAGGCAAAAGCCGGCAATACTTTTGGCGACATTGGAAATACAATTCAAAGATACGTGGAAGACCAAGGTTTTAATGTAGTGAGAGATTTATGTGGTCATGGAATTGGAAAAGAATTACACCAAGAACCTCAAATTTTAAATTATGGAAAGAGAAAGACAGGGCCTGAAATTAAAGAGGGTATGGTTTTTTGTTTGGAACCTGTGGTTACAGTAGGAGATTGGCATATTAAAAGAACAAAAAATGATTTTGGCTATGAGACTACTGATAGTTCTTTATCAGCCCATTTTGAACATACAATAGCAGTTACAAAAAATGGCTGCAAAGTATTGACAGATTTAGAAAATTTGTTATAATTTATTTTAGATTTTCATTCTTTAAAATAGAAAGGAGAAGAAAGAGTATGGAGAAGGAAAAAGAAAAAGTAAAGAAGATTATTGATCGATACTTAAAATTGGAAGAAAGATTACAAAAGATAGTTAAGAAAATAGAAGACGATAACCAACAGTTAGAAAATATCTTTGCCAGGTGGAACAGGAGCTCAGGAAAAATAACAAGGAAAGAGAGGGACAAAGCAATCAACCTGATAGACAAATTAGAAGGGCTGGCAGATGAGTATTATAGAATAGAAGATACTCAAGGAAAAATAATTGAGAGCATACCAGAAAATATAGCAGAACAGACCTTAGAGGAAGCCCTGGGACGGTTGCCAGATACAGAAAGGTTAGAAATGGAGAAAGAAATGGCAGAAATCATAGCAACATTCAAAAGACAGGAAGAGAAAACGAAACAATACATCGCCTAATACAAAAAGGTGTTTCAGAGAACTGAGCACCCTCTTTTTTTCTCAACAATCATTTTATTGACTTCGTAATTCAATAGATATAAAATGAAAAGATAAATGGAGGGATTCAGATTGGAAAAAGTTAGAGTAGGTCTATTCATCCTCTTTATAGTTTCTATAATTGTTTATGGATGGCTTATAAAAAAAGAGAACAAGCACTTTCAAAAGATTTTCAAAGAGGGAAAGCAAAAGCAAACGGAGTTTGAAACATAGTTCTTTATTAAGCTGGAAGGGCAATTTAGCCCTTTTTTATTTTTTAATTTTTATGTTAAAATAATCTAATGCCAGAAACTTATTTATCAGTTGTTATTCCTGCTTATAATGAGGAAAAGCGTTTGCCAAAAACACTTTCTGAGATTGATAAATATTTATCAAAGCAAAGCTATAATTATGAAATAATTGTTGTTTCCGATGGTTCAACAGATAGGACAGTTGAAGTTGTTAAAGATTTAATCTCGAAAATCAAAAATCTAAGAGTATTAGATTTTAAAGAAAATAGAGGAAAAGGATTTGGAGTAAAAGAAGGGATGTTAAAAGCGGGAGGAAAGTATAGAATTTTTATTGATGCTGATAATTCTACTTCAATTGACCAGATTGAAAAAATGTGGCCCCAATTTAATACAGGCTTTGATATAGTTATTGGTTCGAGAGATGTAAAGGGAGCAGTTTTGGATCCACCTCAACCACTAATCCGGAGATTGACCGGAGAAGTTTTTAAATATCTGAGAAAAATAATAGTTGGTCTGTGGGAAGTTGAAGATAGTCAATGTGGTTTTAAGGGATTTACAGAAAAAGCCACCCAGAATATTTTCCCAAAATCTAAAATAGCTCACTTTGGCTTTGACCCAGAAATTTTAATTATTGGGAAATCATTAGGATATAAAATAAAAGAAATACCAATTTATTGGAAAAATGACCCCCATAGCAAAGTAAAATTTAAATCAATGGTCAAAATGGGAATTGACCTTTTGAAAATTAGATGGAACTTAATTAGCAAAAAATATGATTAAGAAATCAAAAATAAAATTCCCCTCTGAACTAAGATTTGATTTAGTTTCTAAGGACTGGGTAGTAATTGCCACAGGAAGAGGAAAGAGACCAGAGGTCTTTAAGAAAGAGAAGAGAGAAAGAGAGGAACTTCCTAAAAAACTTTGTCCCTTTTGTAAAGTTGAAAGTCAGGAAAAACCATTGTTAATCTATTCTCAGAACAAAGAAGTCTCCCTTAATACCAGAATTCCCTCCAACTGGACCACTATTGTTATTCCTAACAAGTTCCCACCTTTTTTACCTTCCAAAAAATTAGAAAAGAAAACTGAGGGAAGGTTTTATCAGACAATGAATGCCGTGGGTTTTTGTGAATTAGTGGTAACCAGAGACCACGAAAAACACTTTCCCCAATTTAAAATTAGCCAAGTTAAAGAAGTATTTGATGTTTATCAAAAAAGATATTTAGATTTAATGAAAAAACCACTGGTGAATTACGTTTCCATTTTCCACAATCATGGAGCAGAAGCGGGGGCTTCACAACCCCATCCTCACTCTCAAATTATCACCACACCTTTAATTGAT
>Ga0172362_10005823_pt1 | contig 10653 bp, 11 predicted proteins | sample LakKivs1_kivu2a2_FD_114534 | JGI IMG/M metagenome (GOLD analysis project Ga0172362, IMG submission 114534) | Sediment microbial communities from Lake Kivu, Rwanda - Sediment s1_kivu2a2 | ecosystem: Environmental > Aquatic > Freshwater > Lake > Sediment | place: Rwanda: Western Province, Lake...
ACGGACAACATCGATGGATTGCCGGCTATGAATGGGGACAAATCAATCAACTTGAAATTCCTGTCCTATTTGTAGTCGAAACATTTGATGACGAAAATGAAATTAAAGAAGTATATTGTCAAAACCATCATACTTTACCCTTACTGACGACCAATCCGCCCATCAATTATGTCGAAATTGTTGTCAATCGTATTTTGGAAATTTACCCAAAACTTACGTTAAATACGACAAAACCATACATTTCTAAGAAGGAATTGACGGAAAAGGTTGCGCTTGTGTCCCAAACATTGCCAGAAAAGGAAAAACGTGGCGCTGAAAATCGTCCGCATTTAAAGAACCCCGAGTTATTGGTGAAAGTGATTCAATGGATGAACGAACGAATACTCGAACTTTCTAACGAAGAAATTATCAAAAAAGGTCTTGTCGATCCATCACCAGAATCTGTTTTCAATGAAGTTCATGAAATTGGTTGTGTCCTTGGATATCAACCGATTTGGAATCGGATCATTGAAGTCACGAAAAATCATTCTCATCAATGGAAACATTTCAATGACGAATGGTCTAACAAAAATTGAAACAAATTTTTACAATTATTAATTGAAATAAAAATGAATACATCTTTATTTAAACAAAACGCTCAATCTTTCAAAAAATGGAACAACAAACAAGAATTTTTTGAAATTGATGATATCCGTAAATTACCTTTCACCAAATTTATTTACCAACATAATCGCACCATTGACATTCAAAAAGTTAAAGAAATTGAAGACTTTCTCTCCTCTCATTTTGATAAACATCATATTGTTATGACCGGCGCTTGGACGATTCTTCTTGGACGTATTCCTAATAATAATTATGTCTGTCTTGACGGACAACATCGATGGAATGCCTGCCAAAATTGGGCGATGGCACATCAAATTGCCGTTCCCATTCAATTTATGGTTGAAACATTTTCCAACGAAGAAGATATGTATGAATCTTGGCGTTGTTATGCCGGTGCTCGTGAAGTTCCCGATCATCACCGCCAAAAGTTAGGTGAAAAAGTAGGTGATAGTAATGTCGTTGTTTCCTTAACCCAAAAGTTAGATGAACGGTCTTTTATGGAAACTATCATACGTGGTATCCAACAAAAATATCCAAAACTCATTCGAGATATGAGAAAGCCACCCAAACCTCATTTGAATGTAGATACATTAGAAAAATGGCTTTATGATGTTTATGAAAAAATGCCAAGCGAGCCAAAGATTACCGATGAATATCGCCCAAATATGAGACAACCGAAGAAACTTCTACAATTTATTATATGGTTAAACGATAAAGTGATTCAATGTGATAATGAAACTATCCTTCAAAACGAATATTTATTGAAATCCAGCATTTCTCACATAAACGAAATCAAAGAAATTGGAACGATTCTGGGATATCAACAAATATGGCTTCGTATTGGGGAACTTACTCGGGATAAATCTCGTAAATGGAAAAGTATGCGTGATTCTTGGATAGACCACGATAAACTATCTTTTGAAGAGATATTTCACGATGCGTAATATTTATTTTATTTTATTTTATTTTATTCATAGATGTAGATAATTATGTATGAATATCACTACAAAACAAATTCGTCTTGCTAAATTAGATCAATTTTATACAAAAGAAAATATTGCTACTCAATGTATTCAATCATTACTTCGTTTTTATCCTTGGGATTATTGGGATCTAATTATCGAACCAAGCGCTGGTAATGGTAGTTTTTATTGTCAAATCAATTCCTCTAAAAAAATTGGTATGGATATCGAACCAAAACATCCGGAAATCATTCAATGTGATTTCTTTACATACCAACCACAAGAAAATGGAAAGATATTAGTCTTAGGAAATCCACCTTTTGGTAAGATATGCTCCCAAGCAGTTAAATTCTTCCAATATGCTTCTCAATGGTGTGATTGTATTGCTTTTATTGTTCCTCGCACATTTCGACGTGTTAGCATTCAAAATAAATTAAATCTACAATTTCATTTGATACACGATGAAGATATACCAACTGAACCGTGTTCGTTCTATCCACCAATGCTTGTGAAATGTTGCTTTCAAATCTGGAAAAAACAAGAAATAACCCGCAATAAAACTATTTTATCTCGAACACATCCTGATTGGACTTTTTTATATTCCCCTACCAATGCCGATTTCGCTATTCGTGCTTACGGCGGGAATTGCGGAGAAATTAAAACTCAAAATCTACATCTATTAAACCCAAAAAGTTGGCATTGGATGAAAAGTAATATACCATTGTCCCTACTCATTGAACGATTCCAAAAATTAAATTATTATATCAGCACGCAAACCGCTCGACAAAACTCAATTGGACGTGCTGACCTCGTCTCTCTCTACTCTCAAACGCACACACAAAACATTTCGTAAATTTTTGATTCAAATAACTCATTTAAGAAATGAAGACGAATAAGAATCAAATATGTCATTCCGGAAAGAAGAAGGTCTCACTTATGAAGATGTGGCATTAGTGCCACAATATAATAATGTGGCTTCCCGAACAGAACCCAATTTATCAACTTGGCTGACTCAAAAAACACAAGTATCCCACCCATTTATTCCCAGTAATATGGATACCGTTATTTCACCCGAAATGGCAAAAATAATTCGTGAGTCTGGTTCGATGGCAATCTTTCACCGGTTTGCACCTTTGGAAGAACAACTCAAATGGGTTCAAATGTTTCCCAATGAATGCTATATTAGTTCTGGTTTGAATCAATTAGAACGTATTCTACCACTGATTGATGCGGGTGCGAAGGGTGTTTGTATTGATGTGGCACACGGTCATAGCAACGTAATGGTTCAATATATTCGTGAAATTAAAAACGCACGCCCTCAAACAGAAGTAATTGCGGGAAATGTATGCACGGCAATGGCTTACCAAGATTTAGTAAATGCTGGGGCTGATGCTGTTAAAGTAGGTGTTGGTCCAGGAAGTAATTGCACCACACGCATTATGACGGGATTTGGCGTTCCACAATTTACCGCTGTTTATGAATGCGGACAATTAGCAAAAAAACTGCGAGTTCCTATTATTGCGGACGGTGGTATTCGAGAGCCTCGTGATGCGGTGATTGCTTTGGCGGCGGGTGCTTCTACGATAATGATGGGAGGTATTTTTGCCCGAACGAAGGAAAGTGCTGCACCAAAACGAATTTTGGAGGATGGGACAATGGTGGCACGATTTCGAGGACAGGCAAGTGCGGAATTTCAAGAAGATTACTACGGAGGTGTTCGCCCTAAAACTGTTCCCGAAGGTATAGGTCAAGATGTTAAAGTATCTATGACGACAGAAGATGTTCTACATTTATATTGTGGAGGATTACGAAGCGGTATGACTTATGGAGGCGCTCGTGATATGAAAGAATTTCAAAGAAAAGCAGAATTTATTCGTGTATTACCTACCTATATGAAGGAATCTTATCCAAAACAAATGTGAAAACGCATTGAATCAAAGCAAAATCTATATTAGGAATAAGATGACACTTCAAAGAAAAAGAAGTATTGATTTTTTTGATAAAGATGATATCCTTGAACTCCAATTACCAAAATGGAATTCACAACATTCGTTTCGAGAAGCGTGGAATTATATCATCATTCAAGTCCAAGGAGATGACTGGATCTTAAATCATTTAAATGCTCTTGAAAGAAACCGTCTTGTTAATACATTACGAAGTATTCGTAAAAGTTATGATTATTATCCATTGAAGAATCATACATCTGTTTTAATCACATCTTTTCATAAACCAATTCTACGGATTCATTTAACAGACAGTTGGGGGTTCAGTCAAAATTGGGCTCAAATTGACTCTCAAAACTATTCGATTCAAGAAAACACCTTTTATTCACAAAAATGTATATCCTACCTACTTTACTCCTGTTATATCTCCTGTGTCCTTATTTGGTCGTTATTTAATTTTTCTGCTTAAAAAATGATGGTTTTATGACTTTTAAATGTAAAAATTACCTACCAATGAATCTTCAAGTTGCTAACACGATCTTCATTCAATTGAAGAACCAGAATGATGAACTTGCGAAAGTGAATGCTGCCCTCATGGAGGAAGTGAAGCGGATGAAGAAGCAGATTGAGGATTTATCCCTTCAAGGGGAACTCTACTACCTACTCTTCAAGCAGGAGACAAGTGCGAAGGAGGCGATGCAGGAGGAGATTGCTTCTTTGAAGCGCAAGATCGAAGATGCTCCCAAGAGACAACGAGGGGACGGAGTTGCTCTTCACCTCAAAGTCTCCAAACAGTGCGTTCTTCCCTTTTACGAACGGTTGGCTTCACAAGTTCGTTGGTCTTGGGGTTGCGTCTCTCAAACTCGCTTTATGATCGTCGAGGTTTTGAAAAAATTCCTGCCGATCGAGTTTCGTGAAGGACTCCTCTACGTGGGCTGGGTCGAGCAGTGGCAGGAACTGAACGAGGACACGATGATGATCGCCTTTAAGGTCTCGAAGGAGGCGGAGACGGAGTTCGTTGAGTGGGTCGAGAAGAACCTTTTCAAGTAGGTCGAAAATTGATTCATAATTAAAAAAATGATGGTTTTGTATAATTTTTCTAAATATTACACCTACCAATGGATCCCCAACTTTTCAACATTCTCAACCAGGTTTCTTGCACGATCAACGCTCAGTTGAAGAACGAGAGGGATGAACTTGCACGCACCAACGCTGTCCTCAGGGAGGAAATGAATCGGTTGAAGAAGCAGAACGAGGACATCGCCTTTCAAGGGGAACTCTACTACGAACTCTTCAAGCAAGAGAAAAGACTCAAGGAGGTGTTCGAGCAGAAGCACGCAGAGGAGGTTGCGGGATTGAAGCGCAAGATCGACCACGCAGAGGAAGTTGCGGGCTTGAAGCGGATGATCGACGAAGAGATGGCGAATGCCCCCAAGAGACAGCGGTCTGAGGGAGTCCTTCTTCGCATCGAGGTCTCCAATCGAGGCGTTCGTTCGTTCTACGAGAGGATGCCTCCACACATTCGGTGGTCTTGGGGTTGCAACTCTCACACTCGCTTCATGATCGTCGAGATTTTGAAGCGCTGTCTCCCGATGGAGATTCGCAACGGACTCCTCTACGTGGGGTATGTCGAGCAGTGGCAGGAGACGGGCGAGAACACGATGATGATCTCCTTTAAGGTCTTGAAGGAGGTGGAGACGGATTTCGTCACGTGGATTCGCACGAATCTTTTCTAGGTAGGTCGGAAAATTGATTCTTCAAAAAAACAAAAATTCATCTTTTTAATCAATCCAAAAAAATGATACCAATATGTTATTTGTAGGTAATTTTATACCTACAAATGAATTCTCAACTTTTCAACATTTTTCAACATAGGGGTGACACGCTCCACATTCAATTGAAGAACCAGAATGATGAACTTGCGAAAGTTAATGCTGTCCTCGTGGAGGAAGTGAAGCAATTGAAGAAGCAGATCCAGGAACTTACGAACCAAAGCGAGTTCAACTTCAAACTTTTCCAACAGGAAAAGCGATTTAGACTTCAACTGGTCGAACAAACGGACGCCCAAATGGAGCGCAAGAGACAACGAACTGACGAGGAGACAACGAACGCACCCAAGAGACATCGTGGCGAAGTAGTCATTCTTCACCTTGAAATCTCCAGGGATAGGATTCGTCCATTTTATAAATGGATTACCGAACACGTTAATTGGTCTTGGGGGTGCGTCCCGCAAACTCGCTACCTGATGGTGGAGATTATGCAACGATTCCTCCCAAAGGAGATTCGTGACAAATTTATCTACGTCGGTTTTGTCGAACAGTGGCGTCAAGTGAATGAAGACACAATGGCGGTGTCCTTCAAGGTCTTGAAGGAGGCTGAGACGGAATTTGTTGAGTGGGTTCGCAAGAATCTTTCCTAAGTAATTTGGAAAAATTGATTCTTCAAAATTTATTCATCTTTTACTCAAAATGACTTCCTATCAATTCTCTTACGAACCAGATGAATACCAAAAACGTTCATTCAACCATATTCTTCAAAACGAACACGTCTTCGTAAGTGTTCCAACAGGAGCAGGTAAAACAACTGTGGCGGAATTTGCTATTGCCAAATGCCTGGAAGAAGGGAAATCTATTATTTATACCGCACCTATCAAAGCACTATGTAATCAAAAATTTTACGATTTTCAAATTAAATTTAACCATATTCAAACAAACCAAAATGATGAAGATGACTTTTATTATCACAAAAATGAATCTAATATTGGAATATTAACGGGTGATGTGAAAGAAAACGAAAATGCAGGATGTCTTGTTATGACAACCGAAGTCCTGCGAAATATGATTTTCCAAAAAAATGACTACCTGGATAACGTCGCTTGGATTATCTTTGATGAAGTTCATTACATCTCTAATGAAGAACGGGGACAAGTATGGGAAGAAGTAATCCAATGGAGCCCCGAACATATTCGATTTATCTTTCTTTCTGCGACAAGCCCTAATCGAGACCTATTTTGTAAATGGGTCAGCGATTGTCGCAAACAACCGATTCATATTGAATCTCATGAAAAAAGACCTGTCCCTCTCGACTTCTGGATCTACTTTGGAACTCCTAGTAATCCAGATACCGAAATGAAATGGGAAAACGGCTGGTTTCATATTACCGGCGAATCTCAATTAACAACACAAAAGAAAATTCAAGAAATTTCCAAAGGTAAATTTATGAATAAAGACCGAACCGGTTGGACTGATTTTGTTCGAAAATTAGAAACGAAAGATATGCTTCCAGCAGTCTTCTTCGGCTTTCAAAAGAAACGAATTGAAAATGCTTGCGATTTGATGAGCCATTTAACACTTACAACCAAAAAACAACAATATCAAATTAACAAATTTCTAAAAGAAACTTACGATTACCTTCAACTTACACCAGAACAACAACAATTACCACAAGTTCGCAAATTAACTCCACTCCTTTTAAATGGCATTGGTTTTCACCATAGTGGTTTATTACCTTTTTTGAAAGAAATTGTGGAAGTTCTTTTTTCGAAAGGACTTATTAAAATTTTATGGGCGACGGAAACATTCGCAATGGGTCTAAATATGCCTACACGAACGGTTGTTTTTAGTGCCTATCATAAATGGGATGGACGAAAAGACCGATTACTTGATGCGAGCGAATGGCTACAAATGGCAGGTCGAGCCGGACGAAGAGGATTTGACTCTGTTGGATATGTTATTATTCCTGCTGATGAAAAAGTCAATGAACTCAATGAATTACTATGGGCGCAACCAAAACCAATGAAATCTTATTTTGAAGCAAGTTATGCGACCATCTTACACAACTTATCCCAAGAAGATAAACAAAGTTTCAAATCATTTCGAGATTATTTAATGATGAACGAGATGACCGACCAAAATAAAGAACGGATTCGATTTCGACAATTACATCATTTACGAAACAATCCTCTTCGAACAACCGATTTAATGAAAACATATCGACTTCTCGCACAGATTACACAACCCAAAAAATCAATTCAACAATTTACTCAAAGAGTATTCTCACAAGCAAAATATGTTCTCGTGAATCCTGATGAATTACGTGTTTATCCCGTGCTTTGTCGAGTTATTTCTCATAAATCACGGACTTTATTGGATATGGAACTGAATACAACATTTGACGCAGGATACAATGATATCTTAGCAATTTGTAAAGAAAATGGTAAAATTGACCGAAAGATTTATGGAAAAATCCCATTTGATTTAATGAGCGATATCAGTGATTTTTGGAATCAAATTGAATGTATCGAAAAACAAAGTTATACGGAGAGTCAAATTAAAGAAGCCGCTGAATTATACCAAATCGAACGGCAATATGATTACTTAGCAAGTATTTTAGGGGAACAAGACCACGATGTCATTCGTAAATGTGATTGGCTGAAAAAAATGGGCTATATTCACGACGACGAAAAATTAACATTAAAAGGTAAAATCGCTCAAAGGATTCACTCCACACACCCCATTCTTATGACCGAATGTCTATTAAGCACCGCATTTAAAGAGGCTTCTATGGAAGCGTGTATTTGTGTATTATCGAACTTTACCGTGCCACGACCGAAGACAGATACAGTTGCCATTCCAGAAGAATGTATTCCATTGAATGAATTGATTGAGACGATTACAAAAGAAACGGTAGAACAAGAAAAAGTCATTTCCAAAGAAACGGAAATATGGTTAGATACCTATACGGAAAAATATGAGGGAATTTTTATGATGTTTGCGAAAGGATGTTCTTTCTGTGAATGGACGGAACGTTCGGGTTGGGAGGAAGGGTTATTAATACGATGGGCTCTGCGCACAGAAGAAATGTGCCGAGAACTTCAAGATATTTTTGAAAATATAGGAAATTTGGAAATCTCCCAGAAATGTGAAAAAATGAGAAAGTTAATTAAACGAGATTTGGTTGAGACTCGTAGTATTTATTGGTAAAGGAATGTTTGAATGGTTTGGATTGGCATTCTACACCACGGACATTTATTTGAGATTTGGAAATGTCGCAAAATACAATTGCGACATACTTTCTTAGAAGCACATTGGCAATTATATTTTGTATTTAATTCCCCCGAAAAATCTTCTAAACAAATACCACATTCGACATCAAGGACAGCATCGCCTTTTGGAATTGTAATCGTTTCTACTCTTGTAATGATAATTTGTAAAAACTCTTCAATCAATCTCGCTAAATGAACTCGTTCATCAATGACTCTTGTCGGGGGATGAAACCTCATTACGAACCCAAATAAAATTGCGACTATTAACACACAAACACTAGGAGACCAGCAAAATAAAATCGCATCTGTAAATGTTGTTGGAATCGCATATAATAACAAAAATTGCGTGAGTGTAAGAATCCAACAAATCATCACGTCAATGATTAAGATGTTCGATAGCAATTGACCTTGAATGTGATGACGAGACCATAAATTTCGAAATGGGATTCTAAGAAGCCATTCTTTCACTTTCTGTGAGTTCAATCCTAAATAATTGAATCCTACCACAAAAAAAGAAAACCCAATAAAAAGTAATGCTTGTAAAATCTTCATCATTTTTACAAATTATTGTTTAATCTGTAAAAGTTTCATTTTTTTCATTTTGATGCTAAAAACATATTATAAACTCCCCGAATGGGATGAATTTGATATGGTGTATGTTCTATTAAAATATCTTTAACGGACTTTAATGTGCTATCATCATTTGCTTCAAAAATAATATATGGATAATCATTTCTTTGTAAAGTTTGGAGTGCGCCTTTTATCACATTTGCTTCATTTCCTTCTACATCAATTTTAATTAAACATATATTTTGAAACTGAAAACTATCCAATGTTTGAACGATTATTGTTTCCCGTCGTTTCACGAATTGATGATCCAATAAAGTTGAACCACCTCCATCCTCACTCACAATATTTAATGTTTGCGAACCAACTTGTTCGATTGAACCTAATCCTAATGAATGACAATGTATATTTGAAAAATTAGAAAGAGCAACACCTCCACATAAACCATAATATGTCAAACGTTGTGGCTCAAATGCTTGAACTTCACGCACAAAAGGTGCTAACGAAAGAGAATATGTGCCGGTATGAGCGCCAATATCTATCATTATTTTATCTTTATGACAAAATTGTTTCGCCCATTCAATTAATGGTTCTTCAAATAAACCGTTTTGAAGAGTATCCGTGATATGATTTCTGGGAAGTAAATAAGTCGTCTCTTTTGGAATGAAAATACTCTTAGAAGGTCGTTGATAAATAAACATTTTATTTTATAAATAGAACTACTCTTTTTTTAACAAATTTGAAACGACCTAAAAAAGATCACGGTTTTTCGACGTTTGAACTAATTCAATTGAATTCGATTGGTCTTCTTCATCAATTATATAATACCAAGCGGGAACTAACATACTTCCAGCAAAGATATATTGGAACAATGTATTTAGCCAATACCAATTCGCATAATCACATGAATCACAATGTTTCATAAAATGTGTAGAAATATTAATTATATTTATTAAAAAAGAAAAAGAGACGGCAATTGTGAATGATTTGTTTTTCATATAAAAAGCGTGATAAGCATTCATAACATTCCAGAGAAGCCCGCCACCTAAAAAGAAATAAATAGTGAGGTCGGTATGATTCAACTTTAACATTGTCATATTCCATAGGATATACCAAGAATACAATAAAATGGAAGAGACAAAGTTTTTTCGCCAGGATAATTCAAAATCATTCGAATTCCACCGAGATACAATTTGTATCAATCCTAAATTAAAACAATTCCAAGATACTACAAATAACCAATACTTCCACGAAGAGTCATTTTCATGAATGTTTGGAATCCAAGTCAAAGAGACAGATTTCCCTTCTAATGCTGGAATCGCATAAGGAGGAATGAAAGAAATGAGTAAGGAAATAAAAGATAAAATCCAAAATATATTCATAGCGTGCGTTATAACTTAATAAAATCTTTGATAAAAAAAATGTCAATTACATTTGTTTCATCTTTATACAATCTATCAAATAATGTTGATTTTTATGTAAATTGGTTCGAAAAACTCGCTCAATTACCGGTATCTATTATTTTATTTTGTGA
>Ga0172362_10005824_pt1 | contig 10653 bp, 7 predicted proteins | sample LakKivs1_kivu2a2_FD_114534 | JGI IMG/M metagenome (GOLD analysis project Ga0172362, IMG submission 114534) | Sediment microbial communities from Lake Kivu, Rwanda - Sediment s1_kivu2a2 | ecosystem: Environmental > Aquatic > Freshwater > Lake > Sediment | place: Rwanda: Western Province, Lake...
CACCATCGCCAGGTTCTTTCGCGCCGTGTTGCCCGCGGTCACTTCCGTGATCTCGGTAAGCGCTCCCCTGTACGCCGTCGTCGCCGTCACTTTCCACTTGGACTCCCGCAGGAGTTCCGGCAGCGTCCTGATCACCTTCAATCCCATCTGGAACTCGCCGCCCCCGGACGCCTTGGCCAGCGCGTGCACGAGCCTTTCGAGGTCGGCCATGTTGTTTTGAAGCGACGGCCGCGCGAGCTCCAGGTAATGCTTGCTCACCAGCGGCGTCAGTTTCTCCTGGCTCCTCGAGAGGTGCTCGTCCGCGCTGAACCTCGCCGCGCTCGGGTCTATCTCGAGCACCTGGCCTATGATGCGGCTGGTTTCCGGCACCTCCACGACGAGGTCGCTCTCCGCGTGCGCCTCGCACGCGAGGACCACCCCCTCGCGTATCTCTTCGCGCGTGAGAAACTCGCTCGTCTTGCCGCGCACCTTGCCCAGCCTCACGTTCACGCGGCACCTGCCGCACACGCCGTCGCCCCCGCACAGGCTGTTGATGAAAACTCCGGCCTTCCGCGCCGCGGCCAGTACCGTGGTCCCGCGCGGTACCTCGATTGAAGTGCCGTCAGGCGTGAACAGTATGTTGCATTTCGCGGGGCGTTCGTCTCCCCGCGGCGCCGGTATCTCCCCGCCGTGAGTCTCGTTCATTTCTTCCACCGGCTGGTCAGGTACGACACGATCCCGACCGCCTCCTTCGGCCCCACTTCGACACCCCAACCGGACTCCTCTTCCAAGTTCCCCGATATCACCGCCACCAGGCCCGGTATCACCACCTTGTGGTGCTTGACCTTCTCCGCCGCCCCCGTGTCGGCAAGCGCCTTCGTGATCGTCTCCGGGTTGAACTTGTCCGCCGCCCACGCCGTCAGCACGCTTGTCCCCTCCGTGTCGACCGCCAATATCCGCGACGGTACCCGCGACGCCTCCACCTCGCTCTCCACGCTGTAGTAAGACAGCGCGAAGTTAGTCGTCACGAGTAGCGGCGCCTCCGGCCCGGGCTCGTTGATCTCGTAGAGTTTCGCCTCGACCTGCACCGGCTTTTGCGGGTCGGTGTAGACGTTGAACCGCGTCACTAACATCGCCACTATCGCCGACGGGTCCACCGTATCCACCACCACTATTCCAGCGTATTTGAGGATGTACCAGCAAGCCGCTGCTATCGCGCCGTCGTCCTCCCCCGGCGCAAACGCGAGCACCGGGTACCCCAATTGCCTGAACTTCTTCTTGAGCGCCGCGCGCCTCGTCTTCGTCAGAAACTCAAGCGCGTCCTTCGCCGCCGCGCGCCCGGGGCTTATCACGATGTCCTGCACTCCCCCTTCCCGCGCCTTCTCCGTCATGTCGGCAATCGCATCAAGCGACCCGCTCTCGAGCACCAGGGGCAGTCCCAATTCCTTGGCCGCGCCGATCGCCGCGCCGAGGCCCCCGGCCTCCCCCGCGTAATATAGAAGCGGCTTCGAACCCGCGACCGCCTTACCCGCCGCCGCGAGGTTCTCCGCGCTCTTCGAAATGAGCACCAACGCCTTCCCGGCCCTGTCGGCCCTGCGCGCGCACGCCTCGAAACTCTCCTTCTTCCCCGACGTGTTATCGACGGCCACCATCTCGACCGCCATCGTCCGCCCCATGCGCTCGAACGCCAGCTTCTTTATCGCCGCGAGCCTCGCCTCGAGCGCCGCGTCGTCGAGCGTGTCATCCAAGCGCACGGCTATCCCGCAGGGATGGTGGAATTTCTCGTCGTGCCTGTAGAGCACCGTCTCCTGCCCTATCTGTATAGCCGCCTCCGCGTCCCCTATCGTCACGAGCCTCTGCGGCGGCGCCGACGCCTCCGCAAGCGCCGACCGCCCCTTCTCGTCGATGTGCGGGCACCCGTCCAGCCCCGCCTGCCCCGCCGCCACCTTCATCGCGAACGCCAGGCACGTCGGCATCCCGCATTCCTTGCAGTTGGTCTTGGGAAGGTGCTTGTAGATCGCCAGTCCCGTAAGCGCCATGATACCTGCTCCTATTAGGTCACAAGTTCCTGCACTGTTCCCTCGTCACACTCACATAAGCGGGTCCATCGTGAGCGCCGGGTGCCCGACCTTCGCCAGGTGCGCCACCAGGCCCTCCGCGTCCGTCGCGACCGTTTCGTCGGCCACCTTGTCCACGAAATCCGCCAGGTTTGCGTCCTTGGCCCGCGACGCCAGCCTCTCCCGCATCGCTTCCTTGAGGTCCTTCGGCATCCAGACGAGCCGCCCGAGGCCGCCCTCCGCCGAGATGAATTTCCTGCTCGAAAGGTACAGCCTCCCCACGCCGAGAAATCCCGGCGTCTGCGCGCCGCCGCCTACGCTTCCGGCCAGCGTCGAGAACGGCATTCCTATCGGCGTCTGTCCCGGGTACTCGCGGTTCACCGCCATGACGCCGTTGGCCTCCGGCACCACCGCTACGATGCACTCGAAGCACCCGCACGAAGTCATCGGGTTCTCCATGAAACTGTACGCGCAGAACCGCTCCACGTTCCCGTTCGATTTCTCGCGCACGAACTTGTTCACGTTCTCCCATTCGCCGGTGCGCTCGTCGATGCAGCGCCCCTTCTTCACCGGCTGGTTCGGCCCCGTCGGGTTTATCTCGTGCGACGCCTGCGCGTCGAGCCAGTTGTACGCCCCGCAAAGCCCCAGCCTCTCCGGCGTAACGATGCACACGTGGTTCGGCGCGAACGACTGGCACAGCGTGCACGAATAGAACGTATCCACCGACTCGTCCGTCATCCCCGCCACTCGGTCGTCGCGCCACTTGTATATGGGCCGCGCCTTCTCGATGAGCGACTTCACCTCTTCGCTCTTGCTCGTGATCGTCACCGCAACCTTGTCCACGATCTGCCCGTAATCGTCGTGCATCTTCGCGTGCAGTATTACGCCTATGTGCTTGAGCCTCAAACCCGCCGCGAACGCGCTCTTGCTTATCCTGCACCATATCTGGTCCCGCTGCCCGGTGTGCATGAACCCCATCGCCTCGTTGCAGTACCTGTGTATCTGCCGTTCGAGGATCCCCTCGAAATCCTTCTTCATCTTGCGCCCCGCGACCTTCACGTATATCCCGATGTCGATCGCCCCGCCCGGTTTCACCGAATCGAAATCGCTGCCCGATACCTTTATCTCGCCGTCCGCGACCGCGTCGAGTTCCGCCGTCTCCACGAGTTCCACCGCCTTGCTGAACTTGCTCCCGAACTCGACCTGCATCTCCTCGCGCCGCACCCGCTCGCCCTCGAACGCCGGCGAATACGAAACCGGTATGTCGATCTCCTCGACCTTCACCTTTACCCCCCGCACCTCGATCGCCGTCGGCACGATGTCGTCCGGGTTCGTCTCGCGCACCAGCGCCTCGTATGTCGTCACGCCCGTCGGCCTCACCTCAGGCGTGCTCTCGGCGTCCGATATGACCGGGAACCCCATCAGTATCGCCCCCGCACCCACCGCGTACCAGTCGTCCGGTATGTCCCCGAACGTAATCCCGAACGCGAATATCCTCTCCCGGCAGTACCGCAGGTTCTGCGTGAACTGCCCCTTCTTATGCCCGCCGAACGTCAGCGCCCCTCGTATCGCCCAGTCGAGTATGTAGATCCCGCTCGTCGTGTCGCGACCCACCGGCACGATGTACGTGTTCCAGCCCATCTCGATCCCCTCTTCGTTGAGTTGATCGAACATGCTCCTGCCGCCGCGGTTGGCCACGAGAAACGTCAATATGCTTCGCTTCTGGAGTTCGCGTATGGTCTTCACCGCTATCTCGTTCGTCGGCGCCGGCCCCAATATCGCCGCGAATCCCGGCATCCTGCCGTCCACCAGTTGTATCCCGAGTTCCCGGAGTATCGTGTCCGATATGAATCCCGTGAAACCCTCTTCCACGGGTGCCCCGTCGAGGTATCTCAGCGCGCAGGTGACCTCCTGGGCCAGAAGCGTCGCCGCCCCGGCGTCGAGCCCGTCCCCGAGGTACGGCAGCCACATGTTCGCCGACGGCACCTTCGGCATGAGGTCCCTGCAGTGCTCGACGATTTGTTTGAGGTCGCCTAATTTCTTCGCCTCGATCCCCATCAGCGCATACGCCATCGGCAGGTAGAACGCCGTCTCCGGAAACGCGACTGCGCAGTCCTCTCCCTTTTCCTTCAAGGCCGCGGCCAGTTTCTCTTCCGCCTCGCTCACGAAGACCTCAGCTCCACGGATTACCGCACTGATTACCTCTCTGCTCATTTCTTTGTCCTCGCTAAGACTAAAATCTCCCTGAACTGGTCCGTGTCCGTTAACTCGGCAACCCCGCCCCAAACGCGAGCCTTATTGCTTCCGCCCACTTGTGTATCGTTTCCTTCGAACGGCACGATGGGCACAAACGTATTTCTTCCGCAAGGTCCGGCTCCTCCTTCGCTACCCTCTCGAGAAGCCTCTGCGTCGTAAACGCCTTCCCGCAGCGCCGGCACTTGGCCATCTCGAGGTCCGTGCGCCACGTCTCCATTCGCAGCACCCCGTCCACGTACTTCGCTTCGACCTTCCCCGTCGGGCAGACGTTGACGCACGCCCCGCACCCGAGACACTCCTCGGCCGATTCCTCGAAAGGCGAACCCACCCGCCTCTCGAGCCCCCTGTCGGCAAACCCCACCGCAGCCGCCCGCACGAGTTCCTCGCACGCCCGCACGCACAACCCGCAGAGAATGCACTTCTCCTCGGGGTCGTCCGTCGGATAGGGCGTGCTCGTCACCCCGTAACGCGCCGCAAGGTCCCTCACGACCTCGCTTGCCGGGCACCGCGCCAAAAGCAGCTCCAAAACGATCTTCCGCGCCTCCCTCACCGCCGGCGAATCCGTCTCCACCACCAGCCCCTCGCTCACCGGGTACTGGCAGGATGCCACGAGCGTCCCGCCCCTCTCGGTCTTCGCCTCCACCAGGCACACCCTGCACGATGCGTAGGGCTTGAGCGCCTCGTGATGACAGAGCGTCGGTATGTCTTTGCCGAGCCGCCTGCAAGCCGAAAGGATCGTCTCGCCCGCCGTGGTCGTGGACTTCTGGCCGTCAACTGTAATCTCGAAAACCTCTTCGCCCAAGACACGCGCTCCTACGTGATCACTATCGCCTCAAACGGGCACGTCTCGAAACACGCCCTGCACCGGACGCATCTTCCCTGATCGATTTTCGCCGCCACCTTCTTTTGGCCGCCGCTTATCGCCTCCGTCGGGCAGACCTTGACGCATCTGCCGCACGCCTTGCACTTGGCTTCGTCTATCGCAAGGCTGATGAGCGCCGTGCATACCCCCGCCGGGCAGCGGTGGTCGACGACGTGGGCTAGGTATTCATCGCGAAAGTATTTGAGCGTGCTCAGCACCGGGTTCGGCGCGGTCGTGCCGAGCCCGCAGAGCGCCGCCGCCTTGATGCCCCTCGCAAGCCTCTCCAGCCTCTCGATGTCCTCGACCGCGCCCTCGCCGCCGCAGATGCGCGTGAGTATCCCGAGCATCACCTTGATGCCCTCGCGGCACGGCGTGCACTTGCCGCACGACTCCTCGCGAAGGAAATTCATGAAGTACCGCGCTACGTCCACTATGCACGTGCGGTCGTCCATTACGATCATGCCGCCCGAACCCATCATTGCGCCCACTTCCGTCAGCGCATCGTAATCGATCGGCAAATCCAAGAGGCTCTCCGGTATCACCCCCCCCGACGGCCCGCCCGTCTGCACCGCCTTGAATGCCCTCCCCCGGGGTATCCCCCCGCCTATCTTGAAGACTATATCGCGGAGCTTTATCCCCATGGGCACTTCCACCAGGCCTGTGTTGTTTATCTTGCCCACGAGCGAAAACACCTTCGTCCCCTTGCTCTTTTCTGTCCCGATCCTCGAGAACCACCCCGCACCCCGCGTTATCACCAGCGGCACGTTCGCCCACGTCTCCACGTTGTTGATGTTTGTCGGCTTGCCCCAGAGCCCGCTTTGCGCCGGGTACGGCGGCCTCGCCGTCGGCGTCCCGAGCCGCCCCTCGATGCTCGCCATCAGCGCCGTCTCCTCGCCGCACACGAACGCCCCTGCCCCACGGCTTACGTGAACGCGCAGGCTCAAGTCCGAGCCGAGGACCTTGTCGCCCAGGAGTCCCCATTCGTTCGCCTGGTCGATTGCGATGTGGACGTTCTTAAGCGCCAGGGGGTATTCCGCGCGCACGTAGATGTACGCGTCGCTCGCGCCGATCGCGTACGCCCCAATGAGCATCCCCTCTAGGACGCTATGGGGGTTCCCCTCCAAAAGCGACCGGTCCATGTAAGCGCCCGGGTCGCCCTCGTCCGCGTTGCAGACGACGTACTTCACGGCCTCCGCCTGCCGCCGCGTTACCGCCCACTTGCGCCCCGTTGGAAATCCTCCACCCCCGCGCCCCCGAAGCCCGGAGCGCGTCACCTCGTCGATGACCTGTTCGGGCGACATCGTCGTGACTGCCTTCGCGAGCGCCTCGTAGCCCCCCGCCGCAATGTAGTCCTCGATGCTCGTCGGGTCGATGATCCCGTTGCGCCCGAACACGATCCGCTCCTGGAACTTGTAGAACGGGACGTCCGCCTCCCTGGCGATCCGCTCCTTGGTCTTGGGTTCGCTGTAGAGCAGCCGCTCGATGACTTGCCCGCCGATGATCGTCTTCTCGACTATGTCCGGCACGTCTTTTATCTTTATCTGCTGGTAGAAAACGCCCCCCGGCTGGATGACCGCCAACGGCCCCTTCTCGCAAAAGCCGTGGCAGCCCGTGCTCCTGAGGAGCACCTTCTCGTCGAGTTTGCGCGTGCCGAGTTCCGCCGCGAACGCGTTGACCACCTCCTGGCAGCCGTACGCCTGGCAGCCCGTCCCCGCGCAGACGGAGATGGTCGTTGCGTACCGCCGCCCCTTGGCCTCAAGTTCGCGCCGTATTTCCTCAAGCCTCGCAACCGACGCGATTCTTCCTCTCTCCGCGACGCTCAACTCTTCTCCCCTGCGGCCGCACCCTTCACCGCGGCAAGTATCTCGTCCACGTCGCCCACTGTGACCTTCCCGTGGTATTTGCCGTCGACGACCACCACCGGTCCCAGCGCGCATGCACCGAGACAGTTGACGCTCACGAGCGTAAACTCCCGGTCACCGGTCGTGTCGCCGCTTCTGATGCCGAGCCTCCGCTCCAACTGTTCGAGAATGAGCCTCGCCCCCCGCACGTGGCAGGCCGTCCCCGTGCAAGCGCATATCTCGTGTCGCCCGCGCGGCTTCAGGCTGAACGACCTGTAGAACGTCGCCAGCCCGTAGAGCCTCGCCAGTGGGACGCCTAAGTTCCGGCTCGCCTCCTTGAGGACCTCGCGCGGCAGGTACCCGTAGCGCCCCTGGATGTCCTGCAGGAGCATCACGAGGCTGCCTCCGCCCCCGGTGTGCTTCTCGCAGATGGTCCCGACTTCCTTTGTATCGACTTCCATCCGACCCTCCGGCCCACCGCCCGGCTTCGCCCAAACGCGCGCCGTGTCGCGCCGTTAGGCCTTCTCCCTCACAAGCGCCGCCTTCGCGTCCGCGTCCTTCATCGCCGCCGCCGTCAGCCGCCGCTTTATCGCCGCCACTTCGTTCGGCGGCAGAAATCTCAAAGCCTTCGTCGGGCACGCCGCCACGCACGCGGGATCCTCACCGACCTCGAGCCTCTCGATGCACAGGTCGCATTTGAGCGCCACCTTGCCGTCGGCCCTCAGTCCGATAACGCCGAACGGGCACACCATGATGCAGAACTTGCATCCGATGCAGCGCTCCTCCTTGATGAGCACCGGCAGGTTGGGCCCGAGTTTCTCCAGCGCCTTCGTCGTGCATATCGCCACGCACGGCGCGTCCTCGCAGTGCCGGCATTGCAGCGGCACTGCCGACTCCTCCGCCGCTTCGACCTTCACCCGGCTCGTCGGTCGCGGCTCTTCCCCGAGCGCTTCGAAGAGGTCCTTCGACGCCGAGTGCGCCACCGCGCACGCTATCTCGCAACTGCGGCAGCCCATGCACCGGCTCACCTCCACGAATAGCATGCCTTCCCTCGTCCCGCTTTGGCTCATTGTGCGCCCCTTGCCTTTGACAAGTCCTCCGCCGCGCTTTGCGCCCGGCCTTCCCGCGGCGGCCCGATCGTTCCCGTGACGCCTTTCCCCTATCCCGCCGCCTGCGCCATCTCTTGTGCCGTGCGCGCCGGATAAGGCACCTCGTACATCGTCCCCGGCAGGTGCAGCGCCCTGCGCTTCGCGTCGATGTGGTCTATCATGAGGTGCGCCGCCTTGATGGGATCGCTCTCGAACGCGAATTTCCCGCCGAACATCTTCTCTATCTCGTCGCACACAAGTTTCGTCAGCCCTCGCGCACCCTGTATCGGAAGCGGCTGCCCGAGAACGGTATATACTCCCGACGCGATGACGTAAAAGCCGATCGACACCGCCTTCTCGCTCATCCACTCCGGCGCCGCCCCCGCCACCGGCAGGTCCGCGATGCTCTGCCCGAGGCCGCCCTCGGCGACCATGTTCGAAAGCACCGTCAGTATCCGCGTATTGTCCACGCAACTGCCGAGGTGCAGCACCGGCGGCGCTCCTACCGCGCGGCATATCTCCTGCAGCCCCTTGCCCGCGTATTTTTCCGCCGCCTCCGGACACATCAGCCCCGCTTTTGCATCCGCTATCGCCGTGCAGCCCGTCGTCGCGACAAGAACGTCGTTGCCGATGAGTTCCTTGGTCATCGCCACGTGGCCGTAGTCGTGCGTGAATTTCGGATTGTTGCACCCTACCACCCCCGCCACACCGCGCAGCCTCCCCGTCATTATCGCGTCGTTCAACGGCCGGTAACTCGGGCGGTACCGCCCGCCGAGCATCGTGTAAACGTTCTCCGTCGTGAACCCCGCTATGAGCGGGCTCTTGGCCGACGGTATGCACGCGCGCAAAGCGTCGCGCTTCGGAAAGTTCTCAACCGCCATCCGCACGATTTTCTTCGCAGTCTCGTACGCGTGCGCTTCCTCGAACTCTATATGGGTTGCCTTCGGAAACTTCGCCTTCGGACTCGTCGAGATGATGTGCGTGTGATAGCACTCCGCGAGTTTCCCGAGCGCAGGCATTATACACTGGACGTCGACTATCATCGCCTCCACCACGCCCGTCGCTATTGCCAGTTCCTGCTGCAGGAAATTGCCCGCCAGCGGGATCCCGTGCCTCATCAGGATTTCGTTCGCCGTGCAGCAGATGCCGCCCAAGTTGATCCCCTTGGCCCCTTTGCTCTTGGCCAGTTCCAGCAGTTCCTTGTCGCGTGACGCCGCCACTATCATCTCGGAGAGCGTCGGCTCGTGCCCGTGCACGATGATGTTCACCTCGTCGGATTTGAGTATTCCGAGGTTCGCGTAACTCCTCACCCACTCCGGCGTCCGAAACAGTACGTCCGACAGGTCCGTCGCGATCATGCTCCCGCCCCAACCGTCCCCAAGCGCCGCGCGAACCCCCTGCATGATTATGTTCTTCGGGTCGTTGTCCACGCCCATCGTCGTGCGGTGCATTATCTCCACGATCTCGCGGTCGACTCCACGCGGCACCACGTGCTGCTCGCGCCACCTCTTGCGCTGGTCTTCCGGTGCCCTCTTCGTGAAGACCAACTCCCCGTGCTGCTGCCCGAACTGGCTGAACGCGATCTCCGCGACGCCCCTTGCGACTTCCTTCAATTCTTTCCCCTCGGTCGCCACGCCCAATTCCTTCGCCAGCGCCCTGAGTTTCTTCTCGTCCTTGATCCTGTAATCGCAGTCCTCATCCTCCGACGCCATCAGCAGCGTATGCGCGATGTCGCGCCCGTGGTCGCTGTGCGCCGCCGCGCCGCTTGCTATCATCCGCGCGAGGTTTCTCGCCGCGATGATGTCCGCCGTCGCCCCGCACACCCCCTCTGAAGGCCCCTCGCCGAACGGATCGATCCGGCACGGCCCCATCACGCAGATGCGGCAACAGATCCCCAGGCTCCCGAAGCCGCACTGCGGCTCCATCGCCTCGTGCCGGTCCCACGCCACCGAAACGTTGCACTCCGCTACGCGCCGCAGCATCTCGATCGTTGCAGGGTCCATACTTCGCTTTTCGGGACTTCTCATGATAATTGCCCTCGTCTAATGACCTGCCCCCGAATACATTCCCAAAACACCAGTCACCTCTTGCCGCAAGCGGCCGCACGCTTCCCCGCTCGAAACCCATTGACAGACTATCACTCTCTTTAGTGTCTACGCAACACGTGTGCCAATGCCCCCCAAACCCCCAAATCCGCCCTCCTACGCTAATTCCAGTGGCGAAATCCCCCGATTCGCGCAAACTGACTCCGAACATCTGCCGAAATATCGGCAGAATCCCCCTGACAATATCCTCGGCCACCCACGCTGCCCACGAGTCCCATCTTATGACTCTAACATGCTGTGTCACAGGGAGTTGCGTTCGTGAACGCGTACACAGCAACATTCCGCCTGCCCAAATGTCGTCACGCACGCGCACTGTTCTCATTCGTCCTATGCCCAGCCGCGTGTCCGCCCCTCTTGCCCGTGTTCTATGCCACCTCGCACCGCAAGGCTGCCCTTCGATCCAGGGGACTGACATCAATTCCCGCGCCTTTCGGGAATTGGCTGTCTGTCCTGCTCTGTTGAAAA
>Ga0172362_10005827_pt1 | contig 10651 bp, 7 predicted proteins | sample LakKivs1_kivu2a2_FD_114534 | JGI IMG/M metagenome (GOLD analysis project Ga0172362, IMG submission 114534) | Sediment microbial communities from Lake Kivu, Rwanda - Sediment s1_kivu2a2 | ecosystem: Environmental > Aquatic > Freshwater > Lake > Sediment | place: Rwanda: Western Province, Lake...
CACAGCTTCGGGCACAGAAAGCACCAGTCCCTGCTCCGTGATTTTCATTTTTATCTGTTCTCCTGCCCCGGATTTTTCCAGTTCCTGCTTCAATGCCTTCTCAATCTGCTCCTGGGTCATGGAAAGCTGTTTCTGGGCTACAAGGCTGGACATGCTGAAAAGAATAATGAAAAAACAGCAGAGCTCGGTCATCAAATCAGCGTAGTTAATCAGCCACGGCGGCGCAGGATGTCCTATCTGCGCAACCTTTGGATCGGATGCGTCAATCAGTTCACGCGATAACGGCATTTACGCCGGACCTCCTCCGGTGCCTCTCATTTCCCTCTCCTCGCGCTTTCGCGCAACAATCTCTGCGCGTTTTGTCGGCTCAAGATATGCCTGCAGGTTGCTCTCGATAACTCTCGGACTCGCACCTGACTGCAGCAGTAGAACACCGCGGAGAATAATTTCCTTGATCAGAATTTCCTCTTCGGAGCGGCGCTTTAATTTTCCTGCCATGGGGTAGAACAACAGGTAGCCGCCTGAGAGTCCGTAAAACGCAGTGACAAGTGCAATTGCCATTGCAGTGGAAACCTTGCTGGGCTCTGTCAGGGTTCTCAGCATGAGAATCATTCCGAGAATTGTTCCGATGATTCCAAGCGCAGGACAGTAAGTCCCCAGCGCGGTGAAGATTTCCTGTCCTACCTTGTGTCTCTCCCTGATGAACCCCAGTTCTGTTTCAAGCATTGTCTTTATAAAATCCCTGTCCTGCCCGTCCACAACCAGTTGTATACTGCGTCGCATGAAATCGTTCTCTATGTTTTTGACGTCGCCTTCAATTGAAAGAAATCCTTCGCGCCTCGTACGCTGGGCAAAGTCGACAAAAGTCGCAATAATCTCTGAAGTGTTTTCTTCCTTGGCTGTCAGGATTTTCCTCAGGACCTTGAAAATCCCTATGACACGGCTCAGGGGAAAATGAACCAGCAGGGCAGCCATGGTTCCGCCGACCACAATCAGAATAGCCTTGACGTCGACAAAATGCGCGATGCCCTCCACTCCTTCCTTGAGTATAATTGCCGTAACAATCATTCCCAGACCAATTAGTATTCCGCCTATGGTCGCAACATCCATTTACCTGCCCTCCTTTTTTTCTGTGATTGTTTTATCCTGGTTAATCGCCCTTTTGTAATCGATGACCTTTTTGATAATGTCGTCGGTTGACTCCTTTACCCTTATGACGTTTTTCCCGTAAAGGGTGATCACGGTGTCGACCTGCTTTTCAACCATCTCTATCAATTCGGCATTTATAACTATTTCCCCGCCGTTGATTTTTGTAAGTTTAATCATTTTTCACCGCCGATCAGCCAGAGCCAGAACCTGCAGCGGTTCCGCAGTCCTTCAAACTCCAGCTCCAGTTTCGTGAGGTTTGTCCTCAACTCTCTCTCACGCAGTTCCGTCTGCCGGTTTCTATCTATTACCTGCATCAGGTCCTGCTGTAAATTGCGGAGCTTCTCGTCCCTTGCCCTCACGTCATCCGCTAATTTATCCGAATGATTTTCAAGTCGCCTTGCGTTTTCCTTCAGTTCAGACCTTTCCCTCTCAAACCTTTCCCGCTCATACGATATTTTCCTGTCGGTCTCTTCCTGCAAAGCAAGCTCCCGTCTTTCGCCATTTGCAATTGCTTTTTCCAGCTCCAGCCTGGTGTTTTTGAGGTCGTCTTCCAGGTCCCTTCTCCGCGAGTAAAAGTCCTGCTCGGCTGTTTTTATGGATTCCTGCGCCCTGGCGGATATTTCCTTCTCGCGTTCCGAAAAAACCAGATCAACCTTTCTTTTTTCCTCTTCCTTCTGCTGAATCACATTTTCATAATTCTGCCTTTCGGCCTCTGTCCTGCGTTTCTGCTCCGACAGGTTGTCCTTCATGGAGGATATTTCTATATTGAGCCCGGAAATCTGCTGCTTCTGCCTGTTTATTTCTTCCTGGAAAGAAGATGTTTCCTGACGCTGTTTCCTGTCGCTCTCTTTTTTCTCCGCTTCCAGGAGACTTATCTGCTCCCTGTATTTTGCTGCATCTTCTTCCTTTAACCTGACCTGCTGTTCCGCCCTCTCGCATCGTTCCTGCTCTGCCCGGAATTTCCCGGAAAGCGAATGCAGTTCCTCTTGCATGACGCTCTTTTCGCTTTCTCTGGCAGTAACCCGCCTGTGCCATTCTTCCAGCTCCCTCGCAAATTCTTCCCGCTGGATCTTCAACTGGTCTTTAAGCGCAACCAGGGATTCCTCTGTGCCGAGCCGCCTGCCTTTCTCGGAAGCCAGTATTTCCTCCAGCGACTGTTTTTCCTGTAAAAGCCGCTGGGTTTCCGCCCGGGATCTGGATAGAAGCGACTGTACGTTCTGGAACTCGGATTCCTGCCTTGAAATCTGCTCCCGGAGGGAAGTCAATACCTGCTTCAATCCGTTGACTTCGTTCTCGTGATCCGACCGGAGCCGGACCTGCTTTTTTTCGTAAATCTCCCTTTCTTCGGATTCCTTCGCAAATTTCAGGGTGGTTTCCGCAACATACCGTTCGTGGAGATGTTTTTCCTGTTCAAATGCCTGCTGCAGTTTTTCCAGGTCTTCGTTTTTCTTTTCAATCTCCGCAGCATACGCTGATTTCTGCTGGTCTGCCTCAGCTTTCAGAATGGCGACTTCATCCTCTGCTGCGCCGAGACGGTCCTGCCAGGCGGAACGCTCCGACTGCACTTTATCGTCGAGTTCCGACTGGAATTGTTTATTCAGTTCCTGCATCCTGATTTTCAGAGACTCGATCTCGTCTTCTTTTGCCCTGGCCAGCTCCGCATAATTCCGGCGCTCTTCCTCGACCTGCTTCTGGTATTCGAGTTTTATCAGTTCCACGCGTTCATTCAGCGATTTTTTAAGGTCGTCCCTTTCCGCCGCGATTTCACCTAGACGCGCCAGCCATGCATCTTTCTCCGCCGTAATCTTTACTGTCAATTCCGCGGCAGCGCTTTTTTCCCTGCGTTCCATTTCCTCGTGCAGCAGCTCCAGTTCTCTGGTGCGCGATTCCAGCCTTTTCAGCAGGTACAGTTTTTCTTCTTCTATCTTCTGTTCTGCTTCTGATTTGACTTTCGCAAGCCGCTGCTCCATTTCCTGCTCTTTTGCAATGGCTTCTTCTGAGGCAGCCCTGAGACGCTCCTCCCAAACCAGCCTTTCGTCTTCAACCTGCCTGCTGATTTCGTCGTGAATTCTTGCTCTTTCGTCTTCGCGTTCCTTGAACACACTTTTCAATTCAACCTGCAATGTTTTCAGTTCAATGGTAAGCTGACCTATTTCCTCGCTTTTTGCTCTCAGAAGTTCACTCCACCGCTCCTTTTCCCCGGCAAACCTTGTTTCCTGTTCCTGCATGACCTGGCTTAAACGGACCTGCTCTGTTCTGAATTCTTCTTCCCGCTTTTTCCATTCCTGGCGGTGCTTTTCTTCCCTCAGGGATACCTGCTCTCTGAATGCCTTGAGCCATGCAGAACGTTCGCTCCAGACCTTGCTCTCCCTTTCTTCTGCTTCCATCTGAAACTTCTGGATTGTCGCCCGGAGTTCCTCCTCCTTGCTGGAAACACTGGAATCCATTTCTGCATGGCGGTGTATCAACTCCAGTTTCAGCGTCTGGTATTCGTCCTCTTTTGAACGGAGCACCTCCAGCCATCGTTCTTTTTCCGTCCTCAGTTTTGCTTCCTGCTCCAGAAGGTTCTGCCGCGCCCTGTCGTTAATTTCCCTTGTCTCGCGTTCCTGCTTTTCCCATGCACCCTTGACCTTTGCCTCCTGGATTGTCAGTTCAACTTTCAAAGCATTATTTTCCTCTTCTTTGGCTTTGAGAATCTGCTGCCAGGCTTTTTCGCGCTCCTCCACAAGTTTCTGCTCCAGGTTTTTGAGTTCCTGGAAAGCCCGTTCCTGCATTTCTTTTAATTCCTGCTCCCTGCGTTCCCATGCCTGCTGTGCTTCAGTAACGCGCACTTGGGCTTCAACGTCCTGTTTGACGAGTTTCTCGCGTAAAAGCCGGTTTTCGTCTTCCCTGGCTTTGAGCGCCTCGAGAAGAGATGTTCTGTCCTGGCTGAAAGTTTTTTCCCGTTCCTTCACTTCTTTTGCAATTTCCTCAATCCTGCTCAGGGATTCTCTGGTAAGGTTCTGTCTGGCGGTTTCCGGCGGAGAAAACGGTTCAGCAGGCAGGTCAGGCTCAGCCTGGCCGTTCACGGGCGGCAGGGGCAGATCGCCGTTGTTTATCGGAGGCAACCCTGGCAAATCATTTTCAGGCAATGTGGTCTAAAACCTCCATCTAGACGTTCTTGGCTTTGAAGGCATCAAGCCATTCCTTCAGTTTCTGATTATTCGGATTGAGCTGCAGCGATTTTTCATAAGCAGCAACAGTTTCTTTTGTCATTTTTTTGGCAAAATAACAGTTGCCCAGATACTGGTAAGCCTGCCACCTGTTCGGGTTCTGTTTTATGCTCCTGTTGAACGCATCAATTGCCCTGTCGTACTGTTTTCCCTGATAAGCGCCGAGCCCTGCCTGAAAATAGTCCTGTTCTTCCTGTGCTACCGGTTTTGGCGACGCTGCTGCTGAGCCGACGGGTTTCTCCTCCGGAGAGGTTTCTTCGGCTGATTTTTTCCCTGACTGGCGGAATACATTGGAAAGAGAAAGAACTCTTCTTTTTCCGGAACCGCTGTAGTCTCCAAGCGAAACTTTCCGTTCAACACTCTGCTGGGAAGCAGCCGGAGCTGCCATCCTCAGTCCTGCGGTTTCCTGTTCGGTTTCTCCAACCCTTTCAATTTTTTCGACTTTTTCAACTTTTTTCTTTTCCCTCTTCACTGCAATTTTTCCCTCTTTTTCCAGCTGCCGTATTGTTTCCACTATTTTCCTTCGTTTTTCCTCTGCCTGGCCATCGGTGACAAGCCGGTTAAGTTCCATTTCTTCCTGCAGTAACCGGGCAGCGCCGCTGGAAATATTGCTTGTAACTTTGTTAATCACTTTCTCGGGCGCATCTTTAAGCGCCTTTGCTAGGTTTTCAGGCTTCAGTTCCCTCAGGATTGTCTGGACAGATGTGTTGTCGAGGTCCACTATATTTTCAAAAAGAAACATCTCCCGTCTGACCCTTTCCGCCAGTGCAGGACTTTCCCGCCGCAGTGAAGTCAGAATTTCCTCGCGCGTTTCCTTGTCCATGCGGTCAATGATAGCAACGAATCTTTCCAGACCTCCGATCAGGAAATCAATTCTGCGCTTGATGCTTGCCTCTGCCTTTGCCACGCTCTCCTCGCTTGCCTGTTTGACGGATGTCATTGCCTTTGCAACCCTTCCGTGAAGTTCAAGAGGAAGCTGCGACATAACTTCCGCTGCTTCATCCGGACTGAGATAACTCATAACCAGCGAGATAGTTTCCGGAGATTCTTCCTGGATCAGGTAAACCAGGTTCGCTATGTTGCTTTTTTTGATGAAGCTGAAAGGACGGAACACCGCACCCGGCTTGCCTTTTTTAAGGGCAACGACTTCTCCTTCTTCTGTGGTGGTTGTTACTGCGCCTTCCTCGCCTTCAGCTCCGGGGGCTTTTCCTTCTGCCGCTCGTTCTTTTCCTGGTCCAAGGCCTGGTACTGCTCCGCCCCCTGCGCCTGCCAGAGCAGGATTGCCGGACATATCAATGCTGACTTCCCTTCCACGCCCTGTCTGCATCATTCTTATCAGACTGTTCATGAAAGTCCGTATCGGACCAAAAAGGAAGAAAATTATAGTCAGCACAATGACAGCCGCAAAAATCGGCACCCATCCGATTTTTGAAATCGCAGAAATAGGATTTGTCTGGAACGGAGCAGGTTTAACTTCGATGACATCCCCCCTGGCGTCGTCCAGGTGAAGGGAATCTTTGACCAGCGTCGTAATTTGTTTTTCCAGCTCCTTGGTGAAAATTTTGGAATCAACAATTACCGAAACCATTATGTTTTTCAGCGCAGGCATTGTCACTGTTTCGGACTTGATTTCCGGACGCTTCTGCTCCACACCCTTCGGCCACGGCACACCGGGATATAAATCCTTCGGCGATTCTTCCACGGTCGGCTTATATTCGGTGCTCTGGATTACCTTTTTTTCGTTTTCAATTATGACCTTAACGGTGACGATGAATTTGCCCTCTCCGAGCATGCTCTCCAGGATCTGTTCAACTGCTGCCTTGTACTTCTTTTCCTGTTTTTCCTGTTCTATTATCAGGGAAGCGAGTTCACTGTCGGAATCAGAAGCCAGCGACGGTAATGACAAGCCTGCAAGCCATATTACGGCGAGGATCCCTGCAATCAGCCTTGAAATATTTTTCATGCCTGTTCCATGTCCTTTATCACGGCTTCAATCAGTTCCCGGTTAATGGTGTCAACCTGGTTTGAAAATCCGGCAAGAAGCGCCCAGTTGCAGATATTGTTGATCTCCCTGGGTACGCCTCTGGAATGTTCTGCCATCTCCCTGATAGCCATATCGGTGAAAAGCGGAGCTTCGCGCCCTGCAACCTTTAATCTGTGAAGTACGTATTCAGCCGTTTCCTGCTCTGTGAGAGGATCGAGATGATATCTCATTGTCATACGCTGTTTCAGTTGTGGCAGCCTGTTGATTTTTTCCCGGAGTTCTGTCTGCCCGAAGAAAAGCAGCGTGATCAGGAATTTATCGCGGTGCTGGAGATTCAAAAGCAGTCTCAGGTCTTCCAGGGTTTCGTTTTCCCGTATCAGCTGGGCATCGTCTACAATTACAACTGTGTCGCGGTTGATCTCCGCATTGCGCTTTAAAACTTCGGTGAGCAGATTTAACAGATCGGATTTCGAATCGGGAAGACGGTCGATCACCGCAACCTGCCTGGTAATTTCCCTGATGAATTCAGTGCCTGTAAGCTGGGGGTTCGACAGGTAAAGAAACCGGTATTTATTCGGGTCGAGCTGCGACGGAATTACCCGCGACAGGATTGTCTTGCCGCTTCCGTAATCGCCTGTAAGCATTCCGCCGCCCTGGTGCTCGGCAGCTACATAGAGCATGCGCGTCAATGCTTCTTCGTGTTTGGAGGAATTGTAAAACATGCGGGGATCAGGTGTATTTTCAAACGGTTTTTCCTGCAATCCCCAATATGTTGTGTACAATCTGTTATTTCCTCCCTATTAGTTGTAAACGTCTATATTTTGCTATATACACACTAATTTATTATAATTATACTGAAAAAAATACATTTGTCAAGGTTATCATGCGAAATACAAGAAGTTGGCATTAATCCTTAAAGTTAATTCTCGCAAAGATATTCTAACTGATTATTTTCTTACAGCAGAGTTGCAAGAAGGGCTTTCTGGATATGAAGCCGGTTTTCTGCCTGCTCAAAGATAATCGAATGCGGCCCATCCATCACAGAAGATGATATCTCCTGTCCCCTGTGGGCAGGCAGACAATGCATCACCATTGCATCCGGTTTTGCCAGTTTGAGAAGCGCGTCGTTAACCTGGAAATTCCTGAACGCCTTTTCCCTGTTTTCCCTTTCGGATTCCTGTCCCATGCTCACCCAGACATCCGTATACAGCACATCGGCATTCCTGGCTGCGTCTTTCGGCAGACTTGTTATTTCAATCCTGCAGCCGGTTTTTTTTGCTTCAAGCAAAGCCTGCTGGACAATATTTCCGTCGGGGCGGTACTCCTCTGGCGAAGCAACGGTAAGATGAAAACCTATCCGTGCCGCAAGAAGAAGCCATGAATTCGCCATGTTATTGCCGTCGCCGACAAACGCAACTTTTATGTTTTTCATTTTTTTGCCCCTGCGGTAAATAGTATACAGGTCTCCGAGAACCTGGCACGGATGTTCAAGGTCCGACAGAGCATTTATCACGGGTACCGACGCTATCCTGGCAAGTTCGACGATGTCGGTATGGCGGTTTGCCCGGATGACTATGCCGTCGACATACCTTGACAGCGTCCTGGCGGTATCCGCAATTGTCTCTCCCCTTCCGAGCTGCAGCTGCGAGGCAGGCAGAAATATCGGCAGACCTCCGAGCTGGTACATCGCCACCTCAAAGGACACACGTGTCCGCGTGGAACTCTTTTCAAAAATCATCGCCAGAGTTTTACCGTCGAGGATTTTTGTCCGTTTGTTCCTGAGGGAATCCGCTTTCCTGAACAGCTGCCTGATTTCAGCCCTGGAAAGGTCGGATATGGAAATTAAATCCTTCCTCATTTTTGCTCCGTCCTGAAAACATTTTCCAATATTCCAACCGCCCTGTCAATCTCTTTTTTGGTAATGATAAGCGGCGGTACGAACCTCAGTACCCTGTCGGCCGTACAGTTTATCAGCAGGCCGGCTTCGCGGCATTTTTCGACGATTTTTTTTCCTTCAAAATCAAGTTCCATGCCAAGCATCAGCCCTTTACCCCTGACATCCCTGACGAACGGATATTGTTTTTTCAGCCGCAGCAGTTGCCCGGAAAAATACCTGCCTGTTTCTTCCGCCTTCTGCGGGAGCTTTTCCCTGATAATGACGCTGATTGTCGCCAGAGCCGCGGCACAGGCGACAGGATTTCCGCCGAATGTTGAAGCATGGTTCCCCGGCGAAAACGAAGAAGCAACGTCGTCGGTTGCCAATAATGCGCCTATGGCCAACCCGCCGCCCAGAGCTTTTGCAAGCGACATCAAATCCGGTTTGATGCCATAATGCTCATGAGCAAAAAGTTTGCCTGTCCTGCCCATACCTGTCTGGACTTCATCCAGAATCATCAGAAGTTTTTTCCTGCTGCAGAGACTGCGCACTCCCTGTATGTATTTTTCGTCGCCTACATTCACTCCGCCCTCGCCCTGGATCACTTCAAGAACTACCGCGCAGGTTTTTTCAGTGACAGCCGACTCCAGCGCTTCCAGGTTATTGAAAGGAACATGTTTGAAACCGTCTGGCAGCGGTTCAAACCCCTTCTGAACCTTTTCCTGCCCTGTCGCAGCCACGGTTGCAAGAGTCCTGCCGTGAAATGAGCCGTGCATTGCGATTATTTCGTACCTGTTCTGTCCGAATTTGTCCCTGCTGTATTTCCTTGCAAGTTTGAACGCCCCTTCATTTGCCTCGGCGCCGCTGTTGCAGAAAAACGCCTTCTGCGCAAATGAATTTTCAACAAGTATTTTTGCAAGCTTAACCTGGGGCAGGATGTGATAAAAATTCGAACAGTGAATCAGTTTCCCTGTCTGATGTTTCACCGCGTTGACTGTTTTCGGATGGCAATGTCCCAGGGCATTCACAGCTATGCCTGCCAGAAGATCCAGGTATTCCCTGTTGTCGTTGTCCCATACCCGGCAGCCCTTTCCCTTGACCAGGACAACAGGTGTGCGGGTGTAGGTCGACATAACATATTTCTTGTCCATTTCAACAATTTCAGACGTCTTCATTTCTGTGCTCCCCCTGTTGTTTTCCGTAATGTATCCAGATTCTGTCTTGCCGGTTCGTAAGCCGGATCGATTTCCAGGGTTTTTTCCATTTCCCTGACAGCTCCGGGAAAATCCCCTGATTTCACCAGCGCCAGCCCCAGATAAAAATGCGCTTCCAGATATTCATCTTCCAACCCGACTGCGTGCCTGAAGCAGTTGATTGCCTGTCGATTATCTCCTGTGACATAGCAGACAGCACCTAAATTAGTCCAGCCCCCTGAATCATTCGGGTTTATTTCAACTGTTTTCTCAAACTGCTCTCTTGCCTGTTTATACATCTTTTTCTGGTAATACGCAATGCCTATTTGCATTGCCATCCAGGAAATCTCGTCGGAATACCTCCTTGCAATTTCATATTCAGCACAAGCCCTGTCGGCATTGCCTGCAGCAAAATACGATTCCGCAAGAAAAAAGTGATAGTGCGCAACTGCCTCCCTGGTCCGGGGGTCGCCGTATTCTCCCCAGGAGTCGATTTCCTTCATGTTGAATTCTTGGGGAGATATGTTTTGTGTTTTCGACGCAGCACCCGTATAGCGAAACACGAGCCCGGCGGGTTTTGACTCCTGCGGAACAAGGTTTTGCAGGTTGCTTCCGAGAGTGTAGTAGACAGGTCTGGTTCCTGAAATTATCTCCCGCTGTTTCGTATCCCGTATGATCCGTTTTTCCCTGTCGGGAAGCCTCTGGAAATTTTCCGCGTAGATGTTTTCAAACGAAGAAACAAAATCCCCGTAAACCGAAATGTCAGGACGAATCTTCTCCACTTTTGTGAGATAAACAAGGGGAAAAAGACAGATGTCCTCTGCCACAAACAGAACAGAACCCGGTTCAATGCTTTTAAAAATGTCTTTTCCGAATATCTCTGCCGGCGACGTGCGGCTGCTGTGGTCGGCAAAACGATAATTTGCATGTATGAGCCACACCGGAAGAAAAACAGGAAGCAGGGCAAAAACAACCCTGCCAACTATATCGTCCAGGTTTTGCAGTGGTTCTTCCCACATTCTTTTTGCACAGAACGACAGGATTACATCCGCGCCGAACCCGATCAGGAGAGCAACAGCGACAAAATAATGCATGTAATATTTGCTTCCGAGTACCGGCTCAGGGCCGATGTAGTTAAGTCCGACTATCACGTTTGTCGACAGGATAATCACAAGGACCCAGAAAAATTTCCTGTCCTTCAAAAATATCCGGACAGCTCCGGCCAGGGCAAGCAAAA
>Ga0172362_10005830_pt1 | contig 10650 bp, 12 predicted proteins | sample LakKivs1_kivu2a2_FD_114534 | JGI IMG/M metagenome (GOLD analysis project Ga0172362, IMG submission 114534) | Sediment microbial communities from Lake Kivu, Rwanda - Sediment s1_kivu2a2 | ecosystem: Environmental > Aquatic > Freshwater > Lake > Sediment | place: Rwanda: Western Province, Lake...
AGGCCTCTCCTTAATCTTCCTTTTCCTCAACGTCCTCTATCCCTCAGGCGTGTTTGCAATGGGAATTATGATAAACATTTTCCTGGCTTTTTTCAACCTTCTGCCTGTGCCTCCCTTTGACGGATACAAAGTGATGAGATGGGACAGAAAGACGTGGCTTGCCCTGTTTCTGGCGTCGCTGGTTGGCTGGGTAGGAACCTGGTTCCTGTAGGAAGATTTAATGACATATGAAAAATTCATGGGAACTGCCATTAAGGAAGCCAAAAAAGGAGATTTTCCGTTTGGTGCTGTTATCGTTAAAGATGATAAAATTATTTCTAAGGCACATAACACTTTGAAAAAAGACCCTATCGCTCATGCGGAAGTAAATGTAATAAGAAAAGCATGTAAAAATCTCAAAACTCGGAATTTAAATGGATGTAGTTTATTCGTTGTTGCTGAACCCTGCCCCATGTGCTTTATTATTGCGATGCGAATGGGTATTTCTAAAATTATTTATGGTCTTGAACTCGAAGATATTCCAAAGGATATGCAGAGAAGAGAAGATTTTAAATGCTCATATCTTAATGAGAAATTAGGTAATAAAGTTTCTATTGTAAGCGGGGTTCTAAAAGAAGAATGTTCAAAACTCTTTGCTGACCTGTAATTTTCAGATTCATAGGATTGGAATAAAAATTTATCCTAGCAAAATTAAATAAAATCATGGAACTCCTGTACGACATAATAGCGATTCTTGTTTTGATATTCATCGGCTACTTCTCCGAAGAAAAAAGGGAATACTTCCTGTCGCTACTGATTTTTTTGATAGCAACTGGTTTCATCATAGGATATTTCCTAGAAGATGTTTTTATTTATGGCATACTTTTTGTTTTGGGACTTGTGGTTGAAAGAATGTATGTCAGCTACAAGTGGCCCGTGACGAAAAAGCCTAAAACCGCGGATTACAAGCCTTCACATGACTGGCTTATGAAAATTTTAACCGCCTTAATAATGATATTCACGATAGACATAGTATCTGACATACACATAGCTTATTCTTTCTTGGCATTCTTCGGCGGAACTTTGGTTTCATGGTTCGCAAGGAAATTCGAAAAATAATTTTTTTGCAAAAACTTGTAGGCTTCCCCGAACCATAAGACTGAAGAAGACAAAATTATCAGCGCAAAAAGCTCGTAAAGGCCGAGAAAAACAAACTGGAAAACCTGCTGGAAGAAAGGCACGTATACAACTAAAAAAACGAAGGCTGTTGAAACCAGCAGTGCTCCCAGCGAATATTTGTTATTCAAGAATCCTATTCTGAAAACCGATTTGGTGAGCGAACGCATATTCAGCAGGTTGAAAAGCTGGGTGAAGGACATGACCACAAAAGCGCCTGTCCTTGCCTTCTCTACTCCCTGTGGGAGGAAGTGATTAAAAACAACCAGAGTCAAAACCACCATTACGCTTACCATCAGGACGAGAAAAGGCATTATATCCTTTGACAAAATATCTTCTTTCGGCTTTCTCGGTTTTTCTTCCAAAACGTCACCGTGTCCCTGTTCTGGGGCCAGAGAAACTCCTGTAACTCCGTCCGTCACCAAGTTTAACCACAGCAACTGTGTGGGTAGCAGAATCAGGGGAAAGTTTGAGCTGATAATCAATGCGCTTATGAAAGTCATGTTCTCCGCAAAATTTGTTGTTACAAGGAAAAAGCTTGCCTGGCGGATGTTATTGAAAACTATCCTTCCTTCTTCCACGGCATTGACTATCGTGGCAAAATTGTCGTCTGCGAGGATTATTTGGCTCGACTCCCTTGCCACATCAGTTCCTATCAATCCCATCGCTATGCCTATGTCCGCTTTCTTCAGGGCCGGTGCATCGTTAACACCATCTCCGGTCATTGCAACAACATTTCCCTGCTTCTGCAAGGTTTCTGCAATCCTGAGTTTCATTCCGGGAGTAAGTCTTGCGAAAACAGAGACGTTCTTGATTGCTTCCTCGAACTCATTTTCCGACATTTCAAGAAGCTCTTCCTCTGTGAAAGCGTCTTCGCTTTCCGTCAATCCTATTTCCTTTGCTATGGCCACGGCTGTTCCCTTGTGGTCTCCCGTTGTCATTATGACCCTTATTCCTGCCTTCTTCGCTTTTGTAATAGCCTCCTTTACTTCTGGTCTGGGCGGGTCCATCATTCCCACCAGACCCACGAATATCAAGTCTTTGACCGATTCTTGGGAAAGTTTTTCCGTGTCAGTCAGCCTGTAAGCCAATGCCAGAACTCTCATTGCTTTTTTGGTTAGTCTTTCCACGTGGTCAAGGATTTCCTTTCTGTTTTTCTGGTTCATTCTTTCGGGAACCGGTTTGTAAATATATTTTGAATGAGCTAGAACGTACTCAGGAGCTCCGATGACGTATATCTGCCTGTTCTTGTTCTCTTCCACCAGAACCGAGAGCGAAGCCCTGTATTTAAGCTCCGGATTGAAAGGCATGTCATCTATCCTTTTCTCCCTTTCTTCCAGCTCCTCTTTCTTCAGCCCAGCCTTTTCGGCGAGAACAACGAGAGCTGCCTCTGTGGGGTCTCCGATTATTTTGTATCCATCCGCCTCTTTTTTCATAAGCCTTGAGTTGTTGCACACGGAAGCTATGTGCAAAAGTTTTGAAAGTTGGGGGCTTTCTGGAGACATTTCCTTTTCATTCTGGAAAAAATTTCCTTTTGGCTCCCAGCCGTAACCCGATACAGTTATCTCGTCCTGCCCGGGAAGGATTATCTTCTCCACTGTCATCGTATTTTCCGTAATTGTTCCCGTTTTGTCCGTTGCTATTACATTCACTATTCCCAAAGTTTCTGTCGCCGGAAGCATCCTTATTATCGCGTTTCTTTTGGCCATTCTCCGTGCCCCGACTGCCAGGACAATCACCATCACTGCGGGCAGGCCTTCCGGTATTCCCGAAACCAGGGAAGCTATTGCAAAAAGGAAAATTTCGCTGAATTTCATTCCTCTTATGAAAAAGCCTATAAGGAAAGCTAGGAGCGTCCCTAAGCAGGCGATGGCAGCCGTCTGCTTTGCGAGCTTGTCCGTCTTTTCCTCAAAGTGGTTTTTTTTCCGCTTTATGCTTTCTATCTGTTGCGCCACTTTGCCTATCGCAGTTTCTGCCCCCGTGGAAGTAACGATGGCTTTCGCTGTTCCTCCTACGACGAAAGTTCCCATCCAAACCATGTTTGTCCGGTCGGCCAAAATAACCTTTTCATTTAAAACTTTCAAGTCTTTGTCCTCCGGAGAAGATTCTCCGGTCAGGGAAGACTCCACTGTCCTGAAATTTTTTATTTCAATAAGCCTTGCATCGGCCGGAACCCTGTCCCCTTCTTCCAACAGGATTACGTCCCCTGGAACCAGTTCTCTCGCATCCATCTGCAGGAGGTCTCCTCTATAAACCTTCGCGTGGGGCACAATCATCTTCTTGAGTGCCTTTATCGCGGTTTCAGCCTTTTGCTCTTCAACGAATCCTATTATTCCATTTATTATAATCACTATGGTAATAACGAAAACATCAACCAAGTGGTTTATTACTAAAGAAATCAAAGCGGCGACTAAAAGTATGTAAATCATCAGGTTGTTGAACTGATTGAGAAAGATTACAATGGGATGGCGTCTCTTTTTTTCAGGTATTTCGTTCTTTCCGAATTTTTCAAGCCTTTTATCCGCCTCATCCATCGAAAGCCCGCGCATGCTGGAGTTGAGGCTCTTCAGAACTTCTTCCACAGTCAGGGAGTGCGGATTGTCCATAATATTAATTTTGCCTGGTTTTATTAAACTTTGTTTTTAAATAAATTCCGCCACCATTTATAATTATGTCAAGTGGCGACCTATTTTTCTATTCAATTATAGGCTTTGGTGCCGGAATATATTTTTTCTTCAGGGGTCTGCTTTGGCTGAAAGAAAAAAGGCTGATTGAGAACGTGCCCACGTCCAAAATCAGGTCTCTGGCCATGGGGCTCGTTGAAATATACGGGAAAGTTCTGCCGGCTGAAAGGGGAACGATGAGAAGTCCTCTTTCAAACAAAGACTGCGTCTACTACCGTTACAGAGTAGAAGAGATGAGGGGTTCGGGCAAAAACAGGCACTGGGTCACGATAAAGAGGGGTGAGGAGGGCGTGCCTTTTTTCCTAAAAGACGAAACGGGGACAGTCCTCGTGGACCCTGCTGGGGCAAGGATTGAAATACCCGTAGACAACGAATTCAATTCAAGCTGGGGAAAGGATCCACCGGAGCAAGTTAAGAAATTCCTCAACTCGCAGGGCCTGAACTTCGAAAGCTTTTTGGGAATGAACAAGACCATGCGCTACAGGGAGTGGTTCGTGGAGCCTGGAGACAAGCTTTACATAATGGGCACGGCAGAGGACAACCCCTATTTGGAGGAGGCCACGGCAAAAAACAGCGTTGAAGACATAATGATAGGGAAGGGTGCGCATGAAAAAAATTTCTACATTTCCGACAGCGAGGAGAAGGAAATTCTGAAAAAGCTGAAATGGAAAGTAATTGGAGGAGTTTTCGGGGGAGGGCTTCTGACGGTAGGCTGCCTCGCGGTAATACTTTTATATTTGAATCTACTATAAAAATTAGGGGGTGAAATGATGGTTTTTGAAATTGTAGCATTGGCTTGCGTGGTTCTCGTCGTAATCGGAATTGCCGCCTACTTCATATACATTTTCAACGGGCTAGTCAGATTAAAGAACAACATAAAGAAGTCGTGGTCTAACATTGATGTCCTTTTGAAGCAAAGGTCTGATGAACTGCCAAAGCTGATTGAATCCGTAAAGGGCTACATGAAGCACGAAAGAGGCCTGCTTGAAGACCTGACTAAAGCTAGGACAGCCTTCCTGAACGCGAAGACTTTTGGCGAGAAAGCAAGGAGCGACAGCGTCATTTCAGGCGCACTCAAGACTCTCTTTGCCGTGGCCGAGAACTATCCCAACCTTAAGGCAAACGAGAATTTCATGCAGTTACAGAACAGAATAAGCGGTATAGAGAACGAGCTGGCCGACAGGAGGGAATTCTACAACGACTCCGTAAATACTTACAACATCCGCATACAATCCTTCCCTGACATGTTCGTGGCTCGAATGCTGAAGTATGAAAATGAGGAAATGTTCAAGGTTGCCGAAGAGGACAAGAAAGACGTTGAAGTAAAGTTCTAAAACCCCAAAAAGACAAAACGGGGGTTTCTTTTTTTTCATGCCGTAGCCTTGGCTGCAATCTTGCCTATCCATATCGTCGCGATTACTGCTATCACTGTAACGATTATCGCATAAACCCAAGGGCCATAAGCCGTCAGCCCAAGCGACTCAATTCCGCTTTTTATCGCGTCGTTCCAGGCGAGAGCTGCCACCAGCCCGAATGCTGCTGTAACAAGAGCAGACATTTTTTCGATGACTTCTTTTTTCAAAATATCACCCTTGAAAATTAAATAATCTTTCCTGTTTTTAAATCTTTCACAGTCCTATTTTTGTTCATGAAAGTCTTCATACCCCCGAAACAACTTTATGAGTATTGGATATTCACGACGATGGACTGCAACCTCCGGTGCAGCTACTGTTTTGAAGAAAGCAAAATAAAGGACAGCAAACCCTCTTACAAGACAGAAGACCTTGTGGGATTTGTTGCTGTACATAACCCCTATAACCAATTTGGGTGCGAAAAGGCAAAAAACGGCGTTGTTTTTTCCGGCGGGGAACCTCTGATGAACCAGGATTTCATCAAGGATTTCATGGAAAAAACGAGAAAGGACTTGAGACTGGAATATGTCCTGCAAACCAACGGCACGCTTTTGGATGAAACCGACCCCTATATACTTGAGAACCTTGACTTCATTTTCGTGTCGCTGGATGGACCCAAGGAAATGCACGACAAAAAGAGGGGAAAGGGAACCTTTGACAAAATAGTGAACAACGTAAGAAAAATAAAACCGGATTACAAGGGCCAGATGGCTGCCAGAATTACCGCAACCGTTGACAAGAATTTCTCGATTTATGATTCGGTTATGGCTCTTGAAAAAGATTTTGACAATTTTCACTGGCAGATTGAAACTCCTGTTCTCCATAAAACTACAAAAAAAGAAAGGGATGCTTTCCTTGAAAGATACAGGAAAGACCTAGACAAACTTGCAGACTACTGGATTGATGGTTTAGTGGAAGGAGTGGTTAAAAATGTGATGCCATTTCAAAGCATCATTACGCCTGTCAAAGGGCCCGGTCTGAGGTGTGGCGCTGGAACGAAACTGATTGTCGTGGACCTTGACGGACAGTGTTACGGATGCGATACCATGGTCGGTGACCCGAGGGCAAGGATAGGAAACATATGGGACGGCGCCGAACCCGGGAGGTTGTACGCACAACTGGCCATGAATTGCTCCGGCAATCCCCTGACCTGCAGAGAAGAAATCTACAAAGAAAAACCAGGTTGCATGAAACAGTGTGTGGGTTGTTCAGAAGTCGAAGGCAAAAAATTTTACTGCTCCACTGTTTATGCACTGGCTAATGTTATAAATGCAAAGAAAGATTTTATGAACGGCCTTCTGGACAGCAAAAGAATCAAGCCGGAAAACGTTTTAATGCCGAAAATTGCCGACTATACAGAGCAAATTCCTTGAAAATTAAAAAAATATGAAAAGAAATCAGGTTAAACCTTTTCCAATATATTCCATTTTTTTCAATCCTTCCGTCAAATCACCCACTGGAACGTATGGAGGCACGAGCATGTGATTTTTTCCATAGGATACCTTTTCTTCATCAGCCATCAAATCACCTTTATCACTATATGATAGTTAAATTATTTATACTTGAGCAAGGCGGGCCTCAAAAAGCCTTTTTACAGGACCCTATATAAACTCCTCCTAATGCTAAATTTTATATACTATTTACCACTAATATATAGTGACAGGTGTTTGGAAATGAAATTTTCGGATTTCAGGAAATGGCAGATAGGGGATTTATGGCTTAATCACGGTTACAGTCGCAAAGAACTGGGCGACGCTTTTCAGTTTAATCCCAATCAGTTCAGCGAGATAGCAAGATGGAACGTGAAAAAAGGATATTTCACCGAGGAGGAAAGACTTTACAGGATTAGGGAAAGCAAGGCCGAAGGCGGGAAAATTTCCCACTATGTCAGGAAGGAAAATCTTGCAAACGTGATTGAAAACCCTTATGCCAATGTTAATGAAATTTATGATGGTGGCAAGCTTGACTTGACCTATAACGAGAAAAGGGAGCTGAGATACATAAGATCCGGCGGTTACAAAAACAACTAATTACACCAGCCTGAACACGTCTCACAGAGCCATATAAAGGAAAATCAAGATAACGAAGGCTATAGTTATGAAAGCGAACATCCAGTAGTAGGCGCTGTAAAGACCCATGATTATTATTCCTCTCCATTCTTTAAAAACCTGAAATAAAGCAAAATGCTCTTATTTAACAATCATTGCCCTATTCCGGCCCTTTTCATTATGTATTCGGCCCAATATTCTGGGTCAGCTATCCCCTGAATAACCATGGAAACTTTGCCTTGGGTCTCCAGCACCAGATTGGCCGTGCCGAAAATCCTGTCCAAAATAGCCCTCTTGGTATAAAGGGAATCTATGTGGTCGTAGGAAACATCCTTTATGTTCTGCCAAAATAAACCGACTATTTTAACCACTCTGTCCTCATATATTATGTATCGTACTCTGAATATCCTGATTTCAGCGAAAGCAATAAGCAGAACGCCCAAGACAAAGAGATGCCACGACCAAAGTTCAATAAAATCCGTAGGAAAGGGTATAAGCCAGCCGACGCTCTCTTCCAGAAAAACGATAAAATCAATGATGGTCTGGTTCCCAGTTCCCTTGAGAAACTCAGAGAGAAATGGTAATAACAGCAGAAACCCGAGAATATAATATTTTAAAAAGCGCGTCCAGTGTCTCGATGGCCTGATGGTAATTGACATAAAATGACATTATAATATTTATCTTCAGACTTTAAAAAACATGAAACCTTGCGCCTCTGGTAATAATATTTATCCCTTTCTGATTAAATATATTTATGAAAAATCCTGTTCTGAAAACCACAAGATTCCTGATCGAGGAGCCGCGATACATTGAAATAGACATGGAAAAAATAAAGGAAATAGCGGAAAAATATTCCAAGGAAAATCTCATTGTTCCAAAATGGGATGCCCCTGTTTTCCCAGAAGAAAGGAACCAAGAGACTATAGACTTCTTCATGACGGGCAATTCCGTGAATTTTTGCTACAACAACAAAGGGGTCAAATACTCGACGAACTACAAGGATTATGAATGGAAGGGGGCTTTTGGTATGTGGGCCTCTTTTAAAAAGGCTGTTGAAAATAGAATTCCGATTTTGGATGGAAAATTTCTGAGAGAAATTACGGAAGAAAAGGTCGAAAAAATCTTCAGGGGGAATTCCCCCATGCCGATGATAAAAGAGAGGACAGAAATATTGAGAGAGGTTGAAAAGGTTTTATGCGAGAAATATGACGGCCATTTTCACAACCTTGCCAAGGAATCTAGAGGCAGACTTTTCAAGGAAGGAGATGGAATCGTGGAGAGACTGGCCGAGGATTTTTGCTCGTTTGACGATTCCGCGGAATATGAAGGCAACTTTGTTGTTTTCAACAAGAGAGCCCAGCTAGCTCCAGGGATGCTTATCGGAAAGTTTGAAAACAAGGGCCTGTTTAAAGTTAAGGATGTGGATGAGCTGACGGTTTTCGCGGATTACTCTCTCCCCGCATCGCTAAGGGATTTGGGAATCCTGAGATACGAAAAATCTCTTGTTGATAAAATAGATAAAAAAATTAAAATACGCTCAAATTCTTTAGAAGAACTTGAGATAAGGGCTTCCACAATACACGCATCAAAAATGCTTCAGGATGAAATAAACAAGAAAAAAAGTCAAAAAATAAATGCGTTGCATATCGACTATAAGCTTTGGATGGAACAGAGAAACAAAAACCTGCCCCAGCATTTCACAATGACGACTAATTACTGAAAAAATCATTAAGCATTTTGTTGAAATTTTTATCCTTGCGGTTTTTCCAGTTTCCCTTGTGGTAGCCGTAGCTTGCTATCAGAGGCATCGCAATCGTTGCCTCGGAGAAGACCATCTGCTCGTAGCCTTCATCCACTTTCCCCCATGAATGGGCCTCCTTCAGGGTTGAGCCTGAAAGCCCGCCGTCCCTCTCATCCGCGGCCGTTATCTGCACGGCGTACTTGTGCATTTTTGAATCCTTTTTTAATATGTCCGCGGCCACGGTCACGTCCTGCGCAAAGTTCTTGGGCACACCTCCGCCTATCATGAAAAGACCTGTTTCCTTTGAGCGAATTTTTATTTCCGTGAGCTCGTCAAAATCCTTTGCGGAGTCTATGGAAACTTTAGGTTCGTTTTTTCTCTCCCTTCTATGTGCGACCAGACCGAAGCCCGCGCTGCAGTCTGAAAAGGCCGGTACAAAAATCGGGACTCCCTTCTCGTAGGATTTTCTCACAACCGAATCTTCGCCTTTTCCCTCTTTTTTCAAGCAATAACCCATTTTTTCCATGAACTCCCTCGAAGAATAAGGTTTTAGTTCAAGTTTATCCGCTATTTTTTTCACGGTCTCGTCACAAATCCTCAGTTCATCCTCGTCTATGTAGGTGTCGTAAATCCTATCTATATGTTTTTTTCTCAAGTCCTCGTCGTCCACACGGGGCGTTCCCTGATAATGCCTGAAACCCAGCGCTTCGAAGAAATCCTGGTCCACGACAATGGCCCCTGTTGAAACGATAACGTCTGTCATGTTATTTTCTACCATGTCGTAAACTGTTTTTTTCAAACCCGCGCTGAAGAGGGAACCAGCAAGGCACGTTATTACGGTGCAATCTCTGTCCGCAAGCATACTATTGAATATCTTGGCCCCCCGCGCAAGGTTCCTTGCTTGGAAAGCCATACCTTCGTACTGTTCGATGAGCGAAATTGAATTGAAACTCCTTATGTCAAAATGGCTAATCTCGCTTTCGAGATAATCGTGTTTTTTCATGATTACAATTTGTGTAGTTAACAATTTATTTTTTTATATTACCATTTCCAATACTAATCATGCCTCTTACTGAGATTGTTGTTGGAAGGGACATAATTGATTTGGAGAAGTATGGAACAAAGGGAACCATTTATCTAGGCCGACACCTCGTGGGTGAAGGGGAAAATGCGAACCTGACCAATCCAATCATGCTTGACGTGGCCCGCCCTCACGTGATGCTTATCTGCGGAAAGAGGGGTTCTGGAAAGTCCTATACAGGCTGTGTCATCACAGAGGAAATTCTGAAACTGCCTGAAGAGATAAAAAACAACCTCTCGGTTTTGCTGATAGACACGCAGGGCATATTCTGGTCCCTGAAGAATCCTAACGAAAAAGATATAATCCTGCTAAATCAGTGGGGAATAAAGCCGCAGGGTTTCCCTGTGGAAGTCTACATACCGAAAGGACTTGAAGAGAAGTTCAGGAAAGAAGACATCCCTTATGACAAGGTTTTCACGATAAAGCCCTCCGAGTTCGCATCGGAAGACTGGTGCCTTTCTTTCTCTATCTCCCTAATAGAGCCGTTGGGGATTCTCCTAGACAGGAGCATTAAGAAAATAAAGAGCTA
>Ga0172362_10005832_pt1 | contig 10649 bp, 7 predicted proteins | sample LakKivs1_kivu2a2_FD_114534 | JGI IMG/M metagenome (GOLD analysis project Ga0172362, IMG submission 114534) | Sediment microbial communities from Lake Kivu, Rwanda - Sediment s1_kivu2a2 | ecosystem: Environmental > Aquatic > Freshwater > Lake > Sediment | place: Rwanda: Western Province, Lake...
CGTTCAACGCCCCGCCGGATCGGCCTTGCACGATGCGGCACGAGCAAAACGGCAAGATCGAAGAAATCTCGCTGCCGGTTTGCGACCAGTACACGATCCAAGGGGACCTGTTTGCGAAGGCCGTGCTAGAGGACGGACCAGTGCCGACGCCGATCGAAGATGCCGTGGCCAACATGCGGGTGCTGGAGCGAATCGTCGAGAGCGATAAGAGAAAAAGCTGGGCGTGATCTACATCAAATGCGCAATAAGAAACCCCTGGCGAGCACAGAGCTCGACAGGGGTTTCCAATACGCCACTCAAGTTTTTACTGCTGCAGACTTTCTGAGTTTCTGCGGCGCTTGGGCCGAGCCAACTTGTCGGCCTGTTCCCAGGCCAGAAACCAGGCCGCGGCCTGACTGGGAGCCTGAGCAATGATCCAGTGTTTGCGCCGCTGTCCGGTTACGATCCAGATGCGTCCTTCTGGGCGCTCGACGCATAGGTCGCCCATCGCCCAGCCGCCACGTCTCAGTCGGTCCAACGAAAGAGTCACCTTGGGGTAAGCGAGCATAGCTAGTTCTCCCGGGTGAACGCGCTTGCCCCGCGCGCACACTTCGTCCATCGATAAAGAATCTAGAAGAGGAAAACGGAAAGTAAAGAAGTCTCTGTCCGCCCCGCTCCGCGTCTGCTGTGTAGACAGGAAGCAGATGATAGGCCCGCGAAGTGAAGTTACTGTAACTTGGCGACAACGGGGATTCGAGTGTCAGTCAAAATTTCAAGAAATTGGCAGACTCTCAGCGTCAGATTTCGCCCCAGATTAGGGCTTGATGAGCACGCAGCGGAGAATGCTTCCTGATTTGAATTCGAGCGCTGTGGCGCTTTTTATTCCACTAGCAATTCGAGAGCTGGCAAACGTGGAATTCTCCCCCCAACCAGCGAAGCAATTAGCTTGCGATTGATTCGGCGACGCGCCTGCGAATGTACTGCGAAATGGCTTGCAGCCCGCGCATGCGGACCATTCCCAGCGACTCGGTGAGCCCCAACCGCTGCACGATGTCCGCGGGCGCGGCGACCACTTCGGCAGCCTCGGCGCCATGATAGAGGTCTGCCAGAATGCTGACGAAACCTTTGACCGTGGGGGCTTCCGGCGCAACATCGGCAATGATCTTGACACCTCCGCCATCGTTCTCAACCCACAAGAAGACGGGCGTCTGACATTCGTGCACGCGGTTGAGGCCAGCGTCGCGCTCCGCCCGGTAGCGTTCTGCAAGGGGGGCCAGTTTTTGGGCGAACTCCAAGAGCAACTCCAGGCGCTCGCGCGGCTCGAGCTCGGCAAACTCGCCGACGATCCCGTCGATCCGCTCATTGACCGTGCTCACGAAGTCGACTCCGCGGGGACGGGCGCCGAGTTCGAAACAGCCAGGTCGGTCGTTTTGGGACCGGGGCCTTTTTCGATGGGCACGCCGACTGTATTTCCCCACTCAGTCCACGAGCCGTCGTAGTTTTTCACTTTGGGGAAGCCAAGCAAGTACTGCAATACAAACCAAGTGTGGCTCGATCGCTCGCCGATCCGGCAATAGGCGATGACCGGCGCGCGACGCTTGAGGCCGGCTTCGCCAGCATAAAGCTTTTCGAGCTCCTTGGGGGATTTGAACGTTCCGTCTTCGTTGACGCTGCGCGACCAGGGGACGTTGCACGCGCCGGGAATGTGCCCGCCGCGGAGAGCTCCCTCCTGCGGATAGTCGGCCATGTGCAAGAGTTCGCCGGTAAATTCGCCGGGCGAGCGGACGTCGACCAGCGGGCGACCCTGCTTCTGATGCTTGAGCACCTCGCTCTGGAAAGCGCGGATGGAAAGATCGGGATCGCCGGCGACGTAGTTGGTGCGAGGATAGTTCGGCTCCGGTTCACGCGACCACTCGCGGCCATCGGCTTCCCAACGTTTGCGACCACCGTTCATTAGCCGGCAGTCTTTGTGACCGTAGAGTTTGAACACCCAGAAGGCGTAGCAAGCCCACCAATTATTTTTGTCACCATAGAAGACGACAGTTGTGTCGTTGCTGATGCCCTTGGAAGAGCAGAGTGCGGCGAAGCGCTGTTTGTCAATGTAGTCGCGCACGACCTGGTCTTGGAGATCGGTATGCCAGTCGATTTTAACTGCGCTGGGGACGTGCCCCATCTGATAGAGCAGCACGTCTTCGTCCGACTCGACAACGCGGACGTTGGGATCGGCATGATGCTCAGCCACCCAGTCGGTGCTGACCAGGACCTCGGGATGGGCATATTCTTTGGGCATGGCAATTCTCCGTGGCGTTCGCTACGGGTGGAAGCGGGCGAATGACAGATCGCCGCGGGAAGTGGAATTCTAGACCTTTGGGCGGGACTGCGAAAGGGACCCAGCTTGGCGGCGAGTGCTTGCTGCTTGACCCGCGCCGCCGGGCGACCGACACTGGAGACGCGATCCAGGGCGATCGAGGTCCTTGGGCATTGGCGGACTAGTGCAGCGGAGCGATTTGAATGCGAACGAATTGGCTGGTAGGCGGCGCGGCCCTGGCGCTGCTGTTGATGGCGACGACTCAGGCCACGGCGGAGGATCAAAAAGTGCTCAAGGCAGGCGTCATCGGTCTCGATACATCGCATGCTCCGGCGTTTGCCAAGTTGCTCAACGGCGATGAAGCAACGGGCGACCTGGCTGGCGTGAAAATCGTGGCGGCGTTCCCGGGTGGCAGCCCCGACATTCCTTCGAGCGCCGATCGCGTGGCGGGATATACCGAGGAGTTTCGCAAGCTGGGGATCGCGATTTCGCCGTCGATCGAGGCCCTGCTAAAAGAAGTTGACGTGGTGCTGCTCGAGAGCGTCGACGGGCGGCCGCACCTGGAGCAAATCGTGCCGGTCCTGAAGGCGCGCAAGCCCGTGTTCGTCGACAAGCCAGTGGCCGGAACGCTCGCCGACGCTATTGCCATCTACGAGCTGGCGAAGGATTACGAGGTGCCGATCTTCTCGAGTTCCTCGCTGAGGTTCAGTCCGGGAATCATCGGCATGCGGGACGACGACCGCGTGGGCAAAGTGCTCGGCTGCGAAGCGCGTGGACCGTGCACGCTGGAACCGAATCATCCGGATCTGTTCTGGTACGGAATTCACGGAGTGGAAACGCTGTTCACGATCATGGGCACCGGCTGCAAGGACGTGACACGTGCGCGAAGCGACGGCACGGAGCTGGTGGTGGGCGTGTGGGACGACGGGCGGATCGGCACGTTCCGCGGCCTCCGCGCCGGCGCGCACGGCTATGGCGCCACGGTGTACGGCGACAAGGGCATCGCCCAGAGCGGCGGCTATGACGGCTACAAGCCGCTGGTAGTCGAGATCGTGAAGTTCTTTAAGTCCGGCACTCCGCCGATGCCGCCGGAAGAGACGCTCGAGATTTACGCCTTCATGGAAGCCGCCGACGAAAGCAAACGCCAAGGCGGCAAACCGGTCTCCATCGAAAGCGTGATGGCCAAAGCGCGCGCCGAAGCGGACAAAATGGTGGTTGTGCTCGAAGCCACACAGTAAGACTGCATCAGCCAGAGGCGACGGGGGAGCTAATGACAACTGTCCTTGTAAGACTTGGTCCTCGGGCTTTTGTGCCAGAGGAACCCACAAACCAAGGGTAGTCCCGGCCACTCAATCCATAGACGCCGTCATTGGGTGAAGTCTCCCAGAATGCCCGGCGGTCCTCGAAGCTTCATATCGGATGGTGTTTATGTTAAGCTAAAACGCACTTGATCCCGCCGGCAGACCCGACTTATCGGGTCCGCCAAATCTGGCCCGCTTGCTTTCACGACGGAAGCTCGGACCGCCACACCGTACGTTTCATTTCGCGGAGGAAGCATGAACCTGCCGCACGTGCCTCGCGCTCGAATGCTGGGCTGCACACCGGTCGTCACTCGGCGGCAGATGCTGCAGATCGGCAGTCTGGGGCTGATGGGCATCTCGCTGCCGCGGGTGCTCGCCGCGCAGTCGGCCGCTCAAGAGCATGGAATCACGCCGCGAGCGGACTCCTGCGTGCTGATCTTCTTGAACGGCGGGCCCAGTCATCTCGACATGTGGGACATGAAGCCCAACGCTCCGGACGGCATACGCGGCGAGTTCCAGCCAATTGCCACAAGCGTGCCAGGCATTCAATTCTCAGAACACATGCCGAAGATCGCGAAGCAAGCCCACCTTGCCACGGTCGTGCGCTCGATGCACCACTCGGTCAACAACGCTCACGCGGCGGCCGTGTACACGAGCCTGACGGGACACGATCGCGGCGATAACATTCGCTCAGTAGGCGGCGGTCCGGACGAATATCCGTCGCTGGGCTCGGTGCTGGGGAGCCAGCGACCGCCAGAACAACCGATTGTGCCGCACGTGTGTTTACCGTACATCACGAAGGAAGGTGCCGGCGGACCTCCGCAGTCGGGCTTCTTTGGCGGCATGCTGGGACGCGCGTACGATCCGCTGTTCGTGCTCAAGGATCCGAACGCGGCAGACTTCGCCGTGCCAGAGTTAACGCTGTCGGCCGATGTTTCGCTGGATCGGCTGACGGCGCGCGAAGCGCTGTTCCGCAACATCGAAGAGCACTTCGAGCGCGGGCAGGGCCGGGCGGCATACGACTCGATGGATGGCTTTCGCCGACGCGCGCTCAGCCTACTCACTTCGCCGCAGACGCAGAACGCCCTGCGGATCAGCGACGAACCCGACGCGGTACGCGAGCGCTACGGGAGGAACATCTACGGCCAGAGCGTACTGCTTGCAAGGCGAATGATCGAGGCCGGTACCCGCACGGTGACGATCTCCTGGGCGCCGGACGCGAATGCCACTTGGGACACGCACGGCGGCAACTTCGCTTCGCTGAAGAACTCACTGCTGCCGCAACTCGACGCCGCGTGCAGCAGCCTTGTCGACGATCTCAAGCAGCGTGGAATGCTGGACCGCACGATCGTGGCCGTGCTGGGTGATTTCGGCCGCACGCCAAAGATCAACGCCAACAACGGCGGTCGCGACCATTGGAACTACTGCTATAGCCTGATGCTCGTGGGGGGCGGCTTCCGAAGCGGATTCGTGTACGGGGCGAGCGACAAAATAGGCGCGTTCCCGGCTCGCGATGCGCTGGTGCCGGGTGACGTCATTTCCACGATTTACCACGCCCTGGGAATCAATCCGGCCTACGAACTGCGCGATCAGTTGAAGCGGCCGCATCGGCTGGTGCCGGCGGGCAATGTGGTGCCGGAACTATTGGCCTGACCTCTTGCGTACTTTTCTTCTCCGACGAACACCTGCTGAAGTTCTTTGACCATGATGCGTTCCCTGCGATGCGCGCTGTGCGCTGGTTTGCTGCTCGTTGTGACGGTCGGATTCTTGCTGGCCGCCGCCCCGACCGAAACGCCGGAGTATCCCAACCATCGTCAATTGATGGTGTATCGTGATGCCGCTGGCGAACATCCGGTCAAGACGCCGGAGGACTGGGCCAAGCGGCGGACACACATCCTGGCGGGCATGCAGCAGGCAATGGGTCCCCTGCCTGATCGGTCGGACCTGGCACCACTTGACGTGCAGATCACCGAGACGTTCGAGGGTCCAACGTTCATGCGTTACAAACTCACTTACCTGTCGGAAAAGACTGATCGCGTGCCGGCGTACTTGTTCGTGCCGAAGAATTTGAACGGACGCAAGGTGCCGGGTATCGTCGCCCTGCACCAGACGACGCCGCTGGGCAAGATGGAGCCTGCCGGCCTGGGCCCGAATGAGAACAAACACTACGGGCTGGAATTGGCCAAGCGCGGCTATGTAGTGATCGTGCCGGATTACCCCAGCTTCGGCGACTACGAGTACGACTTCAATGCCGACGACTATGTGTCCGGTTCGATGAAGGGGATATTCAACCACATGCGGGCGGTCGATCTGCTGGCGAGCAGGCCGGAAGTGGACGCCACGAAGATCGGCGCGATCGGCCATTCGCTAGGTGGCCACAACGCAATGTTTCTGGGGGTGTTTGACGACCGCGTCAAAGCGATCGTGTCGAGCAGCGGCTGGACTCCCCTGCATCACTATTACAACGGCAACCTGAAAGGCTGGACTAGCGATCGCTACGTGCCGCGAATCCGGGACGTGTATGGCCTGGATCCGAACAAGGTACCGTTCGACATGTACGAGATCGTTGCGTCGTTCGCGCCGCGGGCGTTCTTCTCCATGTCGCCACTGCACGATGATAACTTCGAGGTGGAGGGCGTGCGGCAGGTGATTGCCGCGGCCAAGCCGGTGTACGAACTGCTGTGCGCGGGCGACAACTTGCAAGTGCGATACCCCGACGCGCAGCACGACTTTCCACCGAAGGAACGTTTCGAATCGTACGCATTTCTGGATAAGCAGTTGGGCCACACGCCGCAGGAAGACTTCGGCGCGGAGCTGCCGCGAATCGCGCCGCACGAGCCGGCCGACGCGCTTCGGACGTTCCAGGTGCTCGACGGCTTTAAGCTCGAACAGTTGGCGGCCGAACCGCTCGTGGCCAGTCCCGTGGCAATCGACTTTGATGCCGACAGCCGAATGTACGTCGTCGAGATGCGCGACTACTCCGAGCAGGACAAAGACCACCTGGGGCGAGTGCGATTGGTCGAAGATACCGACGGCGACGGCAAGTTCGACAAAGCCACCGTGTTCGCCGAGGGGTTATCCTGGCCGACAGCGATCATTTGCTGGGACGGCGGGGTGTTCGTGGGCGCGGCACCCGACATTTATTACCTCAAGGATACGAACGGCGATGGCAAGGCCGATGAGAAGCAACTGGTGTTCACCGGCTTCTCACGCGGCAATGTGCAGGGCATGCTCAACAGCTTCCGCTGGGGCCTGGACAACCGCATCCACGGCACGGCCAGCACGGGGGGCGGCGACATCACGCGGCCCGATGGTCCCAAGTCCAAACCGGTCGCGCTGAGCGGACGTGATTTCTCGTTCGATCCGAGGAAACTCGATCTGCGGCCCGAGAGCGGCGGCGCGCAGCATGGCATGTCGTTTGATGACTGGGGGCGGAAGTTCGCCTGCTCGAACAGCGATCATATTCAGCTCATCATGTTCGAAGACCGATACATCGCGCGGAATCCACTGGTTTCAGCCCCCGGAGCCCGGGTGAGCATTGCAGCGGACGGACCGCAGGCCGAAGTGTTTCGGATCAGCCCGGTTGAAGCCTGGCGCATTCTACGTACGAGGCTGCGGGTGACGGGCGCGGCGACCGGACCGGTCGAGGGTGGCGGACGTGCGGGCGGCTACTTTACGGGCGCGACCGGCACGACGATCTATCGCGGCGATGCGTTCTCGGCGGAGTACGTGGGGCAATCGTTCACCGGCGACGTTGGTTCGAACATCGTGCACAGGAAGATTCTGAGGCCTAATGGTGTCGGGCTGATTGCCCATCGGGCGGATGAGAAGCGAGAGTTCGTGGCCTCGACGGACAACTGGTTCCGCCCGGCGCAGTATGCGAATGCCCCGGACGGGTCACTCTACATCATCGATGTGTACCGCGAGGTGATTGAGCATCCGGCCAGCCTGCCGGCGGAGATCAAGCAGTATCTGGACCTGACGAGTGGCCGCGATCGAGGGCGGGTCTATCGCGTCGTGCCAGAGGGTTTCAAGCAGCCCAAGCTACCGAAGCTGAGCAAGGCGCCGGTCGCGGAGCTGGTAAAGGCGCTGGGAAGCCCGAACGGCTGGACGCGCGACGCGGCCGCGCGAGTGCTCTATGAGCGGCAAGACAAAGCGGCGGTTGAACCTTTGCGAAAGCTGGCTGCTGATGCCGCGCTACCGCAGGCGCGCATGCAGTCACTCTATGCACTTGCGGGTTTGAATGCGCTGACGGCGGCCGATTTGCTCGCGCGACTCGACGATCGGGACCCGCGAGTGCGCGAACATGCGGTGCGGCTCTCGGAGCGACTGGCCAATGACGACCCCAAGTTGCGCGAGAAGCTGCTGGCAATGTCCGGCGACGACGCTCTGCGCGTGCGATATCAACTCGCATTCTCGCTAGGCGAAGTGAACGACACGCGGGTTTCCGCGGCGCTGGCCACAATTCTCAAGCGCGATGCGGCGGACTCGTGGGTCCGGCTGGCCGTGTTCAGTTCGCTGGCGAAAGGTGCGGGGAGTGCGTTCGGCGACATGGCGGCAGATAAGGCCTGGCGCAAGACGCCGGAGGGACGCGACGTGTTGCACGAGCTGGCGCGGTACATCGGCCGGCAGAACAATCGCGACGAGCTGGCACCGGTGCTAAACACGCTGGAGACGCTGCCGGCCGAGGATATCGCGACGAGTGCCGCGATTGTGCGCGGGCTGGGTCAAGGAATGGCTCGTCAGAAAGGAACCCTTGAAACGAAGCTTGCCGCAGTGGGCAGTGACAAAGCGGTCGAGATCCTGCGAGGGATGTTGGCCACGGCGCGGAGCACTGCGGCCGACGAGTCCCGACCGGCGAGCGATCGGGTGGAAGCGATCAGGCTGCTTGCACTCGATTCGTTCGACCAGTGCGGCGAAGAGCTGGCCGGGCTCGTTTCCAATCGCCAACCGCAGGAGATTCAATCGGCGGCGCTGGTGACGCTGGGTGGATTTGCGGAACCGAGCGTCGCGAAAACGATTCTGGAGGCCTGGCCCTCGCTCAGTCCACGCCTGCGTGCCGAGGCGACCGAGGTGTTGTTTGCTCGCGAAGAGCGGATTGCGGCGCTGCTGGCGGCGGCCGAGACGGGCGAGATCAATCTGGCCGATGTCGAGCCGGCTCGCTTGCAATTGCTGGCAAAGCACCCGAACGAAACGATTCGCAAGCAGGCCGAACCGCTGCTGGCAAAGATCAAGGTCGGCTCGCGGCAGGAGTTGATTGACCAGTACCAATCGGCACTCGCACAGCATGGTGACTCCTCGCGCGGGCGGCAAGTGTTTCAGAAGATCTGCGCCGCCTGCCATCGACTGGAAAACATCGGTCACGAGATTGGCCCCAGCCTGGCCAGCTTCCGCACGCGCGGAGCCGACGCGATTCTAGTGAACGTGCTGGACCCGAACCGCGAAGTGAATCCGCAGTTTGTAAACTACCTGGTGCTGACGGCAGACGGGCGTTCGATGTCAGGCATGATCGCTTCAGAGACCGCCAACAGCGTAACGCTACGGCGTGCCGAGAACGCAACGGATACAATCGAGCGAGCGGACATCGAAGAGATGCGATCGACCGGCTTGTCGATCATGCCCGAAGGATTGGAGAAACAAATCGACGTGCAGTCGATGGCGGATTTGCTGGCGTACTTGATGAGCGCGATCTAGGCAAGCGGAGCGAACTCGCGATGAACAGGCGGTCATCTTCTATGGTCACGCGTCGGGAGTTTTGTCGTGGTGTCGTGGCTGGTGCCGTCGGACTGGCGCTCGCCAGGCAGAGTCGACCAGCAGCCGCGGCCGAGTTTCCCAAGGGTCGTTACGTCGACGTCCACACGCACCTGGGTCAGACCTGGAATAGCACGGAGCCGCTGTCGGCCGCGCAGTTGCTTCAGTGGATGGATCAAAACGACATTGCGCAGTCTGTGGTGCTGCCGCTCGTCTCGCCCGAGTCGTCGTCATATCTGCTCACGTCGGATTTCGTGCTGGAAGCGACCAGGCCACATCGCGACCGATTGATTCCGTTTTGCAGCATCGACCCGCGCACGAGCTACTCCGGCGGACTCAAGGGTCTCGTCGGCATGCTGCGAAAGTGGGTCGATGCCGGAGCCAAGGGTTTCGGCGAACACAAGCCGGGCGTGCATATGGACGACGAGCGGAACATGACGATCTATGCCGCGTGCGGCGAGCTCGGACTGCCCGTGCTCTTCCATCTCGATCAGTTGCGGAACCTCGACGAGCCGGGACTGCCGGGCCTCGAACGCGCGCTCAAGGAGCATCCCAAAACCAACTTCATCGGACACGGGCCGGGCTGGTGGGCTTCGATCTCCGGCAACATCACGGCGGAGGATCTCGCCCGTTATCCCGACGGTAACGTGCAGCCGGGCGGAGCGATCGACACGCTGATGGAAAAGTATCCGAACCTGTATGGCGACCTGTCGGCCGGCAGCGGCGCGCAGGCCATCAGCCGCGATCCGGAGTTCGGCCCGCAGTTTCTCATTCGACGCGCGGACCGGTTGATGTTCGGAACGGATTATCTTTCGCCGGGGCAGGAAGTGCCGCAGCTGGAGTTATTTCGCAGCCTGGACCTGCCGGCAGATGTGCAGGCCGCGGTATTTCGCGATAATGCGCGAAAGCTACTGGGGCTGTCGTAAGCAGCGCTCGCCGCAATCATTAATCCTGGGGGGCAGACATCATGTCGCTGCGCACGCTGGTCGTATTTTCGCTGATGATTGGAGCGCTGGCCGGCGATGCGACGGCGGCGGGTTGGAAGGCCGGCGCGGCCCGTGAGAAGATCACGCCCGGGCAGTCGATGTGGATGGCGGGGTACGGCTCGCGGAATCAGCCGGCGACGGGTCTGCTCAACGACCTGTGGGGGAAGGCCCTGGTGCTGGAAGACTCCGCGGGAAAGCGTGCGGCGATCATCACGCTCGACCTGGTCGGCATCGGGCCCGACACCGCCGATCCGATCCTCGCGGCACTCGAGAGGAAGTACAACCTGCGTCGGGCGAGCGTCGCGATCTGCTGCTCGCATACGC
>Ga0172362_10005833_pt1 | contig 10647 bp, 6 predicted proteins | sample LakKivs1_kivu2a2_FD_114534 | JGI IMG/M metagenome (GOLD analysis project Ga0172362, IMG submission 114534) | Sediment microbial communities from Lake Kivu, Rwanda - Sediment s1_kivu2a2 | ecosystem: Environmental > Aquatic > Freshwater > Lake > Sediment | place: Rwanda: Western Province, Lake...
AGACGCCCGCCCGGCCCGCGAAGCCCGACCCGTGGCACTGCTGGCAGCCGGCGCCGCGCACGTAGGCCCGGCGAGGCCGCTCGGCCAGGCCCGCGTCGCGCAGGACGTTGGGCTCGGGGTAGTACGTCTCGCGGCAGCCCGGGCAGACCAGACGCACCAGGCGCTGGGCGACCACGCCGTTCAGCGCGCTCGACAGCAGGTACGGCTGGACGTTCATGTCCACCAGGCGCGCCACCGCGCCCGGCGCGTCGTTGGTGTGCAGCGTGGCCAGCACGAGGTGCCCGGTGAGGGCGGCCTGCACGCCCACGTGGGCCGTCTCCTCGTCGCGGATCTCGCCGACCATGATGATGTCGGGGTCCTGGCGCAGGATGCTCCGCAGCGCCCGCGCGAACGTCATGCCGATGTTGCTCTGCACCTGGATCTGGTTGATCAGCTCCAACTGGTACTCGACGGGGTCCTCGACGGTCAGGATGTTCCGCTCCGGGCTGCGCAGCAGGCCCAGCGCCGAGTACAGCGTCGTCGTCTTGCCGCTGCCGGTGGGGCCGGTCACGAGCACCATGCCGTACGGCTGGCGGAGCATGCGCAGAAAGGCCGCCAGCGTCTCGGTGCGGAAGCCCAGGTCCTCCATGCGGACGCGGAGGTTGGCCCGGTCGAGAATGCGGATGACGATCTTCTCGCCGAGGACGGTGGGCATGGAGCTGATGCGCAGGTCGATCTCGCGCCCCTCGGCGGCGATGCACACGCGCCCCTCCTGCGGCAGGCGCTTCTCGGCGATGTCCATCCGCCCGATGACCTTGACGCGCGAGACGATGGCCGCGTGCATCCCCGCCGGCGGGCGCAGCAGGTCGCGCAGCGCCCCGTCGATCCGGTAGCGAACGCGCGTGCACTTCTTGTCCGGCTCGACGTGGATGTCGCTGGCCTTGTCCTTGATCGCCCGCAGCAGCACCATGTTCATCAGGTTCACCACGGGCGAGCCCTCGACTGTGCGGCTCAGGTCCGTCACCGGCCCCTCGTCGATCGGCTCGTTCTCCAGCACCTCCACGTCCGACTGCGCCAGCGCGGCCATCACGCTGTCCATCTCCGTCGACGGGCCGGAGTACTTCTTGATCTGCTCCAGGATGTTGTCCTCCAGCGCCAGCACCGGGCGGATGCGGCATCCGGTGAGCTGCCGGAGGCGGTCGATGGCGGGCAGCGACTGCGGCTCGGCCATCGCCACCGTCAGCGTGTCGTGCACGCGGAACATGGGGATGGCCTTGAGGCGCGTGGCCTCCTCGGCGCCGATCAGCTCCAGCAGCGTCGGGTCGAGCAGACCGCTGCGGAGGTGGCAGGAGCGGACGCCCAGGTGGCGGCCCAGGCAGCCCGCCAGTTCCTCGGCGGTCAGCAGGTTGCGCTCGACGAGCAGCTCGCCGAGGAAGCGCCCGGTGCGTTTCTGCTCGGCCAGGGCGATTTCCAGGTCGTCGCGGGCGATCAGCCCGTCCTCGACGAGGATCTCGCCGATGCGCATCTTCTTGCCCGACGGTGCCATGGGGCGTTTCCCTTCGCGCCGGCGCACGGTCCGGCCGCCGCGCCGCGGCTCAGGCCGGCTGGAGGGCCTCCTCCAGCTCGGCGTAGCGCTCGAACATCGCCGACAGCTCGGTCAGCTCCAGCACCTCCTGGAGCGTCGCGTTGAGGCAGGCCACCTTCAGCAACTGCCCGTTGCGGATGAGCAGGTTCGTCGCGTCAGCGAGCACCTCCAGCCCGCGGCTGTCGACGAAGGCGATCTTCGAGGCGTCCAGCACGACGCGCGGACCGCGCTCGTCCAGCAGCTTGCCGATGTGCTCGGCGAACTCCTCGGCGTCGGAGCCGATGAGCGGGCCGTGCGGCTGGACCACCAGCACCTCGCCTTCCTCTCTCTCGCTGATCTTCACGCGCGCCCGTCCTCCGAAGGCGGCAGAGCGCCTGCGCAACGCAACCATGCAGACCTGGCTTCCTCATCGGCATTCCCCGCGGCCGCTTGAGCAGCGACACCCCCACGCGCGCCGACGGTGTTGTAGAATCTGGGGGAGAGGCCCGATGCGAATGTCGGCGGCGAAGGGCGGAACGTGGATTGCGGCGGCCGCGTGGCTGGTCTGCGCGATGCCCGCCGTTGCGGCGGACAGGCCCGACACCTTCGCCGGCGTGGGGCGCATCGTGGCCGTCGGCGACGTGCACGGCGATTACGGCCAGTTCGTGAAGGTGCTGCGGGCGGCGGAAGTCATCGACGCCAACGGCGACTGGGCCGGCGCCAGAACCCACCTCGTGCAGACCGGCGATGTGCTGGACCGCGGCGGCGAGTCGCGCAAGGCCATGGACCTGCTGATGAAGCTGGAGACGCAGGCCGCCGCCGCCGGCGGGGCCGTCCACGCACTCATCGGAAACCACGAGGCCATGGTCCTCCTGGACGACTGGCGCTACGTGAACGCCGACGAGATCAAGGCCTTCGGCACCGCCGACCAGTACCGCCAGGCCATGAGCGCCAAGGGCAAGTACGGACGGTGGATCCGCTCGCACAACGCGGCCGTCAAGATCAACGACCTGCTGTTCGTCCACGCGGGGATCACGGGCGCGGCCGCCCGCAAGTCGCTGGCCGAGATCAACAGGACCATACGCGCGGATCTGGCCAGGGGCGACGAGAACGGCCTGGCCATGGACTCCGCCGGGCCGCTGTGGGACCGGACGCTGGCGCTGGACGACGAGGGGCTGGTGGCAAGGGAGCTGGACGCGGCGCTGCGGAAGTACGGTGCGGCGCGGATGGTGATCGCCCACACGGTGTTCACCGGCGGGGTCGCGCTGCGCGCCGGCGGGCGGCTGGTCCGCGTCGACGTGGGGATGTCTTCGTTCTACGGCGGACCGGCCGCGTGCCTGCTCATCGAGGGGGCCGTGCTGTACGAGGTGCGCCCCGGGCGGGCGAAGCGGGCGCTGACGGCGGCCGCTCCGGCGAGTCGTCCGGCGGCGTCGCGCCCCTCTGCGCGGCCCGCGGCTGCGGCGGCGGGCCGCTACTTGCCGCCGCTTGGCGCCGCCCCGAGGTCCACCACGGGCCACGGGCCGGCCAGCCCGCGGGCGATGGGCGTCCAGAGGATGACCCGCCTGCCGGCGAGGTGGCTTTTCAGCTTGACGGGGGCGTCGCCGAACGTGGGGGCCACGAACGCCAGCGGCATCCCGACGTGCCGCGCCACCTGGGCGGGCAGGTGCGCGATCTGGTTGCTCATGTTGTACATGGTGTTCGAGTCGCCCGTCAGCAGCACAGGCGAGCGCGGGTCGTCGCGGTAGTACGCGCCGCTCTTGGCCTCTCGCACCGTCAGGATGTCGTCGGGCTTGTCGGCGCGGTACTCGGGCTTGACCGTGTAGCGGTTGCCGCCCGCCAGGGCCTTGGTGACGAAATCGTAGCGCTTGAGCCGCTCGGCCAGCTTCTCGCCGGCGATCTGTGCGGCCAGGTTGCGCCAGTGGCTGTCGCGGTTGTAGTACAGGGGCTTGTCGGGATTCTTCAGCCGCCAATCGCGGAAGAGCGTGTACAGGTCCACCACCTCGACGCCGGCCTCCAGCAGCCGCTTCATCAGGTGCTTGACGGACACGCAGACCATGCGGTCGGCGGGGACGCGGGCGGGCCGGCCTGCGGCACCGTCGGACACCACCACCTTGTCCGGGTAGATCGCCAGCTTGTCCGGCAGGGGCATGAAGATCAGGTCGATGCCGCGGGCCCTGAGCTGCTTGTCGAACGCCACGATGGCGTCGAAGGGCCTCTTGCCCTCGGGCCGGCCGTCGAAACCGTCGATCTGGATGACGGAGGCGTCCTGGCCGATGAAGCGGAAGTTGTCCTTCGTGGACCACTTGGCCTTCAGGTCGTCGCGGAACGGCTGGACCGACTTGCCCCACGCCTCGAAGCTGCCGCCGTGGGCGGCGAGCTCCTGGTCGATCGCCTTCAGCGTGCCGGCGATGGCCTCGGCGCGGGCCTTGGCGGCATCGGGCTTTTCCTCACCCCACGCCGCGGCGGCACACAGCAGCGCCGCTGCAGCACAGGCCGTTACGATGGCTCGCTTCATCATCACGTTTCCTTTCGCGTCAGTCGGTTCGCTCTGCTCAGCCCCAACGGTACTGAAACACGGCCGGCCCGGTTCCCGCGCGAGCGCGTGGCGAATCTGAAACGGCGGTGGTATCGTGAGGACGCGCGGCCGGAGCGTGGCCGCTGCGCGCCGATTGGGAGACCCGTGCCATGCGAGAGATGACGGCGATCTTGGCGGCGTCGGTGCTGTGCGTGTCGGCGGCTGCGCCGGCCGGCGAGCCGAAGGCCGACATCGGCTACTGGATGTCCAAGGACGTGCAGGCGCTGCCGCCGGGCGAGCGGATCAAGCTCCTCGACAAGCTCGTCGCGGCGGCGGGCAGGCAGTTCGACGTGCGGTTCCTGCGCGACGCGTTCATCCAGGACCCCGCCGCCGAGGTCAAGCTGAAGATACTCGACACCTACGTCGCGCGCTTCGCCAACAACTGGAGGGTGATCAGCCGGCTGAACGAGTGGTTCCCCGATGACCTTCTGGCCGACTACGAGCTGACGTGCGCCGCGGCGGACATCGTGGTGGTCCACACGGGCAAGTACCACCCCATGCGCCGCCGCACGGCCACGTTCCTCGTGATGGTGCTGGACAACATGCCGTATCCCGACCTGCCCCCCGCGGGCGCCAAGGTGAAGGTCACCTACAACAACGGCGTGGACCGCCGGAAGCGCCCGCGGACGCGCCAGATCGAGCTGGATGCCGCCGGCGCCCGCCGGGCGCGGGAGCTGTTCGCCAAGGTGCTGGCGCAGTTCAGCGGCATCGCGGGCAGGCAGTTCCGTCCGTCGCCCACGGCCCAGCAGGAGGTCCGGACGTGGTGGGACGAATCTCGGCAGGGGCGGGTGTTCATGGCGCAGGATGAGTGGGAGCGTATCAAGGCGTCCGGCTACTCGACGATCAAGAGCGCCGACCCCGCCCGCGTCATCGCCTCGACGTACCTGGGCACCAGGGGCACGGAGTGGCTGGCCGGCGGGGGCTTCCAGCCGGACGGGACGATCGTCGTGGCCGGCACGTCCCTGGGGCCGATGCTCCAGTTCGCCGGGGCGGCGACGAAGGTGCTCGGCCCGGACGGCAAGGCGCCGCCGGCGCCGCAGGCCGAGGTGCACCCGGCCGACCGCGACGTGCAGTTCTGCTGGATGCACAGCCAGGGCACGCCGTTCGTCGTGCGGCTGGCGCCGGACGCCAGGAGCATCCTGTCGGCGACGCGGCTGCCGTGGTGCTCCGGGGCGGTCACGTCGGCGGCGGTGGACGCCTCGGGCGGCATCTACGTTGCCGGCCCCGCCCGCAAGGCGCTGCGGCCGGTCTGCGCGGACGCCAAGGACCTGGCCCCCGCCCGGGCGCTGCCCCAGCCGGAGCCGCGGCGCGGCCAGCGGCTGGAGCCGCCCAACCCCCACGCCTGGGAGCATGCCTACGTGGCGAAGCTTTCCCCCGCGGCCGACCGCGTCCTGTGGGTGCGTTTCGTGGACAATCCCAACAAGTGCGCCAACGTGCCGGAGGTGCTCATCGACGCCCGCGGGCGCGTGCAGTTCACTTCCTGCGACCTGCGGGTGCTCGATCCGCGGGGCGGCGAGCTGGAGCGGCACGACCCGGCGTCGCTCAAGTCGCTGCCCGGTCGCTTCATCCGCTTCCAGGCCGAGAAGGGCTGGCAGGTCACCGCTCACGAGCACCACTGGCCGACCGGGCACGAGCCGTGGCGCTGCCCGTACGTGGCCATCCGCAGCGCCGACGGCAGCCGCTTCCTGACGCTGTACGACTGGCCGGGACCGTTCGTGGGCGCCGCGACGCGGAACGTGGCCGACTCGTTCTTCTACGGCTTCCGGTTCGACAGCGCCGGCGACCTGACGCTGCTGGGGCGTTGCGACGGCGGCAACACCGTGCTGCTCCGCGAGCCGCTGGACGTGATGCGCTGGGCGGAGAAGCTGAAAGGCCTGGGCTACAGCGCCGCCGGCGTCGGCGCCACGTGCCTGACGTTCATCATCCGCGTGTCCACCAGGACGTGGACCGTCACCGGCGGCAGCATCTTCCCGCCCGGCACGGTCGTCGAGGACGCCATCGACGCCCCCGGCGGCGGCGTGCTGGCCGTGTGCTCCGGCGGCCTGAAGCTCACCGACAACCACATCTGCACCGGCCTGCCGTGGGCGCCGTTCATCCTCGTCACCGACGCCGAGTGCCGCGTGCACCGCTTCTCGTCGGCGATGCCCGGCTGCGGGCAGGCCCGCGTCGGCCACGTCAACTGGGCCATCGCCTCGGGGACGGTCGCGGGCCGGCCCAGGGCGCTGTTCCTCACCGCCGCGGCCCAGAAGGCCAAGGTGTTCGACTACACGTTCGACGTGCCCTCGGCCAACGCCCTGCAAAAGGACTTCGCGGGCGGCGCGCTCGACGGGCACCTGACGGCGATCGATCTGGACCGCCAGACGGCCCCCCGGGCAGGAGACGAACGATGAAGCTCGCCACGTGTGCCTTGTTCCTTGCCGTTGCCGGTGCGGCCCTCGCGGCCGGCGGAAAGGCCGCCGCGCCGGCGGCGCCGCCGCCCGTCCAGGCCGGCACGACGTTCCATTTCTTCGGGCTGGTGTACGTGGCCGGGCGGATCGAGTTCCGCGACGCCGGCGGCGACCTGTTCCCCAACTACTGGTATGAGAATAAGCGTGGCGACGTGCGGGGGCGGTTCGTCTTCGACCCGGCCAACCCCGTGCTGGACTTCTCGCTGAACTGCACGAAGCTCTGCCAGCCCAACGACGGCATGGCCCTGAAGATCCTCGGCGAGGTGATGGACCCCAACCGCACACCCGCGGTGCGCTTCACCGCCACGAAGATCGGCCCGTGGCAGCCGGCCTCCGCCGCCGACAAGATCGGGCCGTGCGAGAAGGCCCCGGTATCCGGCGAGCTCGACGTGGACGGGCGGAAGCTGCCGGTGACCGCCATGGCGCGGATCACCTACACCGTCGCCGGCAAGGGCGACATGCGCGGCGTCATCGCCAACGACCTGCTCGGCACGAGCGTCCACCTCGTCGCCGAGTTCACCATCAAGGGCAAGGACCTGGCCCTGAAGAAAGTGGCCGACAAGGACATCCGCGTGACCGTCCACAGCCGGGCGTTCACGGCCGAGACGATCCTCAAGGGCACGCGCAAGAATACCCTCGAGGAGGCCGGGGCAAAACCGTAGTGGGGGGGCCGGAAGCGGTGGCGCACTTGCGGGCGAGAGCGGTTTAATCCAGTGAACATGGGACCGCCTGACGCGACATCGCGCCGCTCCCGCGCCGGCCGGACGCTGATCCTGGCAGGCGGCGCCGCCGTCCTGATCGCCCTGTGCGCGGGGGCGTACGTGCTGCTGCTGCGGGGCGGGAGCCCCCCGGTCCACCGGCCGGAGGCGTTGGGGACACCGCGGGCGCGTTTGCCGCAGGCGCCGTCGGAGTCGCCGGCATTTCAGACGGCCCGGCGCAGGCAGGAGGATGCCGCACGCTCCCTCGGCGTCCCCGTGCGCACGACGCTCGACCTCGGCGGCGGGGCGAAGATGGACTTCGTGCTCATCCCGCCGTCCAAAGACGGCAGCACACCCGCCTTCTACGTCGGTGCGACCGAAGTCACGCAGGGCCAGTATGCCATCGTGATGGGTAAGACACCGTTCATGTTCCCCGACGCCGCCAACCCGGCCGAGATGGTCTCGTGGCACGACGCGGTGCGGTTCTGCGGGCGGACGGCGCAGCACGCGGGCAAGGCTCTGCGCCTGCCGACGGCGGCGGAGTGGCGGCAGGCCGCGGGCGCTGACGGCACGGCGGCCGCGCTTGCCGGCCATTGGCCCGGCGCCGCCGACGGGCCGGCGGCGGCAGGGAGCAGCGCCGCCAACGCCTGGGGCGTCTGCGAGGGATACGGCAACGTGTGGGAGTGGTGCGCCGACGAGTTCGGGCAGGACGCGCCTACCTTCCGCGCTGTCTGCGGCAGGTCCTGGCGCGACTGGCGCGAGCTGCCGCTGCCGCTGGACCGCCGCTACGGCTGCCCGCCCGACCAGCGCAACGGCAACCTCGGCTTCCGCGCAGCGCTCGACATCGAGAAACTAGGGACGCACCCTAGTTTTCTCGCCGCCGGACCGACGCCTTCTTCGACGCGACCCAAGTCGCCAACAGCGTCCAGCCCCGTTCTTGAGCGGCTGCTGCTCACCATCGACGACGGCGTGCCGTACCAGCCGACCGGCGGGAACGTGGAACGGCGCGACCTGCAAGTCGAGCTGACCCGCGCCGCCGGCAGCGACCGGGTGGACCCCAACGGCTGGGCGTGGTGCGACGCGATGAGCGGCCTGGACTGGCCCGTTGCCGTGACCGCCTGCGACGCCAACGCCTCGCGGATGCACCTTGTGCTCGACATGACCCTCGGGCACTACCCGCCGGCGTACGTCGGCGGCCGAGTGAGCTACACGCTGGACCTGGAGCGCAGCTTCCAGACGCTGCGCGGGGCCTACCGCGGCGAGATTCGCTCCATCGCCGGCCGGAAGAAGCCCACGCGGAGCGAACTGCTCGTCCGTCGCCGCGAGGCCCCGGCCGCGACGGTCGGGCAGATCGTCCCCGGCCAGGTCGCCAGCGTGCTGGACGTGGCCGAGGCGAGATACCGCGTGTACCGCCCGATCACGGCGCACGGGGTGATCCATCCGTGCGCGGCGCCGGTGGCGGCGGCGCCGAGTGGACACCCGCGGCTGCTGTTCGGCAGGGACGACGTGGCCGCCGTACGCGCCGGGTTCGCCACGCCGGACGTGGCCGTGCTGGCTTTCGAGATGCTGGCGAGCCTGGAGAAGAGCGACCCTCGGGCGCCGGGCCAGGCGGCCGCCGCACAGGCTCTCTGCACGACGTTCCTCGGCCGCGACCCGGCCGCCGCCGCTGCGGCCGCGCGGCAGGCCGTCCGGCTGCTGGCCGAGCGCAAGCACGATCCGGGCATCGCGAAGGAGCTGGCCGGGCTGGCACTGGCGTATGACTTATGCTGCGACGACTGGCAAGCGGACCTGCGCGCGGAGGTGAGGGCGGCGCTGCTGGCGGCGGCGAGGCGAATCTGTGCCGTCGCGCCGGAACCGCGCCCGGAGGATGCGATCTTCGGCGAAGGCAAACTGGCCGGCGTGCCGGCCGGACCGTACGACTACCGCCTCGGCATGTTGCGTGCGGCGGCCGGGTTGGCGTGGCTGGCGACGGCGGGCGACGGCGGCAGCGGCCCGACAGACGCCGCGATCCCGCACGTGCTGCGGCGGTCCATCGAGCGGCTGCTGGCGACGGGGATCGGCCAGAGCGGCGCGGGGACGGGCAGCTACGAGCTGGCGGAACTGGTCAAGCTGCTCTACCCGTTCTGCCAGGCGTGGCGGCGGGCGACGGGCGATGACCCGGCCGCCGGCACCGGGGCCGAGCAGCTTCCGCTGTACGGGGCGTTCACGCGCGGGCTGTGCTTCGACCGCGGCAGCGGCTACGCGGCCGGGCCCTGGATGGCAATCGCCCTGCCCTCGCTGCCACGGCCGCGCCGCCCCGTGGCGCTATGGCACCTGGCGCGGTACGGCTGCCGGGCGGATGACGTCTGGTCGGCCGCCGTCGCCGCGATCAACATGCCGGCCTCGCTGGGCGCCGCGGCGCCGCCGGGCGAGTCGCTGCGCCCGGCATGGCACGACCGCCGCATGGGCAGCGTGGCGTTCCGCAGCGGCTGGGACGACCGGCGGGACTTCGTGGTGACGCTGGAGGCCGCCAGCGGCTGCCAGGAGGCGGCCGAGATGCGCGGCGACCTGTCGGTCCGCGGCCTGGGGCGCCAGTGGCTTTCCCGCTTCGACGCCACGGGCATCGCCTCGCCCTGGCCGACCTTCGAGCAGCGCAACGTGCTTCAGCTTCCGCCGAACACGACCCAGAAGGCCGGGCCGCTTCGGCCTGACGCGCGCGGTTACGTGGAGGTGATTCGCGTGCGCCCCGATGGCTCGGCCGCCTCGGCGGCGGTGCGTGCCGATGCGGGCGGGGGGGGCCTGGACTGCCTGCACCCGCCGCGGGCAATTTTCCGTGTCAGCGGCCTGGACGGCGAGGAGGCACGCAAGCAGACGCCGGTGGAGGCTTCGGCGTGGCGCACGGTGGGCGCCGACTTCAGCGGCGCATCCGGCGCCGACGCCCTGATCGCCATCGTCGAGGGCACGCGACGCACGCGCCCCTGGCTGCGGGCGTGGGAAATCGACGTGGGCGACCTGCCGCCGCAGGCCGTGCAGTGCGGCCCCACGTGGTTCGTCGTCCGACCGCCCGGCTCGCGGGCGTCGATGAAGGGCACGTTCCTCTACCCCGACGGCGTCGTGGACAAGGTGGCGTCGGTCGCCTACCTGCCGCCGGCCGGGGGCCTCGGCGGGCGCATCCGCGCGATGCTCGACAAGCCCGACAAGGTCATCCGCCCCGTGCTGGAACTGGAAGGCCCGCGCAAGGGCGACGAGATGCTGGAGGCCCTGCGCGACCTGGCGGGGCCGGGCGCCGCCGGCCGGGCGGGCGAGCAGGCCGCCGACGACGAGACCGACGAGCAGGGCGTGCCCCGCAAGGGCGCCCGCCACGAGCTGCTGGGCTCGGTGATGTTCAACCTGCTGCGCAAGCAG
>Ga0172362_10005836_pt1 | contig 10646 bp, 9 predicted proteins | sample LakKivs1_kivu2a2_FD_114534 | JGI IMG/M metagenome (GOLD analysis project Ga0172362, IMG submission 114534) | Sediment microbial communities from Lake Kivu, Rwanda - Sediment s1_kivu2a2 | ecosystem: Environmental > Aquatic > Freshwater > Lake > Sediment | place: Rwanda: Western Province, Lake...
GCCGTAGCCGACGCCTTTGACGCTATGATATCTGATCGGCCCTATCGGTCAGCAATGTCCATGACCGAAATCGTGGATGAGATCAAGCGTTGCACAGGTACGCAATTCGATCCGGCCGTCGTGGCGGCGTTCCTCAACACGGTTGGAACGATAGCTAAATAGTCCACAGAATGTCTATCCCCTGAATCCTGCTGCCCTATAATGTAAGCAGTTAAAGCACACGGTCTTTGCCGGATCATATACTGCCATCGAGAGTAGTTCAACGTTGACCTCTTCAATTCCTTATACAAATCAAGTAAAATGAATCCTCTGAAATTCGAGTCTCTTAAGGATGCGTTTGTGGAGATTAGGGTTATAGCCGAAAGCATAGACAAGATCCAAGCTGACGCTGTCGCAGTGAACATCTTTGAAGATGTGAAACAGCTTGCTGGCGCGGCTGCTGCCCTGGACAGGGCTCTAGATGGGGCTATCAGCTCTCTCTTGGAGCGGGGTGAGGCCAAGGGAAAATTCGGAGAGGTGAGTGTGATCCACACCTTGGCGAAATTGCCTGCGAGGGTGGTAGCTATTGTGGGATCAGGCAAGCGGGCGGACCTAGATTCAGACAAGCTTCGCGGACTTACCGGAGAGTCTTGTCGTACACTGCGGAAATTGGGTTGCCGGGAGATAGCCACAATACTGGACGGTACCGAAGAGAGCGGCATCAAGCTTGAAGCGGCAGCCAGGGCGATAGCCGAGGGTGCGGTGCTCGGGCTGTATGGCTTCACCAAATACAAGAAACCTGAATATGAAGATATCAGAAAGATGCTGATAGCGGTAAGAGAAAGGGAGAACACGAGGATTCTAGAGTCGGCTATTGATAGAGGAAAGCTGATCGCTGAGGCCACTAACCTGGCCCGAGATATGGTCAACGAACCGGCCAACTACATGACACCTGGACGCATGGCGGAGGCAGCTGAGGGAGTTGCCAGGAAATATAATCTGGAGGTCAAGGTCTTCGATCGAGAGGACATGCGGGCGATGGGCATGTCGGCGCTTCTGGGTGTAGCTGAAGGAAGCAACCAGCCGCCGAAATTGATAACTCTGCGCTACAGAGGAGATGACCGCTCCGAAAGGGCGGCTGGTTTTCTGGGAAAGGGCATCACGTTCGACTCGGGAGGAATCTCCATCAAGCCTTCGGAGGGCATGGACGAGATGAAGAGCGACATGGCCGGGGCCGCCGCCGTCATGGCGACAATGGTGGCGATCGCCCAGCTGAAGCCAAGAATGAACATAACGGCTATTGTAGGGGCCGCCGAGAATCTGCCCAGCGGCACCGCTCTGAAGCCGGGCGATGTACTCAAGGCGATGATCGGCAAGACCATAGAGGTAATAAGCACAGATGCCGAAGGAAGACTCACTCTTGCTGATACCCTGGGCTATGCGCAGAAGCTTGGTTTGTCTCCTCTCATTGATTTGGCCACTTTGACCGGAGCTTGTCGTGTTGCCCTAGGTACGCACTATAGTGGGCTGTTTGGTAACAACCAGGAGCTGTTGGACAAGATTCTCAAAGCTAGTCGAGGAAGTGGTGAGAGGATGTGGCAAATGCCTATGCCAGACGAATACAAGGAGCAAATCAAGAGCGATATCGCCAGTGTCAAGAATACAGGTGGCAGACTTGGCGGGGCAATCACGGCTGCGCTTTTCCTGGCTGAATTCGTTGGCGATGTCCCCTGGGCCCATATCGACATAGCCGGGACTGCTTTCTCAACAAAAGAGAGCGGCTATACAGTGAAAGGAGCCACCGGAGTCGGTGTTAGGACTCTGACCGAATTAGCTCTGAACCAGCAAGAAAGTGAGGAGGGTGTATGAAAATAGAGTGGCTGGGGCATTCTTGCTTCTTGATCACCGCCAAGAATGGACTGAGAGTGATCACCGATCCTTACAATGTGGGCGGGGGCATCGGCTACGCTCCCATTAGGGAAACTGCCGACGTGGTTCTGGTTAGCCATGATCACGGCGATCACAATAACGTTTCCGCGGTGCAGGGGAAGCCCGAGGTGATCAGAGGCATCGGCGCGAGAAACGTTGGGGGTACTGAGTTTAGGGGAGTCGGTGCCTTTCATGATGCTTCCGGGGGCAAACAAAGAGGATTCAATACGGTGTTTTGCTTTGCGGTAGACGATGTTCGGCTTTGTCACCTTGGGGATCTGGGGCACGTTCTTAGCGATGCTGAGGTCGAACAGATCGGCGTCGTGGATGTATTATTCATTCCTGTCGGCGGTTTCTACACTGTTGATGCCTCCACAGCCAAGCAAGTGTGTGACCAATTGAGGCCGAAGGTAGTGATTCCCATGCATTTCAAAACCGCTAAATGTGGCTATCCTATTGCCGGTGTCGAGGATTTCCTTAAAGGCAAGAAAGATGTGAGGAGGGTTCGGGGCAGCGAAGGGGAACTCGAACACGATGAACTTCCGGCTGGCCCCGAAATCGTCGTACTCCAACCGGCCTTGTAGCTATTGATATCGGGTGGTGTCAGGTCGATGATTATCAAAGATGCGGATTTCGTATTTACGCCCCCCCCACAGCTGGCCTGGGCACGGCGGGTTCTGATCAAACCCTGTGCGGGCTATCCCTTGCCATACCCGGTCACTACAAGCCCGAAACTATTAAACGATATCATTAGAGGTATTAGAAAGGTCAGCAACGCAGACATCATCATTGCCGACGGGACTCCCGGCGGTGAATCGATCTATCCGATATATCAAGCTCTGGGATACAATTTTCATCACGTTCTCATGCTGGACATCAGGGATTCAATCTTTATTGAGGTCCAGAATCCTCTGACTGAATTCTATGCTGTGGAAAGCTTCTGGGTTCCCAACGTGGTGCTGCGCAGCGACTTCTTGATAAGTGTCACTCCCTTCAAGGTCTCCCGGCAGTGCGGTCGCTTCAGCGTTGCTAATCTTCTCAGCCTGCTGCCGGTGAGCAAGTATCAGAAGGGCAAGTCAGGCGGCTGGGGAACCTTGTATGAGCTGGGCATCGAGAAGGTGTTGGCTGACCTCTATTTCACACTGCCTTTTGACCTTGGTATCATCGAAGCGCATCAGAAGCTCGTATACGCAGAGGACCCCGCAGTCGGAAAAGCGGAGGATTACGGGAAGATGCTCGTTGGTGAGCCCCATGAGATTGATCTCGAAGCCGCGCGTATAGTTGGAGTTGATTGTGAACACCTAAGGCTCATTGGTGAGGGACGAGTTCAACTCGAGGATGAATAGACCACGCCGTCATTTGTCAAACCGAACCAAATTCCAATTGTGATCCCCAAGCCGTGTCGTGTTCCTGATTGGGCCTTGAGTTTTGCGTCGGTTCAGTAGTCGGGATTTGGCGCTCAAGATTGCTGCTTAATATGTGATGTTGAAATCTGTGTACTGGCCCGAGTAGTCGGACCAATCTGTCTTTATTCTGTCGACCCTTGCCGCCGGCGACCCGACCTTTAGTTGCTCCAGGAGCCTGTCCAACCGTGTCTTCTCACCTTCAGCCTGGACCTCAACAGCGTTGCCGGCCGCCAGGTTCCGAACATAGCCCCCTAGACCAAGTTTCCTGGCCTCAGTGCGAACAAAGTAACGAAAGTAGACACCCTGTACTCTCCCGTAGACTATAGCCGAAAGCCGCGCCAGATTGACCATTCTGTCAATCCCATTGTCTTGCCCGTCTCCAATCATTGGTGCTGCCCGGTAGTCTTCACTTATTCGTGGTTGCTCGAAGAATCGATGTAGTTGTGTAAACTGAACGTTTCGTTCCGATCTGGTGTTCCTGCGATGTGACTTATTAGTGGAAGCACTCTCGAATTCGGGCGGGCGGTCGAGGAAGATACCGAGCGTGGTTCTCCACTGAACCGAGATTGATGGCTATATGCCATTAGCTAGGCCTGAGTCTCGTTTGTCCGCAGACTAGAAGCATCCCCGTGTGCTTGAGGCCAATGGCAGAGCCGCGGATACCGACCCCCGGTCGCCGGTTTAGCACAGCTCCGGATGAGCTGTCAATCGGCTACTCCTCGTATTCTTCGGGAGCTTTCCTTTTTCTCTTGATTACCTCCACCTCTGGCTGCGACACGAGTTCAGAGATCGGCTTACTTTTCCGCGCTCCCTTCTTCGGTTTCTTAGCCTCATGATGTCGATAGTCTCGTCTACCCATGACTGCACCTCAGTCTTTCCCAGGCTACCCGTGCTGCCTGGTTCTCGGCGATTTTCTTGTTTCTCCCAGTTCCTTTGCCCAGTGTCTCTCCCTCGATAACGATTTCTACGGTAAACTGCTTCCTGTGGTCAGGCCCGCTAGCTCCCACTAAACGGTAAACAGGCGTTGGCTTCTTTTGTCCCTGAATGAGCTCCTGGACCAACGCCTTATAGTTCGATATTATCATTCCGGCCTTTACCTTCGTCAGTTGTGGGCTGAGTTGTCTCAGCACAAATTGCCGGGTACTGCCCAGCCCCTGGTCCAAATACAAAGCGCCCGTCAGAGCTTCCATGGCATTTGCCAGGTTGCTTGCCTTAGCCCTGCCCTCATTTGTCTCTTCGCCTCGCCCTAACAACAGCCAGTTGCCCAGGCTGAGTTCGGATGCCACCTGAGCCAAAGTTTCGCGGCAAACCAAAGCAGCACGGAGCTCGGTTAGCTCCCCTTCAGGTAATCTCGGAAATTCTCTGTATAGCTTTTCAGTTACCACGAAGTTCAGTATGGCATCTCCCAGAAACTCCAGGCGCTCGTTACTGGATGGGGCAAGCCCCGGGTTCTCGTTACAATAGGATGAATGTACGAAGGCCTGTTGCAATAGAGATTGTCGGCGAAAAGATACTCCCAGTTCATTCTGAAGGTCATTCCAGTCGGTCATTTGTGAATCAAGTATAGCAGCAAAGCTTGGCTGCCTCAACCCGTCTTGACTCCTGGAAACTCCAATCTTTGTGCGCGGTCCACGTCCGATCCCCGTTGGGGGCTTTCTCCCTGCGGTGCTATAATGATGTCTGATTCTTCATGGATATCCTGGCCACACTTAATTCTGCCCAGAGACAAGCTGTGGAGGTCATTGAAGGGCCTGTGCTGATCTTGGCAGGGCCCGGCAGCGGCAAGACCAGAGTGATTACCCACCGGGTCGCTTATCTGGTCAAGGTCTGCGGCGTCAGTCCCCGCAACATTATGGCAGTCACCTTTACCAACAAGGCGGCCCGAGAAATGAGAAAGAGGCTCGATCAGCTTCTCAGACAGGCTGCGGAGGACTTGACCCTAGGAACCTTCCATGCTATTTGTGCCCGGATTCTCCGCCGTGAGGGCAAAGTAATTGGCCTCGAGCCGAGTTTTGTCATTTACGACGAAGACGATCAACTGAGATTGATGAAGCAAGTTCTGGAAGAACTGAATCTGGACTCCAAGCAGTACGTTCCTCAAGCTGTGCGCTCAACCATCAGCGCGGCTAAGAGCCGGCTGCTTGGACCCCAGGCCTACGCTCAACAGGTTGGCAGCTATTTCGAAGAGATAGTTTGTAGAGTGTATGAGAGATATCAGAAATTGCTGGGCCAGGGTCAGGCTGTCGATTTCGATGACTTATTGATGAGAACAGTGGACTTATTTCGCGAGTATCCCAAGGTCCTAAAGACGTACCAGTCGAAGTATGTTCATCTCCTCGTCGATGAGTTTCAGGATACGAACACTGCTCAGTACGAGTTGATGAAGCAGCTAGCGGGCAGATACCGCAACTTGTGTGTAGTTGGCGATCCTGACCAGTCTATCTATTCATGGAGATTTGCCGATTTGCGCAATATTCTGAGCTTCGAGAAAGACTATCCCGAAGCTAGAGTGGTATTCCTTGAGCAGAATTACCGTTCAACCAAGACAATCCTGGAGGTAGCTTCAGATGTCATCTCCGCTAATAAACTGCGGAAGCCCAAAAGGCTATGGACGGAGAACGAGGACGGAGCCTCTGTGTCCCTTATCGTAAGCTACAACGCCGAGGAAGAGGCCCAGGCAGTCGTCAACGAAATAGACAGGCTGATTGGCCAGGAGCGAATGTCCCTTAGTGATTGCGCCGTGATGTATCGGGTTAATGCCCAGTCACGTGTCCTGGAAGAGGCTTTCCTGAGATACGGCACTCACTACAGGCTTGTTGGTGGCACTCGCTTTTACCAGCGCCAAGAAATCAAGGATATCATCGCTTACCTCAGAGTCATTAATAATCCGGAGGACGATATTAGTTTGACCCGGATCATAAATACGCCGGGCAGGGCCATCGGTCAAAAGACTATCGGTGCTCTTCAGTCCTGGGCAAAAGGTCATGACGTCTCGCTTTCCGGGGCTGTGAAGCAACTGAGTCGCAACGCTACGTCTGGCGAAGGCACGGCGTTTCTTTCCGTGCGCGCTTCGCAGGCGCTGGCCGCGTTTGATGCGCTCATAGATGGATTTGCCGCGGAGAGCCATCGACTCAACCTTTCCGCCTTGCTGGATGAGATACTGAAGCGTACCGCGTACAAGGACTATGTCGCGGCCAGGGACGATGGCGAAGAGAGATGGGAGAACATAATGGAACTGCGCAGTGTCGCTTGCGAATATGACATGTTCGGAGCGAGAGAGGCGTTGACCATGTTCCTTGAGAAAGTCAGCCTGGTATCGGACCTGGACGAACTGGACGAAAGGGCTAACGCCGCGACTTTGATTACGCTGCATCAGGCCAAGGGCCTGGAGTTTCCGGCAGTTTTCATTGTTGGTCTGGAGGAAGGAATTCTCCCGCACAGGCGGTCATTCGATGACCCGGAGCAAATGGAAGAGGAACGGCGTCTCTGCTATGTGGGAATAACTAGAGCTAAGAAGCGACTCTACCTTCTGCGCAGCTACCGGCGAAGCTTGTTCGGCGGCAGCACGGCGAATCCACCATCGCGCTTCCTTGAGGACATCTCACCGCACCTGATCAGTTCGAGACATCTGTGGGATGACAGTCTGGCGCACGCAGCCGGTTCTAGCTCGTGCTTGGGTGCGCAACCTTCACCGTTCCCGTCTGACGCACTGGTACCCAGGGTAGGAGACCATGTACGTCACAGCAAATTCGGCAAGGGCATTGTGATGAGTTGTAATCCTACGAGGGATGATCATGAGATGACCGTCGTCTTTGAAGAGGCGGGCGTCAAGAAGCTTCTGGCCAGCTTGGCACCTCTCGAGAAAATCGAGGAAGATCTCAATATCGCCTTCTAGGTAATTGACAAGATACACGCAACCGTGTAAGATAACGAGCAGATGCCTATCAAGATTCTAACTCCCGAAGTAGTCTCCAAGATCGCTGCCGGTGAGGTGATTGAGAGACCGGCCTCGGTTGTCAAAGAACTGGTTGAGAATTCCCTGGATGCAGGAGCCACCCAGATCGGCGTGGAAATCGGCACGGGGGGAGTGGAATCGATCAAAGTGAGCGATAACGGGGCTGGCATTCCTGCTTCCGAATTAGAGCTTGCTTTTCACAGACATGCCACGAGCAAGATCAAGGATCTCGACGATTTGACGAAGATCTGCACTCTTGGCTTCCGGGGCGAGGCATTGTCAAGCATCGCGGCAGTTGCCGAGGTGGAAATATCTACTCAAGCAGCACCGGAGGATGCGGGCAGTTATGTATACCTGAGAAACGCAGAGATAATCGGCAGGGAGAGCCGGGCCAGATCGCGGGGCACTACCGTGAGTGTGCGCCGATTGTTTCGCTATTTTCCGGCGCGCCTCAAGTTCCTCAAATCCACAAATACCGAGAACAGCCATGTCGCCCACCTGGTAAGCCAGTATGCTCTGGCTTTCCCCGAGGTCAGGTTCAGCTTGGTGCTGGATGGGCGTCTCGGCATGCGCACCGGCGGCAGCGGTGATCTGCGTGAAGCGGTGGCTCAGATATATGGCGCGGAGCTGGCTCAAAGAATGCTAAAGGTGGAATGCAATGAGGGCCCTGCTAAGGTCTGCGGTCTGGCGAGCCCGGCTTCTCTGGGTCGTTCTACTCGAAACTACCTCACCTTCCTGGTGAATCGGAGATGGGTTCGCAGTCCCCTGCTAACGCGGGCAACCGAGGAAGCCTATCGTGGTTTGCTTATGGATGGGCAACATCCCATCGCGGTCATTAATGTGTTTCTGCCAGCTGAGGAACTGGATGTCAACATTCATCCTGCCAAAGCTGAGATAAAGTTCTGCAACGAACAGGCTATCTTCACCGGCGTGCGCAAGGCTATAGCAGAGTCACTGGCCGCAACACCTATAGCCAGCTCGAGAGGCGTGTCGTTGTCAGCCAGTTCCGGGCAGTGGGAAAGCCCTCGTATGATAATGGATGGCGGACCCACTTTCGCAGTGGCCCAGTTGCCCGCGCTGGAAGTGCCGGTCTTGAGGATACTGGGTCAGCTTTCCAACACCTATATCATCGCCGAAGGGCCGGACGGGCTCTATCTCATAGACCAGCACGCTGCTCATGAACGTATACTGTACGACCAAATTCTGGCACAGCAGGCGCGGAAGAGCGTGGAGATTCAGCGATTGCTCCAGCCGATAAGCATCGAGTTCAGTCCCAGAGAAGAAGAGGTCTTGAGGGCCAACGAAGGGCATCTGGCTGAATTCGGCTTTGTTATTGAACCTTTCGGAAACAGAAGCTACTTGATACGCAGCGTACCGGCCCTGATGGTCCATGCGAATATCGTAGAGATGGTAGGTGTGCTGCTCGAAAACCTTGCCGGTCCGGAAAAGCTCGGTACCTGGGAAGAAAAGCTAGCCGAGTCTCTGGCCTGTCATGGTGCTGTCAGAGCAGGACAGCAGTTGGGCAGTGATGAGATGAAGGAGCTGATAAAGCAATTAGAGCAAACCGGGCAGCCACGCACCTGTCCCCATGGCCGGCCGACCATGATTCATTTGAATTCCCGACAGCTAGAGAAAGAATTCGGCAGGATAAGCTAAGCTGCCGAGCCGTTCGAAAGGACGAGGTGAGACTTCCTCATGTATCATTCATCGAGAGTGACGGATACGAACTCAGCAACAGGATAAGTTTCCGGGAGTTGAAAGCCAACGAATTCATCGGCCATCAGAAAACGACTGGCAGCAAAGATTGGAGTAACCTGCCTGGCCCGCTGGAAAGGCTAGACAGGTCAAAGCACAGGTTAAGCAGCATGCCTTCAGCCTTCTAGAGCCTGTACGGGCACCTGTACGAGATCTGTCCTCCGAAGTTCCCCGCAATGTTCAAAGAGCTTCTACCGGAGGAATGGGAATCGCGAGAAGACCCCAAGTTGCTTCAAGGTTTCAGCAGGGTGCTCGTTTGGCGTAAAGCCGATCTGCTTACATCCTACTCTCAAGAAAGGAAACCTTCTGCGCTACTGCCCGGCCGGCTCGCGTCCGAGTTCCCACTTTAGCAAGGTCGTCAGCCAGTTGGGTCTCCCCGACTACATCCCGTACCCACTTGCTAAAGTCGGCCTTCCCATCACTGGAATGATACCGGAACGTCTCGTCGCTCATATTGTTCAGAGCAGTTCCGAGCTCTCTGAGGTTCTTGATGACCTTGCCGTCGTGAGACCAGAAGCGCTTGTCTTCCGGCACATCCCCCAGGCGTCTCATTGCCTCTTCCTTGCTGATTCTGACAATCCTGATTGCCTTGACCATCTCGCACACCTCCTCACTTGAGACTATGCACATTATACCACTACATGCCTTGAACTGACACTACTGACTGTAGCAGGATCTTCTTGTAGGTCTTGGTTTGCCGGTCATTTCAGGCTGCACATGTCGTACTTAATAATACAATAGCGGAAGGTGCCATTCTGCTATAATACGATACTCGTCCGGGTTTGGAGGAAGGTTAACGAGCGAGTGCACATGTCTGCCGAAGGAAAACTGCCCGAGAGAATAAACAGGCTGGAAGAGCTGGCCAAGAACTTGTGGTGGAGCTGGCATCCCTCGGCACGTAGTCTGTTCAGGGTGCTGGATTATCCGCTATGGCAGTTGAGCGGGCATAATCCTGTCAAGCAGTTGCGTGAGATGAGCAGCGAGAAACTGGCAGCAGCGGCTACTGACCCCACATATCTTAAGCTCTATGACTCCGTGATGTCAGCGTTCGATGCCGAGATGTCAGAGAGAGCCAGCTGGTTTGCCACAAAGCACCCGGGTGCGCTATCCGGTCCCGTTTCCTACTTTTCCATGGAATTTGCCATCCATAACTCATTGCCCATATATGCGGGCGGGCTAGGAGTTCTGGCCGGCGATACCTGCAAGGAAGCGTGTGACCTCGGGCTTCCCCTGATCGGAGTTGGTTTCATGTATCCCCAGGGTTATTTCCATCAGCATATATCGACTGAGGGCTGGCAAGAGGAGATTTATAGCCGGTTGAATTTCGATGAAGCCCCGATCAACCCCATCAACCCGGTTCCCCGTTCCAATCTGTGCCTCCCATTGATTCAGCTTAAGCTCGACGATAGGACATTGTACCTTGGGGCGTGGCAGGTGCGGCTGGGCCGCGTCAGCATTTACCTCCTATGCTGCAACGTCGCGGAGAATACGGTACAGGACCGTAGCCTATGTGACCGGCTGTACATCGCCGATCAGGAGCAGCGTATACAGCAGGAAATCGTCCTCGGAATTGGAGGCGTCCGTGTCTTGCGGGCTCTCGGCATCAAACCCTCGGTATGGCA
>Ga0172362_10005838_pt1 | contig 10643 bp, 12 predicted proteins | sample LakKivs1_kivu2a2_FD_114534 | JGI IMG/M metagenome (GOLD analysis project Ga0172362, IMG submission 114534) | Sediment microbial communities from Lake Kivu, Rwanda - Sediment s1_kivu2a2 | ecosystem: Environmental > Aquatic > Freshwater > Lake > Sediment | place: Rwanda: Western Province, Lake...
CGATGAGTCCAACCTACGAGGGGCAACGCCCCTTCGTTCCCCCTAACGCCGTCACGTCGACGGCAGGAGATAGACATGACCGAGCAGAACGACCTGGATGACGACGTCCGAGCCGTGTCCGCCTTTTGCAGCTTCACTGACCTGCTGGACTCCTCCCCCACCTACCGGCCCAGTATCCGCGCCGACGAGTACGGGGCTCCAGCACTCCGCGTTGCGGCGGCTTTTGACGAGGCGATGGAGCGTCGCGGCGACAGCCGCCGGTCCTACGTCTACTTCAAGGGCCGCGACGGCAATCTCCACTGCTGCAACGGCGTCCCCAGCCGCGTGGTCAGCGACCTCCTGCGCCGAGCCTGCTCTGGCATCTCTGGCATGGAGCCAGTGGATCGAATCACGCTCCGCGGGCTTCTGGCCTCGGTCCCGATGGACGCCGATGTGCTCGCCAAGCGCAAGGCGCGGCTGGCGTGCTACAACGGCCCGAAGAGGGTTCGTGAGTTGATCGAGAACGCGGTGGTCATCTTCCGCGTCGGGATCTCCGACCACAACTTCTGCTGCGTCGGGCCGCGTGGCTCGGTTTTCCTGGTGATCATCACCGTGTACCGCAGCGCGAAGTACGCCGAGAAGGCGGGGGCTCCAGGTCGTGTCGACCTGCAGCTTTCGCCTTTTCGGCTGCGGGAATAGCCCCGGCACGATGCCGATGGGTACGCGCGCAGCGGGAATAGCCCCCGAAGCGATGAGTCCAACCGACGAGGGGGCACAACGCCCCCTCGTTCACCTAACGCCGTCACGTCGACGGCAGGAGATAGACATGACCGATGCAAACACGCGCGACCCGTTCACCGAACTCCACCAGAAGGGGGACCACTCGATTGAGTGGCGTTTCGCGGTGACGCTGCCGGTGTGCGCTGCCGACGTTCATGTAGAGGCGTGGTTCGCCCTTCTTCATCGGCAGCTTGAGGCCGTGAAGGCGGCGACGGTCGTCAACAAGCTGATCAAGACTATCGACACCTCGCTCCCCGGTAAGGTGTACCACCAGATAAACATGCTCGGCGTTTGGTTCTCGACGAAGTCAAAGAAAGACTTTGACCTCGTCAACGCGATAGTCCGCGCCGTCCTCGCAGACGTCGACCCCGACGCCTTCGCCGCGGAGATCAAGACCGCCGCCGAGGCGGCGCTGGCGGCGCAGGACCGCAAGGTCGAAGCGGAGACACGCGCTGACGCCCTGCTGGGCGTTGCGCTGTCTGCGCGTGAGTCGGTGCATCGAACGGCGATGGAAAAGGCCGAGGAAGCCTTCGCCGATGAGATCGACGCGCTGCGGGGCCGGTACAACGTGCTGGTCGAAAAGTTCGTCGAGCGTTGCCAGCAAGAGGCGGCGCGTATCGTGGCCGATGTGGAGGAGTTCGCCGACTGTGGGGTCGACGCGCAAGCCGTGTTCGACCTGACGAACGAGATCGTGGCGGCGCAACCGTTGAAGTTCAGCGGGCCGAGCATCCTGCTTGGCGAACAACGTGTTCGCGTCGTTCTTCCAGGTCCAAATCGGACCCGATTCGACGAGCACCTGCGGATCAGGGACGCACTCGTCAACAAACTGCTCATCAGGGAATAGCCCCCGAAGCGATGAGTCCAACCTACGAGGGGGCACAACGCCCCTTCGTTCACCTAACGCCGTCACGTCGACGGCAGGAGCACGACAATGGCTTTCCCCAACAAGTATCCCGGTAGCTGCGCCCGTTGCGCCATTCGCGTCGCCGCTGGCGACGGCATGACCGACAAGGTCAACGGGGCGTGGGTCGTCTACTGCGCCGAACACGCCCCCGCGAAGCGCGCGCCCGCCGCGTCGGTCGTCGCCGACCGCTTCGCCCCCCTCGCCGCTGGCGTGACCCCCTACGCCCACCAGCACGACGGCATCGAGTGGATGAAGCGTCGGGGCCGTAAGGGCGGCATCCTCGCCGACGACATGGGCCTCGGAAAGACCATGCAGTCCCTCGCGTCGATCCCCGTCGACGTCGACGGCGTCCGATACCCCACGGTCATCCTGTGCCCCGCCGTCGCAAAGACGGTGTGGAAGCGCGAGGCTGCGCGCTTCGCGCCTGACCTCAAGGTCGCGCCGCTCGCTGGCAAGGGGTCGTTCCGCTGGCCCGCCAAGGGCGAAGCCGTCTGCACCAACTTCGACATCCTCCCCGACACGGTCGAGGGGGAGAACGGCTTTCCGACGCTGACCGAGGCGCTGTTGTCGACGCTGCCCGACAACGTCGTGCTCGTCGTCGACGAGGCGCACAAGATCAAGTCGTGGTCGTCGAAGCGGACGAAGGCCGCGCGTGCCATCGCGTTCGCCTGCCGCAAGAAGGGTGGGCGGGTGTTCTTGCTCACCGGCACCCCGCTGACGAACGACCCGCGCGAGACGTACTCGTTGCTGGTCGCTGCGGGGCTCCAGTTTGAGACGTTCCGAGGTGAGTTCGACCGCGCGATGGGCCTCGCGGGCGGGCGGCGTGGTCGCTACGGGTGGGAGTTCAGCCCGCACGGCATCGCGCCTGCGTTCGCCGACGCGCTCAAGGCGGTCATGCTCCGTCGTCGGAAGGACGAGGTCTTGAACCTGCCGCCGAAGCGGTACGAGTCGCACACGGTCGAGATCGACCGCTGCAAAGAGGCCGACGCCTTCGTCGACCTGCTGCGCACGAAGGGCGTCGACCTCGGCAACGCCGCGACGACGCTTGAGTCTATGGGGAGCGTCGGTTTCGAGCAGATGAGCCGTGCGCGTGAGGCACTGGCACGGGCGAAGACGCCTGCGGCCATCGACCTCGCGCAGTCGTGGACGGAGGACGGCGAGCAGGTGATCGTGTTCAGCGCCCACCTCGCCCCCGTGCAGGCGTGCGCGACGCTGACCGGCTTCGCCACGATCACGGGCGACACGCCGAACGACGAGCGCGCTCGTATCGAGGCCGACTTCCAGGCGGGCAAGTTGCGCGGCATCGCCGCCACCATCAAGGCGGCTGGCGTCGCCCTGACGCTCACCGCCGCGACGCGGGTGCTGTTCGTCGACAAGGCGTGGACGCCCGCCGACAACGAGCAGGCAGAGGACCGCGCCTACCGCATCGGGCAGACCAAGTCGGTCATGGTCACGACGCTGGAAGCCGATCACGCCCTCGACGAGCGCATCAACGTCCTGCTCGCGCACAAGCAGAGCATGATCGACGGCGTCGTCGAAGCCGCCCGCGTCAAGCAGGGCGAGCGCGTGGCCCTGCCGCCCGTCGTCGAGGCCGAGCGCGTCGCCCTGCCAGTTGTCGCCGAGGTCGAGCGCGTGGCCCTGCCTGACTTCTCGGACCTGCCCTTCGCCCTGTGAAGGAATAGGCCGAGGCGCGATGAGTCCAACCAGTGAGGGGCGCTGAGTGCGCGCCCCTCACTTCCCCTCAACACCGCGATGCGCGGTTGGAGTCAATCATGGCTGAAGGAACGAACGAGACGACGGCAACGACCCCTGCCCCCGCCCGCCGCGATGCGTTCGCGGGCCTCGACTACGCCGAGGTCGTCGGCGTCGCCAGCGGCATGCGCGGCGAGGCTCGCGTGGCGTCGTCGCGGCAGGAGACGTGGGCGGCGGAAGCCCTCGCCAGCCTGGCGTCGTCGTGCGACGGCGCTCGCGAGGACGACGGCGTCGGCTTCAACAAGAGCGACACGAACGCCGGGAGGTATCTCGGCTATTTCGTCGCGAGGGGTGGTACACTCGACGACGTCGAGTGGCAGGGAGCGATCGACCTCTTGCAGAAGTACCACGGCCAGATCGGACAAATGCCACGCCCTGACGCGCAGGACGAGGCGCGTGTGGCGCGCGTCGACGCCGCCGAGCGGGCTGCGGCGGGTGACGCCGAGGGCAGCGCGTTCAAGGCGCGGCTCGCGGTCGTGCTGACCGAGGCGAAGCGCGTGCAGAAGGCGCGCATCAAGCACCTCAAGCGGCTCGCCGAGCCCGACGTCGTCATCGCGCGTGAGAACGCCGACGACGCGAGCGGTGGCGTGTGGGTCGTGTCGGCCCCCTACTGCGAGGCGGCGGTGCAGGCGTGGCGCAACATCCACCGCGAGTTCGGCGGCGGGTGGAGCAAGTCTCGCAACGTCCGCATCGTGCCCTACAAGGGGGCGCGGGCGTTGCATGCGCTGCTGACGAAGCACCACGCGGGGCAGTACGCCCGTGGGCTCAAAGGTGCCTACGTCATCGGGGGCACGACGCCCCCGGTCAAGGTCGAGGACATCACCGCGGCGCTCAACGCCGCTGTCGCCCCTGCCGCGCCCGAGGCTGCGCCTGCGGCCCCCGAGGCTGCGCCTGCGGCCCCCGTGGCGACACGGGCGGTGACGACGGTGAGCGACGCGCTGGAAGTCCTCGCCGACGCGACCGCGACCGAGGCCGAGATCGCGGCGGCGCTGGCACTGCTACGCTGACCCGACGCCGGGAATACCCCGGCACGCGATGAGTCCAATAGACAGAAGGGCGGCGCGTTGTGCGCTGCCCGTTTCCGCAACGCAACGCCGTCAACGACGGCAGGAGCAACGAAAATGACCGCTCTCACCCTCGCCGACCACCGGGCGGTTCTCGCCGACCACCAGGCGGTTCTCGCCGACCTTCGCGCCGCGCCGGACACTAGCGACCTCGTGGCCGAGGTCATGGAGTGCCTGCCGCCCGGTGTTCGGGTCATCGTCGAAGAGAACAACTCCTGGGAGGATACGACAAAAGTGACGGCGAAAAATATCGCCCGCGCCTGGCGTGCGCAGCGCCGCCCCTATCGAGCGCAAACCAGTGTGCTGTTGCGCGAGGTGCTGCCCCTCGACGTCGCGGTTCGCGTCGAGAACTACGTCATCGCCGAGGAGGAGATCCAATCGGCGATCTCCGCGACGGAGGGCCAGATCGAGGTCGCACGCTTCGAGGCCGCGCGCGTCGAGAACCGAGAGCGCCTGCGACGTCGTCGCGAGGCCCGCCGTGTCATTCGAGCAGCCGTCGCCGAAGAACTCGCCGCCTCACACCCGGCCATCGCCGAGGTCGCCGTCGGTCGTCGGCTCACCGCCGACGAAATCGACTCGGCAAAGGCCGAGGTCGCAGAAGCGAACGCAGGGTGCCGGGTTCGCCTGTACTACTGGGAAGCCGCTGACACCGCTCTCACCGAGCAGTCGGTCGCCCTCGCGATGCGCCTTCGCCGCAGAGTGATGTGGCACGACAACGCAGGAACAGTGACGTCGGCATCATACAAAGGCGCATGGACGACGACGAGCGTGGTCGTGACTGCGCATCCGGACGGCTCGGTCGAGATCAGGGCGCAGCGTGCAGGCGGAACTGGCCGCGACACACGCACTCTGCTCGTCGAAGTCGAGGGTACCTACCGTGTGTGGCGCGACATCGGTACACTCGCTCGCCAGATCGAGGATGCCCGCGTCGACGCGGTCGACGCCGCTGGCTGACACCGAAGGCGGGGGAATAGCCCCCGGTGCGATGAGTCTAACAGACAGGAGGGCGGCGCGTTGTGCGCCGCTCGTTTCCACAACGCCGTCGCGTGTCGGCGGCAGGGAGAGAGTCATGGCCGTTATCGAGACGAACATTTCGGACGCTTACGTCGGTCGCTGGGGCGCGTGGGAGGGGGTCAGGGAGTTCGTGCAGAACGCCCTCGACGCCTCCGACGATGGGTTTGAGATGAAGGTTCGCCACAGCGGCGACACCCTCAAGATCACGTCGGTCGGCGCACGTCTCCAGAAGGACGTGTGGCTGATGGGCGTGTCGTCGAAGGCCAGCGGTTCGTACCGCGGCCACTTCGGCGAAGGCTTGAAGCTGGCGTGCCTCTGCCTGCTGCGCGCGGGCCACGACGTCAAGATGATCAACCGCGACGAGTCGTGGACCCCGAAGCTGGAAGGCTCCGAGGTCTTCAACGGGCGCACGGTGCTCAAGGTGTTCACCCGCGTTCGTGAGAACGACTGCGGGGTCTTCACCGTCGAGATCAACGGTATCGACAAGGAAGCGTGGGAGTTGATGCGCCCGCGCTTCCTCGCGCTGTGCCCCGCGAAGAAGTCGGTCGAGACGCGGTACGCCACCGTGCTGCTCGATCCCGAGTTCAAGGGCAAGGTCTTCGTCAAGGGGATCTTCGTCCAGCACAACCCGCAGTTGGCTGCGGGTTATGACTTCAAGCAACTCGAAACGGATCGTGACCGCAAGATGGTCGATTCGTGGGACTTGCGGCACCACGCTGGTCGGGCGTGGGAGGAAGCCATGACGTCGGCGGCGGTCAAGGTCGACGTCGTGCTCGATCTGATGGCGACGTCTGCACCCGACGTGCAAGGCGTCGGTGATTCGACGTGGGGCGACCACGCCGTCGCCGCACGGCAGGCGTTGGCGGCGGCGTTCGTCGAGCGTCACGGTGACGGGGCGCTGCCCGTCGCCAACATGGCCGAAGCGCGCGAGGTCGGCCACTACGGCAAGGCCGGGGTGGTGGTGCCCGAGTCGCTGGTCGCCGCGCTGCGGTCGACCAACGCACTCAACCTCGACGCCGTGCGCAAGGAGTTCAAGAACTCCGTGAAGAAGACCTACGGATGGGGCGACCTGACCGCCGACGAGCAGGCGACCTACACCGACGTCGTCGGCATGGTCGAGGCGGCGGCGGCTGACCTTGGCTATGCCAAGGTCGAGGAACGGCTGACGGTCGTGGACTTCGGCGACGAGGCGCTGAACGGGCTGCATGAGAGCGTCGGCGGCGTGGCGACGATCAAGATCGCCAAGCGTCTGTTGACCTCGTTTGAGGACGCGCTGCGCGTGCTCGTCCATGAGGTCGCGCACGACAACGGCGGCGACGGCGAGAAGGCGCACGAAGCGGCAGAAGGCAAGCTGTTTGCGCGCATCGTCCGCAACGCGAGGCAGGTGAAGGTGGTCAAGGCCCCTGCGCCCGTGGCCCCTGCGCCCGTGGCCCCTGACGCGCTGGGGGTGCTTGCCGACCCCGCCTCGACCGAGGCCGAGATCGCGGCGGCGCTGGCACTGCTACGCTGACCCGACGCCGGGAATACCCCGGCACGCGATGAGTCCAACAGATAGAGGGGCAGCGCGGTGTGCGCTGCCCGTTTTCACAGCGCCGTCGACGACGGCAGGAGCAAGTCATGGGCTGGACCGGAACCTACCAGAAGTTTTCGAGCAAGCTGGAAGCCGCGTGCGCGCTTGAGGGCTTCAAGCCCGAGCGCGTCGTGGCGAGCAACGTCGACAAAGACGGAGTGTACCTCGCATACCGTCTCGACGACGGTCGCGTCATCGGCTGCGTCTGCCTGATCGAGACGCACAAACAAGGCGACCGCGTCGAGACGTGCGCGAAGTCCATGTCGGAGACTTCGCACCCGTTCTACTTCGGCGCGAGCGCCAAGGTGCTCGCGGCGCTTTCGCCGACGACCAACGAGGAAGCCCTGCGCTGGCGCGAGAAGTGCCGTGCGCAGCAGTCGCGCAAGACGTCGATCAGGGTCGGCGACGTCTTCGCGGTCAAGGTGGCAATCACGTTCAAGCGTGGGCGCGGCATCGAGGTCGGCGCGTTCGCCAGCGTGTGCGAGGTCAAGCGCACGAAGGTCGTGCTGCTCGCCCCGTCGTTTGGGCTCTTCGCCCTGAGCCTCGATGCTGTGGGCAGCTACCTGACCCCTGCCGAGGCTGCGCCGGTCGCCCCCACGCCTGCCAAGCCCGCCCGCACGTTGACGACCGTCGAGGACGCGCTGGCCGTCCTCGCCGATGCGAACGCCGATGAGGCGAGCGTCGACGCGGCGCTGGCCCTGCTGGCGTGAAGCACGACCACCGACGAGGCGCGTGGGACCATCGCGTTGCTCCGCGAGGCTATCGCCAGAGCGGAGCGCGAACGATGAACAGCGAGTCTGTGCCGGGAATACCCCCGGCGCGATGAGTCCAACAGACAGAGAGGGCGGCGCATCCCGCGCCGCTCTAGTCCCGTACCCCCGACCACGATGAGTCCAACAGACAGAGAGGGCGGCGCACAACGCGCCGCTCTTTCCACAACGCCGTCGATGACGGCAGCAGAGGACCGACATGCTGACTGGAATCACCTACACGTCGAAGATCGTCCGCGCCTACATGTCAGAAGGACGAGACATCACCCGCGTGATCGCCGTCGACCACGATGAGGGTGAGCGCACCGAGATCGACTTCATCGTCGACTCCGACGGAACCGTGCTCTTGACTGACTGTGACCACATCCCCGACTGGGTCGACATGGACTGCGCTACAGAGGCCGCTGTCGACCACGCCTAGCCCTCCTCGCCGCTCGCTCGCCTCCGGGGTGAGCGGCGTCGCACCGACCCCGTCGCGGCGCTCAACCTCGACGACGTCGTCGAAGACGTTGCTCGCAACGTGATCGAGGAGAAGATCAGCATCGACGTCGACGACCTCGCCCGTGAGATCGTCGAAGAGAAGATCGACAACGACTACAGCGTCGACGTCGACGACCTCGCCCGCGAGATCGTGGCAGACAAGATCGACAGCGACCTCGACCTCGACAGCATCGTGGCCGACTACCTGTCGGGCAAGTCGGTCACAGTCACGCTCAAGTGACCCCCCGCCCCCGGCCCCGGCCCTGGCGCAGTCGCGCCGGGGCTTGTCTTTCCCCTACAGTACCAACGAGGAACCAACATGTCGAAGCCCATCCGAGTCCTGCGTCTCCGTGAGGGACGGCCCTCCGACGTCGTCAACATCCCGCCGACGCGAGAGACGTTCTCGGCCGTCGTCGGGGGCGAGCCGCTGATGCTCGCCATGACCGACCACTACTCCATCGTGGTCAACAAAAACGCGGGCAAGAAAGCCCGCGGCAACGTGCGGGTGCTCGAAACCAACGAGGTAGCCTGCGGGCACCTCGTCGGGACCGTGTTCGTCGTCGAACGTGACGACCAAGGGAACCTGATCAGCATGGGTGAGGCCAGCCTCACCGCCATGCGCGGCTACCTTGAGAGCAGGCGCGTGGGGGCCTGCTGATGCACCCGATCATCGCAGGGCGCGACCTGTCCCGCGCCCGCCCCGGCGAGCGCGTCCGCATCCACGCTGACCTGACGACCCTCGGCCTGCCCCTGACGCCTGCACAGACCGTCGTGCTGGCGAACGTCGACTTCGTGCCCATCGACGGCGACCGGCCCGCGAGTGTGATCGGGGCGCTGGTCCGCACGGGGCGTCGGGGGCTGCGCGACGGTGTGCTGCTGCGCGAGAGCAGCGGCGCGCTGGCCGTGCGGTTGGGGGCGGGCTGGCGGTTGGGGTGGCGGGTAGCGGGCTTTCACCCTGGCAAGCACGGGTGGTACGCGCTCGACGAGGCGAACATGATGGTGCCCTTGCTTCACGTCGATGTCGCCGTGGGGGTAGGGAAGCACCTGTTTGTGCTATCCCGAGCGAAGGGGAATACGCCCGAGGGCGATGAGTCCAACAGATAGGGGGCGGCGCGGTGTGCGCTGCCCGTTTCCACAACGCCGTCACGACGACGGCAGGAGCAAGCCATGAGCGACAAGAAGTTCGACATTCGCGCCGAGATCACGCAGAACATCATCGACGCGATGCTCACAAAGAACGTCGTGCCGTGGCGCATGACGTGGGCGCAGGGCGGCTTCGGCACCCCCCGCAACGGGTCGTCGAAGAAGCCCTATCGGGGCGTCAACGTGCTCCAACTGTGGGTGACTGCGATGGTCAAGGGCTACTCGTCAAACGAGTGGTTCACCTACAAGCAGGCCGCAGAGTTGGGCGGGCAGGTCCGTAAGGGTGAGAAGGCGACGCCGGTCGTCTTTTGGAAGTTTCTCGAAGACAAGAAAGACCCGAAGCGCAAGATTCCGCTGGCGCGCTTCTACAGCGTCTTCAACCGCGAGCAGATCGACGGGCTGCCCGAGGTCAAGGTCGCGGTGCGCAGCGAGCATGAAACGCTCGATGCCGCCGAGGCCATCATCGCGGGGATGCCGAACCCGCCGAAGATTCAGCGTGACCAACCGAGCGACAGCGCGTTCTACAGACCGTCGACAGACAGCGTGGTGCTGCCGATGCTGTCGCAGTATGCGAAGCCCGCCGAGTTCTACTCGACGGCGTTTCACGAACTCGGCCACGCCACCGGCCACAAGTCGCGTCTCGACCGCAAGCTGGAGGATGGCTACCTCGACAAGCACGCCTACTCGAAAGAGGAACTGGTCGCCGAGTTGACGGCGGCGTTCCTGTGCGCCGAGGCGGGCATTGTCAACGAGACGCTGGAGAACTCGACGGCGTACATCGTCGGGTGGGTCAAGAAGATCAAGGAAGACCCCTCGCTGATTCACGACGCCGCGAGCGCCGCGCAGAAGGCGGCTGACCTCATCCTCAACCGCAAGTTCGCCGACAAGGCGAAGGACGACGAGGGTGAGGCCAGCGGCGAGGGTACGGCGGTCGTCGCGGCCCCGGTTGCCCCGGTCGTCGCGGCCCCGGTTGCCCCGGTCGTCGCGGCCCCGGTTGCCCCGGTCGTCGCGGCCCCGGTTGCCCCGGTCGTCGCGGCCCCGGTTGCCCCGGTCGTCGCGGCCCCGCTGGACATGGACAGCGCCTTGCAGACGCTCGCCAACCCGAACGCCACGGCTGACGAGGTCAGCCGTGCGTTGCTTGCGCTGGCGGCGTGAACGGGGAATACCCCCGAGGGCGATGAGTCCAA
>Ga0172362_10005840_pt1 | contig 10636 bp, 9 predicted proteins | sample LakKivs1_kivu2a2_FD_114534 | JGI IMG/M metagenome (GOLD analysis project Ga0172362, IMG submission 114534) | Sediment microbial communities from Lake Kivu, Rwanda - Sediment s1_kivu2a2 | ecosystem: Environmental > Aquatic > Freshwater > Lake > Sediment | place: Rwanda: Western Province, Lake...
AGGTGGTCGACGTTCAGCCGGTGGCGCAGCTCGATGCCGACGGTGTCGATCATGAACGTGGCCCAGAAGTTCCGGTGGAACGCGCGGCTCGGCATGGTCGGCAGCGCAGCACTGGTCCCGGTGAACCAGCGGTAGCGCAGGAACATGTCGTCGGTCTGCTCGAGCATCGCCGGGATCCAGCCGATGTTCGCCTCGACGAGCAGCGTCGCGAGCCGCGGGAAGCGCTCGAAGAGTCCGGAGAAGATCATGCGCGCGACCAGCGGCACCGTGTTCGCGCCCGACTTGCTGACCGCCGCGCGCGGCAGGACGGCGAGCGGATCGAACCGTCTCTTCTTGACCGGACCGTCGGCGTGGAAGCTGCCGATGTGCAGCGCGACCGGGACGCGCGCCTCCTGCGCGCGCGCCCAGAACGCGTCGTCGGCGGGGCTCGGCTCCGCGCTGCCGCCCGGGAAGATCGAGATCAGGACGCCCGGGAAGCCCTCGCGCAACGCCCACTCGAGCTCGGCGACGGCGTCGTCGCTGCCCGTCGCCGGGATCACGGCGTGCGCGTAGAGCCGGCGCGGCGAATGGCGGCAGAAGTCGCGCACCCACTCGTTGTAGGCGCGCACGCAGGCGAGCTGCAGGGCTCGATCGTCGCCGAAGATGCGCGCGCCCTCCTCGCAGACGCTCGGGTAGAGCAGCTGCACCGCGATGCCGTCGGCGTCCATGTCGGCGAGGCGCGCGCCCGGGTCGTAGTTGCCCGCGCGGATGTCGTCGTAGGTGAGCCCCGACGGACGGAAGCCCAGGTAGCTCGCGCCCGCGGCCGCCATCAGGCCCACGTTGCGCTCGCGCTCGCCGTCGTTGAACGTCCAGACGTCGCCGGTCGCCGAGCGCGTGACCTTCGGCGCGCGCGCGCGCAGCGCGGACGCCACGCGCTCCTGCCAGAGTCCGGGCGGCTCGTAGACGTGCGCGTCGGCGTCGACGATCGGGTAGTCGATGCTGGCGGCGGTGGCGAACGGCGCGTCGTGCATGACGCCGCCCGGTCTACGCGACGAGTGCGCCGGCAGTCAAAGCGCGCGCACCGGCGCCGTCGCGTGGGCGCGCCTGCGGCCGCGCCTGCGCGTCGGCCCGCTCGCGCCTGCGCGTCGGCGCGGCGCGCGACCGCTGCGGCCGCCACGACGGCCTGGCGCGCCCCGTCTGCCCGATTCGCGCGCCCGCGTCGCCGGCAACGGCTTGCGGAACGCCGGCGCATCGCTGGCGCGCCGCACGCCCCCGTGTCACAACCGAGCGCAGGATGAGCGGAAAAGGCCAGCACGCACACCACGAATCGGCGCGCCGCTCGCGCAGCCGGCAGATCGTGGCACTCGTCGTGGTCGCGGCCCTGGGGCTCGGCTGGCTCGCGTGGAACCTGCTGCTGGTCGAGTCCGACGTCGCGACCGTTGCCGAGGAGGCGCAGCAGGTCCCGGCGTCGCCCTGAAGGGCGCCGCGCTCACAGCAGCCCCGCCCGACGCGCGTGCGCGACGGCGTCGCGGACGCCGTCGGCGAGCGCGACCTGCGCGGTGACGCCGAGGACGCGCCGGGCCTTCGACACGTCGACGGTACGGTCCGTGAGGAAGAAGTCGAGCCCGTCGAACCGGCCCGGCATGGGGTGCAGGCACCTCGCGATCGCACGCTGCAGCCGCCACGCAGCAGCGAGCGGTGCACGCGGGACGACCGTCACGCGCGGCGTCGTGCCGGCGGCACGAGCGACGATCTCGATCAGGCTGCGCACGGTCGCACGCTCCTCGCTGCCGACGAGCAGCACGTCCGCGGAGACACCGGCGAGGCACCAGCCGGCGCAGGCATGAAGCAGCGCTGCCGCGTCGTCGACGTGCGTCAGCTGGCAGGGAACGCCGCCGTCGCCGACCATGCGAACGCGGCCCCGCGCGATGGCACGGAAGAGCGGCAGCGTCGCACGGTCGCCGGCGCCGTAGAGTGCGGTCGGGCGCGCAAGGACGACGGACGTCCCGCTGCCGGCGACCGCCGCCGCGACCGCATGCTCGCCCGCGAGCTTGCTTGCCTGGTACGCGTTCACCGGGCGTGGCTCCGTGCGCTCGTCGACCGTCCCCGTGCGCTGCGGCACGCCGTAGACGGCGGCCGTGCCGCAGTGCACGAGACGCGCGACGCCGGCGCGCACGGTCGCTTCGGCCACACGGCGCGCCCCGATCACGTTGACGCGCTCGAATTCCCGGCGGTGCGATGCGCGCGCAGGCACCAGCCCCGCCAGGTGGAAGACCACCTCCGCGCCCGCAACCGCGTCGCGGACGGCGTCAGGATCGACGACGTCGCCCCGGACGACCCGCTCGACGCACGCGGCGATCGCGCTCGTGTCCTCGCCGTGCGGGACGAGCGCGGCGATCGCGTGGCCGTCGGACGCGAGGCGCGCGAGGAGACGGGTGCCGAGAAAGCCGGTCGCGCCCGTCAAGCAGACCCGCACGCATGGCTCCGTGACCGGGCTCCGCGAGCCCCGCACCACCGGCGCGCAGGCACGGCCAGCGCGATTCCCCGGTTGCCTCTCAATGCCGGACCGGAGGCGTGCACGTCGGCCTCGACCGCGCCGCACCTCTTCCGGAGGCGACCGGGGTGGACGTGTCCCGGCTCGCCCTCGCTCGCGCGTTGCCGCGCAAGGGTCGCGACACCTCCGGGGTCGGTAGAGAGCTCGCTCATCGTACGCCACCGCTCCGGCGCCATCGCTCCGGCCGAGGCTCAGCCGATCTCCTCGAACGCCCGCTGGATCTCGATCGCCTTCCGGTGCGCGACCTGCTGCAGCTCGGGTCCGAGATCCGCGACGCGATCCGGGTGATAGAGCTTCATCTGCGCGCGGTACGCGTCGCGGATCTCGTCGCGGGTCGCCCCGCGGCGCACGCCGAGCACGGCGTAGGGATCCGCCGGCGCCTGGTCGCCGGTCGCCGCCGCGCTCTCGTCCCGCGACGCGCCAGCGGTGCGCGCCCGATCCCCGGGGCCGCGCGCGCGCTGCCGCGCGGTGGTACGCGGCCTCGGCGGCGCGCCGCGGTGGCGCAGCCACCACGTCACGCCGAGCGCGACCAGCAGGTCGTCGACCACCCCGAGGAGCCCGACGCCCTCGGGCACCAGGTCGATCGGCGAGCGCACGTAGATCGCGACCGCGAGGAGGGCGAGCGCGATCACGAGGAGCCGGCTGATCGGCGGCTCCGGTGCGTCCTTCAGCGGGTCGTCCGTGGCGGGCACCCCCGCATCTTGCCTGCCCGCACGCGCGAAGTCACCCGCCGCGCGCAGCGAGGACTACGGCGCAGCCCCGCCGCCCTGCCCTGCACGCGGCGCCTTCGCCGCCGGCTGGTCGCTCTTCAGAAACCGCAGGAAGTCGCCGTCCGGCGACAGCACGAACGACGTCGAGTCGGGTAGCGCGCGCCGGTAGGCCTCGAGCGTCCGCGTGAGCGAGAACAGCTCCGGGTCGCGGCCGTATGCCTCGGCGTAGATGCGGACCGCCTCCGCGTCACCCTGCCCGCGGGCGATCTGCGCGTCGCGCTGCGCCTCGGCGAGCAGTACGCGGACGTCCTTGTCCGAGTTCGACGTGATCTTGCGCGCCTCCTCGTCCCCCTCGGCGCGGTACTTCTTCGCGAGACGCTCGCGCTCCGTCCGCATGCGGCCGAAGACGTTCTGCTCGTTCTTCTCGGGGAGGTCGGCCCGCTTGACGCGCACGTCGACGACCTCGATGCCGTAGCCGCGCATCGCCTCGTCGCTCTTCTTCGTGATGTCGGCCATCAGCGCGTCGCGCTTGGTGCTGAGGATCTCGAGCAGCGTCTGGCGGCCGAAGTTCTCGCGCAGGTTCGAGTAGACGATGTCGTCGAGCCGCGACTGCGCCCCCGCCTCGTCTCGCACCGCCTGGTAGTACTGCAGCGGATCGATGATCTTCCAGCGCGTGTAGTTGTCGACCACCAGCTGCTGCTTGTCGCGCGTCAGCAGCTCCTTCGGCGACGCGTCGTACTCGAGCAGGCGGCGGTCGAAGTAGAGCACCGTCTGGATGAACGGGATCTTCATGTAGATCCCCGGCTCGCGCACCGTCCGCACCGGCTCGCCGAGCTGCAGAACGACCGCCTGCATCCAGGTCGGCACGACGAAGAACACGAGGCTCCACGCCGCGACCAGGAGAAAAAGCGTGCCGCCGACGATGGCCCAGCGCCTGTCCATCACAGCTCCTCCACAGCTCCTCCCCGGCTGCTCAGCGCCCCGGCTGGGGCTCGGCGACGGACTGCGCCGCGCGCGGCCGGAGCATCTGGTCGAGCGGCAGGTACGGTACCGTCTTCTCGCCCGCCTTGTCGTCGATGACGATCTTGTCGATGCGCGGCAGGATCTCCTCCATGGCCTCGATGTACAGCCGCTCGCGCGTCACGTCCTTCGCCTTCGAGTACTCGTCGTGCAGCGCGACGAAGCGCTGCGCGGCGCCCTGCGCCTCCTGGATCTTCGCCAGCCGGTAGCCGTCGGCCTCGTTGAGCATCTGCGCAGCCTGGCCGCGCGCCTTCGGCACGACGTCGTTCGCGTAGCCGCGCGCCTCGTTGATCAGACGCTCGCGGTCCTGCTGCGCGTTGATCACGTCCTTGAAGGCGTCGGAGACCTGATCCGGCGGATCGACGTCCTGCAGCTTGACGGTCTCGATCTTGAGGCCGGAGTCGTAGCCGTCGAGGATCTGCTGGAGCAGCCGCTGCGCCTCGACCTGGATGCGCTCGCGGTCGTCGGTGAGGACGTCGTCGATCTTGTTGCTGCCGATCACCTGCCGCATCGCGGCTTCCGATGCGGCCCGCACGGTCTCGACCGGATCGCGCAGGTTGAACAGGAAGTCCTCGGTCGACTCGGGGTCCGCCTTCACCTTGTACTGCACGATGAACAGCAGCTTGACGATGTTCTCGTCGCCGGTGAGCATCAGGGCTTCCTGGTCGACGTCGCGGTAGCGGGCCGGCGGGCCGACAACGACGGTGCGGAAGCCGAACTCCTCCTTGCGGATCGCGGTGACCGACGGCTTGAGCACCTCCTCGAACGGCCACGGCAGGTGGTAGCCGGGCCCGGGGCCGACCTGGCGCACGACCTGTCCGAAGCGCAGGATCACGCCGCGCTGGTCGGGTGCCACGATGAAGAAGCCGCTGCCCAGATAGAGCACGGCCGCGATCAGGACGAACGGCCACGGACCGATCGAGCGCCGCGGCGCGGCTCCGCCGTTCGCACCGCCGCCCCCCGCGCCGCCGAACATCTTCTCGCGCATCGCCTCGACGAGGTCGCGCACCTCGGCGAGGACGTCGTCTTCGCGGCGCGGCTCTGGACCTGGGAAGTTGCCGGGCACGGACCATAGTATGAAGGTGCTGCGTGGGGCGTCAAACGGACTCGCCCCTTGCGTCGGCGGCGCCGCTCGGGAAAGTCGTTGCGAGCACCGATGTCCGTGGCCGCCCAAGTCCTCCTCGACGATCGTTCGCTGCCCGATTTCCTGCGTTCGGCCGGCCTCGCGCAGGCCGCCGACGCGGTCCTCGTCGAGCCTGCCGGGGACGGAAACATCAACTGGGTGCGCCGCGCCCGCGTGCCGGCCCGCGGCGCGAGCTGGATCGTCAAGCAGGCGCGCCCCACGCTCGAGCGCTTTCCGGAGTATTCGGCGAGCACCGAGCGAATCGTGTTCGAGCGGCGCTGGTTCGAGCTGGCGAACGTGGTCGACCGCGAGTCGGTCTGCCCACGCATCCTGCACTTCGACGAGGCGCGTCGCGTCCTCGTGCTCGAGGACCTCGGCGGCGCCGAGCGCCTCGACCACGCGCTCGCGCGCGGCGCCGATGTGTCCGCGGCGCTCGCGGCGGTGCTGCGCCTGCTCGCCGGGGTGCACCGCGCGACGCGCGACCCGGCGCTCGCGGCGCGCTTCGCGAACACGGAGATGCAGACGCTGCACGGCGAGCACGTGTTCCGCCTGCCGTTCGCGCCGAACGAGTTCCCGCTCGAGGCGCCGCTGCGCGCGCGCGCCGAGCGCGTCTGGCGGGACGCCGAGTTGGGGGCGATCGCCGCGCGCGCCTACGCGCGCTTCCGCGAGCCGCGGGGCGCGCTGCTGCACGGCGACGTGCAGGCGGGGAACATCCTCGTGCCGGCAGCGGGCGCCGCGAAGCTGCTCGACGCCGAGATCGCGCACGTCGGCGATCCCGCATTCGACGTCGGCATGCTGCTCGCACACGTCCTGCTCGCGGGACTCGCACGCGGCGCGCTGGCGCCGGCTGCCGAGGTCGCCCGCGCAGCCTGGACCTCCTACGCCGATGCGGCCGGCGATCTCGCGCCACCCTTCGCCGACGGCGCGCGCTACGCCGGAATCGAGGTGCTGCGGCGGACGATCGGGGCGGCGCGCGTCACCGCCGTGGCCGACACCAGCGTCGCGATCGCCGCGGTCGACCTCGCGACACAGCTGATCCGCGCGCCCGCGGCGACGGCCGACACCCTGACCGGCGACCTGCGCGCGTTCGCGAGCAGCAGCGCCGCGCCGCACGAGCGGAGCGCCACGACCACGCCGGCCCGCACGGGCGGAGCGCCATGACCACGCCGGCCCGCACGGGCGGAGCGCCATGACCACGCCGGCCCGCACGGGACAGACGCCATGAGCAAGCCGCGCCGCATCATCCTCGACACCGACATGGGCACCGACGCCGACGACGCCCTCTGTCTCGCGCTGGCGCTCGCCGCCCCGGAACTGGAGATCGCCGCCGTGACGACGGTGAGCGGCGACACGCGCCGCCGCGCCGCGATCGCACGCCGTCTGCTCGACCTCGCGGGGCGGCGCGACGTGCCGGTGCACGCCGGACTCGAAGCTCCGCGTCAGACGGCCGCGAGCTTCCTCTGGCTCGGCGACGAGGGCGACTTCCTGCTCGCCCGCGACGAGCAGGTCGCGGGCATCTCCGACGAGCCCGCGGTGGACGCGCTGCTCCGCATGCTGCACGCGGAGGACGGCCTCGAGCTCGTCGCGGTCGGCCCGCTGACCAACCTCGCCGCGGCGATCGAGCGCGACCCGGCCGTCGCGTCGCGGATCGCCCGCCTGACGGTCATGGGCGGCCACGTGCGACGGGTCGCCTATCGCGACCACGAGTTCCCACACGGCGTCGACTACAACCTGTGCTCGGACGGAGCGTCGGCACAGCTCGTGCTGTCCGCCGGCATGCCGCTCCGGCTGGTCACTGCCGACGTCACCCTCGCGACCTGGCTGCGACCGGACGACCTGGTCGCGATCGAGTCCGTCGCGACGCCGTTCCACGCCGCGATCGTGGCCGCCGTACGCGCCTGGACGCCGCGGATGCGAAGCATCTTCGGCGCCATGGGCGCGCCGATCGGGGCGGACAACGTCGCGTTCCTGCACGATCCGCTGGCGCTGGCTGCCGCCTACGACGAGTCGTTCTGCCGCTTCGAGGACCTCGCGATCGAGCCTGCGCTCGGCGACGGCCCGTTCCGCACCATCGAGCGCCCGGAGCCGGGCGCCGCGACGCGCACGATGCGCTGCGCCACCGCGGTCGACGCCCAGCGCTTCCGGCGCCACTTCGTCGACCGCATCACCTGTTACCGGAGGGAATCACGATGAAGCTGTACACGTACTCGATCGCACCCAACCCGCGTCGCGTCCACGTCTACCTCGCCGAGAAGGGCATCGAGCTGACGCTCGAGACTGTCGACATCGCGACCGCCGCGAACCGGTCGCCCGAGTTCCTGAAGAAGAACCCGCTCGGCGGCCTGCCGGTGCTCGAGCTCGACGATGGCAGCCACCTCACCGAGTCGCTCGCGATCATCGAGTACTTCGAGGAGCTGCACCCGGAGAAGCCGATGATCGGCCGCACGCCGCTCGAGCGCGCCCGGACGCGCGAGGTGGAGCGCATCGCCGAGATCGGCGTCCTCTCCCAGGTCGGCACGATCTTCCAGAACACGAGCCCGCTGTTCGCGGGCCGCGTCAAGCAGTCGGCCGACGCCGCCCAGAACGCGCGCGCGCGGCTCGCGAACAGCCTGACCGTGCTCGACCACAAGATCGGCGACAAGCCGTTCGTGATGGGCGGCGAGCCGACGATCGCCGACTGCACACTCTTCGCGGCCCTCAGGTTCGGCGAGTTCGCGGGTGCTCCGCTCGACCCCGGCTTCCGCAACGTCGCCCGCTGGCAAGCGGCCTTCGCGCAGCGCCCGAGCGCGCGCGACTGACCTCCGGTCGGCTGCGCCGGCAGCGCCAGACGAAGCGGCCGGCCCGCTCAGGCAGGCGCGCTCGCGGCAGGTGCGAGGAGGCCGATCGCGGCCTCCAGCCCGGCGTGGCTGCCGAGCAGGACCACGACGTCGCCGGGCGCGAGACGCATCTCCGGGTCGGGGTTGACGTGCGGCTCGCCGTCGCGCACCAGCGCGATGATCGACACGCCCGTCCGGTTGCGCAGGTCGAGCTCGCGGATCGAGCCGTCGATCGCCGGCGATCCGCTCTCGATACGATAGGTCTCGGTGAGCGTCGCGGCGAGGAGCGTCTGCACGTCGCGCATGCTCTGCCGGGGAAGCTCGAGGCCGCGCAGCATGCCGTAGCGCTCGCCGCGGATCATCTCGACCTGGAGCTGGATCACGTTGCGCGGGACGTGCAGGCGGCGCAGCACGCGCGCGAAGATCTCGACGGAGGTCTCGAACTCCTCCGGGACGACCTCGGTCGCGCCGAGGCGGTAGAGCTCGTCGATCTCGGCGACGTAGCGGGTGCGGACGAGGATCGTCGCGCGCCGGTTCATGTCGCGCGCGAGCGCCGTCATGCGCCGCGTGCCGACCGGGTCCGAGATCGCGATGACGATGATGCTCGCGTGCTCGACGCCGACCGCGTGCAGCACGTCGGGACGCGAGCCGTCACCGAACGTGATCGGCTCTCCCAGCTTCGCGGCCTTCTCCACCGACAGCGCGTTGAACTCGAGGACGCGGTAGCGAACGCCGGTCTCGCGCAGCACGCGAGCGAGGTTCCGGCCGTTGAGCCCGTAGCCGATGATGAGCACGTGGCTCTCGGGCTGCTCCGGCCCGGCGGCCGCGCCCGTGCTGCGCGGCCGCCGCCACGACTCGACCGCGAAGCCGATGCGCTCCGCCGGCCCGACGAGAAGCGGGCTCGCGACGAACGACAGCACTGCGGTCGCCACGCAGGTCTCGTACACGGCGGCCGACAGCAGCCCGGCCTCCGACGCGGCGCGCGCGAGCACGAAGGCCAGCTCGCCGACCTGCGCCAGGCAGGCGCCGATGAACAGCGCCATGCGGAAAGATCCCAGAATCGGCGCCACGAGCAGCGTGAGCAGCACGATCTTGAGCGCGATGACGCCGAAGGTCGCGGCGAGCAGCGTCGATGCGTTCGCCAGCAGGAAGTCGGCGCGCAGAAGCATGCCGATCGAGATGAAGAACAGGCTCGAGAAGATGTCGCGAAACGGCACGATCTCGGCGAACACCTGGTGGCGGTGCTCCGACTCCGAGATCACGAGTCCCGCGAGGAGCGCGCCGATCGCGAGGGACAGCCCGAGCTGCTCGGCGAGCCAGGCGGTGCCGAGCGAGAACAGCACGACGGTCACGGTGAACAGCTCGCGGATGCGGAGGCTCGCCACCTCGTGCAGGATCCGCGGCAGCACGAAGCGGGCGAGCGCGAAGATGCCGACGAGCACGAGGGTCGCCTTGACGAGCACCCAGACGATCGCGGGCACCGAGACCGCCTCCGTGGCAGCGAGCACCGGGATGAGGAGCATCATCGGGACCATGCACAGGTCCTGGAACACCAGCAGGCCGGTCGCGACGCGCCCTTGCGGCGAGTCGATCTGCCCGCGATCGGAGAAGATCTTGAGCGCGACGACGGTGCTCGAGTGCACCGCGATGAACCCGAGCACCACCGCCGATGCCCAGCCGCTCCCCGCCGACCGCGCGAGCCACACGACGAGCCCGCCCATCACGACAACCTGGCCCGCCCCCGCGAGCATCAGGCGCCCGCCGAGGCTCGCCACACCGCTCAGCGACAGCTCTAGCCCGGTCACGAACAGCAGCAGCACGATGCCGAGCTCGGCGAGGTGCTCGACCTCCTCCGCCGACCCGACGACGGCGAGTCCGTGCGGCCCGAACAGCACGCCCGCGACGAGAAACCCGACGATGCTCGGCACGCGCAGCTTCTGCAGCACGAACACGACCGGGAGCGTCGCGGCGAGCAGCAGCACGAGGTCGCGCAGCATCGGAGCGTTCGCCATCGGGCGCTGTCTCTAGCAGCGCGGGGCAGCACCGACGAGTAGCAGCGCGGGGCAGCACCGACGAGCCCGCGCGACTGGTCCTGCCACGACGCATGGCATACGACGGACTCGTGGACTCCCTCGCCTTTCGCCCTCCGCACACGCTGCCCGGGGCGTCGCTCGGTGCGCCACCCGACGGCATCGCGAAGATCGCCAACGGCGAGACGCACGCCTTCCTGCTGACGCCGCCGGCGATCGACCCCGCGCGCCGCTACCCGCTGATCACCGTGCTGCACGGCGCCGGACGGCGGGACGAGATGCTGTGCAAGGCGTACCGCGGCGAGGCGGCGGCGCGCGACGTGCTCTTCCTCGTGCCGCGCTCGACCGACTACACGTGGGACATCATCGCCGGCGGCAACCGGACGGACCTCGACTTCCTCGAG
>Ga0172362_10005842_pt1 | contig 10633 bp, 8 predicted proteins | sample LakKivs1_kivu2a2_FD_114534 | JGI IMG/M metagenome (GOLD analysis project Ga0172362, IMG submission 114534) | Sediment microbial communities from Lake Kivu, Rwanda - Sediment s1_kivu2a2 | ecosystem: Environmental > Aquatic > Freshwater > Lake > Sediment | place: Rwanda: Western Province, Lake...
ACATTCCGAAGGAATGTTTGCTCTGTGAGGGAGGAAGTGAGCGTAGCGAACGACCGAATGAACAGGGCAAACCTCTTTAGGGTAGGGGAGGTAAGCCGCCATAATTAAAATAATTTTGGAATATATAAGTGGAATGAGTGAGCGTAAGCGAATGAGAACCACTATTGAACCTCTTTAGGGTAGGGGTAATTGACATTAACACCTATTTTAAAGTTGTTTGCCTTTAAATAGATATTAATATGGAATCAGTATGGCGTGGAAAATATGCTACATTGGCCGACTATTATGCCGACAATTATAAGCAGACATATAAAATTTTAGATCCAGAAACGATGGAACCGCTTACGGATCAGGAAATTCTAACAAAGCAGGGAGTTCCAAATGAGTTTCCCTGTATCACTCTGGAACAATTAGAAACAACAATTGATCCTGATGAGGATCTTGAGAGTTTAACAATTATAGAAGCCGATTCTTTTCATGGAATTAAAGGTGATAGTCCTGAAGAAAAAAGAATAAAAAAGACAAGACAGCGAGAGGAAATAAGAAAATGTATTCAGTCATTTCCTTATTTCTGTCATAGGTTTGTTAAAATTGTTCACCCTATGGGCGGTTTGGTGCCTTTTGTTCTTTATAATTATCAAAGAAGGGTAATTAAAGAATACGGAGAACACAGGTTCACTATTATTTCTAAATTCCGTCAGGCTGGCCTAACGACAGTAACTTCTATTTGGTGTCTCTGGTTGTGTATGTTTAAAAGAAATCAGATCATCATGTTAATGTCAAAAACTGACCGTGAAGCCATGACTGCCGCTACAATGGTTGCTAATGCTATTGATTGGCTCCCGACTTGGCTACAACCCGCAATGGGTAAAGATAATGATCACAATAAAGAATTTAGAACAACGGGTAGCCGGATTGATTTTCAAGGCCCATCAGCCGCTCGTTCTAGAGCTTTGACTTATATGATTTTGGACGAAGCTGCCCACATTCCAGAAATGGAAAAGCATTGGGCCGCTATGTCTCCTACGCTGTTTACTGGTGGTAGCTGTATTGCTCTTAGTACGGTTAATGGTCTAGGTAACTGGTATCAAGAACAGTTCTATGAAGCAAAGGCTAAGAAAAATAGATTCCACGTTATTGAATTAGACTTCTGGGAAAACCCAGATTACAACAATCCAACATGGGTTGCTGATCAAAAAGCTATTTTGGGAAGAAAAGGCTGGGACCAAGAAGTTTTAAGATCATTCTTGGGTTCGGGAGAAACTTATATACCGGCTGATATTATCTCATCATTAGACAATAAAACAAGAGATATTGATCCAATTCGTGTTAAATTCTCAGAGTGGAATAATGAACATGAAGATTTCATGGATGAAAAAGGGGCGCTCTGGATTTGGAAAGAACCTGTTGATGGACACGAATACACAATGGCCGTGGATGCGGCAGATGGAGTTAAGGCTGACAATAGTGCTTTTCAAATAATAGACAACACCACATTAGAACAGGTTGCGGAATTTTATAGCAATACCATTCCTCCACACCTTTTCTGTTATGTAATTAATGAAATAGCAATTTATTACAATGCTGCCCAGGTTGTTATAGAAGTTATGGCTCCCGCTGGCGGGGCTGTGTTGGCAGGACTTCACGATAAATTAATGTATGAGAACTTGTACTACAATTTGAATTGGTGCAGAAATTCCCAGAAGAGATTGCAGCCTGGAATTAAGACGGATTCCCGTACACGGCCTATGATTTTAGAATCATTACAACACACATTAATGCAGGGCGATAGAGGATTAAAGGTAAATAGTAGAAGGTTTGTTCACGAACTAAAAACATTTAAATATAATGCGTCTAAAAAAAGGGCAGAGGCCGATAAAGGTAAACATGATGACGCAATCATGGCCCTGGCAATTGCTGTTTACATAAGAAACGAGGCAATGAAAGGAATTCCTGTTGGTGCAGAAATTCCCAAAGAATTAACCGAAGTATTCCATTCTGAGATTTATGAACAAATTAAACAAGAAATTAAATCTGGCTTGCCAGAAAACTGGATTGAGGAAGAAGAAGATTTCTTTGAAGCATATCAAGGAGAAGTAACACCCGGCGTTGTATTTAATGTTAAACGCAGATTTGATAAATTACTCAGAGAGTTTGATTGGTAAGCTATAATCATCCCACATTACAACTGTCCACGGTACACAATCGGATTTAAAATTTTGTATTCCCGTTCTTTGTGCTATTTCTTGCCCTATTTTATTATCATACATTACTATCCTGTTTTTATGTTTACACTTTAAGCATTTGTCATGAGTATCATTTGTCATATGTAAAAGGCTTTCAGTTAATTTCTTTGATCTGGCGACCAATTCATCAAATCCTGCTTTAAATACATTTCCTACAGAAAGCTCTCCTTGCCAGTCGTAACAACAGGGGTGGTGATTGCCGTAAGCATCAAGCGTAAAAGATTCAAGTATTTGTATGCAAGGACAGAGATTTGCTTCGACGTTTCTTGACTCTAATCGATCATCAAAAGTAGGATTGTGCCAAATATATCCAATCTTTTGATATTTATTAAGAGCTTCTTGGATTTCGTCGTCATTTCCAAAATAAGAACTGATAATGATGTAATCAAAATCATGAAGGTCTACTTCTTTAATTTTGGTTCCATTAGTCCATAATAAAAATCTATTTTCAGGAACGTTTTCTTTTATTTTTTTCATAAGAGAATGCATTCGTTCCTTTTGAAGACATGGTTCATTGTAATAATGCCAAGCAATAAAACCCTGAAAGTTATAATTTTTGTATGCCTTAATAGCACATTCAATAATTGTCTCGTCATCTAGTTCTTTAGAAGTATCTAATTTGGCAAATCTTTCTAGATTTAGATTAGGACATTTAGGATGTAATTGTCCCAAGTTGCACGCTTTTCCTAGTTCAAAACATATAAGGCTTAAATACTTCATAATCTTATTATTCTTTTCTCCCTGAAGTGGTGATATATTAAGTATATCGGACATGGCGGATATGTCAAGCAGAGAAAACGCGGATTCAACGCATTTTCATAATTTTCTGATTATAGTTTAACTTACATAAGATACAACTTCGTATCTTCCAGAAGGCATTTTACACCAAGAAAGGTATAAGGCGTTGTTTAGACCACTATTATCCGCTGTCCGTACAAGATCAAAATTAACAACTTGATTACGGGTTCTCTCATCGCCGCATTCAGCACCACCTATGAGCATCCCTTTCCAAGGAGTTCCATCTTCTTGAACTGCGTGGACACCGATTTCGGCTAAGGCATCAAAAAGGTCTTGAAGAGGTATTTTGTCGTGATACCCTGTGGTAATTCCGTGGATTTTGATATTAACTTGACGTTTTTCTTTTGCTGACAATACCCCTTGTCTAGCCATTTCTAAATAATCTTTGAATTTTATCATTTGTTATATCCTGGCTGTCCATCTAATTGAACAATGTGCAATTCGTCCATTGCTCTAGTTCCGGTAACATATTTAGCATTTTCTTCTTGTTCTTTGTCCTCTGGCCTCTTGGCTTTTGGATGTGGGAACTGGTCGAATCTTAGAACATAAACTCTTTCATATTCCAATCCCTTGGATTTGTGTGCGGTAGTTAGAATCACTGTATTTTTATCTTCTAATTTCTTTTGATATTCTTCAAAATCTCTTTCTGCCTGCTGTTCATTTCCTTCTTCGTCAGCACTTTCCCAATCTAATCCTCCCAATTTTGCACCAATCCATTTTGTGAACTTTTCAATTGTTTCATCTGCCGTGGTGTCTGGCGGGTTCCAAGAAGCAGCATTGGGGGTTTGTTGTCCTTCTTCTGGAGGTTTTGGTCTTAGTAATTCTAAAAATTGGCCAATAGAGGCTATTAATGCATTTGAAATTTCGTCTAGATTCTTAAGATATGCTTGTTTTACAGGAACTTTTCTGTATTTATTTGTTTCTTGTTCTAAATGAGCCTGAGCTTTTTCTTTTAATTTCTCAACGTGGTCTTGAGGATTGAGAGGATAATGGTTTTTAACCCACTTGCTATTGGTAATAGTTTTAATATGTCTCTTCAATCCACCAGCGATATCTTTTCCAATAATCACAAATGGAATTCCTGCAACCAGTAATTTAAGAGCTGCGTGTGCAAGTGGTTCGTTTGTTCTGGCAATGAATGCGGTTTGTTTCTTCATTCCACCAGATTTCATTTCTTGACCGAGTTGGGTAAAGACCGCCTCGTATTTAACTGTCATATGGGATGTATCGCCTTGATACTCGTCATCCGTATGTTTTCCTTGTTCTAGTTCTTTTACAATTGTATTTTGTCTTACCCAATCAAGTGGATTTTTCCTTGATCTGAAGTTCTTAGTCAATGTCTTAATGACATCCTTATTGTGAGAGAGTTCGCCTAGAGTGTGTCCTAAGTTTTTGAATGCTTGGGCGTCTGCGCCTCTAAATCTATAAATGCCCTGGAATGGATCACCAACAGCGACTATTTTTGCGCCTTGTTCGTGTAATTTTACAAGGATAATTTTTTGGCATTCGTTGAAGTCTTGAACTTCGTCTGCCAAGATGTAATCATACTTCGGAAATTTAACTTGCTTTTTGGGATTTTCTTCATTGGCAAAAATTGCAGGGAACCAGAAGTCGTCATTAAAATCTCTATATTGTTTTAATGGAAAACTATACTTTAACTGTGTGCCACCGCATTCTGGGCATTTGGGGTCTCCTACCCACACATCTCCGCACCTTGAATTTCCACAAACATGAACTTTTTCGTCAGTAGCTCCTACCGCTGATGGGGGCATTGTTTTCTTTAACATCCATTCTACGCATTGAAACATTTCAGTTTCATAATTGGAACTCATATAATCTCTACCAAAAACAATACTTAATGCTTGGGAGATTTGTGCCTTCCATCGTTCGCTTTTAGATGCTTGAATACCTGCTTTAACTTGTGCCATAGTAGCATTTATGTTGCCAGCAGCAGGGTCTTGAGGAAGTGGACCATAAGAATCATATATCTTGTGTAATTCTTGTTGTAGGTCGGATTTACGAGGATCAATGGCATAACTTTTCGCCAAACCAACAAAGGTAATAACATTCTTTTGAAAATCTAATATTGATCTTTCAATAAATCCTTGGAGAATTTTTATTCCTTGTTCGTCAAATCCTACTGCTTGGCCTGCTCTTTTTGCTGCTGCGGCAACATTTACTGGGAATTGGTATCCTTTTAGGATTTTTATAAATTGATCTCCGTTAGCCAAAAGTTCAGATTTACTTACTTTTTCATCTTTATCAAATGCTTTGCCAAATTTCTTCTTGAGTGTTGAAACTCTTTTTGTTTGTAAATAATAATTCTGGGGTAAATTCATTACTTCCCCCAAGAATCCATTAGTTGTAGCAACATGCACCCAAGGTGGAAATTTTCCCTTTGCCTCTACTTTGTTTTTCGTATTAAATACCAAATAAAGCCATCGTTCTCCTGGCTTGCCATATTTCCATGCTAAGTGTTTTAACATGGTTGTTTTCCCAGTGCCAGCTTTGGCATCAATCATAATATGAGATTGTTGTGTTTCTCTCATTACCTCATCAAATTTTGCATCAATGGCCTTTTGTTCTTCGCTTAATGCATTTTTTCCAGTTAGAGGTATGGTGTGTTTTTGCCTTTGTTCCTCTATCCACTGTGGATCTACATCTGCATCGGTTGGTATTGGCTTGCCAAGCTTTTCATATAAGTCTTCAAGAGTGGGATTATCAGAAGTAAGGGGCGTGCCTTTTCCTTGAGCGTCTTTTTTTGTTTCGTCACGATAGGCTTTAATTGCTCCTGCTGCCACTTCTTCTTTACTAAGAACGCCAGATTTAGCTTTAGAAGCATCACCAGACAACACCCTAAAAGTCCAACTGCCATTTCCCAAAGGTAGCAACGCCAAATCTACTCCTGCTGAAAAATAATCTGATTTATCTTCTGTTGAGTGGGATTTAATTGCCTGTGCATAATACCACTCAAGCTTATCGGCTCTAGCTGGAGTTGGTTCGTCATCATCTGGTTCTTGTGGTTCTGGGTCTGGCTGTTGTTGTTGTCTTCTAACTGGTTGTTGTCTTTGCAGCTGTTGTCTTGGCGGTTCTTGTCTTGGCTCTTGTCTTCTAACTGGTTGTTGAGGTTGTCGTGCTGTTGTTCCACCTTCAGGTTCTTTTTGCTTTTTTTGATATTGTAATAATGTTAATTTGCCTCTGCATCCATTACGAAAATTAGAGCATCCCCAAAATTCTCCATAATTACTGTTGCGTTTTACCAAACGACCACCACATTGAGGACAAGTTGGAGTGCCAGCCTCAGCAAACTGCCTCTCTTTGTCAAGAATATAACCCAGCCAATTTTTAAATTTAAACATCATTTATAACCTATCTAAAAGCGAGGGTTGTTTTACTGGTCTTGGTCTACGCCTCCAAGGTGCATCAAGTGCTGGGGGAGGTTCGTCCGGGGAACGAGGCGATGTATTCTGTCTTATTTGTTTCACTCTGTCTGCCAAGCCACCTCCTAATTTTAACTTAGGCTTATCTTGGTTCATTATGGACGCAATACGATCAAGTTCTGAAGTTCTTGCTGCTGTTCCGGGGGCTGGTTGTTCCATTTCTGGATGCCCCGTTAATATCATTTGAACTCTTCTATCTTCTTCTGGCTTTGGTTCTTTCTTTGTCAACATCGCAAATATTTCGTCGGGAGACATCATTGGGGCGTCCCCACCGGCAGGAATTTTGCCTTTATATCGTTTGGCTTGTTTCTCTGTTAATTTAATTAGAGCTTTTGGCATTACTTTCAGATCGTCATCGTCTCTTGTACCCTGTATGGCTCTCAATGCTGCGTGATAATTAATGTTGGGAACTTGATCTCTCTCAAATAATTCAGGTAATTTTTGCTGAGCTTTAAACAATACACTGTCGGGTATTGCAGTAAAAATTATATAAACCAAGTGTTCCAGAGGAACGTCTTTGTACTGATTGGTGTCAAATTGGTAAACGGTAGCTGTTCTGCCATTTTCATATGTTACAATCCCATACCTCACCACTTTCTTGCCGCCAGCTTTTGTATCAAACCCGAAATGAACCAAATCTCCAGGATTAATATTCTTTCTTAATTCTTTTTCCGAGTACGGTTTTCGCATTGCAAGTCGCAAGTCGCGTGATATTGTGGCTTCTTGTAATTCTAACCATTCTTTAAAATTCATTTTTTTCCCCAATCCCAATGTTCCAACGGCATACTATATAAATACAGGAATAATTCAAATTTATTTAGTAGGCATATGAGCAATACTGAGCGATCAAAAAATTTAATAGCCGAAGCAATAAAAAGTTTGTCAAACGACTTTGCGCTTTCAGATGCTAGAGCTATGTTGACAAAAGCTTTAAATGAAATACAGCATATAGAATCTAAAAGGGCAAGAAGAGAAAATATTGATTATAAACCAACTGCTACCACAAGGTTTGCGGAGTCTCATGTATCTAAAGAAACAACGACTGCAAGACAATCTCAGCCGTGGACTCATGAACAAATTCTATCTACGGTTAGCTTAATTGATAAAATGATTGCCGAGGAAAAACAGAAATTAGAAGATTTAAAGAAACCCAAGCCTGTTGTGGAGAAGGCAAGACCAACGGTAGATGATGCGATTGATTTGCTTAATGGTTAACTATTTTACTGTATGAAATTCGTCTACAAAACTAAACCCGAACATCTTGGTTATATTAATAAGCAAATAACCGAAGTTCATGACGACTTAGAAACATATTCGGCAATTTCTGAGTTTGAATATGAAGGTTATAAGAACTTTCTGCCAAATCAACCTAAAAGAATAATGGACCTTGGTTGTGGTCTTGGAAGGGTAGCTATATATCTAAACGCTGTTTTACAGAATCCAGATATTCATTATATATTGGCTGACACTACACTTGATAATGGGCATAGGGGATTATGGGATGCTCCTAATGGTGAATTTTATAACGATCTTGCCCTCACCAAGAGCTTTGTTCAATTAAATGGTATGACGAATTTTGAGACATTTGATGTTCTCCACGAAGATTGGGATAAATTACGGGATATAGACCTTATCATATCATGTTGTTCTGTTGGTACACATGTTCCTATTGAAAGAACTTTGTCGAATTTATTAAAAGTTGCAAGCAATGATTGTACAATGATATTCGGTATAAGAAATTGGAATATTTTTTCAGGAGATAAGAATGAGATGGCAAGTAATTATTCACAAAATTCATTTAGAGAATGGTTTCAAGAAACTTATTATGTCAGTATTCCGCATCTACCACCTATGCCACAGGAAGATTGGCTTATTTTAAAAAATAAACAACCTGTTTTGCCATCCGTGCCCCCTTTGCTAGACGATGTTATGCCGATCAAAGGGTGGATGCTTCTCTATTCAAAATATGCCAAACAAGTATTAAAAGATAAACCAGAGTCCGATAGATTAAGACGAGAATATTGTAGAACTATGGGCATAGATGAATAAATTTCTTCAAATAAAACAAATGCCTCTCAAATGACTCTTGTGCCTCGTTTATTAGGCTTACATCCATAACATCTTGGATGTCTTCTTTGATTTCTTCGGTTTTAATTGGCTCTTTAAGGTTTAAATATTTCTCAATGGCGGGAAATTTTCTGCCGGAAATCAAGTCATCGTAAGTCAGCAGAATAGCTTTTGGGGTTCTTTTTGCCATCTCGCACATGCGTCTTAATCTATATTTGTAATATTTATTTGCTGATTCTGGGCTGTATTTATAGGAGAATGATTGTGGTTTTGAGACAATTGTATTTAATGTTGGCCTTGCTTCACGCACTAGATAAATAAATTTACACCATTGATAAAGGGGCGGGAAGGCAAAAGAGTAGTTGTACAGCAATTCGTCCATATAAATAGCTGCGGTATTGTCAAGTTTATGTGGATGGGAAGTTAAAATTTCAAGGGAGCCAGGATGAATATAAGGCACATCGACTCTTATACCTTGTATTCTTGGATTTTTGTCAAGCCAATTAAACAAGTGGTTTGATCCAGAGCCTAAATGACTAACTATAAATAAGACGTTCTTCAATTAAAATACCTCGCAACGTGATAACTATAATATAGATTAAGAGGATAAATATGGCCAATATGTGGTGGGATTACTTCCGTCTTTGGAATTATGCATTGGGTACGCCTGATCCCCTCTCTAAAAGAGAACATGACAAGCAAATAACTGGCGCAGGTGTCAGTCAGCCTGATGCAATTCCTGATATTCGACAGGATGGAAGTTTTTGGGGTGGTAGTAGGGGCGTAATTCGTTTAAGAGATACCAATGATTTTGTTGATCTCTCATCAGTTTCAAATCGTCAAAGTCGTTATAAGGAGTATGAAAGGTTAAGAAACGTAGCGGAAATAGAAACGGCAATGACCGTTTTTGCCGATGAATCTTGTCTGGCTGGCCCTTCCATTATCTCTACTCTCTTTTATGGTCCTCAAACTATTCAGTGGCTTGCTGAAAATAAAGCCGATGAAGAGTTTTTGGTATATTCTTGGGATTTCGTTAAGGGGGATTACACCTTAGCTTGGGCTTATAATCCCAGATTAGTTAAAACAGATAAAACCGTCAAAGTTATGCTGGATGACGGTACATCATTTATATCTACTGCCGATCATAGAATATTATTGTTAAATGGAAAGTGGACTTATGCTGGGCAGTTGGCTTTTGGTGATGAGTTAACACCATTCTATAGATTGCCCGTCAATCCGCATCTTACAAAATTAAAAACCAACCAATTTCCAAGAATTTATACAAATGAAGGATGGAAACACGAAAGGCAGTTCATTGAGGAGTGGAAATCTGGCGAGGAGATCCCAGAATATCAGAATGTTAATAAAGCAATAAGATTATTGGCGGCTGGATTAACTACAGCAAGAGTTGCTAAAGAAATGGACCGTCAATGGAAAACAATCGAGGCATGGATTCATAAGGCTGGTTTTTCATTTAAAGAAATAAGGATGTTGGGCCGCAAGAAGGACCGCCGAAGGGTTGTTGGCGTTATTCCTTGGCAAGAATTGCCTGTCTATGATTTGTCAGTCCGAGAAGCTGAGAATTTCTGCGGCGAATCGGTGGTCTTCCATAATTGCCAAACAAATGATGAAGAGCACGTTTTAAAAGTAAATGTTAAAGACAAAGAGGTGAAAGAAGAATTAGAATTTCTACTCTTCCACCTCAAAATGATAAACATTGATAAGAAAATTTGGAACTGGGCGAAGAATCTTTATATTTTTGGAGACCTTTTTCTAGAGCTAGTAACGAATTTAGATAATCCCAAGGATGGAATTTTAAAAATTCAAATGCTACCCCCAGAATCCATGTATCGGGTAGAAACTACAAAAGCTCGTTTAATTGAGTTCCAACAGTCAAAAGAAGGCGTAGACCAAGACTCTTTGACAAAAGCTCCCATTACACAAGCTACCGAAGAAGAATTAAGACAGTCAACTGCTATTCGTTTCCATCCAGAACAGGTAATTCATATTAGAATTGGAGATGATAGGAAGACTTTTTATCCCTATGGAGTAAGTTTAATTGAAGCAGCCCGTGGACCAGCC
>Ga0172362_10005845_pt1 | contig 10632 bp, 7 predicted proteins | sample LakKivs1_kivu2a2_FD_114534 | JGI IMG/M metagenome (GOLD analysis project Ga0172362, IMG submission 114534) | Sediment microbial communities from Lake Kivu, Rwanda - Sediment s1_kivu2a2 | ecosystem: Environmental > Aquatic > Freshwater > Lake > Sediment | place: Rwanda: Western Province, Lake...
GCAAAGCTCAGCTCGCCGCACTGGTTGTTGGCCGCGTGCGGCGGCGCCAGGACGATCGTCGCGGCGAGCGGCAGGTTCGCGGTGTTCACCGGGTAGCTGCCGTTCTTGCCGGTGACGGTGAACGTCACGAGCCCCGGCGTCTTGAGGCTCTTCTTGAGCGTGATCTTCGAGACGCCGGCGACCAGCGGTACGGCGACACCCGCGTTGCGGTAGGTGTAGCTCGTGGTGCTGGTGTTCGTGGTCCAGCCCGCGCGCAGCAGCGAGTCGTAGAGGCCGCCCGGAACGGCGGCGTCGATCACCGTCGCACCGGTCGAATCGGTCACGAGGATCCGCATGCCGTCGTTGCTCAGCGGGTCGATCGCGGGCGTCGCCGGCACGGTGAACGAGCCGCTGATCTTGAGCTTGTCGTCGCCCGGCGGCGTCACCAGCTTCGCGAACTGGAGCTTCGGCCGGGTCGCGAGCACCGCGAGGAAGTTGCTGCACGGGTCGCACGCGTCGCCGAGCCCGTCGCCGTCCGCGTCGGCCTGCGCCGGGTCGGAGAGCAGCGGACAGACGTCGTCGAGATCGCACACGCCGTCGCCGTCGCCGTCGGGCAGGCCGGTGTCGGCCGGACACGAGACGCTGCTGCCGGTGCAGCTCTCGGCGACGTCGCACACGCCCGACGATGCGCGGCAGGTGAAGCCCGCCGGTCGCAGCAGGTCGGCCGGGCACGCTGTGCTGACGCCGTTGCAGGTCTCCGCGACGTCGCACACGCCGGCCGCGATGCGGCAGCTGGTGCCCGCCGCAGCGAGGGCGTTGGCGGGGCACGTCGCCGACGAGCCCGTGCAGCTCTCCGTCAGGTCGCAGACGTCGACCGCGCCGCGGCAGACCTTGGTCACCGGCTCGAACGCGTTCGCGGGGCACTGCGCGTCGCTGCCGCTGCACTGCTCGGCGACGTCGCACACGCCGAGCGCCGCGCGACAGGTCGTCCCCGCCGACGCGAGCACGTCGGCCGGGCAGGTGCTGGTCGAGCCGTCGCAGGTCTCGGCGACGTCGCACGTCCCGGCGGCGGCGCGGCACACGGTGCCGGCCGACGCGAGCACGTCCGCCGGACACGACGTGGAAGACCCGGTGCAGGTCTCGGCCGCATCGCACGGTGCGCTCGAGGCGCGACACACGGTCGACGCCGGCGCGAGCCCGTCTGCCGGACACGCGGCCGACGATCCGGTGCAGGCCTCGGCGACGTCGCACACGCCGGCCGACGCACGGCACTGCGTGCCGCCGGCGACGAAGGCGTCCGCCGGGCAGGAGCCCGAGACGCCGTTGCAGCTCTCGGCGACGTCGCACACGCCGCCCGAGGCGCGGCAGGGCGTGCCGTTCGGCGCGACCACGTCCGCCGGGCAGGCACCCGACGAGCCGGTGCAGGTCTCCGCCACGTCGCAGACGCTCGCGGCCGCGCGGCACACGGTGCCGGCGCCGGAGATCACGTCCGCCGGGCACGTCGCGGCCGATCCGCTGCACGCCTCGGCGGGATCGCAGCCGCCCGTCGAGGCGCGACACGTGGTGCCCGCGCTCGCGAGCGCGTCGGCGGGACACGCGGCCGCGGACCCGGTGCACGCCTCGGCGACGTCGCAGGCGCCGCTCGACGCACGACAGGTCGTACCGGCGAAGACGAAGCCGTCCGCCGGGCACGCGACGTTGACGCCGTCGCAGCTCTCGGCGACGTCGCACACGCCGGCCGACGCGCGGCACACGGTGCCGGACGCGACCTTCAGGTCCGCCGGGCAGTCGTTGGCGATCCCGTTGCAGCTCTCGGCCAGGTCGCACGTGCCGAGCGCCGCGCGGCACACCGCCGTCGACTTCGCGTCGGACGGGCACAGCGCGCCCGTGCCCGAGCAGGTCTCGGCGGGATCGCAGACGCCGGCACTCGCGCGGCACGTCGTGCCCGAGGCCTTGAAGGTGCAGGTGGACGAGCAGCACGATCCGGTGGTGCCGTTCGCCGCGCCCTGGTCGCAGGCCTCGGCGCCCTCGAGGATGCCGTTGCCGCAGGTGACACCCTTGGTGACCGTGAACTCGTCGAGCACGCTGTTCGACTGGCTGATGGTCGTGACCGTCAGCGTGTCGTTGTCGACGATCTCGACCTCGGTGTGCGAGAAGGTCGCGAAGCTGCAGTACTGCCCGCCGACGCCGCCCGGGCACTCGTTCGAGATCCACGGGCAGTAGCTCTTGCTGCCGAACAGCGGCTGGCGGTACGGACCGCCGGTGTCGCTGTTCGCCGGGCCGTCGAGCGTCTTCCCGCCCGCGCCGGTCATGACGTAGATGGTCTTCAGGCCGTCCGAGCCCGCGGCGCCGCCGACCAGGTACTCGTCGACCGGCTTCGAGCGCTCGTAGATGTGGTCGTGGCCCTCGAACACGACGTCGACGCCGTACTGCTCGAACAGCGGCCCGAAGAGATTGCGCACGGTCATGTTGCTGCCGAACGACGCGATGCCGTTGGCGCACGAGTGCGACGCGTGGTGCAGGAAGACGAACTTCCACTTGCGCGTGGTCGCGGCGAGGTCGGATTCGAGCCAGGCCGCCTGCGTCGCGTTCAGCGCCGGCGGGTTCGAGTCGAGGATCACCAGGTGCACGTCGCCGTAGTCGAACGAGAAGTAGCGCTCCTCCTGGCCGGCGGGCGCGTTGCGCGGCAGCAGGTGCATCTTGATCTCGACGGAGTTCGCCCAGTTGCTCGCACCGACGTCGTTGAGATCGTGGTTGCCGAGCGCCGGCATGAACACCGCGCGACGCAGCAGGTTCTCGTACTGCGGGATGAAGACGTTGTTGTCCCAGTCGGACTGCGTGCCGTTCTCGTATGCGTTGTCGCCGACGGTGACGACGAGCGGCGGGTCGGCCGCGTTCTGGTTGTTGGCGACGTTGGTCTGCCCGCTCGAGCCGGCGCCGAAGTCGCCGACGATGGTGAAGAACAACGGCCGCGGGTCGGCCGCCGTCCGGAAGGTCTCGAAGTACGTCGTCGAGAGAACCTGGTTGCCGTTGGTCAGCAGGCGGTAGTAGTAGCGCGTGCCCGCGGCGAGCCCGGTGAGCTGGACGATGTGGCAGGTGCCGGCGGCGCCGATCTCGCAGCTCGAGGCCTGGGCGACGGTCTTCGACGAGCCGAGCGCCGTGGTCGTGCCGTACTCGACGGTGCTGTCGCCCGCGACGTTGGTCCACCAGACCAGGGTCATGGTCGTGGTGAGCCCGTCGGGGTTCTGCAGCAGCGGACCGCGCGTGAGCGTCTGTGCGTGCGCCGGCGCGGCGGCGAGCACGATCAGGGCGGCGGCGGCAAGGGTGGCCAGGTAGATGGCAGCGCGCGGCTTGTTCAAGAGACCCTCGTTTCCGGGTGACACGTGTCAGGAGACCATCGGTTTTCCGGGTGGCACGTTGGCCTGCCGGACCGGCCCTGGGTGCGGCGGACGTTACACGTAGCGCAGCGCATTATGGAAGAGACGATCGGGGTCGATGACGCCCCGGAGGCACCGTGCGCATGACAAGAAGGCTCGTTCTCCTCGCCACCGCCGGCTGCCTGCTGGCCGGCCTGTCCGCCGGCTGCTCCGACCCGGATCCCCCGGCGGGCAGGACCGATGAGATCCCGAAGCTGGACCAGCGCGCCCGGGCCCTGCCGCCCGAGGCCGCCTGCAAGCCCCCGGCCCCGGCCGAGGGCGCCGCCCCGGGAGCGGCCGTGCCGCGCTGCGTGATGGACTTCGGCCGCGCCGTCGGCGCGCTCGCCGTGCCACCCGAGGGCTCGCCCGCCGTGGTCTCGCTGATCCACTCGGCGACCGGAACCTGGACGCTGCCGGCGATGGAGTACGCGGCCGCCTTCGAGCCGCTGCCGGCGGAGCAGGAGGCGCGCGCCGTCCTCGCCAGCGCGCAGCGCGACGCCGCCGTGTTCGCGGTCGGCCCGGACCTGGTCGGCTACAGGGTGTCCACCGGGAAGGTCGCGGACCGCGCGCCCGGACCCGGCGGCACGATCGCCGACCTCGCCTGGACCGGCGACGGGGCATGGATCGTCGCCGCCGCCGGCGGCAAGGCGTTCGTGCTCGACGCGCACGGCAAGCTGGTCCGACCGCTGCCGGTCGACGGCCGGGCACGGCTCGTCGCGGTGACGCCCGACGGTGCGCACACCGCGGTCGCGAACGACGCCGGCGCGATCACGGTGCTGGGCGACGCGAGCGCCCCGGCGCGCACGCTCGTGCCGTCGCTGCAGCCGGTCGAGGGGCTTGCGTTCGCGGGCGAGCGGCTGTGGGTCGCGAGCGCCGACGGGACGCTGCGCGCCTTCGACGTCGCGCGCGGCGACGAGAGCGCGAAGATCGACGTGGGCGCGCCACTGACGCGCCTCGCGCTGTCCGCCGACGGCCGTCGCGCCGCCGTTGCCGGCCGCGACCGCACGATCCGCGTCTACACGCTTCCCGACGGGAAGCCGCTCGCCACGCTCGCGTGGCACCAGGCGAACGTGACGGCGCTCGCGTGGGGCGCGGGCCCGACGCTGCTCTCGGGCGACGGCGACGGCAAGCTCGCCGTGTGGGAGATGACCGCGGCGCCGTAGTGCACTGGCCCGCGACCCGTCGGCACGGGGCGCCGCAGCGGCGTCCGTCGCCGTCGCGCGCCCGAGGTGCCGACGGCTTTCCGATCAGCCGACCCAGGCGCGGACCAGCTGGTGCGCGATCGCCAGCGGCGGCGGCAACGCCAGGTCCCGATTCTTGCCGGCGAGTGCCGCGCGCGCATCGTCGCGCGTGAACCAGCGCGCGTCCTCGAGCTCGTGCGCGTCGACGCGGATCTCCTCGGTCGACGCTTCCGCCATGCAGCCCATCATCAGCGACGCGGGGAAGGGCCACGGCTGCGACGAGTGGTAGCGGACCTCGGCGACGCGCACGCCCGCCTCCTCGAAGACCTCGCGCCGCACGGCTTCCTCGAGCGTCTCGCCCGGCTCGACGAAGCCGGCGAGCGCGCTGAAGAACGGGTGCGGCCACTTCGGCTGGCGTCCGAGGAGACAGCGGTCGCCGCGCGTGACCAGCATGATCACGACGGGATCGGTGCGCGGGAAGTGCTCGGCTGCGCACTCGCTCGCGCTGCAGCGCCGCACGTGGCCCGCATCGCCGACCTTGCTCGGCTGGCCGCACACCGAGCAGAAGCGGTGCCGCGCGTGCCAGTCGACGAGGTGGCGCGCCTGTGCGGCGATCGCGGCGTCGCCGGCGACGAGGCGTGACGCCACCGCGCGCAGGTCGGGATACGTCGTGCCCGCGAGGCCGAGCTCCGCGACCGGGTCCGCGATCGCCGAGACGTCGAGCGCGAAGTGCGCGCGATCGTCGCGCACGCCGAGCAGGATCGGCTCGGGGCCGCCGTCGGGGCGGCGCTCGCTGTCGATCCACACCAACTCGGGTTGCGCGCCTTCCCGCACCGGGACGGACAGACACCACACCGGGAGAAAGCGCGTGACGCGGTCGGCGAGGCGCTCCGCGATCCACTGCGCGTCGCGACGACGGAAGTCCACCCGCTCGAGCGGGCTGCCTGCGAAGACGCAGGGGACCGTCACGACCTTCTCCTTAGCGAAACGCCATGAGAGACGACACCTGTTCAAGCGGCGCGAGGCCGATCACTCGGCACCTCCTAACGCTACCGCCCGCGAAATCATCCGCTTCACGTCGGCGGACTCATTGAGAGGAACGACCTCCACCTCTGGATGCGCGATGTGAAAAACCCGAAAAACCTCGTCCGCGAATGCTTGGCCGATCGTGCTGATACCCGAGAAATCGAGAACCACGACCTTGAACCGATCGAAGCGTGACAACAAGCGCTTAGCTTGCGACCGCGACACCAGGTTGTCATCTCCGTATCGCATCAACTTGACGGGCACTACGGTCTTAGTGAACCCATAATCATCGTCAAGTGTGAATTTGTTGAACACTTTCCGAAGCGTGCGCGCAGTATGGTTGTGGAGTTCCATGTGCACGAAGGATCCGGATGACCCCTGCGGTCGCTGGAGAATCCAATCCTCCAACTTGTCGAACTCGTGGGAGAACGACACCTCTCCAGACATGATGACGAAGTGGTCGAACATCCGAGAGGTAAAGAAGATCCCCTCTCCGGAGTGGCGCGCGGGGTCGGTCGTAAATTTTCCTTTTGCTAGCTCGAGCACAGCGTGTCTCGCGTCCTCCAACCCGAGCGCTGCTTGGATCTTCTTGAAGATGCCGACGCCGTTATCGGCGATCTCCACCGAGGTCGAGGCCGCGGTCTTCCTGATTGAGACGCACACGGAGACCGCCTCGGAGTGATCGATCACGTTGTTGAACATCTCGGTAAAGCCATAGTGCCAGATCTCCAGGACGTTCCGTGGAAGATCCCCTAGAAGCGGGGCGACCTCGACGCGCCAGATGGTGTCCTCCGCGAGCCGTGCCGAGAGAGAGAAGGTGTTGCTCCACTCCACGAGAGGCGCGAGCGCGTAGCGCTTGTTGCGCGTCTTGCCGGTCTCGAGGATCGCCCCCTCCGCGACCAGCCGCTTGAGGTGCTTGTGCACGGCTTGCCTCGTGCAACCGAACCTTTCCGACGCCGCCCGAATGATGTCCGCTGGGTGGGCATCGAGTTGGTCAATGATGAACCGCCGGACTGGCTCTCCGCCCGCTCGAACCCGACTCATGGATTGTCAACCATCTTGCCCAAGATTATCAACTATTCGCGAGATGTTTGTCAACTCCGAGGAATCTTGTGGCGATGACGAGGGCCGCAGACTGGAGGAATGCGACTGCCTGCCTCGGGCGGATGCCGTCATTGGCACCGCCGCTGGGACTGGGATCCGGCCGAGGCTGTTCCGTAGAGATTGCGGTGGCGCGACCGCGAGGGCTCAGCCCGCGAACGCGCGCGTGTACGGCAGCTTCGCCGCGGTCTCCTTCACCTGCGGCAGCGCGTCGACCAGGATGCGCGTCGCGTCCCAGGTGCCCTTCAGGAGCTGAGTGCGCGCGCCCTCGGGCAGCGTCGCCTCGACCGTGAGCCCGTTGAAGCTCACGGTGCGCGCGTCGACGTCGACCGTCATGTCGTGCGCCGGGTCCTTCTCGACCGCGGCCATCAGCTTCGCGGCATCCGCCTCGCTCACGAGCAGGCACGGGATGCCCATCGCGACGCAGTTGCCGAAGAAGATGTCGGCGAACGACTCGCCGACCAGGGCCTTGATGCCCCAGCGGTAGAGCGCCTGCGGCGCGTGCTCGCGCGACGAGCCACAGCCGAAGTTCTTGTTCACGATCGCGACGCGCGGGCCCTTCGCCTGGAAGCGGGGATCGTTCATCGGGTGCTCGAGCGGCTTGCCGTCCTGCGCGAAGCGCGCGTCGCGGAACGCGAGCTCACCGAGCCCGTCGAAGGTGATCGCGGTCATGAAGCGCGCCGGGATGATGCGGTCGGTGTCGACGTCGTTGCCGGGCAGCGGGATCGGGCGTCCGGCGACCTTCGGCACGGGGATCAGGGCCGACTCGTTCTTCGCAGGGCTCATGCGTTCCCCTTCGCGAGCAGGTCGCGAACGTCGGTCACGCTGCCCGTGATCGCCGCCGCGGCGACCATCGCCGGGCTCATCAGCAGCGTGCGGCCCGACGGGCTACCCTGCCGTCCCTTGAAGTTGCGGTTGCTCGACGACGCGCATACTTGACGACCGACGAGCTTGTCCGGGTTCATCGCGAGGCACATCGAGCAGCCCGCGAGGCGCCACTCGAAGCCGTGCTCGCGGAAGACCTCGTCGAGCCCTTCCTCCTCGGCCTGGCGCGCGACCTCCTGCGAGCCCGGCACGACGAGCGCCTTGACGCCCGGCTGCACGTGGCCGAGCTTCGCGACCTTCGCGGCCTCGCGCAGATCCGACAGACGCCCGTTCGTGCACGAGCCGATGAACGCCACGTCGATCTTCGTGCCGGCGACCGGCTCGCCGCCCTTCCAGTCCATGTACTGGTAGGCGTCCTCGACGGTGCCGCGCTCGTCGGCCGAGTACGAAGCCGCGAGCGGGATCGACTCGCGCACGCCGATCGCCTGGCCGGGGTTGATCCCCCACGTGACCGTCGGCGCGATGTCGGCGGCGTCGATCTTGACGACGTCGTCGTACTTCGCGTCGGCGTCCGACGCGACCGACAGCCACCAGCGCGTCGCCGCCTCGAACGCCTCGCCCTGCGGCGCGAGCTCGCGGCCGCGCAGGTACGCGATCGTGGTCTGGTCGGGATTGACGTAGCCGAGTCGCGCGCCGCCCTCGATCGACATGTTGCAGAGGGTCATGCGCTCTTCCATCGTCATCGCGTCGACGACGGTGCCGGCGTACTCGTAGGCGTAGCCGACGCCGCCCTGCACGCCGAGCTTCCGGATGATGTGCAGGGTGACGTCCTTCGCGTAGACACCCGGCGCGAGCTTGCCGTTCACCTCGATGCGCCTGACCTTCGGGCGCGCGATCGCGAGGCACTGGCTCGCGAGCACGTCGCGCACCTGGCTCGTGCCGATGCCGAACGCGACCGCGCCGAACGCACCGTGCGTGCTCGTGTGGCTGTCGCCGCAGGCGATCGTCATGCCCGGCTGCGTGAGCCCCAGCTCGGGTCCGATCACGTGCACGATGCCCTGGTGACCCGTGTCGGGGCTGTAGAAGCGGATCGCGAACTCGCGACAGTTCTTCTCGATCGCGCTCATCATCTGCTCGGCCTGGCCGTCCTTCAGCGGACGCGCCTGCGAGTCGGTGGGGATGATGTGGTCGACCGTGGCGAACGTCCGGTCGGGGAACGGTACCCCGAGGCCGGCCTCGCGGATCATCGAGAAGGCTTGCGGGCTCGTCACCTCGTGCACGAGGTGGAGTCCGATGAAGAGCTGGGTCTGTCCGGACTCGAGCTCGCGCACCGAGTGGAGATCCCAGACCTTGTCGAGCAGGCTCTTACCCATCCCGACTGGGTAGTGTTCCCCGGGCGGGGGTGCAAAACGCGGCATTCGACGGGTGTCGACGGGAGCGCGATCGTGATCGGCGAACGCGACCTCGCCCGGGCCCGCATGCGCGCAGCCGACGGGGGGCAACGGCTGCGGACCGTCCGGCGGCACGGTACGTCGTCGGCTCCGGGCGGTGGCGCAACCCGACCACAGCGCGGCCGCGCTGCAAACCTCCGCAAGAACGCGAACGGCTTTACAGAAAGTGTCCCCAGTGACACCTTGGCCGCGATGAAGACCATATCCATCAAGGAGCTGCACGAGAAGACCGGCGAATGGCTCCGTCGCGTTCGGGTCGAGGGCGAAGTCGTCGTGACGGAACGCGGCACCCCCGTCGCACGGATGCTGCCACCGGCGAAGGCGCCCGCGGCGAGCCCGTTCGCCAGGCGCAAGCTGCTGCGTGGCGTTGCACGCGTGATCGAGCGCCCGCTCGACGGACCGGACAGCGCCGAGGTCATCGCGACCATGCGCGACGGCCGATGATCTACTTCGACTCGTGCTACCTCGCAAAGCTCTACTTGATGGAGCCCGATAGCCGCCGCGTTCGCGCCCGGGCCGAGGACGCGGACGGGCTCGCCTGCTGTGCCATCGGTCGCGGTGAGGTGGTGGCGACGTTCCACCGGCACTTCCGCGAAAAGCGGCTCACGCAGCGCGAGTTCCGGCTCCTCGCAGCACAGGTCGAAGCCGACCTCGATGGCGGGGTGTGGACAGCCTTGCCGGTGACGTCCGCGCTGATCGAGGCTCAGGTGCACCGCATGGCGACGCTGCCCGCAACGGTCTTCCTGCGCGCCGCCGATGCGCTGCACCTCGCGTGCGCCGCCGAGGCGGGCCTGCGCGAGGTGTACAGCAGCGACCGCCGTCTCGTCGCGGCTGCACCCCACTTCGGGCTGCGCGCGGTGACGCTCTGAGAGATGCGGGGTAGTGTCCCGTCACCGGAACACTAACGAAACTTCGGCGGCCTCTTCGCGAGGAACGCTGCCACTGCCTCCTTGTGCTCCGCCGACTTCCAGCACTCGCGCAGCATCTCCGACTCGAGGCGCTGCACGCGACCCAGGTCGGTCTCGCTGCCGTTGCGGGACAGCAGGTCCTTGATCATGCGGAGCTGCGGATCGGGATTCGACGCGATCTCCTCCGCGAGCGCGATCGCCTGCGGCAGCAGGTCGTCCGGCGCGGCGAGCCGGTCGGCGAGCCCCCACGCGTGCGCCTCGGTCCCCGAGTAGAGCTTGCCCGAAAGGCACATCTCGCTCGCGCGGCCGAAGCCGACGCGCTGCACGAGGAGGTGCGTGCTGGCGAGCTCCGGCACGAGCCCGACCTTGATGAACAGCATGCCGAACTTCGCCTTCTCGGACGCGACGATGACGTCGCACGGCAGCACCATCGTCATGCCGATGCCGACCGCGGCGCCGTTCACCGCTGCGACGATCGGCTTCGAGCGGCGCAGCAGCCCGACCCAGTCGAGCGTCGCCGGCATGCCGCCGACGCCGCCCGCGGTGTCGGCGCCGGGGTCCTTGCCGTCGAGGCGGGCCTTGAACGTGTCCTCCATGTCGGCGCCGGCGCAGAATCCGCGTCCCGCGCCCGTCATCACCAAGGCACCGACCTGCGGATCCGCGTTCGCCTTCTCGATCGCGTCCGCCTGCTCGACGGCCATCGCGGGCGTCCACGCGTTCAGCTTGTCGGGCCGGTTCAGCGTGA
>Ga0172362_10005848_pt1 | contig 10631 bp, 18 predicted proteins | sample LakKivs1_kivu2a2_FD_114534 | JGI IMG/M metagenome (GOLD analysis project Ga0172362, IMG submission 114534) | Sediment microbial communities from Lake Kivu, Rwanda - Sediment s1_kivu2a2 | ecosystem: Environmental > Aquatic > Freshwater > Lake > Sediment | place: Rwanda: Western Province, Lake...
AATCCAAAACCAAAAATAAAGATAGTAATAGATGACTTAGAAATGGAAGCAGAATATAGAGAATTTAAATCCCTTAAAAAAGGATATGGGGCATATGGCATAATCAAAATAAATGGGTATCCCTATAGATTAAGCTTAAATATTATTGAAATGTAAAGGAGGTAAAATAAGATGGCAAAGATAATAGCTAAGAATGTTGTTGTTAGAAAGCCGGGTTTCTTATACTACGTAGACAAAAGCGGAAACGTTTGTGAAGCACCAATGTCTCGGAAAGGAAGGAAGACAGGTTCTGGAAAAAAGAAGAAACTAGCTAAGAAACAAAAACCAAAGAAAAAATCTAAGAAGTAGTTAGATACTTGGCTAGATAATTAAACTTATTTATTTTTTTTTAATAATGATTCGTGCATATTGTTCAAGGTGCAACCGTGATTTGGATATTCTCCCAACTCCTATTTGTAGTAGGGATATGATTTGTCGCGGTTGCTTCTGGGACTTAAATAGAGAAGAAATAAAAGCCGAATTTGAAAAGGCTAGAAAAAGGGAGGCTGAAGAATGTCAGAACAACAACAATCATCTGACAGAGGAGAAACAAGAAACTTTAGAACTTATTTAGTTTTGGATTACAAGACTAAGAAGTTTAGAGTTATTAGCAAGTTAAGAAAAATGAAACCAACAGAAATTGCAATAAATTTATCTCTTGATATTTTTATTCCAAAGGCTGTAATGATGCAAGCACATGGGACAATTGAATTAAGCACACCAAAAGTTAATGAGATTGTCCTTGAGGAATTACAAGCATGAATGGAGTAGATTTAATAACAAGCATAAATTTATTTGGTTTTAAAGATGGATTTCCATTTTGGTTTAGGTGGAATTTTATAGACCCTATTAAGATGTGGTATTGGATGAATATTTCTCATAAACCTTATTGTTTGGAATATGGATTCTTTTTGGAGAAAGAAGGATGTGCCGCTCCAAAATTATATACAAAGAAAGAGATAAAAGAACATTGGAAAAAAATAAGCGAAGAAGAGTTTGGTGGTTATTATTAAAAAAAAACAAAAAAAATACAAACATTTAAATAGGTAGGTAGGTTAATTGTTCTATGGAATTAAAATGTAAACATTGTAAAACCAGATGGAATTACAAGGGAAAATCAAAAAGGTATGCTACCTGCCCAAAATGTCTTTACAAGGTGAATATAGAAAAATGTCAGGTGAAAAATGGAAAGATATAAAGGATTATAAGGGATTATATCAACAGGTTAACTTTATGATATAATAAGAAATAGAACATGGAAAAATTCGCTCTGTGGTGTAACGGCTGCATCAAAGCCTCATGAGCTTTAGGACCTGTTCGACTCAGGCATGAGCGATTTTGGGGGTATATAATCCTTTTCTTGGATATAAGGGCGATGAAGAAGATAATAATATCTCTGTGAAGCTTGTTGCGGTTTTGCTCTGAAGCTAGCTTTTAACTTTGCAGCCAGTCTGCTCTCGAATTGGACCAAAGTTACAAGCCCAGAATCTGGCGAGTTCATTATTCTTGTTATAACTTTTTTTATTAATAAACATAGTTGCCATGCCAACAACAATATTTATAAACATCAAGATTTTAATATTTATAACTAAATAGATAAATTAGATGGATAAATTAAGATGGATAAAAAAGAGCTGAAAGACTCATTTCTTATACTCAGGATAAATGCTATCATTTTGTTAAATAACTAATGTACCTAACGAGAATGGAAGAAAAATTGAGAAGCTTAATTGGAAAGAGAGTTACCTTATACACTCGAAAGGGATTCCGTTTTCAAGGGACCATCCGTGACTTTGATGGAAAATTTCTAGATATTGATGATGAAATCAAAGGAAAATCTAAAATGATTAACGTTGATGAGATAATCGAAATTGAAAAGGATTAAATACTCAAAATAACTAGATGAAAGGAGGTTAAAATGGCTAAAGAAAACAAACAAAAAAAGAAAGACTATGAAGATGCTCCTGACGAAGAACAGGTTAAAAGACGTAAAGGGCATATATGTGGAGACCCTATCTGTATACTTACAGAAGATTAAATTTATAAATGAAAGGAGGTTAGTTAGTTAAATGGCAATAAAGAACATAATCGGAAAAGTGTTAAAAGCCCCATTAATTATCTTAGTTCTTGCATCATTCGCTGCTTCAATATACGCCGCGATGAATAAGATACAGGGAATAACATATGCTGTTCCAGTCATCTTAGGAATAATCTTAGTGCTTTACTTTATTGGAGTCTTTTTAGGTAGAAGTCCTAAAGAAGATACTGATGAAGTAAACTTTTCATCAGAATAGATAAATAAATAGATGGTTAGATAATTAATTAGTTAGAATGGACAAACCTAGAAAGATAAAGAAATTTGGAAAACTACCAATTAATAGTCGGATTACTATTGATTATAGCGGAAAAAAACCAAAGATAACCTTTGGTTATATTGCCAAAAAAGAACAGCAATCATTAACTTATGCAAATCCCGTTGCGATGTTGTTGATGATGGCTACTATAATTATCCTTTTTTCTGTTATTATTTATTGGCCACGAACTCCTTATCAACCAGATATTGGAACTTGTGGAATTTATGAGGAACATCTGTTTAATAGCACAAAAGTATCTGCTTATAATATTACTTGTAAAAATTATAGTTATCGGCTAGAATATCAAAAAGGGGTTGGATTCTACCCATTTGGCCAACCAAACGGGTTTGTGATGGATACTTCTACTCAACCGGGTATCTCTTGGATGTTTCATTGGACTGACTTTATTAATAAACAGCCTTCATATTTAAGAACAATTTTAAATCTTTTATTAGTTATCGGAATGCTTGTTTTTTGTGTAGGAATACTTGTAGCAATTTTAGGAATGAGTTATTTTTATGGATGGGTGCTTTCTAAGATACCTTATTTAAATAAAGTAGTAAATAAATGGACCCCCGAGATAAATGCAAGATTATCTGGTGCAAAGTATAGAGCAACATTTAGAGAATGTCCTCCAGATAAGGTCATTGAAATTCCATTGTTTCATAATGTCCTTCTTGATTATGATACGGGTAATCCAAAGACTGAATTCTCAAGATATCTCCAAAGGGTAGAAATCAGAGAACACCCTTTTGATAGATTAGTTAAAATTGGAAGATTAAAGAATAAGAAATTAAAAAAGTATAAAAAGAAACATAATATTTCATTATGGAAAGCTAGGTTTATATTCAAAGAGGTCCCAAAAACAGGGAAATTAGAAGTAAGATGGGCTTAATGAAAAATAAAAAAGGACAATTTGCAGGAATTATTTTAATTATCTTATTTTTAATTATGATTACTTGTTGGTTTTATTATTCTAATCCTTATAATACTTTTATGAGAGATTGCAAAAAAATTAATAAGGATAGATTCCCCTGTACAGGTTTATGGAATCTTGGGCAAAATAGTTCTATTTGTAATAATGAAATATGGCAAAATCAAACTCACGAATTAGATAAATATTGTCAAGATAAATATGCTGGGAATAAAAATGAATAAACGAGGAATGTTCGCACAATTGATTGGAGCAGTTATAGTTATAGTAATAGGTGTTTCTTTGATTCCGATGATTGCTACAGAAGTAAATAAAGCTTCAGAACAAATGACCGCCCAAGGTAAATTAACTAATGATTATGGATTATCAACAACAGCACTCAAATTACTTCCCGGACTCTTTGCTATATGTGTTTTATTTGCTGCATTGCTTACAGTTTATAATGCATTAAAAAGTGCCGGATTTGTCGGAGGAAAAGATGATGAAATCGCTGAACCAGAACCAGAATTAACATCAAAAGAAAAAGCAAAACTTGAAACAAAGGAAAGATTAGAAAAATATGAATATGATACAGATACAACTCCTATTTCAAAAAAGACAGCCCTTAAGATGACTGAAGAAGATTATCAAAAGAAGAAAGAAGAATATGAAGCAAAAATGAAGAAATTCCGAGAGAAAAAGAAATTATCAGATAAAGATGTGGAGAAGAATATATGACAATAATTAATATACAAAGCGCTAAAGGAAAAGAAGCAGGCTGGGTAGATACAAATCTCAAGAGATACTTTAGTCCACGAACGCCAGAACATTATATGAGAATGTATCAAGGATTTGGTATAAGTGAAGATATATTAGAACAACTAGTTAATCTAGGAATAGAATCTGTTTGTCTTATTTATACAGGTAAAAAGCATCGATATCATTATACTTGTGAACTATCGAAATTTTTAAAAAGCGATAAAACCTATATGAATACAGAAGGCGGGATAAAAGACCCGCAAAAATTTGTGAGCACAAGAGATATGAAGGAAGAGGTAATTATATAATGAAATGGAATCCATTTAAAAAAAAGGTTGTAGTCACATTAGAATCTGTTTATATAGACGAAGTTTGGAAAGAAATACAGAAACTTGTAGAATCTAAAAAAGTTCATAAGTGGTTTATTGTTACTCCTGCAAATTATGACTATCTTAAATCATTATATAATTTAAAGATGTCTCAGATGGAGATGGCTAATGTAATGGCCCAAAGGTATCGTTGGATGTTAGAACATAATCAATCATTAGAACTCAAGCTTTACTTTACAAGACTCGCGAATAATATTACTTATGAAGAGCAAGAACTTAAATTAAGACAAGCCCTACATTTCTTAGCTAAGGGATTAAAGATTAAACCAAGTGAAGTAATGCCAGGTTGGTTTGCTTTTAACAAACAAACCAAGGATTTACTTAATGCTTATAGTTTAAAATTAGTTAATGAAGCTGCTTATAAAGAAGTTTATGCGGATTACGAAGTAATTGAGAACATTTGGAAGAAAAAGAAATGAAAAATGTGAAAATAGTTAAATATTTAAATAACCTTTTGCTTTTATCCATGGATGAAACCACAAAAAAAGAAATGTCCTATATGCAAAAAGAATGATTGTTTTATAAAATCAAAGCAGTGCATTAAATGTTATTTAAGATTAGTCAAGGAAAATAAGAAAAAGTTTTATTGTGCTGATTGTGGCAAAATAATTACCTATAAACATCTTCGATGTAAGTCTTGTTCTTCTAAAAAGTATAATTGGATTCGAGGATTGACTAAGAAAACAGATAGCAGGATAGCTAATTATAGCAAATTTTTAAGTAAATCCCGGAAGGGGAAGAATAATCCTTTCTTTGGTAAGACACATTCTGAAAAGCAGAAGAAAAAATGGAAAAAAGAAAGAACCTTAAATAAACATCCACGTTGGAAAGGAGGAAAAATTTTACATAAATGTTCTGATGGACAAGTTTATATTTTGATAAAAAATCCTCATCATCCTTACACCAACTACCATGGATATGTTTTAGAACATAGATTAGTAATGGAAAAAAAATTAGGTAGATTTCTTAAATCGACTGAAATTGTACATCATAAAGATGGTAATACATTAAATAATAAAATTTCTAACCTAAAAATATTTAAGTCTAATAGAAAACACTCTCATTTTCATAATTTAAATAAGCAGAGGGATAAAAATGGGAGATTCAAAAAAAAGACTTAAAATTTGTTTATTTATACCGTGGTGCAAAAGTAAGGGCGGAGCCGAAGCCACTATCTTGGCTTTTTTGAAAAATACAAAGCACGAAGTTGATATCTATACTTGGATTTATGATAAAGAGAATACTTTTCCAGAATTTAAGAATTATTCTATACATATAATTGCTCCTCCTTTTATACAAACGTTATCTAGGTCATTTCTGTTAAGAAGTTTGGTTTTATTATTCTCTAAGATGCCCAAAGGGGTATTAGACCACTATGATATTCTGATGGTTTCTACGTCAGGAATGGCTGAGATAGTGCTATTAAGGAACAAACCAAAGAAAGCGGTTCTTTATTGTCATACAATATTGCGTGCGGCTAATCCCGAGGATGTTCGTTGGTATTTAGATAATAAATATAAGAATCTTTTCTCTAAGTTAATTTATCTTACAGGAGTAAAAATATACAACTATCTTGAAAAGAAATCTTGGAAACACGTAGAAAAAGTGATTTTTAATTCTGAACTTAGTCAAGAAAGAGCGAAGAGAAAAGAACTGCTTGGAGAGATTCCTAGTGCAATTATTTATCCTCCCGTTAAATTAGATAAATTTTCAAAGAAAGAATACTTTGAAGGAAGATATTTCTTTTATCCTTCTAGGTTTAATCCTCCCAAGAGACAGGAGCTATTAATAGAAGCTTGGAAAGTCTTTCAAAAGAAACATCCTCATGAGATATTAATTCTTGCAGGAAGCGTAGAAAGCGAAGATTATCTTAAATACTTGAAAAAGAAAGCACGAGGCTTGAATATCTACTTTCGGCCCAATATCACAGATGATAAAATGGTAGAATTTTATGTTCACTGTAAAGCTGGGATATTCGTCTCTTTTGTAGAAGACTTTGGTATTGTCCCTTTTGAATTTATCTCGCTTGGAAAACCATTAATAGCAGTAGACCGAGGAGGTTATATTCCTTTAATAAAAGATTATCCGCTCTATTTTCCTATAATAGAAAGAGCAGATGACTATCTAATGATACAAGAGATAAATACCTCCCTTGAAAGGTTTTTAAATACTAAAGTGCATAATAGAAAAGAATATAAAGCAAAAATTCTTTCAGAAAAAGAGTTTGCTAGCGAGGTAGATAAATGTTTGACGATTTAAAGAAAAAGACAAAGGAAACTATAGGCCCTATTTATAATAATAAAAAGTTACAAATAGTCCTTACTTTAATTTGCTTATTTCTCATTATATATCTTGCAGCTAGTGCAAGAACTGGAGATATTAATTATCTCAAAGACCAGATTTCTGGGAAATGGATTCCATTAGATTTAGATTCTTATTATTTTTTGAGAATCGCTGAGACGATGGAAGCGAATGGGGGTAACCTTCCAGCTATTGATACTTTCAGATATTATACTCTTAATCTTGGTTGGGCACCAGAATATTTGCCAAGAGCGGTTTATAATCTGCATAAAGTATTCAACTTCTTTGGGGGAAATTATACTATAGCTTATGTAGACCTATGGTATCCTATTATTTTCTTTGTGGGTTCATTACTTTTATTTTTTATCCTTATTTATATAATAACTAAATCTAAGCTATTATCAGTATTAGGTGTTTTACTATTTTCAGTTATTCCTCCATATGTTTATCATACATTATTAGGTTCTACAGACCATGAATCTATTGGCATCTTTGCATTTTTATTGATGATAGTTGCGTTTGTTTCAGCAATCCGCCTCTTGGATAGAAAAGATGAAGAGATTAAATGGCCAGCATTAGCTGGATGTATTCTTTGGTTTGCTGCAACAGCCAGCTTTGTTATTGCTTGTTGGAATGGTATTGCAATCTATATGTTTATGATTATCCCTATGGCTTATTTAGGTATATGGATAATAAAATCTCAAGATATAGAAAAGAAGAATATTAAACTAGCTTTATTTTATTTGATAAGTATTCCGCTTATCTTTGTATTTGTTCCACTTTGGGGTAACTTTTCAATGATTACAGAATTTAAAAGATACATGTTTGAACCGCAAGGATTATTTGGACCATTGACCTATGGCTTTATTATATTGGATTTCTTCTTGATTAGATATTTTAAGAAGAACAAAGAGAATCCTAAAATAGCAAAGATATCTAAATTTAGAATATTAATTACATTTGGAATAATTATTATACTTGGATTATTATTCCTACAATTTGGATTGCATAAAGATGCTACAAATATTCTAAGTACAGTTGCTAATAAAATGTTAAATCCATTTGGAAGAACGAGAATCGGATTAACTGTTTCAGAAAACCAACAACCTTTCTTTGGAACCTGGATAACTAGTTTTGGGAAATCCTCTTTTTGGATTGCGATTTTAGGAATATTCTTTATTGGATTAAAAATGGCAAGAGGGATTAATGCTTCTAATGAAGAAGGAAAAAAGAAGGAAAAAGAAAATAAGATTATCTTTATAGCCGCTTGGATATTTTTAGCTATAGCTATCTTATTCACAAGATATTCTCCTTCTGGAATATTCAATGGAGAGAATATTATTAGCATATTTGTCTTCTTTTTAGGTTTTGTTTTATTTTTGACTGTTTGTTTAGGATTATATATTAGTTCAAAAATAGAGATTAAGAATGAAATTATACTTATCGCTTGCTGGATTGTTATTATGCTTATTTCAGGCAGAGGCGCAGCTAGATTATTTATAGTTATTTCACCTTTATTTGTATTAGTTTCTATTTTAGCTATAAAAGAATTATATGAATATACTAAGAAATTCAAGGAAGAAATCGTTAAGGTATTAATTTGGACGGCGATTATTTGTCTTGTAGGACTACTACTATTCAATGCGTACAATAACTATAATGGCGTAAAAGCCCAGTCTGCAGGAATTGGTCCCGCAGCGAATTATCAATGGCAGAATGCGATGAGTTGGGTTAGAACAAATACGCCTGTAGATTCTCATTTTGTGCATTGGTGGGACTACGGATACTGGGTTCAGTATTTAGGACAGCGTGCGTCATTGACAGACGGAGGTCATGGTTCAGGATATTATGATTGGCTTACAGGAAGACATATGTTAACTGCAAATCGGCCTGAAATGGCTTTAAGCTTTATGAAAACAAATGAAGTTGATTATCTTCTAATAGACCCTACAGATATTGGAAAATATACTGCTTTTAGTTCGATAGGAAGCGATGATACAGGTCAAGATAGATTATCTTGGATAGCTGTGATGGTTAAAAATGACCAATGGACACAAGAAGGAAGAAATACTACTTCATTCGTATTACAAGGTGGAACTGTATTAGATGAAGACATAATCTATAATGAAAATGGTTCTGAATATATCCTTCCTTCGCAAAAAGCAGGTATCGGAGGAGTTAGATTAACTATTTCAACAAATACCAGCGCGATACAACAGCCGGTTGGAATTTTTGTTTATAACAATAAACAAATAGAATTGCCTTTGAGGTATCTTTATTTAGATGGACAGATTTACGATTTTAATACAGGGATTCCTGCAATAATAAGATTAGTCCCTTCTATGACTCAAGATACGGCCCAAGGTATCAAAATAGATAACTTTGGGGCTGCGATATACATATCTCCAAGAGTTAGCAAAACTTTATTCGCAAATATATATTTAATGAATGACCCATTCAAATTATATCCTACTATCCAAATTGCGCATACAGAAGAGGATTATGTTGTAAGCGCCTTAAAAGCACAGGGAATACAACAAAAAGAAAGTTTCTTATATTTCCAAGGATTACGTGCTCCATTGCAAATTTATAAAGTTAATTATCCGGATAATATCCTAATCCGTCCAGATTATTTTATTCCTACTAAAACATTAAATGAAGATATTGTACTCGCAAATAAATCTCTTATAAATGAAATTGATAATCTAAAGGTGACAAAAGATGAATAAGAAAGGCCAGAACATCTTTCTTGAAATTCTAGTTGCTTTAGCAATAGCTTTTACTGGATTTTATACAGTCTATTATGCAATTGCTCATTGGGATATGCAATGTAATATTATGGGACAATCGCACGGATATTGGTGTATTGCTATATTAATTCTGGTGGGTCTAATATTTGGCATTGTTGGATTATATGGAGCTTATGCAATGCTTCGTAGTAAATGGGGGGGACCAGAAGTTCCGGTTTCATATGAATAAAAAAGGCATCATTTTAGGAATAATTTTATTATTATTCTCTCTTACATTCTTTTATTTAGCTTGGATTTCTAATGAACCTGCTAAATGTGTAGCTTCTGCATTAGATACTTTATATAGCACAATTATGTTCTGTATTGGGATATTATTTCTTATGTTTGCGTTTGTATGTTTTCAAATTTCTTTAATAAAAAAGGAGGAGAAAAAAGATGCCCAAGATAAGCATTAATTGCCCAACAAGAAATAATATCAAGACGATAAGATTGGTTTTAGAAGCAGTTAAAAATCAGACTTTCCAAGATTTTGAATTCATCTTATTAGATAGTAGCAGCGCAGATGGTACGATTAAAGCGGTAATTGAATTTGCAGAGAACGTACCATTTGATGTAAGAATAATAAATATCCCTGGAGCATTATTAGAGGCCAGGATAAAGGGAGTAGAGTTATCAAAGGGGGATTATATTCTCTTCTTAGACAGCGACCAGATTCTTCATCCTAACGCCCTTCAATGGGCTATCGATAATATAAAAGATTATGATGCTCTTTGGTTTTATGAAAGAGCTTGGAACAGAAATAAATGGGTCCCAAGATTATATGATGCAGACAGAGTTATTGTTCAAGAATACTTGAGTGAAGATGTTGTCCTTCCAAGGTTTTGGAGGCGAGATTTGTTATTACAAGCCGTAAGAAATATCCCCAAAAGTATCTTTCCTTTCTGTTACTCACACGACCATTTGTTTATCTATAAAGAATTCCAATTAATTTCAAATAGAATTGGCCATATTGGAACTGAAAAAGAATCAGCTGTAGAGCATATAGAACCAAATAGCTTGAAGAATATTTGGAAAAAACAATATGTATACGGTATTACCACAAGACAATTAAAGGAGAAAAACGTCT
>Ga0172362_10005851_pt1 | contig 10629 bp, 13 predicted proteins | sample LakKivs1_kivu2a2_FD_114534 | JGI IMG/M metagenome (GOLD analysis project Ga0172362, IMG submission 114534) | Sediment microbial communities from Lake Kivu, Rwanda - Sediment s1_kivu2a2 | ecosystem: Environmental > Aquatic > Freshwater > Lake > Sediment | place: Rwanda: Western Province, Lake...
CCTTCCGTCGCCCACCTTGGCGGTGACCTCGGAGGCACTGTAGAACACGGCGGCCAAACCGTTATCCGGCGTGGCCATCCACAGGTGCTCCGCGAAGTACGGCTAGCCGTGCGCGACGTTGTGCTGGCAGCAGCGGTAGCGGTGCGGATCGTAGGAGAACATGTCGCCCTTGTTCTGGATGCCCGGGGCCTTGTTCCCGCTGCCGAGCTGGCACTGGTTCGGGCTGACTAAGTAGCGCAGGGCCTTGAGGTCGGCGGTCAGGGCGGGCGGGAAGGTGTTGAAGGCGACGTCCTCGCAGCGGTCCGCCCAGACCAGGTCGCCCGCGATGGCCAGCAGCATCTCGCATGAGAGCATGAACTCGACCGAGGCGCAGGTCTCGATCCCCTGCCGGGGGCCGTAGTAGCCCCGGCGGCAGTTCTCGTCGCCGCCGAACATGCCGCCGGGGACCTGGCCATAGGTGCCCCAGATCATTGCGTAGTTCCGCTCGACCGCCTGGAGGAAGTACGGGTCGCGCGACTGCTGGTAGTAGACGCCCGGGGCGCGGAAGCATTGGGCGATATTCACGTTGTGCCAGCTCGCGACGGTCTCGGTCCAGTTGGCCATGTTGCGCTGGATCTTCTCCGCCAGTTGCAGCAGGTACTCCTGGCCCGTGCGATGGTAGAGCCGGTACACGCTGGCCAGATTATCGCCGGCGCGCTGCTGTTGCCAGAACGGCGGCAGGAAGTCCTCCTCGGACACGGTCAGTTCCCACTTGAAGTACTCCTGCATCAGTTCCAGTACCCGCAGGTCGTTCGTGTACTCGTAATAGGTCTGGAGGGCGTTGAGCGCAATCATGTTGGGCCACAGGTCGGGGGCCTTCTTATTCTCGCCCGCGCCGGTCCTGTTGGCGACGGGCCCGAACCAGCCATCGGACCTGTGGCTGCTCAGGATTCCCTCGATCCAGACCTTCGCCTCATCGATGATCCGCTGGTCGCCCAGGACGTAGCCGGTGTCGCCGAAGCCCTTGAGCCAGTACGGCACTTCCTCCCAAGGGCTGTGACCCTGTCCATCGGCAGCCAGCCACGCATTGCCGTCCTTTCGGAGGAACTTGCTGATCTCAGTGAGATGTCCCGAGAATCCCTCCGCTTGGAGCTCAAGCTGCCGGCGGAGCCAGCCCTCGGGTTTGATCGCCCCGATGGGCAGCTTGATCAGCGGACTTGGCGCCAGTGGTCTGGCGTTGCTCACATAGAAATCGTTGGTCGTCGATGTCGGTGGGACCGGCACCACGCAGACTGCCGCGGGAAGGGGTCGAGCGATTCCGAGAAGCAGGGCAACGGTTGCGATCAGAAGAACCCGCGATGCAGTCATGATTGCCTCCTGTGCCAGAATCCACTGAAACAGCGTGCGAAGCGCATCCCGCCGCCTGAGGGGCGGTCCAACGGATGCACAAGATAGCAGATCCGACGGGAAAAGCAAACGCGTCTTGCGGATCCAGGATGCCGTACTTCCCGCCGTGCAGGATATCTCCGATGTGGGAAGGCTGAACCGCTACGGCAGGCATACGTACCCCGAACCATGATGGACGAGCGGACAGCGCTCAGCAAACACTCTCGCAACCGGCGGAGAATGGGGTGTGCATTATGTTGACCATGCGAACATCAACACGGCACCATGCCAGAAGCAGGCGGACATCGGCGGAACTCGACCCCAAGGCCTTCGGGCTGACGTGCGGAACCCTCTGGGGCCTCGGACTGTTTTCGCTCACGTGGTGGCTCATCGCGCTGGACGGCCCCTCGGATGAGCCTACCCCGATCGGTAGACTGTATCGAGGCTACACCGTCTCGCCGCGGGGCAGCCTCATCGGCGGCGCATGGGCCTTCTTCGACGCCCTCATCGGCGGCGCCTGTCTGGCCTGGCTCTACAACCGGTTCGTCGAGTATCGATCGGCGTGACGTGCAAATCCGATTGTCCGAGTTGCCGGGTGTCCATGATCCGTCCCTTTCCGCGTGGCGTACGTATACCGGCTACGATTCCAGTTCTCTCATGATCGAATGGTCCAGTTGCAGAGCCGCGGCCGCGGTGTTCTCCTCAAGGTGCTCAACCTTCGAGGTCCCGGGGATCGGGAGCATGATCGGAGACTTCTTCAGCAGCCAGGCGAGCGCCACCTGCGCCGGCTGGGCGTCCAGACGCTCCGCCACCCGTGCCAGAGGACTGCCCGGCTGGGCCAGATCCCCGGTCGCGAGCGGAAACCACGGGATGAAGCCCAGGTCCTCGCGAGTGCAGTAATCCAGCACGTTCTCGGACTTCCGGTCCGTCAGGTTGTAGCGGTTCTGTACCGAGACCACGGTCGCCAGACGACGGACCGCCTCGATCTGCGCGACGGTCACCTCGGATAGCCCGATATGGCGGATCTTCCCTTCCCGCTGCAAGTCAAGCAGTGTGCCGATCTGGTCCTCCATCGGGACCTTGGGATCGATCCGGTGGAGCTGATACAGGTCGATTCGATTCAGCCTGAGCCGGCGGAGGCTCCCCTCACAGGCTTCCCGAAGATGTTCGGGCCGACCGTCCTCGACCCATTGGCCCGGGCCGGGTCTCTGAAAGCCGGCCTTTGTGGCAATCACAAGGTCTTCAGGGTAGGGGTGGAGGGCCTCGGCGATGAGACGCTCGGCCACCTCGGGACCGTACGAGTCGTCGGTGTCGAACAGCGTGATCCCCAGTTCCACGGCCCGGCGCAGCACGGCAATCGCCTCCTGACGGTCCGGGGGCTCACCCCAGACCCCTTCTCCCGTCAGGCGCATCGTGCCGAACCCGAGCCGGTAGACCGGAAGATCGCCGCCAATCGCAAAAATGCCACTGTTCGCAACGAGTGTATCTGTAGAAGCAGTCCTCATAATGTCTCCTTGCAGCCTTGTGTCGATACCCGTTCTTACGATATCTCCTGAAGGACGTGCCATCAGTGAAACGCGGACAATGCACGTAGAATAGCCTCTATTCCCTCACTGCAGCACAGCGGAAGAAAATCTACAAGATTTACACGATTCTCCTTGACATATACATGATAGTCGTTAATATCTCCTTTAGTTGCGTGTTAGAACCGTAGGGAAGGGCCATCATTAGGAGGCACGCTCATGACATCCAAGTTTCTGATCGACAACCGATGGCTGCTGAGGCTCTGCTCGGAGGTGGCCCGTTTCTGTGGACTGTTGGCCCTGCTCGGGACGGGTGTCCTGCTGGCTCTGTTCGTTGCCGTGGCGAGAATGACGGGCGAGAGCGTGCCTGCGGAGTCGCGCAATCAACTCGTAGCCATGCTTCCTGCGATCGCGTTCTACGGCTTCTTCGCCTTGGTCTTTGCCGAATTCCTCTCGTATCTGCTGGCCGGCGCGGGGGAACCGAAGTGGATCCTCCGGCATGGAAGCAAGGTCATCTATGCGTATGTCCTGTACGTGATCGCCGCCACTATCTACACGGCCCTGCAGACTCCAAATACGGCAGGACTGGAGCGAATCGATTTCTCTCGCATCTTCTCCCTCACGCTCCTGATCGTCTCGACGGCCGTGAAGGTGCTGATCTGGATCGGCATTGCGATCACGCTACAGAGAGTCGTCCCGATCATCCGCGAATCCAAGACGCTGGTATAGGAGGCACGCGATGATTCGGATACGACTGGGCCACGTGCTGCTGGATCGGGATATGAAGCTCAAGGAACTGGCGGAGCGCACCGGTATCGCGGTCAACAACCTGTCGATTCTGAAAACAAACAAGGCCCGTGCCATACGCTTTTCAACGCTCGATCTGCTGTGTAGAGTGCTGCAATGCACGCCCGGGGAATTGCTGGAGTACCTCCCGGGCGAAGAGGAACCCGACATGGCTGACGAGCCCTTTGAGGAGGCAGTGAAGCCGGATGAACAATCCACGAAAGCACCGACTGATTGAGATCGAGTGGCCGATGTTCGGTGAGTGCGCGCTGCCGGCGCGCCCGGACGCGGCGGAATTCGAGTCCAGAGTGGACGCCGCTCGTGCTGCGAGGGAGCAGCTCGGCTTGACCCACTTGGTCGTCTACGGCGACCGCGAGCATTTCGCCAACCTGGCCTGGCTCACCGGCTTCGACCCTCGCTTCGAGGAAGCAGTGCTCATCATCGGCCGCCGGGGCCATCCACTGCTCGTTGTGGGCAATGAGTGCGCGGGATATCTGCCGGTCAGCCCGCTCTATGCGGCGGGAAAGCTGCGCAGCGAGCGGTTTCAGTCCTTCTCGCTGCTGAATCAGCCGCGCGGCAACAGCCGGCTCATCCGCGACATCTTTGCCGGCGAGGGGATCGAGCGCGGCGCCAAGGTCGGCTGTATCGGCTGGAAATACTTCGCCGACTCCGAGCATCCCGACGGCGTACACGCCATCGACCTGCCCGCCTATCTCGTCGATACGCTCCGCGATCTGGCCGGCCGGGAGAACGTAACGAACGCGACGCGGATCCTGATGAACCCGGACACCGGCCTGCGGACCTTCTGTTCGCCCGCGGAGATCGCGTACTTCGAGTATGCCAACGTCCTCGCCTCCGAGGGCATGAAACGGATGCTCTTCGGCCTGCGGGAAGAAATGACCGATCACGAGTTGGCCCAACTGGCCGGGTACAACGGCACGCCCCTGGGCTGCCACATGACGCTCGCGACCGGCGACCTGCCCGGCCTGTCGGGACCCGTCGGCGCCGCCATCCGCCGGGGGACGCCCCTGGCGACGAACATCTGCTACTGGGGCAGCAACATCTGCCGGGCGGGCTGGGTCGCCTCCTTGCCCAGCGATCTCCCCTCCGGCGCGAGAGACTACGTCGAGAGCTTTGCAGGTCCCTATTTCGAGGTCATGAGCGAATGGTTCGACCTCCTGCGGATCGGCACGCCCGGCGGCAAGCTGGCCCGTCTGGTCGCGGAGAAACTGCCGTTCGAGAAGTTCGGCATCTTTCTCAACGCAGGCCACCTGATCCACCTCGATGAATGGGTAAGCTCGCCGATCTACCCCGATTCGGACGTGCCGATCCATTCCGGCATGGCCATGCAGGTCGATGTGATCCCCTCCTCGCGGACCTACTCCTCGACGCGAATGGAGGACGGCGTCGTCATCGCCGACGAATCCCTGCGCCGCGTGCTGCAGGAGCGATACCCCGACTGCTTCGCCCGCTGCCTGAAGCGCCGCGACTTCATGACGAACGTGCTGGGCATCCCCCTGCCGGAGGAGATCCTCCCCCTGTCCAACATCCCAGCCATCGTGTCGCCTTTCTTCCTGAGATCGAACGCGATCCTGGCGATGGAGATATGAAGGATGCGATGGAGCCGTATCAACACATCATCAATCACAAGTTGGTGACCGACTGGTTTGGCCATTGGACGGCATTCCACGACGCCGAGGTCTTGTCAATGGCTCTCGACCGCGGACCGTTGGAGGACGGAGCTGGCCCAAATCTCGTTGTCCAGCTTCACGCATTTGAGCCGACCTTGGAAGTCGATGATTTCGACTATAGTAGGCTGGTCAAGCACGCAATCATCACACTCGAGTTCGGCGGCGTGGAGGGGATCACCCTCGATGGTCTCAATCGCCAGAACGTCCTCTTTCAGTTGGACTTCGCGGAGGCTGCGAGCGAGAAGGAGCAGCCAGCCCTCGACGTCCGTTTTTGTGCGAGCTTCGGGGTCGAATGTGCATTCCGCTCGACGTGGGCCCGAGTCAAGTCCGTAGAGCCGGGCAAACCGAGCGAAGGGCTGTACGCGTAGGCGGTGGTCCACCCATCCCGGTGTGCTTCACAAGCATCCGAGTCGGCAACTTCCCGGCCATAGCGCCATCCAGATCAGGTTCAATTACCGAACCTGCCGCGGATACCGAAGTAAGCCTCTGCATGGTGAAGTGCGATCGAGCACAGGCAAGGGCTGAAACAGGAACATCTTGGGAGGTGAAGGTAATGGACAAGCCGACGATGTTCGAACCCTATCAGGCGGCCTCGGATATTTTCGTCATACCGTCGTATTTCCCCATCCCCGGCCTTGGGATTCTACCCATCAATGCCTTTGTGCTCAAGGCGGCTGAGCCGGTGCTGGTCGATACGGGCATCGGACCGCTGACCGACGAATTCCTGCCGCAATTGTCGTCGGTCATCGATCCTGAGGATCTTCGCTGGCTGTGGGTGACCCATGATGATCCGGACCATGTGGGCAGTCTGCACCGGCTGCTCGATGAATTCCCCAGGCTGCGGTTGATCACCACCTTCCTGGGTGTGGGGAAGATGAGCGTGTCCTGTCCGCCGCCACTGGGCCGGACCTACCTGCTCAATCCCGGCCAGAGCCTCGCCGTGGGCGACCGCATGCTGACCGCCGTGAGGCCGGCAACGTATGATGCCCCAGAGACCACCGGCTTCTTCGACTCCAAATCCCGCGCGTTCTTCAGCGCCGACAGTTTCGGGGCCCTGATGTCCGAGCCCGTGGAAGACGCCGCCGAGATCAACCCCGAGGACCTCCGCCGGGGCATGATCACGTGGACGACGGTGGACTCCCCCTGGCTGCACTCGATCGATCTGGACAAGTTCTCGGAGACGCTGAATCACCTGCGCGACATGTCGGCGGAGGTCGTCCTCAGCAGCCACCTCCCCGCGGCCCGGGGCATGACCGACACGCTCTTGTCATACCTGGCGGCCGTCCCGACGACCAGTCCCTTCGTCGGCTTCGATCAGCCGACGTTCGAGTCGATGCTTGCGCAAATGAACGCACGGTAGCTCCGCCCGCAGAGACCGGATCGGGACGCTACCCGGATGATTCTGCGCACCCTCTCCAGCGAACGTTTCGTTCGTGATTCATGCCGGAGGCCCTCACGCACAAAACTCCCCAGGCAGGCCCGCCTCGGGCCTGTACTCAGTCCCCACGGAATCAGAACCTCTCCTCTTGCCTGGGTGTTTTCGGTCTGCCAGAAGACGCGGGCACACCCTGAAGGAGCAACAGAGGCCGGAACTGTTGACTTGCTTGTGCCGGACGTGCTATGCTCGCTCCCGTAGCGAAAGAGAATCGGATGTCGAAGAGCCTCGATGACGTCGCTGCGGAGAGGCGATTGTTGGGAGTACAGACTATGATGTACGCGATGTATCTCCTGGTTGTCTGTGCGGCCATCGGTTTCTGGCTCATCCAGTTGTGCGACTTGCTCTTTCGCGACCTGCGATTCTTCGAGAGCCACACGCACAAGCTCACCTGGTTCCTGGTCCTCGTCGCCGGCAACATCGTCGGCGCCATCTGGTACTACATCTGGAAGAAGCAGGTCGTCGCCGCGAGGTCCGTGCCGGGAGTACGGTGAGTCCGTTCAGAAGGACAGCATGGGAGGACATGGGATGACACGTGGAGAACAGCGATACACTCGTCGACGATTCCTCGGCGCTACCGGCGGGACGGCGCTCGTGACGCTCGGAAAAGCACGCCGGGCTGGTGCTGGTAGCGCCGGCAAGTCGCAGGATCGCAAGATGATTCTGTCGTTCTATTGCGACGACACGAGCCCTCGCGTGGCCGGGGCGAAAGCATTTGAGACGTTCCTCGACTACTGTGCCAAGCAGGGCATCGCCTGCGAATCCAGCGCCATTCTCGGCACGAGCGGCCACAGCATGTCCCGCAACCCTGATGATGAGGAGAAGGCGTTCCTCAAGCAGGTATCGCGAGCCTGGGAGTGCGGCGTAGGAACGCAGATGGAGCTGATGACGCACCAGACCTTGTTCGATTTCGCCACGGACCGCGCCAAGGACGGCGCTATCCACGAGGGACTGTGGTTGTACGAGCCCGGAGTTACCGTCACCGAGTATCGTCGCTACTTCGCCGGCATCCTCGCGGAGGGGCAGCGCGCCGACGTGCGGTTTACGGGACTGACCTGGCCGGGGTGTGGCTGTGAGGCGTGCACGAAGCGGTACGCCGAGCTGCGAGCCGCCGGTCATCGCGAGCCGAATCCCGCCATGTGGCAAGCCCTGCTCGAATTGGCCAAAGAAGGCAAGTTCCGCGGACGCACCGTCCCCTGCTTCTTCGATGCCAGCGAAAGCAACGATGCTATCCACCTCAAGGCCGGCGACCGGGAACATGGCGTCTACGATCTGATGCCGAATGCGCAGGACCACTTCGGCATCTGGGAGAACAACCCCAAGCGGGTCGATCCCGACTATTACATCACGGAAGACGGCAAGTCAGGCATCATCGTTCGGCGCGTCCAGTCCGGGGCGCCCTACTGCATCTGGTATGCCCACTGGCAGGGACTCAATCCGGCTAAGGGCGTCGGCTGGTCGGCCTTCACAGCAGTCGTGGAGCGGATCGGCAAAAAACTGCGGGACCGCGTGATCTGGATGCGCCCCAGCGATATCACAGACCGCTATCACGCTGCCGGTGGGTGGGACTTCCTGAGCAGATAGCGCGCCACCCATTCCGCCGACTTGCGCCAGACTTCTGCGTCCCGTGAGGTCACATCACCTGTAAGCCAGGGCCACGGCGCCAAGGACTGCGACCGCTCCGCCGATCAGGGAGCGGAGAGTCGGCCGTTCGCCGTCCAGGACCATCGTAAAGGGGATCACCACCAACGGTGTGAGGGCGATGATGGAGAGCACAATGCCCGTGGGGGCGACCGCCAAGGCCCATTGGTAGCAGGCGACGCCCAATGCAGGTCCGGCCAAGGCATTGGCAACTACCCAAGGCCAAGCACGTCGCCAGGGGTGATCGGTCGCATTGGTCTCCTGTGCCGTCGCGGAGGACTTCCGCCAGTGACCGATGAGCAGGACGACAGCCGTAAGCAGCAGGCCGCCGAGGATGCGCTGATAGGCGGCCGTACCGCCGTCGATGTGCTGCCCCGCTGCCCGGGCCGTGTCGAAGGCCTTGCGCGTGAGGACCGCTCCGCTGCCCTGCCCGAAGGCAGCAATCGTGCCCAGCAGGATTCCCAGACTCCAGGCGGGTGCGGCTACGGGAGTCCGCGTGTCCGGCGCCAGGGCCGCGAACACACCCACCAGAATCGTAGCGCTCCAGAAGATCTGCGCCAGGGTCAGTCGCGTACCCAGCCAAGCCCATTCGATGACCGCCCCCATTGGAGCAGCCAAGCACAGGCATAGGAGCACCGCCAGGCGTGGGCCGATGCGATAATAGGCCGCATAGAGGGCCAAGTCGCCCAGGCCGAAGCCGATCACCCCGCTGGCCAGCAGCCACGGCAGGGCAACGCCGCCGATCCCTTGGCCGGCGGTGTGGGCCCATAGGGCCAGGAAGATCGTCGCCAGCGCCAATCGGCTCAGATTGGCCACCCCGGCGCCGAGCAGACGCGTCGAGCGTCCGGCGCTGACCGCCGACATCGCGAAGAGAACCGTCGTGACAACCGCCTGGACCATCCGGGACACCCCGTCTGCACACCCCGTCTTCATGGCCAAAGCCCAACAGGAGAATCCACGCCAGCCACACTTGTCAATAGGCATGGTGTGAAGGACGCGTGCGGCAGGCGCGTAATCCGGTCGCCTCCGGTCAAAACCCTTGCTGCCCCGAGAGAATCCCCTGCGGGCTCGATCCTGACGAACCGGTGGGATGACCGTGCGTACGTTCCTCGTATGATAGACCACACGAGCGCGGACTCGTGATAACCTGGAAAGGGAGACTGCGATGAAATATCTTGTCTATGCGTCGGAAGGACCGAGTTTTCGCTCCACCGAGGAGATGCTCCCGGTCCTGGAGCGGATTGTTCTGCCTGGCCTTGAGGCCTTGGCCCACCTGGAAACCGGCAAGACGATCCTGGCGGGAGGGCTTCCCGTGGGCGAACGGGCGCTCGCGTTCATCATCGAGGCGCCGTCCAATGAGGAATTGGACACCATGCTCCAGAAGATCCCGCTCTGGAGTCTACTGGCCTGGGAAGTGACGCCACTTCAGAGCTTCAGGAACCGCGCCGAACACGAACGCGCCTTTCTCGCCAGCATCAAAAAGACAAGGGCGTAGACACACCGCAATAGATGCAGACGCGTCCGCGGCCCGTCTGCGCTCGGCTCAGAGAGTATCCAAAGAGTCAGTCCGTATCCGTCCGCGAGGCCACCATCCGTCGGACCTCTTCCCGCACGGCGTCGAGTTCGAGATTGAAATCCGCCAGGACCTGGGCCGAGACTGCCATGCTGTTACGCATCAGGCCCAGCAGGATATGCTCGGTGCCCACGTAGTTGTGTCGCATCGCCCGGGCCTCTTCCACCGCGTATTGGATCGCCTCCTTCGCATGGATTGACTGCGGCAGCTTATTCACACTCTCGGCGTGCGGACGGGTCTTGAGCATCTCTTCCATCTCCCGCCGCAGGGGCTTCAGATCGACCTGAAAACGCTCAAGTACGGTCGCCGCAACGCCCTGGGTCTCTTTGGCCAGCCCCCACAGCAGATGCTCGGTCCCGACGTACTCATTGCCGAACCGCTGCGCCTCCTGCCCCGCCAGCTCGATCACGTGTCGCGCATGCTCGGTGAACCGCTCGAACATAGGAATCCTCTCACCCTGCCAAGGCAGCGAAAACGGGTGGCAGCCTTAAGGCTGAGGACCCTCGTTCGTAGTGTGCCCGTGAGGGCATATCTTCAGTTCGTGGCGTGTCCACGAGAATACGAAAGATAACGCCTTACGGCGCCACTACGAACAAGACCATACGCGTGGGTTGA
>Ga0172362_10005855_pt1 | contig 10628 bp, 10 predicted proteins | sample LakKivs1_kivu2a2_FD_114534 | JGI IMG/M metagenome (GOLD analysis project Ga0172362, IMG submission 114534) | Sediment microbial communities from Lake Kivu, Rwanda - Sediment s1_kivu2a2 | ecosystem: Environmental > Aquatic > Freshwater > Lake > Sediment | place: Rwanda: Western Province, Lake...
AGGGGTTCTGTGGGGCCGCGGTCGAATCTCCGTCTGATCTGGCCATAGACGGGGGAGCGACCGTTGGCTCTACTATCTGTTGTGGTGCTGCCGGTGTGGCCACTTCGACCTGCACAGAAGCTGGAGCGGACGTCTGATCCGTCTGCGTCAGGACCGCGAACCTGCCACTGACCTGGTTTGTCTGCTGGAACAGGTATGTGGCAGTATGCTCCAGCGCGTCCGGGTGTTCCTTGAAGAAGTCATGGTCGGCATGCCAGGAATCCCCATACTCTGCGTCCATTTTCAACGCGACCGGCCACCGCAACCTTTCCTGCAGTATGTCCGAGAGAACCATTATCTGGTGTAGAATCGGCACATATTTTTCGAGCATGTCCTCCCGGATCTCAAAAACGATTTCATCGTGCATCGTGATCAACATGCGGACATTGTCTTGATGATTGTTGTCATGGATCCAGTTGTATAGCCGGACCATGGCAGTCTTCATGATGTCCGCACACCCGGATTGTATGAGAGTGTTGGCCACGCACCGGTCGCCATGAGCCTGCATACCACGATCTTCACTGTTGTAGTATATGTCAAGAGGCCGAATCCTCCCGAAGGCTGTGACCACCTGCTTGGACTTGCGGGCCCTACGGATCTCCGTGTCAATCCACTTCTTGAGCACGGGAAGCCTGGAGAAAAAAGTGGATTGTACCTTCTTTGCTTCGCCTATCGAGATACCGGTGGCCTCCGAGATCCTGTTTGCCCCACCGCCATACAAAGTGGCGAAGTTGAGGGTGTTATGGGTCACCAACCCTTGTGCGATGTATGTATGATCTATCTCAACTGTTAGATCCATTAACTCTACCGTGTCCAATCGAGCGACGCTTTTCACTCTTGTGTGGTTGAACTGAACACAGGGAGCACTTTCAGGAATCGCTTTTGCACAGAATGCAGTCTGTATCACCTGATCGATTTCCAGGTCCTCTCCTCTAACCCACGTGTTAGAATCAGTCAAGAAACGGTGATTCAATCCGCATGTAAGTTTATGCCCCCCGGTGGTCTCTATAGTCACACCAGGTTTGGTGCCCATACCCCAGACCCTTGACACTTTCCTCAGTTTACCGGTATGCGAAATGACGTGATCTCCAGGTCTGATCTGTTCAATGGGTATACACCCACGGTCTGTAGCGATGAGAGTACCCCTTGCCACGCATTTCGCGGCAGCACGCTCTGGGTCATCTTTGCCAACCTTCTTGTTGTAGATTAGCTCGGCCGTCTTGATGTGCAGATCCTCATTGTTGCTGAACCCATCGATCCAGACGCCCTCCTTAGATAGATTGGCCGCAACGCGCATCTCCTCGTTGGAGTAGTCCATGGCGACCAGCTTGAAGCCAGGCCGAGCGCGGAACGCCTTGCGGATATCGCCCTTGGGCAAGGACTGTACATTGATGCCACAGTACCCGTCTGCCTCGATTCCATCCCCGCCCGGAGAACTGAACCTTCCAGTATCGGTCCCCACCTGATTGAAGGCTAGTTTGATGCAGTCATTCTCGTCATGGTTAACCAGCAGATTATAGATGTAGGTGCTTAAGACCTTTTCAGCTTCCCGAAACTCAATGATCTTCTTGACCACCGGAAAGTCCTTGGACAACTTCTCCAGGGTCTTGGTATCGGTACTGTACTGGCCCGACTTGGTCCTGGCGCCTTCAGGCAAGGGGTAATGAAGCTCTTCGAAAAGAACCTTGCCCAATTGGATTGTACTCCCCAGATTGAACTCCCGACCTGCCAGATCAAAGATCTGCTTCCTTATCACGACGACTTTCTGTTCCATCTCCTGCTTCATTGCCATCAGGAACTGCGTATCGATGAAGACCAGGTTGGACTCCATCTCCATGACAACGAAGAGGACCCGCTTCTCAAGATTGTACACGGGCCTCTGCTTCAGCGCGATTTCCTGAGACATGTAGAACGTGTAGAGATCGAACGTACAGACCGCGTCCGAGGCGCCGTAGATGTAGGCGATCTTGGGAGGGATTAGGTCAAACCGCTTGTTCTTGCCCGCGACGTCGGAGAACTCGATCATAGGCTGGTGCAGTAGCTTGTCCGAGAGGTGCTTGAGCCTGATGTCCTTGGAACCAGCATCGTGGAGTCTGGCTAATAAAAGGGTATCCTCAATCTTTTGCCAGTCCCTGACCACTACCCCCCAATTGGCCATGAATACCAGGTCGTACTTCGCGTTGTGGTAGATCGTCACGCACAAGGACGTGAGCCTACGTATCTGCTCAAGGACCCATTCCAGGGGCAAATTGTCCTCGGCGCCCTCCTGGTGACCCACGGGCACGTACAGTCCGACTTTGGAGGTATAGGCCAGGCAGAAACCCACCAGGCGTTCCACAGGCTTTCCTTGGCGCTTGCGGGTATTCAGGCCGGTAGTCTCGATGTCGACAACGCACTTGCCTGCCAGGATGGCCTCGTCCACGAACTTGGCCAGCTCCTCCACGGTCTTGCATAGCCTAAGATCCCTGTCCTTCATCCATGGCATTTCCTTGGTCATGGTCTGAACATTCTCGGCCAGGAATTCAGAAAAACCGCTGACTATTATTGGCATAGGCTGTCGACCTTAATCTCAAGTTTCGATAGGTTTGAACTCGGGTCTATACCCTTCTTGTTTTCAAAAACAATCATCAGCCACGCAGTGACTATCGCGGCATATTTCGAAACTTCCACTCTGCCCCGTAGCGAACGTATGTGACGATTCAGCGTCTCCATCCGGACCGCGGCCGAGCTGATTTCTGCTGGCTTGGGTCTCACCAGATCCAGCACCGGAGCGTCAGGAATGACCGATGTATCAACGTGCCATTTGTCTATGATGTACAAGAGGGCTCCGGTCCAGGTCAGGCTTTCCTTGTCCTGAACGAACCGGATCACATCCCAGGACTTGTGACAGACCCAACACCAGCAGGACTTCGTTGCCTTGTACAGACGCGCAGACGGCTTGTTGTCCTTGCCGTGGAAAGGGCACTTGAACTGTGCCTCCGGGAGTGCCCGCGGGTTGTGGTAGGAGAACTCGACACTGTAGGAGATCATGACCTCGGTAAGGTCGACCTTCTCGATGACCAAGTTCTTGAGTTTCTGCGGGTCTTTCATCCTACGCCTTTATCGCCCTCAGAAGATCCCGATAAAGTCTGTTCAAGTCCCAGCACTTGTTCTCGTGTTTGTAAAACTGGAACTTGACCTTCCGGCCTATTATGTCAACCCGGAAGATCCAGTACCATTGACGGTAAGGCGAGTGGAAGAGCCTGATCATGAATAGAGGTGGCATGTTAGCTGTCCAGGGGTATGCTACCCATATCGATGTCGATGTCCTCAATCGGACTCGACGTTCTCTTCTGCAGCACGTCACGAATGCGCATGGTTGTGTAATCCACCTGGGCCTCAAAAGGCGGGAAATATGACCCGTCCCGGTCCTTCAAACAGCCGATCTTCAGTCGGCCGGTCTTACGCATTTCATTGTCCATGAACAGGGAAATCACCCCGTCGGCCGAGCGCTCCGCCTCGTTGGCATTGGACATCGCCGTAAGTTGGTAGATGCCCTCTGCCTTGACCGCTTCCTTCCAGCCCTCTCGATTGACCTGGAAAGGCGTGATAACGCGCAGGCCGCGGCCATTATCAAAGGTCAGCCCAAAGGTCTTCAGCCGGGTGATGATGTTGTTGAGATCGACATTGAAATCGCCGTAGCGCTCGTTCTTATCCTGGACCATGAGAGACACGTAATCGATGACCAGAAAGTCAAGCTGTTTGCCGCGGCGGGCCAGCTCGGCCTGATAGTCCATGACCTCCATCTCCAACCGTGAAGGAGTCAATTTCTCGATAGGCTGGAAAAGCTTCAACTCTCCAAAGCGCTCCTTCTCGTCCTTCAATGTGGCCCGGCGGGCGAAGTCATCGCTGCTCGCTTTGAAGAACTTGTACTGCTCCTCGTTGAGTTCCCCATAGCGAAATTTCTCGAAAGAGACCTTGCCCACCAGATGCTTGAACTCCTTGGAGTCCAACCAATCCCAGTACGAGGTGTGCATCATGTAAAAGACATCGCGGGTCTGGGCGAAGTTCTTCTCTAACGGAACAAACATCCCGTTCAGCCCTTGAGAGATCCCGTTATAGGTCATGTTTACGGCCATGGTGGACTTGCACTGTGAGGTATAGGCCGCGATGATGAACAGATCCCCAGGCTTCACCCCTCTGAACGTCTCGTCGATCTTATCCAGGAATGTGAATAGCCCCATGCCTGCCATAGGATTGCGCCTCCTTGTCTCGTAACCTTCGATTACTTCTTTACGATCATCGTCACTGAGAATCTGGCTGTCCGTCTTGATGCCTGTCGTGGCCATGCGTAACCGTCTGGTTTCCGCAGCGAGGTACTCAAACGAATCCTTCATTCCTTTCAATTCTTTCTTGTTATGTTTCATGCCCTGGCTGGCGATCTGCCAGGAGCGGCTGAGCACCGATTGGTAGTCCTGAAGGTTTTGCGCCTCGAACTTCTCGTGGAGAATAGCTGCGAAGTCGGAGCGAACGTAGGGGAGCTGCTTGGCCACGTCCTGTAGATTTGACAGCAAAGTGTCATTACCGTTTGCCGCGGCCTTTTCATACATCAGCTCGATGGAAGGCAGCTCGTTGTATGCCCGATAATGCGCCTCGATCCAGTGGTAGAGCGTGATATAGGAGGGCTGTTCCGGCTTGACCCTGCTGGTTAGGAAGGCCTTGTAGTTGCGCACCAACTCCTCTTGAGGAATTGTGGACTTGCCATCCTTCTGTATGTTCAGTAGCGAGCGGAAAACTCGTTCCACGGTTACCTCACGAAATTTGCGGCGGCTTTTTTGGCTTCCGTCTGACGCACACCAATCCGTCCATCTTTGTCGGCCAGGACCATGCGTCGATAGTGCTGCGGCGTCCAGGATTTCTCGTCGGGCACTTCCAAGAGCTGGTCCAACTCCTGGGAGTACTCTTGCGTGCATTGGGAGAGAGCCGGCTTGGGCATGTAGATCCAGGTCGGCTTCATGATCGTCCTGCGGGTGTACACTACCTGGGCTATCACCGTCTTGAGCTTGTCGTTCTTCTCCTCGGTGTCCAGCGTGAAGACCATCAAGTCAAATTTCTCCGTCTCGGACAGTCGGGGCGAAGTCCCGTCGTTCTGCTGTACGTAGAAGTCATGCAACACGTCGATGCCACGACATGCATAGATGTAGGGCGCCGGTTCCATGGCCCGCATCTGCATGAGGCGGCTTTTCACGTGGAGGCAGAACGAGCCGAAACTCGTCCCGATGATCAAAGCGTTCGGGGACTTGGACAGATCAGAATTGTACGCGAGCTGGTTGTCGATCTCATCGTAGGGCAGGTAACGATCGCCAAGCCACTTGAGCAGGCATAGATTAGGGTCTGCAGAGGTAAGCTTGGACTGCGTGCATAGGCACAGCATGGAGGAGGTCTTTTTCAGACCGCTCACCTTGTGTGTGGTGACCACGACCCGATGGCCATCACCGTTGCAGAGTGGACATACAGACATCAGGCCGGATCCCTTTCTTCTGCTATTAGGGAGATCCCATCATACGCCAGGTTCCACAGGCGTGCTTCATCGATCTTGGTGATCACCAGGGCCATCTCACGCCCGCCCCTGTCGATATTCCGGGTAGGCTATCGAGTAGGTTCTTCGCTGCAGGTACATCATGCATGCTCATTGATTCTCCCCGGGTTGTGGCGTGAAAAGAAGACGCTGTGCCGGCGTCCCTGCTTGTCCACTCCTACGACCGAACATCCTTGATCACCGTCTTCAGGGCCTTGCCAAGGCGCTTCTCGACCGACTTTACACCTTTCGCCATGGACCCACGCCTTTCTTCTCGAGCCACTCCCTCAGCGGGATCGCGGTGGCACCCTTGGAGATCGCCACCAGCCGCCGAGTCTCGGTCAGGTCATAGTGGGGGAAGCCCGGTTTGTTCTGGAACCATTCCCGTTTCATGCCAATGAGCTCGGCGAACAGATGAAGCTCTTCCACATTGTTGTCGCTCCACATATGGCACCACTTGGCCTTCCGCAGCCGGGGAGGGATGCGATTGCCCGGCCGCAGGAAGGCAGTGATGTCCTTGGCCTCGTCGACGAAAATCATAGCGCCATAGGGCCCTTCGTGGGCAGTATGTTGGTTGGCACGACCTGCTCGGTCTGCATCGCGTTGGCATCCTCGGTCCACTCATCCATGCCCTTCCACATGCGCACGGTCATGGACTGCTTGTTGTTGGGCTGGATGGCTATGATCGCGTTGGTTCCCATCTGCCGGACGACTTCCACACCCCTGCTCTCGCTGACAGAGATGTTGTCATAGAACTTCTCCAGGGCGCCGATAGCCGCGATCAGTCGGCCGCGGACACGAGCGATCTCTACCATGTCCGGGCCGTCCTTGATGCCAGCCTGGTACAGTTCCTGGGCCTTCTCCAGCAGGCGCCCATCCAGCTCGTTAAGGGTCTTGGCACAGTCAAGCATTTCCATTTCAGCACGGCGGACCAGTTCCATCGGAGCCTCCAGGATTTGAATGGTTATCTGTAAGCAACCGTCACCGGTGGCCCCAGTCTGAGATCCTTGTCCAGGGCCATCGGGATGAGCCAGCGCAGGTTCCACAATGTATTATGGGGGAGCCAATTCACCGGACAGAGACGAACAGCTGCGATCTCACCGTGTTCGGGTAGCACCAGCTCACACCAGCCGTTCATCTGGTCATGCGTGAATGAAGTCTCAGCTACAAAACAGTGCACCACCCACTCCTTGCCGGCCATGGAACAGAACTGACGCCACTCGGTCACCTTCTGACCGATCTCCTCCTGGAACTCACGCTCCATGGCGTCGATCGCGTCTTCATTCTCCTCGATGTGGCCGCCCACGCCGTTGATCATGCCGGCCTGCCACTTGGGCCGGTTCTTCTCGACCAGGAGAACGTCCCGAAGGTCAAAGGTCAGGGCGAAGCCAAGGACCATTTGTTCTACCACGGGAACTCCTTCAGTCCAGGGGAATAACGGCGTACCGGTGGTACTGACTGTGGCCGTGGGCATCCTTCCCGTTTCGCAGGTCCCGCTCCATGATCCGAATCTCCAGGTTGGGGTACTTCTCCTTCAATTCCTGGAGCCGGTCCTTGTTACGGCCATAGATGATCTTGTATTGGTCATCGTTGGGGTCGAGCTTGACCAGCTTGATGTCTTCGTATGCACTGACGTGACCGTACTGATTGGCCACCTGGATGGTTTTCAGCCCGTCCTCGGGGTTCAGGTCAAAGAACGTGTGGCAGTTTCGGCATGCGACGTACCAGTCCCGGTGCAGATCTGTGCCATGGCACCGGGGGCACTCGACATAGAACCAGTCCCCGTCCCTGTTCACGGTGATCAAGGTCTGGACGCTATGGTAACCCTCAAGCTCCTGGGCCAGGGATTCCCTACAAGCTCCGGACTGTTCAGAAGCTGCTGCAGGTAATTCTGTGCATCCCATAAGTATCTCCGTCGTATTAAAAGTGTACTCTACGAGGCTTCCGCATCGGTCAGGATGTCCGCATACAGGTCATCTATGACCGCGTCCTCGTTGCTGGTGAAATCCAGGGCGCCTTTGGCCGTATCCCCGAGGATCTCGTCGGAAAGGTCCTTCTTCTGGCCGACCTTGTTCATCACCCGAACGTCGATCGTGCCTTTGTTGACGAGATGCAGGAGCAGAACATGGCCCTGCAGCGATCCGATTCTCTGTGCTCGACCGATAATCTGAACAAGATCCCCGTAGCTCCATGGCGTGTCGATAAAGATGATCGTCCCGGCCGCCTGCAGGTTCAACGCTGCACTTCCCGCAGTTGTGATGAAGATGATGTTGCAGTCCTTGGACGTCTGGAACCTGACGCGGGCCTCATCACGCTCCCGATCGGAGCACTCTCCGGTGATCTTAACGTACTTGAGCCCATTGCGCTCACAGAGGACCTCAAGGAACGGGATGCCGGACGCGAAGCGAGAGAAGACAATGACCTTTTCATCGATCAGCTCTTCCTTGACCAGACGGATAAATTCGTCATCCTTACTGGACTCACCGGGCTGTTGGACCAATGCCGGCCCATTGGAAATCATCTGGCAATACGTCAGAGCCGCCAGCTTGCCGCGTTTCTTGCCCTCGGCAGTAAGGAACTGATCGTATTTGGCCTTACGCTCATTGTAGAGCTTGAGCATCGCCGGATCTGGCGTCGTCGCATTACGTAGCCGATCGGCGATTTCGAAGAACTCGTGACGAACCCTATCCTCATATAATATCCCCGATAGGGCCTGTTTATAAAGTTGTTTCTGTTCTGCCGTCATTTCCAGTTCGATCTTGCGACTGATCAACTTGGGCAGTTCAGAAGCGACATCCTCCTTCTTACGGCAAAGAAAGTAGGGGTCCAATACGGTCTTGAATTCGGAAAGATTCTTGTAGCCGACCGTCTTGGGTATCTTGCGAATCGTACCCCCGATGTTCAGCCTCATGAGCTTTTGCTGACAGTACTTGTCTCGGAAATGGGTGATCTTGCCAAACAGGCCCGGAACAACGACGGCATAGATGCCATAGACCTCTTCCAGGCCGTTCTTGATAATCGTGGCCGATAGCCCATAGACACGCTTGGCGGATTCAGATAGGTAGGAGCAGGCGAGGTGTGTTTTCGCCTTGCGGTTCTTCACTGCAGTGATCTCATCCATAATAACCATGTAGTTGGTGCCCAGGGCATCCCGGATCACGTCGTACTCGTCCAGGACTGTAGCATAGCCCAGAATCATGACGTTTTCCTTGAACGACAGATACTGAGCTCTACGGGCCTGGTTGCCGGAGAGTCCCTCCCATTCATTGTGAATGACGCGGCAGGAGATTCCCTGGGTGAACTTCTGGATTTCTTCGGCCCACTGGCCGATGGCGGATTTCACCGTGATGATCAACAGCTTCAGGGATGGGTCACGTTCGAGGAGGAAGGCGTATGCCGCGAGGCCCTGAACCGTGTTGTGGTTTACGAAACCGTTGCCTATGAAATTGTGCGTCTCTGGCACGGTGAAATCAACAAAGCGCCCATGGTGAGTAGTGATGGCACTGATAGAGTCGAAGAAAAGGTTCCCCTTGGCAATCTCCGAAAGCACCCGATAGTGCGGGGCTACCTGGGTGAGCTGAAGTCGTTCTAAAGTCTGGATAAACTTGACTACTGCAGTGATGGAGGGTTTGCGATTGTGATACGCATAGGACTCAAGGGTCCTCTTGTAGCTCGCACCAACGAGGCCTTTCCAGCCGGACCCCTTGACAGAAAAGCCTTTATGTTTGGCAATGGCGGAAAGGCACTCCTTTATGAGTACACCGCCGAAAGGAACTACATCGAGATTAGTGTTGTATTTCACTCCTCTGCAGATATCTTCCAGCTCCCCCTGCTTTCTTGCAGAGGTAAACCCGATCCGGTCCTTAAACAGAGCCACGTCTCGACCAAAGAAATACAGGCGCCAGTAAGGCTCCCTCTCCCCGTTCACGTTGACCATTCTACAGCGTATCGTCGATACGATCCCAAAAGAGAGAAGCAAGATCTGAATCTGCTGAATGAGCTGTTCTGATTTCGAACAGCAACTGATGCCTCTGGAAGTCTTCTCGACGCCACCATCGCCTTCGAAATAACCCCTGAGGAAAGCGGCTACCATGGGTTGAGGTGATTTCAAGATACTACCGGGGACCACCTGACCACCGCTGGTTTCGTTCATTGCAGCGCCGATAGCCTGGAAATATCTGAATAGATTTACACTGCTGACATTGATCTCCTTGCGATAGTCCTTGGCGTCAGGGCCCTGTACATAACCGAATAGGTCCTTTAGCAGAAACCTGATTCGTTGGTGGGTTTCCTTATCAAACTGAGTGATTCTGAAAGAGTTCCCGCTCTTATCTGAACAGCCCTCCGCTACGTAGTACCCCAGCAATTCAGCCAGATCTGCGTTCACGATTTCCGGGTACGTGTAAGTTATCGCGCTGGAGGCTGGACTGGGATTAAAATCAACCCTGAAAGGAGACCGTGCAAACAACCCTGTTCGCTGTAGACAGACATAGGTACCCTTGGTCAGATCCTCTATCCGACGATATTCCAGGCCTCTTTCAGTACATGCGAGAAGAGGGTGTATCGGGAGACCCGTGATTGAATAACCATGGCGAGTAGTAATTTTCAGGCCATCACGCAAACCGGAATCGTAAACGTGGGACGTAGTTCTTGGCCCCTCCAAAGAGAGCACCCCTGTAGTACTGGGATGGAAATCGCCCTCAGCAGATCCTGTAGGGAGCAGATCGCCTATGCGTACAAAGCCCTCGGAGGTGGGAACAAGGGTATCCCAAGAAACGCATTTACCAAGGCCAGTTCCGTCCCCAAGGACCATGCGTTCCAGGAGCATGAAGTGCAGGGCGCCCACCACCTGGTAGTAGCGCAGCTTCATGGATTCTTTCCAGTGTTTGCTGGGCTTGAACTCCGCGGTCTTGGACTTGCGGATCTCCAACAGCTTGGGGTAGATGGCAGGGACCCCGACGAAACTTGCCATGAAAAATTCCTTTAGAAACGATGCTAATAACGATCTAATCACTTGTAGGGCTTGGACGGC
>Ga0172362_10005856_pt1 | contig 10627 bp, 9 predicted proteins | sample LakKivs1_kivu2a2_FD_114534 | JGI IMG/M metagenome (GOLD analysis project Ga0172362, IMG submission 114534) | Sediment microbial communities from Lake Kivu, Rwanda - Sediment s1_kivu2a2 | ecosystem: Environmental > Aquatic > Freshwater > Lake > Sediment | place: Rwanda: Western Province, Lake...
CCCTCTCTTTGTGGGAAAACGGCTACTGCATTGTTAGAAAACGAGACGGTAGTGGGAGATGACATAGCTTATCTCAGAAATAAGGACGGTATGGTTCGCGCAGTCAATGTGGAAAATGGAATTTTTGGCATAATTCAGAACGTGAATTCAGTAGACGACCCTGTACTATGGGGGGCACTAAACAGTCCGGGCCAGATAATATTCTCCAACGTTCTGGTGACTGAAGAAGGTGACACTTACTGGATTGGTAAGGATGGAGAAGTTCCCACACGGGGGATTAATTACTCGGGAGAATGGAGCCCGGGTAAAAAAGATGCCAAGGGTAAGGAGATAAAACCATCACATCCCAATGCCCGTTTTACCGTTGAATTGAAGCTCCTTAAAAATATGGATGTACAAATAGACAATCCAGAAGGAGTAGTTATAGAAGGAATTGTATACGGAGGCAGGGACCATGATACGTGGGTCCCTGTGGAAGAATCCTTCAACTGGGTACACGGCATAATAACCAAAGGCGCAGGTCTGGAATCAGAGACTACAGCGGCAACCTTAGGTAAAGAAGGTGTCAGGATATATAACCCCATGGCAAACTTAGATTTTCTTTCTATACCTATTGCCAGGTACGTACAGGATAATTTGAACTTTGGCAAGAGGTTAAAAAATCCCCCTATTATCTTTTCCGTGAACTATTTTCTTAAAGATGAAGAGGGTAACTTTTTGAATAGCAGGTGTGACAAGAAGGTCTGGCTTAAGTGGATGGAGCTACGTGTCCATAAGGAAGTGGAAGCAGTGGAAACCCCCACTGGTCTAATACCAAGGTACGAGGACCTCAAAAGACTTTTTAAGGAGATTCTTAACAAGGATTACTCTCAAGAAAGTTACAGGAAACAGTTCGCTTTGCGGGTTAAGGAAAATCTGGCTAAGATTGATAGGTTGATTAATATTTATAAAAGGAAGGTTCCTGATACGCCGGATATAGTATTTAAAGTACTGGAAGAACAGAGACAGAGACTAAGCAGAGCAAAAAATAAGAAATAGAAGAATTTATCCTCCAGCATATCTTTATCCCAGGGGCACAACTGTCAATATCTTCCTTGCCTGTTCCGGATATTTGGCTATAAAGCGAAGCTCCCCGGCGGTGAGAGGCTTTTGTGTGTGCACATTGGCGTAACGGACAAGTTCCAGGATTTTTCTTGCCTCTTTATCGTCTTTAAACTTTACCTCTAATTTTCCGTAGACATTTCTGAATCCCTTAATTCCGCTATATTCCCCGGCAGTAATCTGTCTTCCTGTCTCTATTATTTCTGGCTCTCCCCGGCCCAGTTCTTCGAAGTCATAAAGTTCGTAATTTCTTCGGTCCTTTAATGCGCCGTCAGCATGTATTCCAGACTCATGAGCAAAGGCATTTGAGCCCACTGCTGGCTGGTTGATAGGAATGGGAACGCCAAATGCATATGAGGCATATTTAGCAATCTTCCAGGCACAAGAGAGGTCTACTCTCTCGTCCAGAATATATTTATTCTCCGTGCCCCGCGACTTCTTAATAGCCAAAATTACAGAGACAAGGTCAGCATTTCCACACCTTTCTCCCATTGCATTAATAGTGGTATTGATGTAGGCATCTACTCCACCGTCAATGGCAGCTTTTGCCCCGGCGACCGAACAAGCTACTGCCATTCCCAGGTCGTTATGGCAGTGTAGTTCTATTGGTAATTTGACTTCTTTTGCTAAGAGTTTGACTTTTTCATATATACTGAAGGGGTCATCGTACCCCAGCGTGTCACAATAACGGATGCGACCAGCGCCGTGTTCCTTTGCTGCCTGAGCGAACCTGATTAAATATTCGTCGTCAGTGCGGGATGCGTCCTCGGCATTGACGCCAAAAGTTTCTATTCCCTTTTCTTTAGCCCTATCGCAGGCTTCAGTCATCATTTTAAGGATGTCTTCTCTCCCTTTCCTGCCTTCAAATTTACCCCGCACCATCTGCTGGGAAGTGGAGATGGAAAGATTCAGATGTTTTACTCTGGTTAGTCGAGTAGCGTCTTCCACATCTTTCTTGATTGCTCTAATCCAACCGGAAAGGATGATCGGTTTGAGGACTCCCATTTCCGCAAGTTCCAGATTGGCATTGAGGTAGCTGGTCTCGTGGCGAGTTACAGGAAAGCCGAACTCGCTCTGATAGATACCCATATCATTGAGATACATATTAATCATCGTCTTCTCTAACTTGGCCAAACCGAGCATGGCGGTCTGCACTCCGTCTCTATTAGTTACATCAAGAATGTAAATCTTATTTTTAGTCAATTGATTTCCTTTCTTACCCAAAACTCAAAACTACTTCTTCCATACTCTCTTCTTAGCGTTCTTAACAGTTATCTCCTCAACGGAGTACAGGGGGTATATTATTTCATCCGGTTCGAACCAGAGCTTTATTTCCCTTTCAGCTTCTGCTTCGTTCGTAGAGGTATGGATTACATTTTCGTAAATGCCACTGGTGGTAATCCGTCCGTAAGCACCTCTTATGGAGACAGGATCAGCCTCCTCAGGATTGGTGGCACCAGCAATCTGTCTAACCTTTTTTATTGCGCCTTCACCGTGGTAGACCATAGCCAGAACTTTTCGCCTCTTGTGGAGTTCTCCCCGGATATACTTGATAAGTTCTTCGAAGAAGGGCTTCTCTTTCATGTGGCAGTAATGTGCCTCAGCCAGCTCACGGCTGACGCGGACAATTTTAGCTGCTGCGATTTCTAACTTTGTTTCCGAGAGACGAGTTAGAATATTGCCGGTTAGGGACTTCTTTAAGCCATCAGGCTTTATGAGAACTAAAGTCTGCTGAATCAAGATAACCCCTTCGGGGTTACTTCCATAGGGGCTTCGCCCCTCTGGCGCTCCCCAAATGTCCACCAGACATTTGCTTCTCTGTCCTCCGGGGCGCTCACCATCTCGCGCCCGTCGCTAACACGGAGCTCCTTATTCGTCGCTCCAGCGACCCCTTGAGGGAAACCAGATTGTTTCCCTCAAACTCCCTAATCCGCACCCCGATTGAAAATCGGGATGCTTCAATCGGTTTTCTCCATTTTCCTCAATAATTGTACCTGTTTTATACTAAAAAATGAGGCAAAATGTCAAGAAATTTCTTGACTTTAAACGTTAATTTATTATATTTTATGTAGATATATAAAAGTTATCAATTTTTATAAGTTATTAATTCTCTATTCCTGAAGGATAGGGTCTTTTTAATTTTAAGCCAAATAAAATGGTCACTCCAGCAATTAAGAAAATAAAAGAAGTGGAAAAGGATTGTCAAAAGAAACTAAACGAGGCTCACCTTCAGGCAGAAGCCATGATTCAGGCCGCGTTGAAGAGAAAAATAGAACTAATCGCGCAAGCCAGGAAAGAGACACAGAAAAGAATGGAAGAGCTGGCTATGCGAGCGGAAGATGATGCTCGAAGAGAGAGCAAGAAAATTGCCGATAAAGAAAGGGAAGAGATAAACAAACTGAGAGAAAGCTTAAAGCCCCGCTTCCACAAGTCATTGAGTCGAATACTCCAGGAGATGGGAATTCAACTGAAATAGAATGGCAATTTCTGAAATTAAAAAAATTCAGATAATCGGACACAATTCAATACGGGAGAACGTGCTTGCGCTCCTCCATAAATGGGGAGTTGTGGAGATTAATGACCTCAGGAAAGAGCTTACCCAGGACTATTTTGTGGAAGCGAGAGAAGAATCGGTTTTTGAAGATAGATTGAGAGAAGTTCAATACCTCCTCGAGTTTCTCTCCAGCTTCCAGGAGAAATCCACATTTCTGGAAGGGTTAACTCAGGAAAAGTTAGTTCTTGAGCGAGTTGAATTGGATAATATTTTAGAGACTTTCAGAGTGGATGAAGTCTACTCGCAATGTAAGAAACTGGAAGAAGCATTTCGCCAATTAGAGATGGAAAGAAAAAGACTTAATGAGGAGAAGGCCGTCTTAATTCCCTGGAGAGATTTATTGTTAAACTTGTCCGACCTTGTGGATACAGATAAGACGCGAGTTGTTCCGGGAATCATTCCTTTTAAAAGTTATAAAAAGTTCTCAAGTGAACTGGAGAAGAGTTCATCGGCGAGCTACTGGTGTGAAGTTAGAAGAGATAAGATCTCTGTATATATGGTGCTTATTTTTCTAAAAGAAGAGAGTGATAATATTATCCCTCTTCTAAAGAAGTACGAATTTTACGAAACCCTCCTGCCTCATGTGCACCATTCACCTGAGGAGTTTCTCGTCGAGATTGAGAGAGAGATAGAGAAAACGATAAACAAGGAAGAGAAACTGAACAGAGAAGCCTCTTCTCTATTACGTTACAAGATGCAGCTTATGGCTCTCCATGACTACTATTACAATCTGCAGAAAAAGGAAGAAGCAGGAGATTTTTTAGCGCACACAAGTGACTCTTTTTTCCTTTCTGGATGGATTCAGGAGAGCCGGGTGGGACAGGTAAAGAAAACTTTAGAAGAGAAATATCCCGAGACAGAAATAACGGTTTCTCCTCCTGGCAAGGGTGAGAAAGTGCCTGTGGTTCTGGAAAATAGTAGAGCAGTTCAGCCCTTTGAAGTTGTTACAGACCTTTTTGGTCGCCCCGTATACGGAAGCATCGATCCCACCCCTTATATGGCGCCATTTTTTGCGCTCTTCTTCGGTCTCTGTCTTACGGATGCGGGATATGGTATAGTCCTGGTTGTGCTTTCCTGGCTTGCTCTGAAGAAATTGAAGATGGGATTAGGGGGAAAGCGTTTTTTCCGTTTAATTGGTTACGGAGGACTGGCGTCTATTTTTTGGGGAGCCATTACTGGTGGCTGGTTTGGGAATATGATAGACAGATTACCGGAGAACTTCAATCTCCTGAAAAGTGTGAAGGGAGCAGTCGTCGCTTTCGACCCTGTAAAAAATTCGCTTCTTTTCCTGATATTGGCTGTAGCTCTGGGCTTTGTTCAGGTGTGGACGGGAGTGACTATAAGATTGCTCAGAGAGATAAGGGATGAAGACTGGAAGGATACTTTATTTAGAGAGATGCCCGCCCTGGGGATACAGGTTTCTCTTCCTCTCCTTATAGCCATCTACCTATTCAAGGTTCTACCTCCTACACCGCTTCTGGTGGTAATCAGCGCAGGGCTGTTCTCTCTAAGCAGTCTGGCAATATTTTATAATCAGTGGACTACAAACAAGGGAGTGCTGTTCAAACTCTTCTGGTGCTGGTTTGGCTGGTACGGGGTAGTAACAGGCAATTCCTTAGCCGATGTGCTTTCTTATCTGAGGCTCTTCGCCTTGGGTTTAACCACGGGTCTTCTGGCTTCTGCAATTAATGAAATTTTCTCTCTCATTTCGGGAATTCCCTACGTCGGACTTCTATTAGCAATTGTTCTCTTTGTTCCGGCACATCTATTTAATATAGCGATGAATGCATTTGGGGCATATGTTCACACTTCCCGGTTACAGTATCTTGAATTTTTTATGAAGTTTTTTGAAGGCGGAGGGGATGTCTTCAGACCTTTTGCCGAGGAGAGAAGATATACAATAATTAGATAAAAGATTCAGATTTTGTAGGCACGGTTTTAACCGTGCGGATGAATTGGAATTTTGTAGGCCCCGATTCATCGGGGCATCTTAGGGGGGTGGAGATGGAAGGATTAGTAGTAGCCATTATTGGCGGAGCGATGGCAGTATTTATGGCTGGTATCGGTTCCAGTATAGGCGTAGGGTTGGCTGGTCAGGCGGCAAACGGCGTCTTATCCGAGAGTCCGGAAAAATTCGGGAGGATGTTTTTACTGGTAGCGCTGCCAGGAACTCAAGGGTTCTATGGTTTCGTGGTTGGATTTTTAGTTATTATTAAATTGGGTCTTCTGGTTGGGCAAGTTCCGGTTATTAGCTTATATCAAGGACTGCAAATTTTTGGCGCTTGCATGCCCATTGCTTTTTCCGGGATGATTTCGGCTATTCATCAAGGAAAAGTCTGTGCTGCGGGAATAGGGGTAGCAGCAAAACAGCCAGGAGCAGAAATGAGAGCATTAATTTACGGGGCGTTGGTAGAAACATACGCCCTTTTGGGATTGGTAGCTTCTTTCTTTCTCCTTACAGGTATTCGCCTGGGAAGTTGACCGCCATTTATTAATGTTGCATAATAGAAAGCTCCCCTATAATTTTTTGAGGAAATATTATGTCTCTGGAAAAAATTCTTAAGAAGATTATCCAGGATAATGATAAAGAGATAAGAAAAATTATCGACGAAGCAGAATCCCGCGCTTCCCGGATAATTGAGGAAACGGGAAGAGAAGCAGAAAAGGTAGTTCAGGAACTCACCCGGGAAGGAGAAGATAATGCCCGGAAAGTGAGGGAAAGAATTGTCACCCTGGCCTCTTTAGAGTCGCGCAAACGCATACTGGGAGAAAAGCAGAGAATTTTAGGCGAGGTTTATCAGGAAGTAGAGAAGAGAATAAGGAATTTGAACGGCAGAGACTATCGGGAGTTGGTAAAGAAAATTATGCTCGAGAGTTGCCAGACGGGTGAAGAGTTGGTAGTTGTTGGCAAGAATGATAGCAAGAGAATCGATGAGAAGTTGATTGACAGCGTAAATGCTGAATTGGTGAAAACAGGTAAAAAAGGAAAGCTCAAGTTATCTTCTGAGCCAGCGTCTATTCCTGATGGATTTATTCTGAAATGGGGAAAGATAGAGATAAGTAACTCCTGGGAGAACATTTTGAGGTCTTTACGGGAGAGGACAGAAGACGAAGTTATAAAACTCCTGTTTACATAAGGAGTAGCAGACTTTAGTCTGCGTTATATTGACGCAACCTGCCACGTCCCGTTGGGACTCCGCCTATGGCGGGATCCCTTGCGGGAAAGGTTGCGATTACCAATTTTCCTCTACTGGTGAAGTTCATATGGACAGCCGTTATGCTTATGCGGTGGGAAAGATAAGGGCAAGAGAAGTAAGACTGCTCGATCTTCATAAGCTTTCAAGTATTCTTGAGGCGGAAAATGTTGCCGAGGCGCTCAAGGGTTTGAGCGATACAGATTATCGAGAGGGACTGGCCCTGGTTAAAGGAGAGGAGGATTTCGACTTGCATCTCTCTCGCCAGATGGAGAGTGTCTATGGCTTGATTTCCGAACTGACACGCGATCCCGAGTTAACAGACTTATTCATTTTACGAAACGACTTCCATAATATCAAGGTTGCTTTTAAAAAGAAGTATATAGCTCTCGTAGCGGAGGAATACTACCTGGCTCCCTCCATAGTTAATCGCGAAGATCTTATAGAAGCAGTGGGAACTGGTAATTTTTTCAGACTCCCTCCACTTTTGGCAGGAGCTCTGGAGAAGATAGAAGGAATCTACAGTGCTGAAAAGAACATCCCACTAATTGATATTACTCTCGATGAGATATACCTTTCTCACTCTCTTCAGGTGGCGCGCCAGGCAAAGTGTGAATTTCTGGAGGAACTCTTTTTAATCCAGATTGACCTGAATAATATTAGAAGTTTCTTGAGACTGAAGGAGATGGCTAAGGAGAGAGATTATCTGGAGAGATGCTTGATTTCGGGAGGGGTCTTGGAGAGAGAGCACTTCTTAAAATCGTTTGCGGGTTCCCTGGAGAGCTTTGTCGATAGTTTGAGATTTAAGGACTATTACGAAATATTAAAGAGCGGGATTGAACACTGGAAGAAAAGTGGAAGCTTCTCTTTTTTGGAAAAGTTATTTGATGATTACCTGTTAAATTTCGTGAAAAGGGCGAAATATATAAGCTTTGGTATTGAACCATTGATTGGCTATCTTGTGGCTAAGGAAATGGAGGTTAAAAACCTCAGGACGGTTATAGTAGGCAAGTTTAATCGATTGTCTCCGGAATTAATCAAGGAAAGACTGAGAGAGTCTTATATCGGTAGTCGCAGCCATTAGGTTTGAGGCAAGAGGGAAGAGAAATGAAAGTCGCAATAATTGGAGAGAGAGATTTCGTCTGGGGTTTTAAGGGAGTAGGTTTCTCTACCTTCCCTGTGGCCGACGCTTCCCAGGCAGCGGGAGCGCTCGATGAGATTGGCAAAGGAGACTATTCATTGGTCTACATTACGGAGACTTTTGCTAAAGCCCTTCTCGAAAAGATTGACGAAGTCTCCCGGATGGCGAAAGTGGATATTACTATTATTCCCGGGATTGAAGAGAAAAAGTTAGGTCTGGAGAAGTTAAGAAAGATAGCTATCAGGGCAGTGGGCGCGGACATATTTAAATAGTAAAAGGGTAATGATTGACTCCCTGGAGATAGAAGATGGTTAAAGGTAAAATTGTAAAAGTATCAGGTCCTCTGGTGGTTGCTGCAGGACTGCCGGGAGTGAAAATGTATGAGGTTATGCGGGTGGGCAGTCCCGGGTTGATTGGTGAAGTGGTTGAGCTGAAGGAGAACAGGGTCTCTATCCAGGTGTACGAAGAGACTGCTGGGCTGGGTCCCGGAGAGCCAGTTATATCCACAGGCGGGCCGCTATCAGTGGAGTTAGCTCCCGGGTTAATCTCCTCTATTTATGATGGAATTCAAAGGCCTCTGGACAAAATAAGAGAGAAAGCGGGAAATTATATTACCAGAGGACTCCAAATCCTTGGAATTGACCGGGAAAAGCGATGGGATTTCAGACCTACGGTTAAGAAGGGAGATAAGGTTATTTCAGGTGATATAATCGGAGAAGTTCAGGAGACCACGCTGATAACACACAGGATAATGGTACCTCCGGAAGTTCAGGGCGAAGTTGTGGAGATTCTTAAGGGAGAATTTAATGTGGAAGAGACCATCGCCCGTATTCGGCCTCCCCATTCTCGCTCCCCAGTCTCTTTGAGTATGCTTCAGAGGTGGCCTGTGCGCCAGGAGCGGCCCTATAAAGAGAAACTGGCTCCCTCTATCCCTCTTTATACAGGAACAAGAGTAATAGATACCTTCTTTCCCATCACTATGGGTGGGACTGCCTGTATTCCTGGCCCTTTCGGAAGCGGAAAGACCGTGGTTCTCCACCAGCTCGCTAAGTGGGCAGATACAGATGTCATTATTTACGTTGGCTGTGGCGAGAGGGGCAATGAGATGTGCGATGTGTTAACGGAACTGCCCAGGTTAAAGGATCCTCGGACGGGAGAGCCTTTGATGAAAAGGACTGTCCTGATTGCCAATACTTCCAATATGCCGGTAGCTGCCAGGGAAGCGTCTGTTTATACGGGGGCTACAATTGGGGAATATTTCCGTGACATGGGATATAACGTAGCTCTTATGGCAGATTCGACTTCCCGCTGGGCAGAAGCGATGAGGGAGATGTCGGGAAGGCTGGAAGAGATGCCGGGAGAGGAAGGTTATCCTGCCTATCTGGCTAGCCGGGTGGCCGAGTTTTATGAACGTTCTGGCAGGATTGTCTGTCAAGGCCAGCATCAGAGAGAAGGCTCCCTTTCTATGGTGGGTGCTATTTCTCCCCCTGGCGGTGACCTTTCCGACCCGGTTGTTCAGGCAACTCTGCGCATGGTGAAGGTATTCTGGAGTCTGGAAGATAAGCTTGCCTATCAGCGACACTTTCCGGCAATAAATTGGCTGAACAGTTATTCGCTCTATCTGGATAATATTGAGGAATACTTATCTAAAGAAGTGGCTAAAGATTATCTCCAGCTGCGCTCAGAGGCGATGCGCATCCTGCAAGAGGAAGCATCTCTGGAAGAGCTGGTGAGGCTGGTGGGATTGGAAGCGCTCTCTCCTGAGGATAGATTAATTTTAGAGACAGCAAAGTCGATAAGGGAAGATTTCCTCCATCAGCATGCCTTCGACCCGCAGGATACTTATACGGGAGTAAAGAAGCAGTACCGAATGCTTAAAGTCATAATTAAACTTTTCCATCTCTCCCGGAAGTTATTGGAGGAGGGTAAAGAGTTTGCCGAACTGGCGAAGCTCAAAGTGAAAGAAAAAATATCCCGGATGAAATTCATCGATGAAAAAGAAGAGGAAAGATTTGACCTGATAGAAGAGGATATGGAAAGTGTAGCTGCAGAGCGATAGCTCTGCTAAGAGGGAGCAAAGCTTACGCTTTGCTGCTACATAAAGGAATAAAGGAATTTTATGCAGAGGGAATATCTTACAGTTTCCAGTATTGCTGGGCCTTTGATTCTCGTGGAAGATACTATAGGAGTTAAATACGACGAGATAGCGGAGATTACTCTTGCCAGCGGAGAGGTGAGAAGGGGAAAAGTGCTGGAGGTAGATGGAGGCAAGGTTCTCGTCCAGCTCTTTGAGGGCACCACAGGTCTAAATCTTGCAGAGTCCCGGGTGAGGTTCCTGGAGAGGAGGGTAGAGCTTGCTGTATCCGTCGATATACTGGGAAGAATTTTTGACGGATTGGGACGTCCCATTGATGGGGGACCGGCGATACTTGCCGAGAGCAGAGAGGATATAAATGGTAGGCCAATCAATCCCGATGCCCGCAACTACCCTTCGGAATTTATTCAAACCGGTATTTGCGCAATAGATGGAATGAATACGCTGGTAAGGGGTCAGAAACTACCAATCTTCTCCGGCTCCGGGCTTCCGCACAATGAGCTTGCCGCACAGATTGCCCGGCAGGCAAAAGTTATTTCTCC
>Ga0172362_10005858_pt1 | contig 10623 bp, 26 predicted proteins | sample LakKivs1_kivu2a2_FD_114534 | JGI IMG/M metagenome (GOLD analysis project Ga0172362, IMG submission 114534) | Sediment microbial communities from Lake Kivu, Rwanda - Sediment s1_kivu2a2 | ecosystem: Environmental > Aquatic > Freshwater > Lake > Sediment | place: Rwanda: Western Province, Lake...
AAATTAAGCATACATTATGCTAAAAGTCCTACTTGTTAGGCTACGCACGGTCGGAATGACCGAGAAATACGTTAGAGCCGTTTGCCTTGGTATAAGACCTGTTTTCAACGGGCTTCTGATTGGAACGGAAGCCCCGCCCTCTTTAGGGGCGGGGTAATTCACAAATTGGTAAAAGAATTACAAGAAGAGGTGCAAGAATGACTAAAATTATAGCTATTGCAGGATGTTCTATTAGTAGCGTTGTTTGTTTTTTTGGAGCTTGGAAACTGTGCGAAGCAGGCGTAGGTTCTTGGTTCTGGTTCCTCCTTACAGGAATTTTAATAACACTTGTCACAGGAGGCGTTGCAAATCACCCAAACAATAGTGAGACGCCCAATGACGGAATCTAATTTGGCATTTGAAACAAACGAGTCGCTCGTAAAAGAATTGTTATCTCGTTCTACCTTTGCAGGTATAATCGTTAGGCCAAGAGGCCCATTAGAAGAAGTTGAAACCGAACCAGTTATTCAATTTGATATGATGTGGAGTCCCAGACTCCCAGATTCTACTATCAAAAAATTGTTAACTGAGGCTTTAGAGAAATTGGATGTTTGAGAGATTTTCAGATCGTGCAAGAAAAGTAGTTAGTTTAGCTAATCAGGAAGCACAAAGAAGAAACCACGAATATGTGGGAACCGAACATATTCTTCTTGGACTTTTAAAAGAAGGATCTGGCGTAGCTAGTGTTATCCTGAGAAACCTTAATGTTAATTGTAGAGTTAGATTAGAAGTAGAAAAATTAGTCCAAGATGGGCCAGACATGGTAACAATGGGTAAATTGCCCCAAACGCCAAGAGCAAAAAAAGTTTTTGAATATGCTATAGAAGAATCCAAAAAAATGAATCTTGGCTATGTGGGGACGGAACATCTTCTGCTAGGTTTATTAGACGAAAATGAAGGGATTGCCTGCCAAGTTCTTAAAAATTTAGGCTTAACGATTGACAGAATTCGCACAGAAATCGTTACTTTGCTCGGATGTGACAAAAACGAATGCGACAAAACAGAGACCTATGCAACTGTTCAAGATGGCACAATTAATCCTGTTAAGCCAATTTGGGGCACAGCCGGAAATTGGACAATGTATAAAGTAGCAGATGAAAAAACCGATGCATTAAAACAAATTAAACCCCACCTACAGGCAATTGTTGACATTTTAGATAAGGCGGGACTATGACAGACAAAGAACGATTGGCCCAAGAAATTGTATTAACTTTGTATAGCATCCTTTTGGGTAGTGATGCAACTAAAAGCGGTACGAAATTTGATGAAGCAGTTGAAAAAATTAAAGAAATTTTGAAATGAATGTTTTTGAAATAGATGATGGCGAACAGTGGTGGTATGTCGCCAAGACTAAAGAAGATGCATTAAGATTGCATCTAGAACCTTTGGTTCGCCCCGGTACTGATTTAAGCAATATTTATAACGTAGATTCAAGGGACTTGCCTTGCCCAATTGATGAAATGGAAGTTACTCAATGGCCCCCTGAAAGTATCTTGATAGTTCGTGAAGAAGATGATACCTTGATGGAAAAAACAGCCGCAGAATGGGCAGCAGAAGGCGAAGGTCTAATAGCTTGTACAGTGTACTAAGGAGTGATTTTGATGAAATTTAGAACTGGATTTGTTAGCAATTCGTCTTCGGCTAGTAAAAGTCGCTCAGTTGTATGGATTATGACGAGCATCAAGATGATGCTATTAAGCATACAAAAAAATAGAAAGCACCATGCCTTCTAGTAAAAACGTATTTGAGTCTAGTTTTTGGACCTGTATGTTAAATAGCCCCGGAGACATTGGAGAAACTGCCAAAGCTTTGTATTTTACGCTCTCTATGAAGAAAAATAACTACGAAATATTAAGTGCGAGATTAGAAGATGATTGAATTACTAGAAGGTATGCAGGGTTCGAATGAGGGAAGTCTTGTTTCCTTTCCCGAAGAGTAGAACTTATAAGACAACTTGTTTTGCAAGTTAAACCTAAGAAAATCGTAGAAATAGGATTTAACGCAGGACATAGTTGTAAATTAATACTTGATACAGTGCTGGAAGTGAACGATCCAGAATATCAAAGTCAAACAAAAGAGGTATACATCTTTGATATTTGCACACATCAATGCGTAGAACCGAATTTTGAAATACTAAAAGCCTTTTATCAAAAACACAATATCAATATGACTTTGATAAAAGGCTCTAGCTTTGATACTTTGACAAAATTTTTGGAAGACAAAGACCAGTTGGATTTTGTTAATATTGATGGATGCCATAGCACAGAAAGTGTCATTAACGATTTCTATGCAGTAAGAAATAAAATAGCCCTTAAAGGCGTTATTTATGTTGATGATTATGCAATATATGCATTACCCCTTAATTTTCCAGAAATGACCAAAGCGATTGAAAATTTAGATTGGACTTCTTTTATGATAAATTTTTTTCCAGGTTGTATGTGGGGAATTAAGACATGGGAGTAGAAAATGAATAGAAGAGGTTTCCTAAAATCGATTGTTGGAGGATTGGCAGCAGTAGCATTAGTTCCTAGTGTTATTTCTGCTAAACCAGCACTAAAAGAAATAACTCTTAAAGTTAGGCCCGATGCACTCGCAAGGAACAGAAAGCTAAAGGCTGTCTGGTCTTATGAATCGCAACAAGATTTAAGAGCATGGCATAACTTAGAATCTGAAAAAGAACTACAGTTAGCCGAAGAAATTAGTGAATTACCCCGCCCTCTTTAGGGGCGGGGTAATTCACATGTATAAAGAGGAACTTCTCCTCTTTAATAAGGTTTAAACCTCTTTAATAAGGTTTAAACCCTTATTCACAATTTTTTTTGGAGGTTTTAATGAGGTATTTGTTAGCGTTAGTGTTAAGTGTTTGTTTGTGTTCGGTTGGATTTGGACAAGTTCCAACTAAGGCCAAAAAAGATGGAAAAGTTCCGACAACGGACGTAAAGAAGAATGTAAAGAAGGACGTAAAGAAGGACGTAAAGAAGGATGTAAAGAATGATGTAAAGAAACATCACGGTTGGAAACATCACGGTCGCCACCACCGTCATCATGGATTGTGGAAACATGGTCGCCATCATCGCCACGAATTATTGGGTCATAAATGGGGAAAATGCCCATGCCCAAAGGCAAAAGAATGCCCAAAGACAAAGGGTGGTCCAAAGCCCATGCCTGAACCCCGTGGTCCAAGAGGCCCCTGGCAAAGATGCCCAAGACTTGATCGGACAACTTAACCCTCCGAAAGAAAAAGCCCCGAAAATTTTCGGGGCTTTTTCGTCTTCACTTTTATAAATTCTGTGTTATAATGTATTGGGGTTATTCAATTGACTCCACCGACCACAACGCACGGAGGCAAGTCGAGCCACAAGCGTTGGCACCAAAGGCAACCTGTAGTGGGTAGTGGAGTCAATTGAATAACCCTATAATGTATTTAACTCTAGCTCTAAGGAGAATAACGTGAGCGACAAAATCCAAGAATTGGCTTATCTCAAGTGGGAAGCCGCAGGCGCAAATCCTTACATCAGCGACGAAGAAAGAAATCGTTTCTGGTTTGAGGCAGAACAAGAGTACGCGAACTCTATGACGGAGAAACAAGAAATTAAAGCCATTAGTCCCAAAAAGAGATCGTCCAGAAAGAAGGAAAAATAACCCATGCATAACAGACGACAATTCCTTAAGGGTGCTGCCGTTGGTGGTGCAGCACTCCTTGCCGCCCCTACCCTATTAAAAGGGGCGATAATACCTGCAAAAACCACCACCACAAAGCAATTAGACACGGTATTGTTGGATGAGATACCAAACCCTCAAGAAGTTCTTGAAGGAATTAGAAAAACAAAACAAGAATGCTTTGACAGGTGGAGTAAGGTATTCAAATTCGGGAATTTGACACAAGATAATGCTTTAGAATTAGCAGTATCTCTTGAGAACCAAAGACTAATTAACGAAGAACATGCTGATCATTACAGCGTAGCTCAGTTCAAGAGAATCTCCATCCCGATGGTTTACCGAGGATTCCATGATGGAGTCCTAAAAGAATTGGTTTCCGTTCAAACGCTATTAGGTCCATGTGGCTGTGTCTTTTGGGTTGATAAAGACGATAGATTACATGGAACGGAAATAATCGCTAAAACCAGAAGATACCTAAAAGCAGTTTATAATTTGGACACAGAAGCTGAATTAACGGCCATCCTGTGTTCAGAAACAGCTTTAGAGGCAGATAGAGAAGTCGTTACAGACCTAAGAAATAACGCCCCAAGATTTGTATGCCGCAGTAATGGCTTTGCTAGTTTTATCCAAGGTCGTCTAGATGAAATTACCAGAAATACCGCGAAGTCATATCCTGGTCATAGACCAGAAGAAGGATATTCTGTACATATTGTGGGAGGTTCTTATCAAAAGAAACTTTCACAATGGGTAGTTGCTTCACCAAATGTATGTAATGAATTACAGAAACACAAAGATTTCAAGCCCTATGACAATTGGCTGACCTTCGGAATTACGGCAATTGGTCATATCGGTAATTTTAAGATTTACAAAGATCATCTCTTCCCCGTCAATCAGGCACTCGCTGGTTGCAAATATGGACATTATAAAGCGGGTTATGTGTTCTCGGATTATGTTCCGTGGACACAAACGTCCCTGGACCCTGAAACTTTCTGTCCAGGAAAAGGTCTACTCCGCAGATACGGAAAGAGATTGATTAACAGGAATATGTACGCAAACGTGGTTTTTGAAAAGTTGGCATGAAGAAAATAATTTGTCGTCTATTCCATAAAAATATATTGAAATCTTTCCGCTGTTTAACTTAAAAACCTATTACCATATATGTCCTAAATGTAAATTTAAATGGAGATTATTTGAAGAAGAATGAAAGTCGTACATTGTAAAAAAGCATTATACACTCATTACATTGGACGACCATCAATATTTGGCAATCCATTTGAGATCGGCAGAGATGGAACAAGAGCCGAAGTAATCCAAAAATACCGAGAATGGGTTAAAAACAGACCAGATGTTTTAAAAGCAATTGAGTCGCTCCCAGCAGATGCAACTCTCGGCTGTTGGTGCGCCCCGAAACCTTGTCATGGCCATGTAATTATAGAAATTTGGCATGAAATTCACGATTAGCCCTAAACAACAAGACATTTTGCGGTGGCATCTACAATCTAATTCTGGATTTACGGAAGAGGAGCGAGAAATACTTGCTCCCTTTCTTGAAGAGTTGAAAAAACAACATGCCAAGCATGTTGAAAAAATAACCTATGCAGAAGAACCTATTAAATTTAAGATAGGGGAAGCAGTAGAAGGCGTAAAATACACAAGGGGCAAGTATGTCATAGTCGGTGCCCGAAGAGACAAATATGGAAAAGTTTATTATGCCACCACTGACTATGGAAAAGTTCCTCGTTCGTACCGATATGTTAGTGAGTACCGACAACATTGCTTTGAATCAATGGGGAAGTTTCCTCGGAGTGCAATCAGAGGATGCATCATTAAATAATGGACCACCACCCATTAAAACCAGAATTTTTGTAATGAAAACTACCAAGGTTGGCAAGAGCAACCTGAAAATGGTTTATTTCCCTGAAGGGAAAGAGAAAATCGCTGGCGACACATATACAAAATCTTGGAAATTATTCATTAACATCAACCCATGAACCGCAGAGAGAAACCCATGAACCGCAGAGATTTACTAAAATATGGGGCGTCCGCACTCGTTTCTATACCCTTCGCCCCAAAATTCATTCCTAAATCAATTTGGGGCGTGGAAACCCCACCTTGGAAAAAAGTCATGGATTTAAATAATGAAGAACTCCTCGCCATGACAAAAACCGCAAGAACAAAAGGCGTAGCGACAATTTGGGATTTTAATAAATCCCTTGGTGACACCATTAAAGAGAAATACGAAGACCTTTATATGCACCTAGGTCGTGTTTCTACCCAAGTTGCTTCTAAAAATGGTCTCGTAGGCTGTAACTGGATTGTCACCAGTCCAGAAGTCGCCTCAATTTTTGAGACACTATTTAATAACTACCAGCCACCCAAATACGAACCTAATCAATTTGGTACACGGTATAGCGGGATTATTAATCAACGCTGGAAGTTGTATAAAAACGACCTATTCCCCGTCGCCAAGATATTAATGGGGCGTCACAATGAGAGTGGATACATTGTTGGCGGCACTCAGAACCTCGGCCATATTGAAATTTGGAACTTTATAATCTAGAAAAGCTGGTTTAATATGAGTGACGAACCAGCCGTAAGTACGGAATACCTTATCAAAGCATTGGATGGAGTTCCTGACGAGGAATTCAAGAAAGCGGTCTTTGCCAGAGTGGAAAAAGGCATTACAATAGGACGGCACGAATTCCTACAAAGTATCTTTGATTTATGGCTGAAAACACATGATTACAAAAGAAATAGTGGGAGTGGAGAATCTTCCTCATGTGAATAAATTCCGAGTACACTTAGAATGCGGACATTCTATCTTATATGACCATACCGTAGATGCAGTTGGTGAATACTTTCCACTACTACAACAAAATAGAAAATTGATTTGTTCTAATTGTGAGGAAGAAAAATGATGGATTGTGGATACTTCTTTGTAGATGGTGGCGGTGAATTAAAGCATATTCCTCCTAAATACCCACCACCCTCAGATAATGATGAACTTCCTGAACCTCCTGAATTAGATCCGTACAGCGATCCTTGTCCAGAAGACGATGAAGGTAACCCCCTGCCAATGTAAAAAGGATGACAGAACTAAAACACCCCACAATGCCCCTTCTGTAATGGTCGCCTCCGAATTAAACGAAGAACAATCTATCTGACAGAACAAATCTTTGATTATTCAGTGAAGCTTAAACAAGATTAATCCCACGAAAATCAAAATTGAGGCGGTCCATTGGTAAGGACCAAATCCTTTAGCTGCGCCTAAGCACAACAAAGTAATATAAAACCCCGTAAAGATCATAGTATCGTAAAGAAATCCGTCAAATACAAGGTTCTTAGAAGAACGAGCAACTAACGGCCATAAACCAATACAGCCAGAAATATAGGTGGCAATGACCCAAGACCACGCCTTAGTATCATTCGCCTGTTTGCTCGTATAAGCAGATACCGCATTGTTCAGTAGAACTATAATAATCCAAGTTAAATACCACCACATGAAGTAATATAGGTCAATGCAGAAGATTTTCCAGGCTATTGGGAAACCAGAAAAAGGTGCGAGGAGTTGAATGCTTCGCAAACTGAGTATAATTATCATTTGGCTGGCGGGCCGTGAGAAATTTGAAATTTGACGATGCTCAAGAATCAAAGAAGAAAATTACGAAGCCGAATGTCGGCAATATAGAATATGGCTGAAAGAATAAGCCGCCGCTCAAGGTAAATTTAAAGATTTCCCCTGGGCAGCAAAATATCCCGCCCCAATATCGGAGAAATTTGAGGATGGACAAGACAACCTTCCAAGTTAATTACGACGATCCACCTGAAAAAGTCGTAGAAAAATTCTTAAAAGCCATGAAAAGGGTGGGCATCCGTTGCGATGTTGAATATGGCGATGAACCAACTGGGAAAGATTACCTGAGAAAACAAGAAGAGGACTACATCCATGAAAGTAATGATCAAACTAGATAAAGAAGATATTAAAACCTGTAAGTTTGGTCTTAATTTCTCTATCGAAGCCCCAGGCGTTTCTGTCGTATTCTCACCTGAAGCCGTGGAAGAATTCTTTAACGATATTCAAAATATTAAAGCAGAAGAAGCTAAAACAAGTCAATCACAGGTCAAGCATTCCTGCGGAATGTAGAGGTTTCCTGCCGCCAAAATCTGTCAATTACCCACGACCCTAAAGGGTCGGGGCTTGGATTCGTTTAACCCTTTTGGAGATTGTTATGAAAAGATTGTTGTCTATTGTGGCTGGCGGTATCTCTGCCATATTCCTTATGGCAGTGGTTTTCTCGGTGTTTTATTATACCTTTTTAAAGCCGATGAAACAGGGATTACCAACCAAAGCAGAAATTAAAGCTGTTAGTGACAATTTGGCAGAGACCCGTAGACAATGCCAAATAATCCAAGAACAACTAGACCGTGAACAACTACAACGCTCCCTCTCCACCGAACCAATTAAAGTGGCGGAAAACGATGAAGTAATACGGTTAGAATCAGAAATGAGGCGTCTGGAAGATTTGAAAAAAGAAGTGGGGCGATTAGAAGAACTTAAGAAAAAAGTTCAATGTCTGGCGAAAGAGCCTACTCCTTCTTCTTCCAAATGATGCATAAAAGCTTAGTCCAAAGAAAACCAATCGTTGAACTAAGAAGTTGCACAGCAATAACCACAGCAATTGCAGACCAAGTAAGTGTGGTCACAAATTTTTTCTTCATGCTCATAAAATTATGTACGCTTACTAATTTATTTGTAAAGGAGAAGATTTATGACCGCTTATGAATATCAAGTTTTAGAAAGTGATTCCCCAGGAGTTCCGGCTGAAATGCTCAATGAACAAGGAGAAAAAGGCTGGCAAATGTGCGGAGTTACTGTGAGAGATACCAGACCACCCGAACCAGATGGTCAACATCGTTGGTTATTCTATTTCGTAAGAGCAAAAGAATAAAGTTTACGGGTGGTCATAAGGTTAAACCCTACTCTCACATTGGGAGTAGGGTTGTTTTTTAAGAAATCGGATATGCCACTTAAAACGATTGGGGCTAAACAATGGCATAACATTTGAGGTAGGTTTAAATGATAGAGTTATTGGCACAGACTAGAGTTCATACCGAGAGCCATATTGATTGGACAACTTCCATCATTGTATCAGTGGTAGGAACTATAATTTTATGGGCTATTATTAGGTTTATCGAGAGAATAAACAAATGAAGATTTATAAATGTAAAGTACCCACAGGAGAAAACGGAGTCTTTGGTATTTGGGAAGCATTGTTTCTCAGAAAACCAAGTATAGAAGACATTTGTAATGCATTGGCAGAAGAAATAAAGAAATGGGAAACTCTAAAATCGCCGCCCCTCGGAACTGACTTAAAAATATGGGAACAGTTAGATACTGGTCAAAGGAAATTTGCAGAAAGACTTAGAGAAATTGCAGATAATATTAAGGATGGACGGTTAGAACCATTCATCTCAGAACGAGAAGTTATAGCAAATTAAATGATTAAACCAATGTTAGAAAGTGTTTTAATCGGTCTTCTGATCGGTTTGGTGTTTATCAGCGTGGTACTCCTAGTTTATCTTAATAAGATCCTGGGGATAGGACAAAAGATATCTAAAAAACTATGTCGGACGAACTCATAGAAGGAAACATCGGCTACGCTCTTTGCCAACCTACGATTTTTCAACATCCCTCTCACATTCAAGTCTTCTAAAATGATAGTTTGGTTTTCACTAACAATCAGGTCAAACATCGCAGCGATCTAATTTAATAGAACTTAAAGGTTCATATAAACCAGATAAAGCATTACACCAATTACAAACAACAAGAAATTATATTGAACAGAGATTTCATATGCCTGTTAACTTTATGAAGATGGCTATTTATAAAAGAGAAGGGGTATATGAAGTACATTATCTACAGAACGATAGTAACTTTATACGGTTTTATTCAAAACCAAAATATAATAATGTGGATGGTGTTGTAAGAGGTTTAGCTTTTAAAATGACCCTAATTATAACTATGACTGCATATAATTGTGTTAAATATATAGAAACTGCACTAGCTTCTTTATTTAATCAATCTTATACTGATTGGAGATTGTTTCTTATAGACGATAACTCAACAGATAATACTTATGATATTGCTAAATTAACTATTGAAGATTTTGGGTTATCTTATACAGAACAACCTTCTGCAACAGATAACATTATTATCCACAAAAATAGTGAAAATAAAGGTGCTGTGTACAATAAATCTGTTCTATTTAAGCAATATATGCAACCTAAAGATGAAGATATTGTTGTTACTTTGGATGGAGACGATTCATTAAACGGTTCAAATGTCTTAGATTTTATTGCTGGAATATATAAAGATAATGATTGCTGGATAACTTATGGGGATTATAATTATAAACAAGATACACCAAGATATGCTTTACCTATTGATTGGAACGTGCCAATAAGAAAACAAGGATTTAAGTATGCACAGTTAAGAACATATAAATGGTTTTTATATAAGAATATATCAATGCATGATATGACTGATTTAGAAGGTAAATTCTTCAAGTTTCCAGAAGATTGGGTATTCATGTTACCTATGCTTGAAATGGCTGGCGAAAAACATACTTTATTTATTAATGAACCATTATACAACTATACAGTACATCCACAATGTGATAACTTTATTCATGCACAAGAGGGGAACATTGTAAGATATATGCTTCTACAAGCACCACCTTATGATTTAGCAACTAAAGAACAACTAATAGAACAAGAGTGCGATTTCACGCCGCCGTGAATAAATGCATACTTTAATTATGGACCGCCCCAGTTTTTTCTCCGGAAAAACTAAATGACCGCCCCAGTTTTTTCTCCGGAAAAACTAAATGACCGCCCCAGTTTTTTCTCCGGAAAAACTAAATG
>Ga0172362_10005859_pt1 | contig 10623 bp, 6 predicted proteins | sample LakKivs1_kivu2a2_FD_114534 | JGI IMG/M metagenome (GOLD analysis project Ga0172362, IMG submission 114534) | Sediment microbial communities from Lake Kivu, Rwanda - Sediment s1_kivu2a2 | ecosystem: Environmental > Aquatic > Freshwater > Lake > Sediment | place: Rwanda: Western Province, Lake...
ATTGACGCACTGGGCGTCCCCGACGTTGGCGAGGGCATTGATAGCCGCCTTCTGCAGGCTGTCCTGCGGCGGGGTCGTCACGTCTCCCGCCAGAGACAGGAGAGACTCCGTGGCGTTCGGCGAATGAATGTTGCCGACCAGTTGCGCCAGACGCTCGAACTCCACCTCGGTCGTGGCCGTGGCGTAGCGTGCAACAATCTCGTCGAGGATCGGCGTGTCGGCCATTCTGGACAGCGAGGTGTTGGCCGCTCGGACGATCGCCGGGTCGCCCGTCTGCAGCATGGTGTCGAGCAGCAGCGGCCAGCTATCGTGATTCGTGATGTGCGACACCCGTTTGCAGAGATCCTCCTTGTACTGGCCTTCCTTGGTCTGTGCGAGCATGTCGAGCAGGGCGTTGGTCGCCATCGGCGTGCCGATCCGGGCCAGCGCCTCGGCCGCCCACAGTCCGGCCTCGCCCTGGGCGCCGACGAGATCATTGAGGGCGACGACGGCGCCGTCTCCCAAGGCGACAAGCTCGTCCAGGCATTTCTTGATCCGCGTGTGGTCGTTCGATTCGGCGGCCAATCGGAGAACGGCCAGAACCTTGTCGGCGCCTTCCAGGGAATTGGGATCGACCGCCTGATGTGCAAAGGCGCTGGTCAGGCCGATCTGCGCGGTCCCGTCCGCGATTTCGTCCTGCGCTGTCTGGGGGTGATTGGCCTGTGCATCGATCTGGGGGTCCGACACGGGAGCATCCGCCACTGCTTGCGAGTGAAGCCCGCCGCCGACGTCTCCCGTCGTGGCCGCCGGCGCATCGGATGGCCCGGTTCGGTCCTGCGCGGTCATGCCTCTCTGAGGCGCCGGCTTCGGCGAAAGCGCGGCCGGAAATTCCCGCTGAATCGAGCGGTTCACCACGTGCAGAAGGGCCAGCGTGATCAAAAGCATCGCCGGATAGATCAGCAGCGTCCAACTGAGTCGCCGGGCAGGGCTTTGATGCCCCGTTGCCGTCTCCGGCTGACTCTCGTTCTTCTTGTGGTTCTTACGGTTCATGCTGGTCCCGAAAACTCTGGTCCGGTTGGCCCGGCGGAAACCGGGCCAACCGGACGGTTGATATCTGAATGGACTGAAGACGGCGTCCGCCACGAGGTGGGCGACGGGATCAGGCCAAAAACTACGGTTTGCCGTAGGTCCCCTGGCGGATCTTGTCGATCTCGGCGGCGGTCAGAACATCGTTGAACGCGGCAACTTCATCCAGGTACCCGTCCAGGTATCCGCCCCCGGATCCATGAACGTCGCCGAGCTTGAACATTCCGTCTTCAACGTTGATGTGGTTGCTGAACGTGCCGGTCTCGTCGAATAGCAGCGAACTGCTCGCGTCGCTGTAGACACGGATCCGATACGCTCGCGTCGCATCATTGTAGGTGACGCCGACGTGATACCAGGTGTCTACGGTCACCGCGGACCCGGTGGTCTTGGTCTCGTAGAGAGTCCCGTTGGAGTAACCCACTTGCAGAGCAAGCTGATGCGACGTGTTGATGGCCAGGGCAAAGCTGCGCTTGTCCGCGTTGTTTTCGCCCTTGCTGAGAATATAGTACCAACCAGGGCTGTCGAGCCGGTTCAGCCTCACCCAGAAGCTGAAGGAGAAGCTCTTGTTCTTGCTTTCACTCTTCAGCGGGAAGCCGGCGGACAAATTGTCGTCGAGGGCATACATGTGGTCGGCCTGGGCTGGATTGAAGAGGGCCGCGTACGAGCCCTGCTTGACGGATATGTCATACGGATCGACTCCGTAATTGACCAGCGTGTCGTCACCGCCGCGACTGTCCGCACCGAGCTGATCCGGGTCCTCGAAGTCATAGACCGCCACGCAGTTCGGGTCCGCCGCGAAGTTGTTCCCGACGATGGTCACGCCGTAGGTGGCCTTGAGGGTCAGGCCGGTGTAGGCCTGGTAGCCTCGCAGCATGATATACCAGACCGCGGCGGCGGGATTCGTGATCTCCACGGACTCGTTATTGCCGATCAGGTACGGGCGATAATCCCAGTTCGTCAGCGTGGGCTTGGAGCCCTTGCGGACGTACAGGTCCACGTCGCCAGTGCCGCCGGAGATTTCGATGGTCAAGAAATCCTGGCCGGTGGGGACGGTGATCTTGAAGAACTTCTCACTGCCGGAGGCGCCCGACAGGCCGGTGAGCGCCACCCCGTTGTGCAGTTCGATCACTTCCTCCGGTACGGGAGTGTAGGTTGCCTTCAGGGTTACGCCGGAGAAGGCCACATAGCCGCGGAGCATGATGTAGTACGTGCCGGCCGAGGGATTGTCGATCGTGACCGACTCGTTGTTGCCGATCAGATACGGCCGGTAATCCCACTCGCTCGTGGTCGGCTTGGAGCCCTTGCGGACGTACAGATCCACGTCGCCGGTGCCGCCCGACATCGCGATCTCCAACTTGGACTGGCCGGCGGGCACGGTGATCTTGTAGAACTTCTCGGCGCCGGCGCTGCCGGAAATTCCGGTGACCGCCACGCCGTTCTGCAATTCGACGACCTCGTCGGGGACGGTGCCGCCGCCGTAGGTCGCCAGGAGCGTGATGCCCGAGAAGGGCTGGTAGCCGCGGATCATGATGTACCACGTGCCCGCGGCCGGATTGTTGACCGTGACGGACTCGTCGTTGCCGGAGAGGTACGGCCGGTAGTCATATTCCGAGACCGTCGGCAGCGAGCCGCGCCGAACGTACAGGTCGGCATCGCCGGTGCCGCCCGACATCGCGATCTCGAGCTTCTGCTGGCCGGAGGGCACCTCGATCTTGAAGTACTTCGCCGTGCCCTGGCTGCCGGAGATATCCTTGACCGGAACGCCGTTGGACAACTGTACCACGGTGTTGCTGACGGAGTAATCCGCCAGCAACGTCACGCCGCTGTAGGCCTTCGTGCCTCGGAGCATGACGTACCAGGTCCCCGGGACCGAGCTGCCACCGATACTGACGCTCTCGGTGTTGTCGTCCCGGATGGGCCGATAGTCCCAACTGGACGTGGTCGGCTTGGCGCCCCTCTTGATGTACATGTCGGCATTGCCCGTGCCGCCGGACATGCTGAACAGAATGCTGTCCATCCCGGCCGGCACGTCGATCCTAAAGAAGGTCTGGCTGTTCAGGGCGCCGGCCAGGTCCTTCTCCGGGACGCCGTCCTTGAGCATGAGCACATCGCCATAGGAGGCCTTGAGGGTCACGCCGGAATAATCGACATATGCTCGGATCATGATGTACCAGGTCCCGGCGGCGGGGTTGTTCACGGTGACCGTCTCATTGTTGCCGGTCTGGTACGGGCGGTAGTCGTAATCGGTCGTGGTCGGGCGGCTGCCGAACTTAACGAACAGGTCGGCGTCGCCCGTGCCGCCCGACATCTTGATTTCCAGGTTGGTCTGGCCGGCGGGCACGTCGATGCGGTACAGCTTCTCGCTGCCGGCCGCACCGGAAAGGTTGGTCACGGCCACGCCGTTCTCGAGCTGCGTGCCGGCGCCGCCGCCGTAGCTGGCCAGCAGGGTGATCCCGTCGTACGCGCCATATCCGCGGATCATGATATACCACGTGGCGGCGGCGGGATTGTTGACGCTCACGGTTTCATTGTTGCCGAAGAGGAACGGGCGATAGTCATAGCTGCTCGTCGTCGGCAGACTGCCCTTCTTGACGTACAGGTCGGCGTCGCCGGTCCCGCCGGACATGGCGATTTCCAACTTCGTCTGTCCCGCGGGCACCTCGATGCTATAGTACAGCTCGGTGCCGGCGGCCCCTGCAATGTTGGTCACCGGCACGCCGTTGACCATCGCCTTCACGGAGATCGCGGCCGAGTACTCGGCCAGGAGCGTTACGCCGGCGTAGGAGCTGTAGCCTTTCAGCATGATGTACCAAGTGCCCGCGGCGGGGTTTTCGACCACGACCGTTTCTTCGTTGCCGATCTTATAGGGCCGATAGTCGTAGCTGGTCGACGTGGGCTGCGAGCCTCGTCGCACGTACAGGTCGACGTCGCCGGTGCCCCCGGAAGTGCTGATCGTCAGCTCATCCTGGCCGGCGGGGACTTCGATCTTGTAGAATTTCTCGCTGCCGGGAGAACTGGAAATCCCGGTGATGGGCACGCCATTGGTCAGGGTGGCCGGCTGGGCATACGCGGCCGACGCGTAGAAGCCCAGCACGGTGACCAGGACGGCGAGGCCTTTGGCGGTTCGTGTGTTGAGAATGTCCATTGTGTACTCCTCTCTACCACGGGTTCGTACAGATTTCACGGTTTTCTGCTTTCCTGCTACATGTCGGATCGATTGCTGTTCAGCATAAACGCCACATACTATGTGCCTCATGGGGTCGATTCTATAACGCGCCTCCTTCCCAAAAGATTGGTGGTCCGGCTAAATTTCCCGCCGGTGCATCTGCCAGAGGCGGAACATTCCCGGTCCGAGAAAATATGCGGGCGGAGGCCTCCGAGGGCCGAGGGTGGTGATTGCCTGGATGTCTCTTCAAACAACACATCATAGAATTCGCGCACTTTCAGCGCCTGAGAGCCAAGCCAAGGACATAGACCCCGCGGCTTGGACTACCCCAGAAATTCAATGCTGGTTGTTTGTTGGCGATTGTGATTATAGTACCTCCGGGGTATCTGTGTCAACGCCTGGCCCGCCGAGTTTTTTTCTTTTTCTTTCGGGACCTTTCCTCAGACTGAGCCCGATAACCTTCCGGGGTCCTGTTCACCTGCCGTCGCCTTGTACGCCGGGGCGACCTGTCTGCTTGATACAGAGGCCCCCCCACCCCGGCGCAGGAACGACGGTCCTCAGCAGGGACCATGTCGTCGGGCGTAACGCTAAGTGATTATTTGAACGATACTTAGAGCCTCTAACAGAATGGGCATGGCCATGTCATTGCGAGCGGAGCGAAGCAATCTCCGACCACGGGATTGAGATTGCTTCGTCGCCCTCGGCGTGGAGCGCCGCTGCGCGTCGGGCCTCGCAATGACATTCCAGGGTTCATTCTGTAGAGGCTCTTACGTAGATTTACCCATTCTGGCACAAGATTTGCGAAAGCCTCTCCCAAGCTTGATCGAACGCGTGAATACGCCAGGAATGTGAAAGGGAGTTTTTCAGGTATGCTGGCAGATCAGTGGTTTCCGTACTTCGACGCGAGCAAAACCCTGGAGGAGGATCGGGCGTTCGACTTCCTGGAGCGGCCGCTGGGTCTGCGTAGCATCCCGCGCGGCACCTTCCCCGCCGTCAACGTGTATCAGCAGGGCGACGCCATTGTGCTGACTGTGAGGATCGGCAAAGCCGAGCAGGCCAAGCCCCGCAAGATTCGCATCGGCGCCGCCGAATAGCATAGAACGATGCTCCGGTTCCGAGTGGCAGCCCCGCGTCCGGAGAGCCTGGGGCTGCCACACCGGCGATGGGGTCTCAACCCTTCGCCGGCGGTCCGACCAGTCGCAGCTTGACTGCGGGACAGTTTCTCGGGATTATTGGCGATTGTTGCCGCGCGTCGGCACTGCCGCTTGTTGGCTGTTTATGATTTGCCAGGGAGCATCGTCATGAGCCGATCCAGTCTGCCGCGTCTCACCGTATCCGTCCTTCTGACCGGGGGTCTTCTGGCTATCGCGTGCAGTCGTGCCCCCGCCCAGGAGACGAGCCAGCCCATCGGAGGGCAGGGGGTTTCGACGCAGGCGCCGCGTGTCAGGAAGCAACACGTGCGGATCGCGACGTTGGGACCCAGAGCGCCCTCGGTCGATGGGGAGACCGAGCCCCAGAAGATCGTCGAACGGGTGATCGCCCACTGGCAGTGGGAGTTCTCCCAGGTCCTGGCGGATCGGCCCGACCTGATCGTCGTGCCCGAGATCTGCGACAGCGTCGCCGGACTCTCGCGGGACAGGCAGCGGGAGTACTATCGCGTGCGCAAGAATCAGGTCCGCGACTTCTTCGCGCAGGTCGCAGCCCAGAACCGTTGCTACATCGTCTACTCGGCCAATCGGGAAATGGAGGATGGCACCTGGCGCAATTCCAGCGTGCTCCTCGACCGCCAAGGCAAAGTCGTCGGGGTCTACAACAAGAACCACGTGACCATCGGAGAGAGGGAGGAGTCCGGCATCCTGTACGGGCGCGAGGCCCCGGTCTTCGAGTGCGACTTCGGCCAGGTGGCGTTTGCGATCTGTTTCGATCTCAACTTCGATGAACTACGTCTGAAATACGCGCGGGCCAAGCCCGATCTCATCATCTTCTCCTCCGTCTATCACGGCGGTCTGATGCAGGCCTACTGGGCGTACTCCTGCCGGGCTCATTTCGTCGGGGCGGTCGCCGGCCTGCCCTGCGAGATCCGCAATCCGATGGGCGACGTCATCGCCTCCAGCACGAACTACTTCGACTATGTCGTTGCCGAGGTGAATCTCGATTGCCGCCTGGCGCATCTGGACTACAACTGGTCGCGTCTGCGCGAGTTGAAGAACAAGTACGGCCCGAAGGTGAAAATCTCCGACCCAGGATTCCTTGGCAGCGTGCTGATCTCCAGCCAGGACGAGAACACGTCCGCCGACGAGATGATCGCCGAGTTCAAGATCGAGCTACTCGACGACTATATGGCCCGGGCCCTGGCTCACCGCCACACGCCGGGGAACATCGAATGAGAGGACGAGAGCGACCTTGGAGCCTCTGATAGAATGAACATAGCCATGTCATTGCGAGCGAAGCGAAGTAATCTCCGACTTTGGGATTGAGATGGCTTCGTCGCCCTCGGTGCGAAGCGCCGCTGCGCGTCGGGCCTCGCAACGACATTTCAGGGGCTCGTTCGATTGAGGGCTCTTAATAATTCCTGAATTTCCTCATCCACGCGGGCCAATTCTGGGGCTGGACGCCGCCGGCGGCGGTCCAGGCGTTGGCGGTGTCGTAGGTCTTGTGCCATTTCAGGCCCCAAAGCTGCTTGAGCCCGACCTTGCGGACCGACCCGTCCATGAACACGCTATTGATCCCGCCCGAGTGCCGGTCGATGCAGACATTGCTGCTGTAGGTCGGGTTCGGGTCTCCCTCCGGGTACGGGGGAGGCGGGTCCAGCGTCCCATAGTACATCGAGAGACAGCAGTCGAATACGAGCGGGACCTCGGATGCCCCTCTCACGTAAGGCGTGGTCCAGCAGGCGGCGGGCGGTCGGTTCGGGTCGGGGTGGCGGCTCAGGCCGACCCAGCCGTTCACGCCGTAGCTGCCCAGGAATTCCCGTTCCTCGATGCCCCAGACCCCGCCGGAGACACGCGCGGCGCCGCCCATGCTGCGCCAGGCGCGGAATACCTCGCCGATCTGCCCATCGGTAGGGGGGGCCTTCGCCATCGGGCACAGCCAGATATCGCGATAATCCCCGAAATCGGTTAGGAAGATGTACCACCAGCTCTGCACCCACACCGTCGCGGGTTGCGGACTGGTCTGATTGGCCACGTGCGTCAGCTCGTAGAAGAACTTCCCGTCGTTGCCGGCCACGTAGGTGGCCGTGAGGATTCCCCATTGGCGGAGGTTGGCTTGGCAGGTCACGGCGGCCGCCTGTTTGCGGGCCCGGTGCGCGACCGGCAGCAGCAGGGCCACCAGCAGCGCAAGGATCGCGATCACGACCAGCAGCTCGATCAGCGTGAAGGCCGGTCGCCGGCCCGTCCGTGGGCCCCTCGGCCCGCAAGATGTACGCCCGCCGTTCATCGTGTTCTCCTGTCCCGAACGACCTGATCGTACCATTCCTACAGCCGTACTGTCAATAGCCCAGTTACGCGGCAGCAGATAGTCCAGTTCTGCCCCGCGTACGGGTAGGAATTCGCTGAATTGGGTCTGTCCATCGCATCGCTTCACGCTTCACGAGGTCCGCTTCACGCTACTGTTTTCCGTTGCATCCCCACCTGCCCGAGTCTACAATTGCCAGAAGGAGTGAGCGTGACGACTTTGGAGGCCGAGAGATGACTGCGAAGAAAGGGCACGAGTCTTCTGGTATCCCGTTGAGACGGGCAAACTCGGTAGAAAAGAAGTACCCGACGATTGCCGTTTGTGGCCTGGATTGCGGCCTGTGCCCCCGATACTACACGGCCGGTCCTTCCCGGTGTCCCGGGTGCGCGGGTCCCGATTTCTTCCACAAGCACCCTTCCTGCTCCTTCATCACCTGCTGCGTCAAGAAAAGGGGCCTGGAGGTCTGCGGCGAGTGCCCGGACTTCCCCTGCCCGAAGTTCAAGACCGAAGAAGAGTATCGACGGGTGAAGGAATCTTCCTCGTACCCGACGTACAGAAAGGTCCTGTCGAATCTGAATTTCATCAAAGAACACGGGATCGAGAGGTTCATGGACCAGCAGACCAGACGCATCCGGCTGCTGGAACGGATGCTCGCCGACTTCGACGACGGCCGATCGAAGAGCTACTACTGCAGGGCAGCCGGTTCGCTCGATCCGGCGCTTCTCGAACATGCGCTGGATACCGCAGCCCGAACAATGAACACGGACCATGTCAAGCCGAATGACGCCAAAGCCAGAGCCAGGATTCTCCGAGCCCTCCTCGACGCAGTGGCTCTGAAGGAATGCCGGCCATGAACGGCCGTGCCCGATAAGGCGCTCTCAATGGAACAGGTCCTTCTTCCTTATAGTGAGCGGGGACTCTGCGCAAGGCCTCTATCGGGAAAAACCTTATTTATTGTCAGTTGTCGGCGGGGGTGGGAGGCCGTAGTATCCGGCGCATGGATGTCATCGGTATCGCTAAATCGGTGGTGACGCTCTCCGGCCTGCCGCGGCCGCTGCAGATCGGGATCTATGGTCTCGGGGGAGTGGTCGTGGGTATGGCCTTGCTGCTGACTCGAATCGCCAACGCCACCTCGTATCTGTCGGACGATCCGCAGGCCTGTATCAACTGTCACGTGATGACGGATGCCTATGCGAGCTGGCAGCGGGGCAGTCACGGGCGGGTCGCGGTCTGCGTCGATTGCCACGTGCCGCACAGCAATCCCGTGGCCAAATACGCCTTCAAGAGCCGCGACGGGATCCGGCACTCCTATGTGTTCACGATGCGGAACGAGCCGCAGGTGCTGGGGTTGTCACGCGGGGCGGTGCCGGTGGTGCAGGCGAATTGCACCCGCTGTCACGCGGACCTGCTGTCGATGGTTCGCCTGGCCGGAGCGACCGAGCGACGTTGCTGGGATTGTCACACGAACATCCACGGCGAGGTCCGCAGTCTGTCGGCCTCGCCCTCGATGCTCCGGCCGGGTCTGCCGGCAGCCGGATTGGACTGGATGAAGAGCAGCGACTGAAATCGCTCGTAGTGTGCTCGTAAGGGCATATCTTCAGTTTGCAGCGTGTCTGTGAAGAGTGGAAGACAACGCCCTACGGCGTCATTACGAACGGAGTCCGAAGGCCGTACTTTGACGAGGAGTGAGAGCAAGGGAGTTGCATAATGGCTGGTGAAACGGGCCGAAGGGAAGAGAAAGCGGAGCAGGGGACACGCCTGTGGTCCCTGCCGTTGTGGATGGGGATGGCGATCGCCGGTCTGCTCGTGGTGATCGTCGTGCTGCTCGGTCTGCTGGCGGTCTCCATTATGGAGCGGCGGTGGGAGGCCCTGCGTCCGGCGATGGTGGTCCGTCCACTCAACGCGTGGGAGCCGAACAGCGCGGCCTGGGGCCAGAACTACCCGCGTGAATACGAGTCCTACCTGCGGACCCGCATCACGGACACGCGGACCCGGTACGGCGGCGCCGATCCGCGTGATTACCTCGACATCGATCCCCGGCAGGTGATCCTGTTTGCGGGGTACGGGTTCAGTAAGCAGTATCTCCAGGGACGCGGGCACTACTGGTCGATTGAGGACGTCACGCAGACGGCACGGCTGATCCGGCCGTTCAACGCGGCCACCTGCTGGACGTGCAAGAGCACGGATGTGCCCCGCCTGATGGACAAGATGGGCGTCAAGGAGTTCTACGCGGCCAACTTTTACGATCTGACGGGCGAGGTGACGCATCCAATCGGCTGCCAGGACTGCCACGACCCCCAGACGCTGAGACTCCACGTCACGCGACCGGCCCTGCAGGAGGCCTTCACCGCGATGGGCCGGGATATCAACCAGGCGACCCATCAGGAAATGCGGTCGCTCGTGTGTGCCCAGTGCCACGTCGAGTACTATTTCCGGACGGACGCGCAGGCGGGTCTGAAGAACTACCTGGTCTTCCCCTGGGCCAAGGGCACCACGCTGGAAGAGGTGATGGCCTACTACGACGGGCTGGACTTCAAGGACTACGTGCACGCGATCTCGGGCACGCTCCTCGTCAAGGCCCAGCACCCGGACTATGAGCTGTACCTGACGGGGATTCACGCGTATCGCAACGTCTCGTGCGCGGATTGCCACATGCCGTACCGCACCGAGGGCGGCGTCAAGTACACGGACCACCACGTCCAGAGCCCGCTGCTCAATATCGCCAACAGTTGCGCCGTCTGCCACCGCTGGAGCGAGGACGAGATCCGCACCCGCGTCGAGGGCATCCAGGCCAAGACCGAAAACGCCCGTCTGGCGGCGGAAGACGCCCTGGTAAAGGCCCATTTCGACGTAGCGGCGGCGGTGCAGGCGGGGGCCTCGGCCGAGGATCTTGCGGCCGCGCGGAAGCTCCTGCGCCAGGGCCAATTCCGCTGGGA
>Ga0172362_10005862_pt1 | contig 10621 bp, 10 predicted proteins | sample LakKivs1_kivu2a2_FD_114534 | JGI IMG/M metagenome (GOLD analysis project Ga0172362, IMG submission 114534) | Sediment microbial communities from Lake Kivu, Rwanda - Sediment s1_kivu2a2 | ecosystem: Environmental > Aquatic > Freshwater > Lake > Sediment | place: Rwanda: Western Province, Lake...
GATAGTTTTACGCTCATCAGAAAACGTGCAGAAAAGCTATGCGAGTTGATCAAAAGACGGCACCTGAAGTTTCATTGGTGGTGTGGTAGCAGGGTAGATTCCGCCAGCTATACAATCTTCTCCAAGATGAAAGAAGCGGGATGCGAGGCTGTCTTCTTCGGCTTGGAAAACGCGAACCAAAGGATCCTCGATTACTACAACAAGAGAATAACCCCACAACAGTCGGTCAAAGCCGTGAAAGCCGCCAAAAAAGCGAAACTTAACGCCACTGGCACCTTCATCGTTGGCGCACCCATCGAAACAAAGGCTGAAGTCATGAACACCCTAAAATTCGCGAAAAACTTGGGCATGGATGGTGTTGGGATCGGGCCCCTTTGGGCCTACCCCGGCACGCAGATATGGAATGAAATCGTCATCAAGAACCCAGAACTACATAAATATTGGAAGACTGGCTTTACGCCAGTCGAAGCCGGAATGTGCGAATATTCTCAAGAGTGGCTTGAAAATGCTATAGGAAAAACGATAAAAGAGTTTTATCTGAATCCTCTATACATCGCACGAGAATCCATCAGGGTGCTCGAAGATCCGTACCTGCGTGAAATAATTTTCAGAAAATTTGCGGCCTGAAATGATGGAAAAGCGCTGCCTACACAGTTCGGGCTAGGAAGCCGAAACGAAATTTAGGATTGAGGAGGGCACTTAACTTTTCGGACTCGAACTTTTTCGTGACTTTAATCGGGAAATAATTTTTTGGTTGAAAAAGTAGCTCGCGCTCTCCTTCAACAATATCCCCAAAAATTCGATTTTACCGATTTTCTCGTTTTCCCGCTTCAGCGCCTTCAAAGCTTCAAAAATGTACGTGCAGCCAGCATACAGAATAAATTTATCCATCTCCGACACCCCTCCGGCCCACTCCGCAAATCTTTTACTCCATCGTGCGGTATGCTGCGCACAAACGACGAACAGATCCTTTCGTGTGGCCGTTAGTTGCTTTCTTTCGAAGGCCCTCTTCTCCCGTAATACACCCAGCGGGACAAAGAACAGCGGGACTATCATCGATGGATAGTCCCTGAGCCGCTCGACAAGCTCGATCGTTTTTATGACATCCTCGTCGGTTTCATCGGCGCAGCCCATCACCAGAGTGGCGATCGGTATAAAGTTATTCTCTGCCATGACAGCGAAGCCGCGCTCGGCGACCTCGGGCCATTGCTCCGGTGGCCAAGGTCTAGCCTTATTTCTCATGTGTTTTTCCACGAGCCTCGGTGAGCCTGTTTCCAACCCAACTTGAAATCCTGAAAAATTATTTCCCCCAAGCTCGAGTTCCTCCGCGATCTGCTTGATGATGTCGGGCGCAGAAGCGGCCGCTGCGACGGTCGCGTGGGTAAACGCGATTGACTTGTGGTTCTGTTTTGCTATCGTGTTGACCATTTTTATCAATTTCACAACCTTCTCATTTGGCACCCATTCTCCAACTTTCGTCCCGTATCTCAACACATCTTCCGACAGTAGACAAATCTGATCGGTTAGTGGACTTCTTGCATTGATTTGCGCCTCAGCGGCGATTTGCTCGTAGCTGAACCATCTGAATTCTTTCATGGAGGGATCGCAGAACTGACACATCCTATCACAACCTCTGCCGATCTCGGTCATCCCCCAGTAGCACGGCCCCCTCATCGTCGGGACCCTTTCAGCAGGCCCCCCGACAACTTTTTCTGGTAGACCATCAGCTAACGCGCGGCGAAATAGATCCTCAATGATGTTCTCGACTTCACCCTGCACGACGCAATCTATGCTGAGCCTCTTGGGCTCCATGGGAAACACATCGAATTCCCAGGCACCGGAGCCTCCAACAAGTATCTTTGCGTTGGGATTGTTCGCCCTGATCCTCCTCATCAGCCTTTCAAAGTACCACTTGTTGTAAGGCTCTCTGCCCCCTGATAGTCCTGCCATTGTTGAGCTCGCGGGCCCGATCCCAAATGGATCCATCGCGGAAACGGCCCACACCTTTGCTTTGAATTTTTCAACTTCCTTAGGCACGCATATTACTGCATCGAAGCCCTTTTCGAGCAAGGCACTTTCCAGCCTTCGTAGCGGCAAGATGGCCAACTTGGCGATACCATCGTCACTGTGTGGCTGTGCAAACAGCTTGCGCTCCACATAAAACCTGAACGGCGCTGGTATCTTGTCGCGTGGCACGCAGGAAAGGAAACCTGACAAAAATGACAGTTGATGATTCAACATGTTCGACTCGTCTGCTGTAATGACTATATCGTGGGTATACAACCCTCAGCCCCCTAATCGAACATTTATGAATTTGCTGCAGATAAATATGTCCAAGCTTTGGTTATTCCCTGCGTTTGGAAGTGATGTTAAAATTGTGGTGGGGTCGCCGAGATTTGAACTCGGGTCACTGGCTTTTTTGCGCGATGCGACCCAAAGCCAGTAGGATAGACCAGGCTACCCCACGACCCCAAAGTAAAAGATGCGCACAAAGTTAAAATCATGGTGGTCTTTGGAGCCCCGGGTGGGAATCGAACCCACGACCTACTGATATCTTGCGCCTGGCTACAAGTTTCGACAGTCACCTTCAGTCGCTCTACCAGGCTGAGCTACCGGGGCCCAAATCAAGTATGACATCGGTGCTTTTAAAAACCGGCCCTATGTTTCTCTTTTTTGAACCTGATGACACCATCGACGATGTCCTCAATCGCCGCACGAGGATCCTCGGCGCAAGCGACAGCGCGGGCGAGCAGCACCCCCTCGGCACCCAACTTCAAGGCGAGGCGCACATCTTCGCCACTGGCTATGCCCGCTCCACAAAACACTTTGATCCTTGGGTTTACACGGCGGACTTCTCTCACGGTATCGCTTATCACCTCTGGTTTGACCTTCGAAACCGCGCGCCCAGTACCTATCAGCTCGGGCGGCTCCACCGCAACTATATCTGGCGCAAACCTCGCCACCTCCATGCTCCGCTCCACATCTCGCCCGCAAACCACGCTTGTCATCTTGAGTTCTCGAAGGCGCATCACCACCAGCTCTATCTCCGGCATCGTGAGCGCTCGCTCCGAGTGGTTCACGAGCGAGCCGATAGCGCCAGCTTCCTTTGCCGCCTCCGGCAGGATCCATCCGGTGAACCTCCCAGACTTGAGCGGGTCGACGTGCTGAGCGAGCACAGGGATATCTACAACTTCCGCAACCCTGTGAATGTCAAAAGCTTGAAGCGCGACCGCGACGTTCACTTTTTTTTTCTTTGCCACGCTTGCTATCACTTTCGCGAGCCTAACAGCGCGCTCACCGGTTGCCTCCGCATATGTCTTGAAATTCACTATGACCAAGGGCGTCTCCAGCATCTCCATACCAAGTAAATTTGGAACTCAAACTTAATAAAATGTTCAGAATCAGGGCGAAAAATGCGCATAATTCTTATTGCTAAATTGTTTTAATTTTCTTCTTTTTCATTTCTTCCAACAGTTTTCTTGGGATGGGGACGCACGCACAATTTTTCTGGTGATCGATGTGCCATTTCACCCTCTGCTCAAAACTAGCATTTTTCGGCATTTTATTTTTTGAATGCCATTCTTTATTGATTGTCACTTTTCAAACACCACTTCAGATTAATCGGCTTCGCACTTTAAACTGCAAGTTTGTTTAGGATTATGCGAAGCCGTGACACGCCAAAACCATACAATGTAAAATTTTTAGCATACGGCACCGACCATCAAACATGCGCCGATTGTTAGCAAGCACGTTCATTGTCTCGCTCGCGATGGGGCTCACTGGCCTAGCTCTGCCTTTATACGCAAGGGACTTGGGAGCGAGCTATACATCGATCGGGCTGCTTGGCGCAATGTATGTCGCATTCAACTTCTTTTTCTCCCCTCTCACCGGGCGCTTCGCTGACCGACACGGCAGAAAAATTCCACTCGTGGCGGGATTCTTCCTCGTCGCCTTTTCTTTAGCACTATATCCATTGATCAGCGCGGTGTGGTGGCTGCTCGTCGTCCGACTGCTCCAAGGCGCAGCCGAAGCACCGCTGTGGGTCAACGCACAAACCGCTGTCGCCGACCTTTCAAAACCTTCAAATCGCGGGCGGGCGATGGGCATCTATGGAACATCCTGGGGGATCGGATTCGCGATCGGCCCATTCCTCGGAGGTTGTCTTTACACTGTGATTGGAGCGAGATCACTCTTCGTGTTGGGATCTCTTGCCGCACTCGTCGCCGCGCTCGTAGTCGCGACCACTTCTTTTCCAAAACCTCAAGTAACGCTCAAGCGCGCCATTTCAAAGGAGCTCTGGTCAGCCTGCCTCATCGGCCTCGTCTACTCTGGCGTGGTTGGGGTCATCTTCACGATTTTCCCAGTCTATACAAGTCGGCTGGGTTTTTCTGACTTGGGAATAGGATTATTTTTGATGCTTTTCGCCGCAGTCCGCGTGATATTGTTCATACCGATTGGCGGCATTTCGGACAGGTTCGGCGCGAGACCGAGCATAGCTTTTGGACTCATCGCGCTTGCGATCGCCTCTACCGCCCTCTCATTCGTGACAGGATATTTCTTGATTGCCGCCGCCATCTCGCTCCTCGCCGCCGCGGAGGGCGCCATCTATCCGTCGGTCATGAGCATCGTCTCAAAAATCGGCGGCCAAACTTCGGCTCACGTCCTCGGCATTTTCAACGCCGTGTCCGTGCTGGGCTGGGGGATACTGCCAGTTGCTGGCGGATACCTCGCGGACAATCTTGACCCAATCGCTCCGTACCTCATGTGCGCCGTCATCTCTCTCGTAGCATTCTCTCTGTGGAAGGCGTCGCCACAAAAAAGATAATGGTGCCGGGGGCGGGATTTGAACCCGCGCTCTACAGATTTCCCATCATCCTATGTGTCAGCACTCACGGTCCATCCGAAGACTATGAGTCTGTCGCTTTAACCAGTTTAAGCTACCCCGGCACATAGAGTTATGTCCTTTTCAAATTTAATTACTTCATTTTACCTAGCGACGCTTTTTGCTAAAAAGTTATCTAATTTTTCTGGTCCTAAAGTTAGGATGTAATACCACGTATAAGTTCGATCTCCGACTTTCTTGATGTTTGGTCGAGGAACTGAGAATTTGATGTTTAAAAACTTCGAGCATAACTTCCTCACCTGATTCAGGAAATTTATATCCTTCTGGACTAGCACAATTCTGCGATCTCTTCTAACATGCCCATCAGAATTTATTAGACCCTGCAAGAATTTTTTAAACAAGGTTTCTGTGAACACAGCTGATGGCACATTAAGCTTCCCATATTTTTCTCCTACTGGCAGGCCCAAGTGATAAAAATACGCGTAAATTACTACGCTATTTACTTCTACATCCAACCAATCTTTCCCACCTTTTCTTTTTTTGATAAATACTCTGGCCTCGTAATTAAAATATTTTCGAATAATATCGCAGATATACCTAGCTTGTGCTTTTCCTTTCTTAGATCCAGAAAAACATATTGAAACTTTAAATCTATAACCGCCTTTCTTTCTTGGCTGAGGTTTCACTAAACAACCATCCCCACAAATAAATCCTAAAAGATACGCAAGATCTTTATTTATGGCGGGGAGACAAACCCTCAATCTCGATCTTTTTAAAACAAATTTGCTGTGTTCAATTCGATGTTCTATATTCCAGCTATTGAGCAGTGTAATTATGTCATCCTTCAACAAGATCCCAACGAACAATTTTGATGAGTATTTATGCTATTTTAGTGTAGGGAGAGGTCGCCGAAAGTAATTTATAAACAACTCTTCTTGATGGTGCGTGTGAAGTTTACGAAATCCTTTTTAGACTTCAGAATTTTGCAACCACCTTCGTAACCCACCAGAACGATATCGGCCACACCAACGAATATACCATTTTCGATGACGCCCGGCACGTGGTTGATATTGGTCTCCAGCTCCTTCGGCTTGACCAATCTTCGAAATTTAACGTCGATGATATAATTTCCATCATCTGTGACAAACGGCGCACTTGTAGGTGTGACTCGTAGAACGGGTTTTCCGCCAAGCTCGGCCAACTTGCGAATCGCCGTTTTATATACGAATGGCAACACCTCGACGGGCACTGGCATTTTTTCTCCCAAACGATTGACGAGTTTAGTTCGATCCACCACTATCACGACACGCTTCGCAACATCGACGACGATTTTTTCACGCGTGTGAGAGCCCCCTCTGCCTTTTATCATGTTGAAATCGGCGTCCACTTCGTCTGCACCGTCTATCATCAAGTCTAACCTCCTGTATTCGTGGAGCGATGCAAGCTTTAATCCAAGTTCGCTGACCAGCCTCTGGGTCGCGATAGAGCTAGGAACGAAGGAAGCATCCGGTTTCAGTTTTGCTAGGCATTTTACAACATGAGCAACTGTGGATCCAGAACCAAGACCAACTGCCATACCTCGTTTGACAAGTCTCGCTGCCGCCTCCGCAGCCGAAATTTTCCAATCTTCAACGTTCAACCAAGCACCAAAAAAGCTTTTGCATCAAGTTATTAAACTGCTCCGTCATCAAGAAAGATTAAATAAGCTTTGCAAATATTAAAATGGTTGAGTTCGATGAAAAGAAACGTGTCTGTGAAGGAAGCGATGACTGAAAAAGTGCTCACCACTACTGTCACCGCTACAGTGGCTCAAGCGGCTAGAGTCATGGCCGAACGTGGCGTGGGAAGCATCGTCGTGGTAAAAGGAAAAAAACCAGTTGGAATCCTAACTGAGAGGGACCTCCTCATGAAAGTGGTCGCCGCGGATACCAAGCCGAGCACCATTCGAGTTGGCAAAGTGATGTCAAGCCCAGTGCTGACGGTAAACCCAGATGTAGAGATAACTGATGCTGCTAGGACTATGGTCAAGAACAAGATAAGGCGCTTGCCAGTAGTAGAAAACGGAAAACTGATCGGCATCATCACAGCCAGCGATATCACAGCGATTTCCCCGGAGTTGATCGAGGTTCTGCCCTCGCGCCCGGAGGCGCCCCCAAGCGAGGAGATAGAGGAAAGCGTCTGCGAGGTTTGCGGCGAAGTAACTTCATCCCTCTACGAAGTCAATGGTATGTGGGTCTGTGATAACTGTCGCGATTTCTTAGGTGGGTAGATGGTGACATGCCAAGCGACCTGCTAGCGAGGGGCCGCGTGAGCGAAGTTATGCAACCTTGCACAATTTTTGTTTCTCCTTCTGACCTTATAACGAAGGCCCGCTCCATCATGCGCGATAGCGGCCTAAGAACTCTTCCTGCCGTGAAAGATGGTAAGCTCGCAGGCATGATAAATGTGAAGCAAATAATGCGCATCACCTCTACTCGTTCGAATGTCACAGTTGCGGGTCTGATGATACCACCGAGGCTCGTTTCGACACCAGATGAAAGCTTGGACAAAATTACGCGAGACATATTGAGCTTCGAGGTGTCGATGGCACCGGTAGTGCGAAGCACGAACGATCAGACAATTGTTGGTGTTGTCAGGCTCGATGATATTCTGCGCTACATCAAGAAAGCGCCCCATTCGAGCAAGCTTACGCTCGCCGAAATTATGAGCAAGAAAGTCGTGGAGTGCTCTCCAGACGATGATATCTCGCGTGTATGGAGGCTCATGGAAGAAACGAGATATTCTGGGCTACCGGTGACGCGTTACAACAAGATCAAACACATAACCGAAGTCATAGGTATGATAACCCGTTCCGATATAATTCGCTCGGGAGCGACGAGGCTTGGAGAGGAGTCCGACAAAGGACGATTTCAACATCCATCCAGTGTAAAAAACATAATGCGCACACCGCCCATCGTGGCCACCCCGAACATGCCGGTCGCAGAAGCGATCGAGCTGATGCTCAAACACAACGTCGGGCGCCTGCCCGTGGTTGAGAACGATGCCCTTGTAGGCATAGTTTCGCGTTCCGATGTTGTGAAGGAATGGTTGAGGTGATAACATGCGAAGACCTTCACCCCACATGAGTTACAAGGCACGCGCAGGAGGTCGTCCTCTTGATTTCCATTCGAGGCTGCGGAAGGAGGAGGGCAACATAATGCCCCTCGCGAGGCGCAACATCATAACAATCCAGCCAACGACGCGCATAAAGGATGCTGCCGAACTCATGGTAAAAAACAAGGTGAGAAGGCTGCCAGTCGTCGACCCTGGCACGAAGCGAATGATCGGCATCTTGACCACTCGCGATATCCTCGATTTTCTTGGGGGTGGGGAAAAGTTCAAAATCATCCAAAATCGTTTCAAGGGAAACTTCCTCGCTGCGATAAATGACGCCGTGCGAACGATCATGTCTGAGAAAGTTGTCTGCGGAACCACTACTATGTCTGTCAACGATGTGGCGCAGCTTCTCTGGAAAACTGGCATGGGTGGCGCACCTATCGTGGATGAAAATCAACGTGTCGTCGGCATAGTCTCGGAACGCGATTTTGTCACATTCGCACCAGCTGTGACTGGAACGCAAGTAGGCTACCACATGACGCGGAATGTCATAAGTGCTGAACCTGAACTACAGATAAAAGAAGCCGCTAAAAAAATGATTTCTCTTGGCGTAAGACGTTTGCCAGTCGTCGAGGCGCGCGCGTTGGTCGGCATCATCACTAGTGTCGACATCCTTCGCTACTTTGGCACGAGCAAAATGTTCGAGTACATGTCGACGAACCGCGTCGACGAAGCTATGTCCGTTGGTGTAGAAGATATCATGACGCGCGATGTTCTGACTGTGGCCCCCGACACGGATGTGGGGGAAGCAGCAAGACTTATGATCGAACGTGGCTGCGGTGGACTGCCCGTCATCGAAGGAGACGAACTCGTCGGCATCATTACCGAGCGCGATATTTTGGGGTTGTTGGTTTGAAAGTAGCAGACATCATGAGCGCACCAGTCATTTGTATGCATTCGACTGAACCTGTAGCCCACGCTCGAAACCTTATGCTGCGCCACAAGATAAAACACCTAGTAGTTCTAGAAAAGGGAAAGCCCATAGGGACGCTGTCAACGAAAGACTTTATCAAAGCAATGATAGCTGAAGGTGGGGCGATCGGCAAGTGGCGGCCAATCGACGATTTTCCGGCCTCGAGGGTGATCAGCAACAAGCTAATAACAGTCGATCCAGGCACACACATAACGAAAGCTGCAACCATGATGCTAAAGCACGGCATAAGTAGCATGCCAATCATGAAAAACGATGGGCTTGTAGGTATCCTAACAAAAACAGATGTCGCGCGTTACTTTGCCTCGAATATGGTTGGGCGGGCGAAAGTCATGGAGCTGATGACGAGCAAGATCATAACCGCAAATCGACACCATTCCTTGCGACACATCCTTGGGTTGATGGAGCAAAACAATGTAGGTAGGGTAGTGATCGCCGATGGGGAGCAGCCTATAGGTATCGTTACCACCGCAGACATCTTGTTTGCGCAGCTCGAAACGCCGGATGGTGGTGCTCCGCAGCAAATGGTGAAGTTCACGCGCAAAGCAGAACGAGCCTCTAGGCCAAAATACAGGTACGTAAAATATGTTTCGACTACCGCTGAGAATATCATGAGACCTGAGTTGTTGACCATCTCTGCCGATGAAGATGCGGCAAGAGCCGCAAGCATCATGCTCGAGAGCGGGATAAGCGGCCTCCCCGTGGTCAAGGACGACAAACTTATCGGCATAATAACTAAGACAGATATAACGCGGAAAGTCGCGGAGATGGGCGATTGAAATGCGAGTCAGCCAAATAATGACTTCAAATGTCATAACGATCGACAAAAATCTGCCGTTGACGAACGCGATCGATGTCATGCAGAAGCACGAAATTTCTCGCCTCGTCGTGACGGATGCAAAAAAAATTGTTGGAGTGCTAACCGAGAAAGACATCATGCGCGAACTCGGCTCCACGAAAACTTCTCGTTTGCTTCCAGAGCACATCCATGTCTCGAACCTGATGACCGCCAACCCGATAACAGTCGCGCCCGAGGTCATGGCGAAAAGAGCTGCAGAGATAATGCTCGAGCATGATATCAGCTGCTTGCCCGTCGTAGCCAGCGGCGAGCTTTTAGGCATCGCCACCAAGCTCGACTTCGCGAAGGTGTGCATGAACTTCGACGACATTTTTGCTGGCCAAGTGATGCAGGCCTCGCCGATAACTGTTTCACCTGGCGATCGCGCCATCCATGCTAGAAAATTGTTGCTTGAGGAGGATCTTGTTGGACTACCCGTCATCGAAGGCGGCTCGCTCGTGGGCATCGTCACGACCAGAAATTTAGCGATGAAGTTCGCCGCATTCCAAGAGGTGGTGCCAGACCGCTTTAAGAGTGAGCGCATCCGCAATTTGCTGGTTGGCGATATCATGACACAGCCCGCGGTAAGCACGCGGACAGACGAAAGGCTGGCCGACGTAGCACGTACTATGTTTGAAAAGCGTTTCTCGAGCATGCCCGTGCTGAACCTTGCGGGAGAACTCGTTGGATTGATCACGAAGACCGAGCTCACCGAGGTCGCAAGAGAGCGGCTCTGAGCAATGCTTTAAGATTTACTGCCAAGTTAAAATTGTGCGGCCGTGGTCCAGCTTGGTTAGGACTCAGGCTCCCCAAGCCTGCTGCGCGGGTTCAAATCCCGCCGGCCGCACCATAA
>Ga0172362_10005863_pt1 | contig 10618 bp, 11 predicted proteins | sample LakKivs1_kivu2a2_FD_114534 | JGI IMG/M metagenome (GOLD analysis project Ga0172362, IMG submission 114534) | Sediment microbial communities from Lake Kivu, Rwanda - Sediment s1_kivu2a2 | ecosystem: Environmental > Aquatic > Freshwater > Lake > Sediment | place: Rwanda: Western Province, Lake...
AATATATCCTATTGTTAATCCGAATTCGCCGCCGTTTTTAACTAATTCATATTTTAGTATTTGGTAGTCTTTTAAATTAAGACTAAGAAACAGTTCCGGGTTTTTAGAGGTATTTTCCATAATGAGACAATGATAATTTATATTGATTTTTTGTCAAGAAGATTATTTAATTAATTTTATTAGTATTAGATATTTTTCTGTCTTACCCAATTTTTTGGCATTTTATTATTATTTGGTAAGGACAGAGTATCTTTCATCCATTCTTGTGGGCCAATAGATTTCGCCCAATTTGCCATTACCTCAACGCCTTTTTTCCATCCAATTTTTTCATTATATTCTAAAAGAGTAATTGATCGCGTAGGATCACAGGTAGCGTGTTTCACTTCTTTCCAGCGATTAGAAACATGTACTATTTCTGATTTAGATTCTGGGAAATATTTTATAGTTTCTTCAACAGCTTCTAAAATAGTTACTTCTTGTAATCCACCGATATTAATACGTTCACCATTTAAGGAATCGCTAAGACATTTTATATAGCAATCTATACTATCTTCTATATAGCTAAATTGTCTTGTCTGTAGCCCATCTCCATATATGTAAAGAGGCTCATTTCTCATGCATCTGTTCATCATGATTCCAAATAAATTTCTAAATGGATCTTCAATTGCCTGATTAATTCCGAATATATTATGTGGAACAATTATAGTATAATTAAGATCGTGGGTTTCACATAAGTCTTTGGTCCATTGCTCCATAAGAACTTTTTCTGTGGCATACGGATCTTCTGGTTTTAAATCGATGTCTTCTTTAAATGGACATTGTTGATTTCCATATGTAGCCATTGAGGAAAAGAGGATAACTTTTTTGCCACTATTTCTTATAAAGGATTCTAATATTGGAATATATGCTGTAGAATTTCGTAAGTGAATTTTTATTGGATCAAAATGAGAAGCGCCTTCTCTTGCTGACGCAGCAAGATGGTATAAATATTCAGGCTTATATTGTTCGCAAATAGATTCTATTCTTGAAAAATTAGATGGATCTGACAGATCTAATTCAAAAAACATAAAATTATCTGCTGTTTTTAAGGCATCTATATTTCTTTGGAAGCCCCCACCAAAGTCATCTATTCCAATTACATTGTATTTAAGATCTATTAATTTCCTTGCAACATGTGATCCTATGAATCCAGCTGCTCCTGTAATTATTATTGTTGGCATTTTACTTTTTCCCTTTATACTATTATTTTATTTAATACAGTCAATAAGTCTTTAGATATAACCGTATTATTAATAAAGACAATTATTCCATTACGCTCAGTTGGTTCATCAATTAAAATAGTATATTTGGTATGGTCTTTGTGTACTTCTTGTTTTATTTTATATCCTTTAATATTATTACTATCATCTAAAACAAAAATGCCCACTCTGTCCTTTAGCTTGTGAAACTCAGCATAAGTACTGTATTCTCCTCCGTCTAGAATTAACAAATCAACTTGTTTCGGGAGTAAGTATAAAATATTTTCTACGTTACTCATGTTTAACATGTCTTTTTGTAGCCATTCTTTTTGTTGTGCTAACGAGTATTCTTTAAAGAATTTATCCTCTACTTCTTCTAAATTGGAAAATATCTCATTGATTTCTACAATTCTGCCATATACTAAATAAAAGTTAGGAATGTTAAAAGCATCATATAATAACTTAGCCTCAGAATATTTGGACAAATCAATCTCTAAGGAAAACACATTATAGTTTGTTTTGCTTGAATCCATAATTGCTTTATATATACAATAAGTGCTTCCTTGTCCATTCCATGTTCCAATTTCAACAATATTTACTATGTTAGAAAGTTTACAAGCATTATATATAAAATTACCTAATGTACTGCCAATATTAATTTGTCCCCGCATACTACGATTCTCCAATTTTTTTATTTAATACTCAATTCCTATTCCCATTTTTCTTAAGTCTACCTCAGTTTGTAGATCCTGATTTGTCCATTTTAAAGCATTAACAGTATATTCAAAATAATTATAATTAGATGATTCTTTAATGTCTTTCCAAAGTTGCATTACTCCTGGAGTACTAGGGTTAATAATATCATGTAGAACAACAATTTTAGAACGAGGACGAATAATACTATAGTCATTACTAATGCCTTTGTACGAATGATCTCCGTCAATTAGAACTAAATCAAAATTTAAATTTTTAATCCAATTAGCAAAAATGGGAGTCGAAGTATCCATTACTAAAATTGAAGAAAGTCCCGGCATTCCAATATTATCATATTGTCTAAGTAAGTATGAAGAGTTAAATAAATCTAAGTCAATTGCTGTTGATTTTATTGTTGGATTAAATTGTCGTAGAAATTCGGTAGTTATAATATAAGTTCCCCCAAAATAAGAGCCAATTTCCAAATAAGTATTAATTCCTCCGATAGATTTTGATAACTCTGGTAGTTTATCTAAATATTCTACTAATTGCCCAGCGTCCTGTAAGCATGGAATAAATTGTGTAAACTTATCAATCACTTTAAATAAGGATATTTTATTTCTGTTTTTTGGATAATTTATTTTCTTAATATCGGTTTGAAATGTCTTAATAATCTCAATAAAGTTTTTTGGTATTTTTATATTATAATCCATTATTTTCTCCAGGTATTATATCCTTTAATAACTGCACGCTCAAGTTCCTGTGCCGTTAGATTATCGGTCTTGATAACTGAGATTGTTGTTCCATCATAATTATCCCAATCATCACTCAACAACCATCCTTTTTCTTTATACATTTTATACGCAGCCGTTCCAGGAAATGGTGTCATTACTGAGAATTGTACTGCATATGGTTCCATTTCTCTAACAAAATTAATCGTGTCTTGAATTGTTCTCTGAGTTTCTCCTGGTCCACCAAAAGTAATACTTAATTGTATTTTTATTCCTAAATTTTTAGTAATTTTAATAATTTCTTTTGCTTTTTTTATGTTTAAGTTTTTTCCAATCGCATTATTAATTTCTTGATTAGAGGTTTCAATTCCATATTGAAGTGCTTTACATCCAGAATTTTTCATTATCTCTAGTAATTCTTGATCCATTAAGTCAGCTCTACATAGCATTGCCCAATTTAGATTTTTATCCCATCCTCTTTCCTTAAATGATTTACACATATTGATTAAATGATGGCGATCTGAATTACCAGTATCGTCATCAAACCATATTGAATTATAATTAAATTTATCCACTACATAGTCTAATTCTTTAAGAATTCTTTCTATGCTGTACCTTCTAATAATATTTTTTTTACAGGAAGGATCTGTATACATTAGTTGCGGTAATAAACAAAAGATACAATTAAATGGACAACCTCTAGATGCCCAAATATTATAATGCGGTTCTGGAAGACCACAGCAGTTTGACCAATATTCTTTCATGGGTAAATGATGGTATGCTGGGAGAGGGAAATTATCAATATCAGATAAATACCTTTCCTTATTCTGAATAATATTATTTTTTTCGCGATAAATTATTCCAGCACAATTTTTTAAAGACTCATTATTGTTTATTTTTTTTATTACATCTATGAGTGTTACCTCATATTCTCTCATTATTACTATATCTATTTCTGGAAAGTTTTTTAAAAACTCTGGTTTATACATTAAATAATGAGGACCTCCTACTATAATCTTAGAAGTGGGATTTTGAGAATTAATGTGTTTTATGATTTCGATATCATAATTAATTGACGTAGTAGAAACTTCCAAAAAAATAATATCTGGGCGGTACTCATTAATTTTTTTATAATAGGTCTCACGGCTCATTCCTTCTGCGACTGCATCTATTAGTAGTACATCAAATGCGTTATTTTCAAGCATTGATGCTGATATTGATAAATAATGTGGGAATGGGATATATAATGAATGCTTTTTGCTCTTTATATAGGGCTGATATTGTGGCCATCTTGAACCTGCGCGAACGCCCCATACTTTTGTATCATTTAGGTTTTTGTCTAGAGGATACCATGGAGAGTTTCCTAAAAAAATTTTCAACATATTTCTCCTTTTAATATTTTATCTAAAAAAATGTACCCATTACTAATACCTTTCCAATTATCTGTGCCCTCTATTCTTTCATTACCACATATACAACTATTTCCAACAATTTTTGTGGAAACTATTGGATACCATACCAAAAAAGAATTTCCACGTAACTGAACATCGTGTGCCAGTAACTTGTCTGCTGGGCATTCTTGTACTGTATATCCATCTTGATTTCGCTTATCTAGGATGTAGTCAAATATATTGTTATTATAACAAACTGCAAATGCCCCGGTACTATTTTTTATAGTAACTAAATGTTCAGAATATTTTGAATAATCAACTCTGTAATTTGGAGAATCTATTCCTATACCTAAGTATAATAAATCCCATTGTCTTGGTAATTCAGAAATAGCATTTTCTAAGTCCAAAAAGCTTTTAGTAATAAATGAAATATCATCTTCAAACACAAGAACATTGGATAAGTGGTTTTTTTTAGCCTCTTCAATAATCTTATAGTGAGATAAGCTGCAGCCAGCATACTTATTCATATTTTTATATAAATGCCATTTATTTTTTTTTACTTCTCCATTATATACTATTGCTGAGAATCTATTAATTTTCTCATTTTCAAGAAAAGATAGTTCAGACATTGTGTGTATATTACGGTCCTCTCTATTATCCAAATTAATATAGTATATTTTATCAAAAAAATTAAAGGCATTCATTTTTTATCTCCTATAATAGGTATTCGCCATTTCCAAGATTTTATTTCATTTTCTAATTCTAAAGTTGTCATTTTTTTTATTCTATTATATTCTTTTCTATTATTTAATCCATTACTATTAAAATTACTAATTCTATCATGCTTTAGGTGAACCGCTAAACCTCTTTGTAAATATGCTATCTTTGAGCCCATTTTTATTAATCTTTCTTTAATCTCTAAATCCTCATGTCCCCACCCAACAAGATTTTCGTTAAATCCTCCTATATTCATCAGGTAGTTTTTATTAAAAACATGACCAGCGCCTATAAAGAATTCTTGTGGGGGATTATCAAATAAATCTTTATGTTTTAGATAATATTCCTTGGTGATTAGGCTAAAATCAGAATTAGAAATTAACTTATCTGTTAAAAATTTTCCTGGAGTTATAAATAACTTAAAAGGCCAAATAAAATGATATCCATTCAACAACAAATTAATACTATCTGAGTATTGTGTATAATCTGGAAAAATAACATCGCATGGGTGTAGCATTACAAACTCGGTAGTTGTGTTATTAATCATAAAATTGGTAATTTTTGACATTGAAAACAAAGTGGTATCTTCAACAAAATAATACCTAACTTTAAAATCTTTTAGGATATTATTAAAAGTTTGATAATTTTTGGCGATTGGTTTGTTATCTGATTCACAAATTAATATTTGTGCGTCAACTCCTTTAGCTATATACTTTATAATAAATGATAAGTGGACAAGTCTATCAATAGTATCTACTCTTAGCGGGAACATAATGGTAAGCGAATTACTTAGATTTATAGTACTCATACTTTATATTTAAACACATATTCCCACATTCTTTCCATCGCGTGGGTTTCTGGGCCTTTTGCATTTTTAAAGCAGTTTAACAGTTTACCATAAAATTCTATAGGATTTGCAGTAATTAAATTTTTTGGAATAGCGAAATTTGAGCCTGCTATAAATCCGCATGCTTTTTTTGGAACTTCATTATTAAAAGATGTTTTGTATATTTCTTCCCAACAACATGCTATTTCCTGTGGGGATATTCCACAAATTCCAGACTTGTATCTACTAAGCATTTGGTCTTTATCCTCTTGCTTTATACGTTTTACGACTTCGTACACGTTTTCATGCAGCACTATTCCTATTGGATAAACTGTTTTTAAGTCTTGCGGGCAATTATTTATTCTTTTTATAACATTAACATAATTTGAAATATTTGCATAATTGCGCTCCTTTATGCAGTGATCAAATGGGTAATATTGTAAAAACATTATAATACTAGGTAACTTATAGTAGTTATCACAGATATACCTTATAATCGTGTGCTCACTATTTCCTATATTTGGTATTAAATTATTAGGATATCTCTCATGTGTATTATATACAATGTAAGGATTTTTTAGCAAATGAAACCAGTTAGCCTCTGGTTCTAAATACCTAGTGAAAACTATTTGTATCACAATAATTTTTTTACGCAGCCTAGTAATTTATCATTAAAAACATCCCACGTATTATCTGTCCGATTTAAAAATTCTGAAATTACTTCTTCATATATTGAATCAGCTTTTCCATTTAAAATATCTTTAATTTTTTCTTTATTTTCTTTTATTTTTCCTTCTCTCCATATTAGAATTTCGTGTCCATAACCGTCCCACCATCCCTCTCCTGCAAACGGGAGTAATCCTTTGCACATAGATTCATGAGTAAAATAGGAGTAAGCTTCTGATCTTGAAATGTGGGCAACATAAGAACACTGCTTGATTTTTTCTGTATAAGTTTTTGGAACAAACCATTTGCAGTTATCAAAAGTTATATGTGCATCACACATTGATCTAAATAGATGCTGTCTTTTGTTTTCAGATTTTCCGCCCAAAACTAAAAATTTTCTCTTTTTTGGAGTAAAGACTTCACGATAGAACTTTTTTTTATCAATTGGGCTTATCGTTAAAATTAAGTTTATCTTGTGCTTCTGAATATATTCTCTAATTGCGGATGTATTCTCACTATTACTATTGTATTTTGAAATAGAGACATCATTAGATGTTATTATGTAGTATTTTGCATTGAGCATCGCAGGAGACAGGATATCCTTAGAGCTCCCAAAATCAACATTTTTTGGAAATTTACTTCTTTCCTCTGGATTCCAAATTTCGTTGTAAAGCATATGATTTACAATTATTATAGTATTTTGATATTTTTCTGGGTGAAAATCAACATTTCCAAATCCGGAAGTAGTAATAAGTATGTCTGAATCTACAAAACCGTCCATTCCCCACACAACATTATCTATTCTATTTTTCAAACCATAGTAAATATGGTGGGCCTTTTGGGCATTATTAACATGATCTAGTTTTTTTGTATAATTATCAGGACTATTTCCTCTCCATCCCCATAAAAATCTAATTTTTCTACTCATATTGTTTGTCCCATTTTCATCTTTTTAATGTTTTTAGTGTACCTATTGGCCATACCATATCCTCCAATGCCATCAAATTGTGTTGATCCACACATTATATCACTGTATCCTGATACTTGTGTTAACAGCATTGGTATTGTAGCAAAACATGGATAGTTAGGGTGAATTACGTGGGCAACAAGGTTGTCTATAATATGATGGGGACCAAAATTTTCTTGTAATTCTAGTATTTTAGGTATTATCCATCTATTTATGCACCAACTTGATTGACTGGTATTCCCTTTTGTTAATCTTACCAAATGCTCTGAGTAATAAATTGGTACACTTCTAAGGTTAACGTGTGGGTAAAAAATAGCCCACTCCTCTGGCAACTCCTTAATTGCAAATCTCATTAAGTTTTTTGTTTCTTTGGGGGAATATAAAAACAGTGGATCATCCTCAAATAGCCAAACATTTTTATATCCTTTATCTAAAGTATCTTTTAGGATATTATAAAAAGAAAGATTAATTCCAGTACAGCCCTTATTTGGTGAATCATGTTCTATATATAATATACCAGGAAAGCGCTCATATTTTTTTATACCTTGTTGCGTGAATGCGTTTTCTACTATTTTTCTACGATCTTTTCTATGATCAAGATTTACATAAACTACTCGGTCAAAAAAATTTAACATCTTTTTAATTACCACCACTTTACAAAGTTATGAATTTCTAGCGAAGAGGGATCCCATTTGTCCATTAAATGATGATATTTTTCAATTGTGTATTGTTCTGACTTAAAATCCTGCCAGCTGTTTATTCTAATTATCGGAAGATTTTTAGAAAAGCACTCATTATATTTATTGGAAGTAATAATTGGGATGCTTCCACAATAAAGGGCCTCCCATGTTCTATGGCAATCTATACCTACACCACTTGGTGATAGTGTAAAATAAGAATTTGCTAAGTCAGTAAAGTACTCATTTTGTTTTTTTCGTGGCAATAAAGGAATACTAGTATATCGCAAACATTTTTTTCTTTCTTCTGGATTATTTTTTAGTGAATAACTAGCATTAAGTAAAATGGTTCTTTTTGTGTGAGGATTAGCGTGCTTTTCTCTTAAATATTCAACAGTTCCACCAAAATCAGTAAACCATTTGTTATTATTTACACCAATTGGTAATAATTGTAACTTACTATGATCATAGCAGGCATTGAGGGCGTACCATTTTACTAAGAATGGACTATTTAGTATTCTTAAGTGCACATCATTTCCAAAAATTGGACGATCTGCGTTATGTGTGATTAGATTAAAGTATCTCTTACTGTTTTCTAAATCTATCAAAAAATTTGACGCAAACTCATCTAAGTAGTTTGTCTTTACAAAAAAATAATTGCTATCTACCCCGGTATCATAGTAACCCTTTCGTTCGTAATAATGGTCTAATACCCACCTACAAATTAGTTTATATCCATTTCCGGAAATAAATGGATATTCTAAGGATTTTGAAAAATCAACTTCTGGAACATTTAGCACACTAAGATACTCCCTATTTTGTTAATTAATCCATCTTTGGAATAATCATTAAGCCATATGAACTTATTTATAGAATCAGGAGGAATATACCAGAACGCATCTGTTTCTAGTTTGTTTATACAAATTATTGTTTTACCTTTTTTTTTGGGGAGCCAATTTTCTTTAACATTGGATGTTGAGTATGGTCCAGAACTTCTTCCTACTAGCACATCACAATATGTGCATAAGTAGGATATTTGATTTAAATCCTGATTACTACCAATGATGTCTTGTGTATACAATATATTTTTCTGGTTTGATTGTGATCGTCTTTCAGTTAATAAAAATAGGATATCTTTTTCTTTTTTGGCCAATTCTTCAATTATTGGCTCAAATTTAAAATCAGGACACTGGTGGGATAGCAATTTTCCATTACAAATTAATACTTTTTTCTGATTATTAGACTTTCCAAAATTATCAATATTAAAATATGCTGAAGGGTATTTTATTTTAAAATAATTCCAATTAATAACTGGAATGTATTGTTCCTTGTTAAAAGTATCAATTTTTATGTTTGAGAACAAGCTGAGTGTGTAGTTATACATAGCAATATTATTTTCGAGAGTTATGCCCTCTTTTTGATATAGATCATTAAATTTTCCAACAGCTGCCCATGTGTTAAACTTCAAAATATTATTTTTTAGTTCATAATACATATGATGCCCTTTGGGGTGCTTTGTACCAAGATCCTCATACTTCTCAAATCTTAACTCTGTAATATCAGAGATTAAATCATGCGGATTATTATGCTGGTATACATACTCCTTTGCTGGAAGTATTCGGATTAGTGTTTTTACAAATTCTCTAGAGAAGTGTATATCACCATTGTGATAAGGGTTAAAAAATATAATTTTTTTAAACAAATTATACCCCTAATTTTAAATGTCCACCACTGTGCAATTCTTTTTTCCAATTGGAGTAATCACCTAGATATTCCCCAATCCACCAACCAGCAGTATCATTAATATTTCCGGTAAGGAAGTTTTTATGGTTTTCATCAAATGGACAATATTGAGTAAATTTTGTATACACTCTTAAGCATTTTGGACATATATAATAAGTATCCCCTTTATAGTTTGTCTTTTCTACTAAGGTTGAATTATCCTTTTTACATTTTATCTTATTACCAATTATTTCATTATTAGTAAAAAATCCTCCATGTACGTATGCGAAATGTGGATAACTATGTTGATGTAAATCACAGCAATCAGAGCAAATAGGGCCTTCCACATAACCTAATTCATCCCATTTATTAAACCAAACATTTCTGTTATAATTAGTTAGTAGTAATTGTAATTTATTTTTTAATGATGGATCTTTTTCCTTATTTCTCCATTCTCTGACATACACCCCTGAATGCAGGTGATTTACCTGAATATTCCTAGCAAGGGCAGATGATAGCCCATTAAATAATAAGCACATATAAAATATATCATCGTCCTGGTACCACGAAATAAATCGCTCGTCTAAATTGCCACCGATTTTATTAAGAGTATCGGCGGTCATAGCAATGTCCCACGCAGAATAAAGTGGCCTTCTTTTAATGCCATAATCCAGTTCGTTGGATAATTTCATCCCTGGGGTAAAACTTAATGTACTGATTATACCTATTGGCATAACAGGTAAGTTTAGCTCGGGAATTATTTCTTTATTTTTTATTTGTTCTTGGTTATATTTAAACCACTGTTCTTTCTTTAGTAACCAGTCTTCTGTGATAACTTCAATATCTGCATTTAATAAATTAATGTATTCTCCTCTTCCCATATTAATTCCCATATTGTACATTTTATTTTGGTTAAATTTTTCTTGTACGTAAACGTACTTTAAATTAATATTTTTTCCTACTTTACAACAATATTCAAAAAATTTACTA
>Ga0172362_10005866_pt1 | contig 10616 bp, 8 predicted proteins | sample LakKivs1_kivu2a2_FD_114534 | JGI IMG/M metagenome (GOLD analysis project Ga0172362, IMG submission 114534) | Sediment microbial communities from Lake Kivu, Rwanda - Sediment s1_kivu2a2 | ecosystem: Environmental > Aquatic > Freshwater > Lake > Sediment | place: Rwanda: Western Province, Lake...
ATTTTTTTGGATAAAATGTTTAATTTTATTAAAGAAAATTAATCCGGAAGTGGCTCATTCTCAAAGCATTCAGATGGCTTTTCCTTGCTTTTTAGCTAAAAGGCTCTTTAATATTCCTTATATTGTCTATTGCCACGGTTCCGATGTTTATATTCCTTGGAAATTTAAAGAAATAATTTCAAGGTCAGTCATAGAAAATGCAAGAGCTGTTATCGTTTTGACTGAAAATATGAAAAAAGAGTTGGGAGTTTTTAATAAAAAAAACATTTTCATAGTTCCTAATGGAATAGAATTGGTAAAATTTGAAAATTTATCAAGAATTAATATCCGCAAAGAATTAGAAATTAATACAGCTGAAAATGTTATCCTCTTTGTAGGTATTTTTAAGGCCGTGAAGGGAGTAAAGTATCTAATTGAAGCAATAAATATTGTTAAAGAAAAAAATCCTAAATTGAGATTATTGTTAATAGGAGAGGGCAAAGAAAGAGAAGAGTTAGAAAAATTATTAGAAAAACTAAACCTCAAAGGAAACACTAATTTTATTGGCAAGGTAAATAACGAGGAAATTCCCAAATATATGGCAGTTTCTGATATTTTAGTTTTACCAAGTCTTTCAGAGGGTCTGCCTGTAGTAATTTTAGAGGCATTGGCTTCGGGGCTTCCAGTTGTAGCTACAAAAGTGGGAGGTTTGCCAGAAATTATAAAAGACGGAGAAAATGGTTTTTTAGTTGAACCCAAAAATCCAGAACAAATCGCCGAGAGGATTTTATATTTACTATCTAATAACAATATTAGAAGATCTATTTCTTTTAACAATAAAGAAAAAGCTAAAAATTATTCTTGGGATTTAATAGTTAATAAGTTAATAGCAGTTTATTCTTTATGCCTGAACAAAAACTAAAATGTCTTTATATAACATTTAATGGCTTAATGGATCCCCTTGGGCAATCCCAAATATTACCTTATGTAGAAGATTTAAGTAAAAAAGGAATAAAATTTTACTTGGTCAGTTTAGAAAAAGTAAAAGACCTAAAAGAAATTAAAGAATTAAAAAGAAAAACAGAAAACCTTGGGATAAGCTGGTACAGATTAAAATATTTTAAACACCACCCGCTTAAAATGCTGCTTAACATTCTCCAATGTTTTTTACTATCTTTTTATTTACTAATTTTCAAAAAAATCAAGATTATTCATGCTCGAGCTTATCTCCCTTTGTTTTCAACTCTTTTGTTAAAAAGAATATTTAAAGTGAAGCTTATTTTTGATATGAGAGGATTCTGGCCTGAAGAATTGGTAGATAGCGGACGTATAACAAAGGACTCAATCTATTACAAGATACTTAAATTTATGGAGAAAGAAAGTATTTTATCGTCTGATTGGCTAATAACCTTGACTCCGGAAGCGGAAGAAATTATTAAAAGTAATTATCAGAATATAAAGCTAAAAACTGCCTGGATGCCTACTTGTGTTGATGAAGACAGATTTGGAACAAAAGACTTAATTTCTTTTAATGATAAATTCGTAGTAGTTTATCTGGGAAGTCTTTGGAGTTATTATAATATGCCGGCAATGATAGATTTTTTTAACCTCTTAAAACTAAAGATACCTAATTCTCATTTTTTGATATTGGCAAACAATGAAAAAGGAAAATTGCATCCTCTTCTTTCAGAGAAAGGATTAAGGAAGGAAGAATATACTGTCCTTAACCTAAAACCAGCGGAGGTCCCGAAATATCTCAGAAGTAGTAATTTAGGAATAAGTTTTATATATGATTTTTATTCTAAAAAAGCTTCTTTTCCCACAAAAATTGCCGAATATCTTATTAGTGGGTTACCATTGGTAATAAATACTCAGAGTAACTTTTTAAAAAGAATTATAGCTTCAAATAAAGTAGGAATAGTAATAGAAAGATTCGATAAGGAAGCTTACGAAAAAAGCATAAAAGACCTAACACTTTTATTGAAAGATAAAAATCTTGGAGAAAGATGTAAAAAAATAGCCAAAAAATATTTGGCTAAAGGAGTATGCGTTGAAAAATATTTTAAAGTTTACAGCGAACTTCAAAGAAGGCCCTGATTACCTTTTATTTTTTGATTTAAGTATTTCTTTTTCAAAAATTCTGCTGACTTGAAAAGTGTTTCGAATGTCCCAGCATCGCTCCAAAAACCCGGTAGAATTTCATATGTTACTGTACCTTGTTTTATATAAAAATTATTTACATCGGTAATTTCAAGTTCTCCTCTTAAAGAAGGTCTTAAGCCCTTAATTACATCAAAAACTTGATTATCATACATGTAAAGACCGGTAACAGCTAAATTAGATTTTGGTTTTTTTGGTTTTTCTTCTATTTCTATGAGTCTGCCATTTTTAAATTCTCCTACCCCAAAACGCTTTGCGTTTGGGATTTCTTTGAAGAAAAGTTTAGCTCCTTTTTCTTGGTGCTCGAAATCTTCAATATACTTTTTTATATTGTCCTCAAAAATATTATCTCCTAAGATTACCACAATTTTTCCGTTATCAGCAAAATCCTTAGCCAATCCTAAAGCTTCGGCAATTCCTCCAGCGCCATCCTGATAAGTATAATGAATCTCTTTTAGGCCAAATTCCCTACCATCTTTTAACAATTTCACAAAATCACCTGGATTATTACCCCCGGTAACAATAAGAATATCTTTAATTCCCGCGGAAATTAAAGTCTCTAAGGGATAATAAATCATTGGTTTATTATAAACCGGAAGCAGATGTTTATTAGTAACACAGGTACAAGGTAAAAGTCTTGTCCCGAAACCTCCAGCTAAAATTACTCCTTTCATATTTAGATTAAAAATTAACGATTTAAATACTGTTTTTTATAGTATTCAAGATATTCTCCTGTTTTTATTTTCTTCCACCACCACTCATTTTCTTTATACCACTGAATTGTATCTTTGAGAGCTTTTTCAAAATTATATTTCGGTTGCCAACCTAACTCCTTTTTTATTTTTTCGCAATTTAAAGAATATCGTCGGTCATGGCCCGGCCGGTCTTTTACATATTCAATAGAAGCATCATCTTTTCCTATTTCTTTTAAAATAAATCGAGTGAGTTCTAAATTAGTTTTTTCATTTCCTCCACCCACATTATAAATTTCACCCACTTTACCTTTGTGCAAAATTAAATCAATAGCTTCACAATTATCTAAAACATAAAGCCAATCTCTGATATTTAGTCCATCTCCATAAAGAGGAACTTTTTTATCTTCGAGTAAATTAGTAATAAATAAAGGTATTATTTTTTCCGGATATTGAAAGGGTCCGAAATTATTAGAAGATCGAGTGATTAAAACTGGCATTTTATAAGTAACAAAATAAGAATTGACAATCATATCCGCCGCCGCCTTTGATGCTGAATAAGGACTAGAAGGATTCAGTGGATGTTTTTCGGTAAATGACCATTTTTCATTTGAACCGTATACTTCATCTGTTGAGATTTGCAAGAATCTGCCAATTTTGTATTTTTTCACTGCTTCAAGCAAATTATATGTTCCCCAGACATCTGTTTTCAAAAAAGAACAGGGGTCAGAGATTGAACGATCCACATGGGATTCAGCAGCGAAGTTTATTATGGCGTCAGGTTTTTGAGAAGCAAGCTCTGCTACGGTTTTAGAGTCGCAAATGTCTCCTTTGATAAATTGATATCTAGGATTATCTTTGACATCTTTTAGGTTGTCTAAATTTCCGCAGTAAGTTAATTTATCAAGATTTATAATTTTATAATCCTGGTATTTATTTAAAATATATCTTATAAAATTAGAGCCGATAAAACCAGCTCCGCCGGTTATTAAAAGTTTTAGGTTAGCCATGTTTTTTTCCGGGCGTTAAAACCCATCTATAAGGAATTTCTTTTGTGTCCGGGGGCAATCTATATTCATCAGGGTTTTTATAATTATATAGTTCTGTCGGCAGGCAAATTATAATTGATTCCATTTCAGATATACATTTCCATCCGTGATATACTCCCGGAGGAATAGAGATAAGCATAGGGTTATTTTCTCCAATAAAAAATTCGTTGATTTCCCATTTTGTTTTTGAATTATCTCTGGCATCATATAATACCATTTTAACCCTCCCTTTTATGCAGCATACGTTGTCTGTCTGCTTTTTATGATAATGCCAGGCCTTAACTACTCCTGGATAATTCGTAGTTATATATAATTGGCCAAATTTTTTAAAAATTTCATCATCTGAACGGAGAATTTCCATTAATCGGCCTCTCTCATCAAGAATAGGTTTTAATTTTTTAATTTTTACTCCTTGAATCATAAATAATCTTTCCATTCTGTTAATAAGTATTCTTTTAAAGCCTCCTGCCAGGGACGCATAATATTAATCTTTGAACCTAGGGTTTCCGCACCCCGAGGAGCAGCAAGATTAAAATAATCAGAACTAACAGGAACAATTTTAACAGATGGTTTAAGCAAGCGGATAATTTCACAAGCAATATCATAGCGTGAACATAAGCCTTTATTTACAAAATGATAAAGACCAATCCTGTTTTCTTTTAGTAAAATTTGAATACCTCTTATCAAATCTTTAGCAAAAGTTAAAGAGCCCATTTTATCGTTTACTACTTTGATTTCTGCAAGATGCAGTTGTTTTATAATTTTAGCTACGAATTTTTTATCCTTTTTGGGACCTCCGCCAAACATCCAGCCCGCTCTAATAATTAGATATTCCGGCACAATATCTTTAACTATGATTTCGCCTAAATATTTTGTTCGGCCATATATATTTTGAGGATTTGGCATATCTTCTTCATAATAGAGTTCATTTTTTTTACCATCAAATACTGCTGCTGTTGAAATATAAACCATTTTAGCATTAAAGTTTCTGGCAGATACCGCAACATTATAGGTGCCAAATGTGTTAATTCGGTAAGCGCGAGAAGGTTCTTTTTCACATCGGTCTACATCTGTTTCAGCAGCCAAATGAAGAACGATTTCAGGCCGGTATTTATTGAAAACTTCTTTCACCGCGTTTTGATTTGAAACATCAAGAATATTAATGTCGGTCTTGATGCCAAAGTTTATATAAGAACCCACCATTCCATCAGCTCCGGTTATTAAAAATTTTTGTTTATTTTTATCAGACATAATTTGAATAACTTTTAATGAACTTTTTCTCTTTATATTTTATAGCAAAAATATACTAGAGAAGCAATAGGGGGTGAATTTTTTTAAAATTTGTTGTATCATTAAAAAAGATTTTATGAAAGTATTATTTCTCACTGCTTATTCAAATTTAGTGGCAGCCAGTAGAATTAAAGTTTATCAGTTTTTACCGTTGTTAGAAAAAAAAGGAATAAAATATAGGATTATTTGTTTTACTCCTTCTTTTTTATATCGCATTAGATTAACTTCGGCAACCAAGAAAACATTATTACTGGTCTATTATCCATTGAGTTATATTATTAGATTATTTAAGAGTTTTTGGGCTATTTTGATAGCCCCGGGATTTGATATTATTTTTATTCAAGAACCAATAATTCCTTTTGGTTTAGAGAAGATATTAAGATTAGTTAATAAAAATATAATTTTTCAATTTACTGATGCGGTATTTCTTGATAAGCAAGAAGGGGGTGGGCTTATTGAGAGATTAGAGTTAAAGATTTTGTCTGATTTTTGGAAAAGAATGGTAAGAATTGCAAAATGTTGCTTGGTTGAGAATGAGTATAATAAAACAAATAGTTTAAAATACTGTCCTTATGTAGACAAAATAACCGGTCCCGTTGACACAAATAGGTATTTTGTTAGGGAAGATAAAAAAGAGGGAAATTATATTGTGATAGGTTGGATCGGTTCTCCTTTTACCACAAAATATTTGTACGAGATTAAAGATGTTGTCAGGGGAATATCTCAAAAATATAATATTGTTTTAAGGTTGATAGGCGCAAAGAAAGATTTTATAATAGAAGGAGTTAATTGTGATATAAAAGAATGGACACTTGAGACCGAGCTTTCTTGGCTCCAAACTTTTAATATAGGGATTATGCCCCTTACTGATGACAGATGGACCAGAGGAAAAGCAGGCTATAAACTTTTGCAATATATGTCAATGGGAATCCCTTCTGTTGCTTCTCCCATTGGGTTTAATAAAGAAATAATTAAAGACGGAATTAATGGATTTTTAGCTAACACAGATGAGGAATGGGTAAAGAAACTTTCTATATTAATTGAGGATGAAAAATTAAGAAAACAAATAGGCAAGAAGGCAAGGATTACCATTGAAAAAGATTATTCTTTGAAGAAAACGGCAGAAAAGTTATTTGAAATATTTGAAAATACATTAAAGCGATAAAGGAATGCGTATATGAATTTTTTTAAAAGAAAATTAGCTTTAATAACCGTAATAGTTTTATCAATTGTAGCTTTTTTGGCACTATTTTATTTTGATAAAGCTTTACTTATCGGGCTTTTCTTAATTATTTCTCTTACAGCAATCACTTTTCTTATTCTTTATAAGCTTAAAGTAGGAAACAAAACATTATATTTACTTTTTTTAATTACTCTTTTTATTCATTTAGGAGTAGCATTATTTTTTCATTATACTCAGTTTCAACCTCTTGGCGGTGGAGGTGGCGATTTTATAATCTATCAGCAGATTGCCGAGGAGGTAGCCCAAAGAATTAATCAAGGAGTTTATTCTTTAGAAGGATTAAACTCCCCTCATTATTATCCTGTATTGATAGGTATTATATATGCTCTCACCTTGCCAGAAATAATTATCGGCGAATTGTTTAGTGTTTGGTTAGTAGCCATAGCTGTTCTTTTTGTCTACCTGATAGTTGTTGAAATTGGCGGTTCAAAAAAGTGGGCTTTTCTAATTGGATTAATAGTCAGTATTTATCCCAGTTATCTTTATTTTGGCAGTGTATTGCTTAAAGACACAGTAATAATCCCCCTTGTTTTGTCTGGAATGCTTTTATCTATAAGAATGATGAAAGTATTTTCTTGGCAAAAATTTTTTATTTTTTACATTATTTTAACTACCTTGATCCATTTTCGCTTTTATGTAGGTTACGCTGTTTTATTTAGTTTTATTATTTGTTGGTTTTTAATTTCCAGTTTTAAAGTTAAAAAAAGAATTGTTTTCGGTGTGGTTATTGTTTATCTTTTGGGTTTTTCTCCCCAGCTTTTAGGTTATGGCTATTACGGCACAAAACCACTTAAATATTATCTTACACCAGAAGTTATCACTGTTTACCGAGAAGTAGTTTATGCTCCCCCCCCCGCACCGACCACCACAGCACCAACTGCTGCAGCACCAGTTGCCGAAGCACCAACTACTGGGGCACCAACTACTGGGGCACCAACTACTGAGGCACCAACTACTCCTCCACCTCCTCCTCCAGGGTTAGGCTCTTCCTTTGTCGTGAAAACAGGATTTGATAGCCCTTTTAAATTTATAAAAAACTCTTTAGAGTCATTTATTTGCAGTCTACTCGGTCCTTTTCCTTGGCAGATAAAATATAAAAGGCAGTTTTTTTCTTTGCTTGAAGTTATCCCCTGGTACCTTTTCTTTTATATTATTATACAGGGTATATATAAATTTGTGATAACCAATGGTTGGAAGCGCACCCTTCAGCATTATAAATTTACCCTTCCTTTATTAATGTTCAGTATAATGGCACTGGGAGCCCTTTCTCTTTTTATCAATAATTTTGGGATAATTACTCGAATCCGGATTCCCAGTTTTATAGCCCTTTTATGTTTAATTATATTTAACGAAGACATTGATAAAAAATTGAATAAATTATCAAAGTACTATTATGAAAAAAAATTTATTAAGTTTCCTAATTTGTCCGATTTGTAAAAAGAATCTTACCTTAAAAGTATTTAAAGAAAACAACGGCGAGATAGAAGAGGGCTTGCTTTTTTGTTCTTGTGGTCAATTTTTCCCAATTATTGAAAATATCCCACGGATATTAATAGGAGATTTGAGGATTATTATTTATGAACAATTTCCTGATTTTTTTAAAAAATACAAAGATTTTTTGCCTCAGGAAAAAATAAATAAAAAAATAAGAAACGATAGTCTAAAAAAGAAAAAAATATCAGAAAGTTTTGGGTATGAGTGGCAGAAATTTCCTGAAATGATTAAGGAATGGAGAAAAAATTTTGAATTTTACTTTGAACCGTTAAAAACGCTTGATTTATTAAAAAACAAAACAGTTTTAGAGGTAGGCTGTGGTATGGGAAGACACACTTTTTATGTTGCCGGTCTAGCAAAAGAAATAATATCCATTGATCTCAGCCAATCCATTGATGTTGCTCTTTTTAATAATAAGGCTATTACCAACATTCATTTTATTCAAACGGATATTTATCATTTACCCTTTAAAAATAACTCTTTTGATTTTATTTTTAGCTTAGGTGTTTTACACCATTTACCCGCACCTGAAGAAGGGTTTAATAAGCTTTTAAATTTGTTAAAAAATAATGCCGGAATTTTAATTTATGTCTATCACAGTTTTTCAAAGAGAACCTTTAATTTTTACGCTTTAAAATTCGTTAATTTTTTCCGCCGTTTCACGGTAAAACTACCCCATAGATTGATTTATTTACTTTGCTATCCTATCGCTGTTTTAAATTATTGTATTTTTATTTTGCCATATAAATTTTTTTTTAGAAAAGCAGACATAGCTAACTGGCCTTTAAAGCTATATTTGAATTATCCCTTTAGAGTCTTATTAAATGATACCTTTGATCGTTTTTCCGCACCAATAGAAAAAAGGTATTCAAAAGAAGAGATTTTGGAATGGTACCAAAGAGCGAGACTTAAAAATATAAAAATATTAGGGGGCGGTGGCTGGCGAATTTTCGGAGAAAAATAATTTTTATAAATTTATGTGTGGCATAATCGGAATTTACAATTTAAAAGAAGACCCTCTTGACCCTTTTTTATTACAAAAAATGACTGATATTCTAAAGCACCGCGGTCCAGATGATAGTGGTATTTATATAGATAAGAATGTGGGATTAGGTCATCAGCGTTTATCCATTATTGACCTTTCAGCTGCTGGTCGTCAACCAATGGCCAACAAGGATAAAAGCATTTTTATCGTTTATAATGGCGAAATATATAATTTCCGGGAGTTAAGAAAGGTTTTAGAAAATTTAGGCTATAAATTTAAATCAAAGACCGATACTGAAGTGATTTTATACAGTTATCAAGAGTGGGGAGAGAAATGTCTTGAAAAATTTAATGGAATGTTTGCTTTTGCTATTTGGGATAGTAGGAATCAGCAATTTTTTTTAGCTCGAGATCGATTGGGAGAAAAACCTTTATATTATTATTTAGATCAAGAAAAATTCATTTTTGCATCAGAAATAAAAGCTATTTTGGAAGATAAGGATATTAAGAAAGAAATAGATCCGCAAGGAATGATAAATTATTTTTCTTTTGGCCATTCTATTGCCCCAGATACTATTTATCAAGGAATAAAAAAACTTTTACCCGGCCATTATTTAATTTTAAAAAACGGCAAAATTGAAATCAAAAAATATTGGGACACTTATTTTACCGAAGGAAAAGATGATAAAGGAGAACAATATTATAGAGAAGAAATTAAAAAACTTTTCAAAAAAGCAGTGGAAGAAAGATTAATTTCCGATGTTCCTTTGGGCGTTTTTTTAAGCGGTGGTATTGATTCCAGTGCTGTGGTAGGAATGATGGCAAAGTGCGGAGTTTCTCCGATAAGGACCTTTTCAGTTGGATTTAATGTTGCGGGTACTGAATTTAATGAACTTGCTGACGCAAGAATTGTAGCTGATTATTTTAAAACTGAACACCATGAAGTGGTTCTAAAGGAGCTTGACCTCATAGATACTTTGAATAAGCTTGTTTATCATTTCGATGAGCCGTTTGGAGATGCTGCTAATTTTCCAATTTTTTATATAAGTCAGTTTGCAAAAAAATTTGTGACAGTTGTTTTGACCGGTGAGGGAGGCGACGAAGTTTTTTGGGGATATCGTCGCTATGTAATTGAAAAGCACCACCAAAAATTATTTTTTTTAAATTGGCTTTTAAAGAACAATCTCTTGAACAGATTTATTGGGTTGTTGCCTAAGTTGCGCAGGATAAAAAAACTTATTAAAACTTTTCCGATTAAAGATGATTTATTGAGATATACTAATTGGCTTGCTTTTTTTTCTAAAGAGATGATTAACTTTCTTTTTCAAGGCGGAGCAGTGGGCAAGAATTACGACCCTCTAAAAATTTATAAAGAATATTTTTTCCGGTATCAATCAATGGATTTACTTGATAAAATCATTTATTTAGATCAGAAGATTTTATTACCCGATTGTTATCTGGAAAAAGTTGATAAAGCAAGTATGGCAGTCGGGTTGGAAACAAGGCCTCCGTTTTTAGATTATCATTTAGTTGAGTTTGCTAATTCAATTCCAGCAAAGTATAAAATAAAAGGGATTCAGACTAAATATATCTTTAAGGAAGTAGTAAAGGATATACTGCCCGAACAGATTTTAAAAAAGAAAAAACATGGCTTTGCTGTTCCAACCAACCTTTGGTTTAGAGGTAAATTGAGAGATTATTTGTTTGAGATAATTTTTGACGATA